>Ga0306920_100010132_pt1 | contig 12620 bp, 11 predicted proteins | sample flu12Cox44000170_FD_204666 | JGI IMG/M metagenome (GOLD analysis project Ga0306920, IMG submission 204666) | Lab enrichment of tropical soil microbial communities from Luquillo Experimental Forest, Puerto Rico - flux4day.12C.oxic.44.000.170 (v2)... | ecosystem: Environmental > Terrestrial >...
TGGCATTGAGCTGCTTGATGTTCACGCCGGCGATCTGCTTGGCGACGTGATCGCCGAGCAGCCCGCCGATCGCATCGCCCACCGCGCCGGTTGCCTTCGACGACAGCGAGCCGGTGACGTTGAGCTTCCCCGTCAGCGGCGTGGTCAGCGACAGCAGGTCCTGTCCCCCGGTCGCCGTGACCGGTCCGCGCGAGGCGGTCCAGCCGATATCGGCGTTTTGCAGGATCTGCGTCACCGGGTTGTCGGCCTTGCCGGAAAAATTGCGCGCCGCGCTGCGGTCGGCGGCGTCGCGAATGACGGAAATCGGAATCGCCACCTGCGCCAGGATGACCGAGCTTTTCGGGGCCGGCGGCAGCGGTGGCAAATCCGCAATCACCGGCCGGGCATTGAACGTGCCGCGCGGCGAAAGCCAGTCCATGGCTTTGAGGCCGGCGAAGAACGATACCGCGATCACCGCGATTGCGATCAGAATGGCCTTTGGACGCATCGTCCCCCCGGACTGATCAGCCCCGGCACTCTATATAGGGTGGGCTGCGGCCGCGCCAGAGCTGGGGGCGGCGGTGGAACGGTGCACCCCGCTGCCATCGGGCCAAGAGTTTCTGCGCTGCTCCGAGAGGGTTGGGGTTTAGGGGTCTTCAGTCGTCGAATTTCTGGGACCTCATCCGGCACGCTTTTTAAGGACAAACCCCGGAGCAAGGTAACTCCGGGGTCTGCGTCTATCAGCGGTTTGGCGTCTATCCGCTGAGGTTCATCGCCTCGGGGTAATAATGAAACCCTTCTGCGGTCTTGGCGATGTGGCCGACGCCTGGCCATGCATAGTGGTACGCCATCACCGGGATCTTGTTCGCGGCGATCATGTCCAGCAATTTCACCCGCGTTTCCGCGGCCTGTTGTGGATTGGTATCGTATGAAAATTGCATCCGCGGCTTTTCGAGGAGCAATACGGGATGGTGGCTAAGATCGCCAAGGAAGGCGAAAGATTTTCCGTTCGAAGTCACCATGAAAATAGTGTGGCCTACCGTATGGCCTGGAGCCGCAATCGCCTGGACGCCGGGTAAGAATTCCTCTCCATCCTTGAAGAATACAAGGCGATCACGCACTGGTAGCAGGTTCTTGCGAGCGTGCACGATGAAGTCCTTCAACGGACCACCAGCCTTACCCTCATCGGTCCAGAAATCGAGGTCGCTCTGGGCGATGTAGTACTGCGCGTTGGGGAACAGCACTTTCCCGCTCTGGTCCACGACGCCGCCGATGTGGTCAATATGGGCGTGCGAGAACACTACCGCGTCGATGTCCTCCGGCTTGATACCGGCTTCTTTCATGCTCTTCTGCTGGCGACCGGTGGTCGGACCGAAATTCTTCGCCGTACCCATGCCGGTGTCGAACAGGATGAGCTTGTCACCGGTGTTCACAATCGGCGAATTCTGTTCGAGCACGACGTTGTCGGGGGAAAGGAAATTTTCCGACAGCATCTTCTTCACGTCGTCATCCGGAACGCCGATGAAGGTGCCCTTGGGAGGGCCAAGCGGCAAAGGACCGTCGGAGACGACAGTGATTTCGGCATCGCCAAGACCGAAGCGATAAAAATAGGCGGGTTCGGTTCCAAGCTTGGGTGCTTTCGCGACCGCGCTACCACCGAGCACGGTGGATGCGCCCAGGCCGGCACCAAGAGCGAGCAGGGACCTTCGCGAAACATTCAATGTCATCGGTTTCCTCCACTGATTTTATTATTCATGAGGTTTTGAATTTGCCCTAGCGGATCGATCTTCCACGCAATGACGGGCAACGACAGGCTGCGCTCGCTTTCGCAGACTGGCAAGAGGAATCATCGCGCGCTGCCGACCGGGGTGATGCGCAGGGGGCATAACGGAGTTGCGCGTATTTCAAATTGCATTTCTACTTTTGTTTTCGATGCGCTGGCCTGGGGTGATTGTCATGAAACGAATACTGATTGTGGCATTGCTCGCCTTGCAGCCCATCCGGGCGGGCGCCGAAAGCCCTGAAGAATGGGTTGCGCTTGGCGCGCGTGTGCACGGCGGATTTGGGGCGTTCATTCCGCTTGGCATTAGGATCGGCCTTGACGCGGTAAAGCAACTTAATGCAAAGCCGCGTGAACTGACGGTCCTCTATTACGATAGCGATAAGTCGCCGTGTGCATGTTTTGCTGATGGCATCGCAATCGCGACATACGCGTCGGTCGGCCAGCGCACTTTGATGATCGCGCCAGAAAAGGCACCGGATGGCGCGGCGGCTGTCATCGTTATTCGTCCACGCCAAGGCGGCGCTGGTTTCAAATACACGATCCCGCTATCGGCACTTGCAAAGCTGGGTCCGATGAACAAGGACCTCGATCCGCGTGGACGTTACGATGCCGTGATGGCGGCAGACGGATTGTATCAGATCGAACCTGTTCGCTAACCGGGCATTCGGCGAGCTGGGGTACAAACGAAAATGGCGCGGAACCCCGCGCCATTTTCAGGAAATTCCTGTCGCTCGCTCTTATTGTGAAGAAGTAATACGAACTTGCGAGGAGGCAATACGAACCACGGTCTGACCTTTCTTGGCGGCCTTGCCGGCGTTGTCGGCGCGGCGCTCCATCGGCAGCACGATTACCTTGGTGCCGACGTTGACGCGCGAATAGAGATCGGTGACGTCCTGGTTGGTGAGGCGGATGCAACCGGATGAGACGTGGGTGCCGATGGTTTGCGGCGCATTGGTGCCGTGAATGCGATAGATGGTGCCGCCGAGATAAAGCGCGCGGGCGCCGAGCGGATTGCCAGGGCCGCCGGCCATCTGGCGCGGCAAATAGGGCTGGCGATGGATCATTTCCGGCGGCGGCACCCAATCCGGCCATTCGGCCTTCCGGGTGATCGACTGGACGCCCGACCAGGTGAAGCCGTCACGGCCGACGCCGATGCCGTAGCGGATGGCCTGGCCGCCTCCGAGCACGTAATAGAGATACGTGTTGGGCGTATCGATGATGATCGTACCGGGCGCCTCGTGCGTCGGATAGCTGACGATCTGCCGCCTGAGCCGGGCCGGCAATTCGGCCGTGGCGTTCTGGTCTTCCGACGGCACCGATTGCACGGTCGGGGCCGGTGCGGGCTGACCCGGCACGGTGATAAAGGGGAATAGCTGCAGCGGCGCGGCGGATGCTGCGCCCGAAAACATGGCAACGCCGATCGCCAACGCTCCGAAGGCGGCAAAACGGCTGCAATGTGAATTGAAGGTTCCGAAACCGAACATTTGGCGCCCCTGTCTGATGGCTTCCCCGCGCCGTTTTCGGCGTCGTTAACGAAAATCCTTAGAGGGCAAACATTTCGGGACGTTTGCGCCAAACGTCCAAAATGGTTTCGTCACTTTCATGAATTGTTTCATTCCCGTGTCACGAGGCGGAAAAAGCGAGCACCCCACGCGAAAAAGAAGGCGTTAACCTCTATGACGTCACACGCTTGAAATATCCGTAAGTGAACGTCGGGCCAGCAAGAATCAGCTGGGGACCCCCGCGATGCGGATTTTGATTGCGACCGACGCCTGGCATCCGCAGGTCAATGGCGTGGTGCGCACCCTGACCTCGTTGGCACGCAGCGTTGCAGGCCTTGGGGCCGAAATCACCTTTCTGACGCCTGAGGGATTTGCTTCCGTAGGGGTGCCGACCTATCCGGGTTTGCGGGTGGCCTTACCGAGCCGGCGCGAGATCGCCCGCAGGATCGAGGCGGCCGCACCGGACGCCATTCATATCGCGACCGAGGGGCCGATCGGCTGGGCCGCATGGTCCTATTGCCGCCGCCGCCGGCTCGCCTTCACGACGTCCTACACGACGCGCTTTCCCGAATATATCGCGGTGCGCTCGATCATCCCGGCTTCGGTGACCTATGCGGTGCTGCGGCACTTTCATTCGGCGGCCGCCATGACCATGGTGGCGACCGGATCGCTTCACAATGAACTTTCCGCGCGCGGCTTCCGCAAGCTTGGCTTCTGGGGCCGCGGCGTCGATACCGCGCTCTTCAATCCGCACCATCCGGCGAAGCTCGATTTGCCGCGCCCTATCTTCATGACCATGGGCCGCGTGGCGGTCGAAAAGAACATCGAAGCCTTTCTTTCGCTTGACCTGCCGGGGTCGAAGGTCGTGGTCGGCGATGGTCCGCAAAAAACTTCGCTCGAACGAAAATATCCGGACGTCAGGTTTCTGGGCGAAAAGACCGGCGCGGATTTAACCGCGCATCTGGCGGCCGCCGACGTCTTCGTGTTTCCGAGCCGCACCGATACGTTCGGTGTCGTGCAACTCGAGGCCTTGGCCTGCGGCACGCCTGTTGCGGCATTCCCGGTCACCGGCCCGCTCGACGTGATCGCCGATCACCCGGTCGGCGCACTCGATGAGGATCTCCGACACGCCTCGTTGCGCGCGCTCACCATGTCGCGTGAGGCGTGCCGGAGTTTTGCGCTCGAACGTTCCTGGGAAAACAGCGCCAGGCAGTTCATCGGCAATCTCTGTGCGTTGCAGCCGAGCCGGCTGCCGCACGCGGTTCCGATCGTTGCAGGAAGTCAGGCGGCACGCGGTTGATTTTGCGCGGGATCGCAGACGCCGCATGCCGGCCCTTGGAAGTCATCGTGTTCCGCCAAAAAGCAAACAATTTGCCTGATGCGTGAGAAGCCGGATCGGGCTGCAAACAACGAGGTGAAAGCCGTCATGGCACAAACCATCAAACTGGACGACGCGAGAGAACTGGACTTCGACCGCGAAATGGTCGAGCAGGCCTATGATCGCTGGGCCCCTATCTACGATCTCGTGTTCGGCGGGGTATTTTCCAAAGGCCGCGATGCGGCCATCCAGGCCACCAACAAGATCGGCGGCCGCGTGCTCGAGGTCGGCGTCGGCACCGGCATTTCGTTGCCGCTCTATGCGCCGCATGTGCGCATCTTCGGCACCGATATTTCGGAAGCGATGCTGAACAAGGCAAAGCGACGCGTGTCCGAGCTGCGCCTGAAGAATATCGAGGGGCTTGCGGTGATGGACGCCGAGAAGCTCGAATTTGCCGACGATTCGTTCGACGTGGTGATGGCCCAATATGTCGTCACCGCGGTGCCCAATCCGGAAGCCGCGCTGGACGAGTTCGCGCGCGTGCTGCGGGTCGGCGGCGAACTGATCATCCTCACCCGCGTCAGCGCCGATGCGGGCATGCGCCGCATCATCGAGCAGACGCTGCAGCCGCTGGTGCGCCGGCTTGGTTTCCGCACCGCCGAGTTCGCCTGGTCGCGCTACACGCGGTGGCTTTCGGGTGCCTCGAGGATGGAGTTGGTGGAGCGCCGCCTAATTCCGCCGCTCGGTCACTTCTCCCTGGTTCGCTTCCGGAAGGTCGACGCGGCCTGACCCGACAAAAATTTCGTTCTCGTGTTGTCATCTTGGGTTGTGTGACATTTTGATGATGTCACATGCCTTACATCGAATCGCTGTAAAGAGAATCAGGATCACCTTTTTGGGGGAACGAATGATCAAGGATTTCCTGGAGCAACTGCGAATCCAGCGCTGGGATGACCATCGCTACTATCACCACAGCCGGATCAACCAGAGCCTTCACTTCGTCAGCGCGGCGAGCTTTCTGGTCGCCTATGTCCTGATCTTCTTCGATCCGGTAGTCGCCGCCCTGATCGGCTGGCTGGTGTCGATGACCTCACGCCAGGCCGGGCACTTCTTCTTCGAGCCCAAGGGGTACGATCACGTCAACCGGGCGACGCACGAGCACAAGGAAGAGATCAAGGTCGGTTACAATCTGCAGCGCAAGGTCGTGCTGATGGCGATCTGGGCGCTTTCGCCGGTCGTACTCTATTTCGATCCGACCCTGTTCGGCCTGTTCACGCCCTGGGTCTCGCCGGCCGATTTCATGCGGCAGGTCGCCAAGATCTGGCTTGCGATCGGAATCGGCGGGTTGTTGTTCCGCACCGTCCATCTGTTCTTCATCCGCGACGTCGAGACCGGTCTGGTCTGGATGACGAAAATCCTGACCGACCCGTTCCACGATCTGAAACTCTATCACAAGGCGCCGCTATTTCTCCTGAAGGGCGAGCTGATCGATCCCGGCCTCGACATTCTCGAGCACGAGGGCCTTGAAGAGCAGCACGCCTGAGCGAAGGGCCTTGCCTCGCTGCGAGGTTCGTCATGCCCGGCCTAGTGCCGGGCATCCGCGTTTTCCACCTCGCCCCGCGTGCGGGGAGAGGTCGCATCGCATCGCCGGATGCGATGCGGGTGAGGGGGAGTTTCAGAGAGTTCGGTGCACGGATAGAGCCCCTCACCCTGATCCTCTCCCCGCAGGCGGGGAGAGGGAAAAGGAGGGTTCACTGCTTAAACTTGCTCGCCAGCATCTCTTTGAGGATTTTGCGGCGGATGCCCTTGTTGGTGAGGGAGGCATCGCGCCACCACCAGCCGTCGCGCTTCATCTTTTCGGCTGCGGCCACGAAGCGCTTTTCAACCTCCGCGAAATCCGCATCCGTGTAGTTCAGGCTGAAGATCAGTCGGCCGCTGCCGACCCAGCTCAGCGCGAGACCTTCGGCGCGCAAGTAATACTGGAACATCCAGTTGTAGCGGGACGGCTCGGTATATTGCACCGTCCAGATCGACGACAGGTTGGCGACGCGGAGGGGAAGGTTCTCGCCCGCAAGCGCCTCGTTCAACCGCCGGGCGCGCCCGTTCCAGGTCTCGTCGAGCCCGTGATAGACGCTGCGGAAATTCGGGCTGGCAAGCCGGCTCAGGAATTCGTCCATCGCCGTCATGACGTAAGGGTGCGAATTGAAGGTGCCGCGGGCAAAGCAGATGTCGGCAGGCGCCTCGTCGCGGAAGCGGCGCATCAATTGCTTTCGTCCGCACACCACGCCGATCGGAAGTCCGCCGGCGAGACTCTTGCCATAGGTCACCATGTCGGCGCGGACGCCGAAATATTCCTGCGCGCCGCCGGCGGCGAGGCGAAAGCCGACGAACACCTCGTCGAAGATCAGCACGATGCCGCGCTCAGTGCAGACCTCGCGCAGCGCCTTGAGCCATTCGGTATAGGCGGCGCGATCGAAACGGCTGGCGCGCGAGCTGTCGACCAGCGCGGAATCGCCAGGCGCGTTGGCGTTGGGGTGGAGCGCCTGCAGCGGGTTGACCAGCACGCAGGCGATATCGCGTCGTGTCCGCAGCACATGAAGCGTGCGTTCGGACATCTCGGCGAGCGTGTAGGTCTCGTGCGGCGAAACCGGGTTGCCGATGCCGGGCTGCACGTCGCCCCACCAGCCGTGATAGGCGCCTGCGAAACGGACGAGATGCGTGCGGCGGGTATGATAGCGCGCCAGGCGCACCGCCTGCATCACCGCTTCAGTGCCGGACATGTGAAACGAGACTTCGTCGAGGCCCGAAATCTCGCACAGCCTTCGCACATTGTCGGCGATGACCGGATGATAGGGACCGAGCACCGGACCGAGCGGCTGCGCGCGCCTCTCGCCCTCCGCAATGCATTCCTTGTAGAAGTCGTTGCCGAAGATGTTGACGCCGTAGGAGCCGGTCAGGTCGTAGAACACATTGCCGTCGACATCGGTCACGGTGACGCCGGAGGACGACTGCATGAGGGCGCTGGTCTTGAGATTTTCCCGCACCAGACGGCTGAACTGAAATGGCACGCGGTAGGACTCGGTGAATTGCAGATCGGAGATGCGCCCCGAGACCTCCGCCGTCATCTGCCGCCCCTTGGCGTAACGCGCCTCATAGAGGCGAGCCAGGGCGAAGAAGGCATCCTTGCGCTGCGCGGCGACCGCTTCCGGCGCGCCGTCGGCGGAAAAAAAGTCTTCCACGGAAAACTCGTAGAACGGGATCAGCCGCGCTACCCGCCGCGACATCTTCGAATGTCCGGTCAGCGAACGGTGCTTGGCCCGCGACAGAGCAAGGCGCGCCTTCACCTTGGGGAACATGGCCGCAGCGCCAGCCACCGCCGCGGCGAGAGAGAGAATCGGAAGAGGCGAATCCATGCCAGAAGCGCTAGCCGGTCCATCTGACAAATTAATGACAGTCCGCCGCCTGATCGCCGGCCTGACGCAGCAGGAGAACCTGAACTTTCTCCTGACCAACCGCATCCCGCGCGCGGCGCTGACGCGGTTCATGGGCTGGTTCAGCAGGATCGAGAATCCCTTCGTGCGCAACGCCTCGATCGCCTGCTGGCGGATGTTTTCCGATCTCGATCTGAGCGAGGCCAGGAAGGCACAATTCCGCAGCCTGCACGATTGTTTTACGCGCGAGCTCAAGCCGGGCTCACGTCCGCCCGATCCCGACCCTTCGATCGTGGTCAGCCCGAGCGACGCGATCATCGGCGCCCATGGCGCGATCGAGGACACCAGACTGTTTCAGATCAAGGGCGCGGGCTATTCGCTGATCGACCTGCTCGGCGATCCCGCGCTCGTCGAGGCCCACCGCAACGGGCGCTTCGTCACGCTGCGGTTGACGTCGAGCATGTATCACCGCTTCCACGCGCCGCACGATTGCCGGATCGGGCAGGTCACCTTCATCCGCGGCGATACCTGGAACGTCAATCCGATCGCGTTGAAACGCATCGAGCGGCTGTTCTGCAAGAACGAGCGCGCGGTGATACAAACCCGGCTCGTTTCCGGTCAATCGCTGACGCTGGTGCCGGTCGCCGCTATTCTGGTCGCGAGCATCCGGCTGCATTTTCTCGACATCGTGCTCAATGCGCAAACGCGAGGACCTTCGGTCTTCGCTTGCGACGTGAATGTTGGCAAGGGCGAGGAACTCGGCTGGTTCGAGCACGGCTCGACCATCATCGTGCTCACGGAGGACCGGTTTGAATTCTGCGACAATGTGCGCGAGGGCGCGCGGATTCTCGCGGGCCAGCCTTTGCTGCGAATGCCGGGGTGAGCAGTTGCGGCGGGCACTTGAATGCCCCAATACCAGAGAAGATGGATATCAGGACGTCGTATCCTCTCGTCGTCTTCGCGAACGCGGGGACCCATACGCCGCGGCGCTTTGCTCAAGTCACGAAAGCCGATCAAGCGGCTCTGCTCTCATCACCACGGGCCGGTGGTTACGGGTCCCTGCTTTCGCAGGGACGACCGAGTGATGGATTTTCGGGCTAATCCGCCAGGCATCTAATCCTACCGTTTCTTCTGCTTTGGCGGCTTGGCTTTTGGCGCAGCGGCTGGGCGTTTCGGCTGCAGCGCCGGCCGGTTCTGCGCTGCGGGTTGATGCGCACCCGGCGCATTATGCTGCTCCGCAGCCGGCGCATGTTGCTGCCCTTGTTGCTGCTGTCCCTGCGGAGCCGGCGAGGGCTGTTGCCCCTGCTGCACTGGTTTTTGTCCGCCCTGCTGCGGTTGACCGGGCGGTTGGCCCGGCTTGTTCGCCGGCTGGCCTTGCTGGCCGGCGCGGCTCGGCGTGCCCGGCTGATGCGGACCTGGCCGGTTTTGCTGCAGATTGTTCTGCCGCTGCTGACCGGGCTGACCGGGCCGACCGGGGACGTTGCGGTTCGGATTGGATTGTCGCAACGCGCGCTGCTCGGTCACGACCTGGCGGCCGACGACCTGCGCCGCATGTACCTGACGCACGATACCCTGGTCGCGCGCAGCCTGTTGCGGCGAGATCGCAAGCGGCGTGGCGGTGATGCGTCCGCCGGCGCCGGCTCTCACCGTGAAGCCGCTTGAGGCTTGCGTGAGCGAGCCGAGTCGCACGCCGTTGCGGTCGCTGACGTCGATATGGCCGACCCGACCGTCAGCATCCGGATAAAGCTTGATGTTGTGGGCGCCGGCTGTTGTCCCGTCCACCTCGACAAGTCCGGTGGTGCCGCGAATGCCGAGCGTGGCCGACGGCGTCGATATCTTCATGTCGCCGGTCTTGGCGACCGCGGCGGCGACAAAGGCCACGGTGCCCTTGGTGATGTCGAACAGCGCTGAGTTCTGCTTGCCGCCATCCTCGTAGATGTAATTGTCGACCGTGATCCTCGCATTGGCGGTGAGGTTGAAGGTGGTGGCGTCGTTGAAGGTGATGCCGAGCGTCGAGTTGGCCGACGTCGCCAGCACGTCGTTGAGGTAGATGTCGTCCTTGAGCTTGAGCGGCAGCGAATTTTTGTTGCGGATGACGGTCGCCGTGCCCGTCAGTGTCGCGACGTTGCCGACCGGCTCGCCGGCTTGTGTCTGCGCCGACGCAGGCGATGCCGGGGAGGGTGCGGGCGAAGGCGCGGTCGAAGGCTGGGCTTGCGCCAGCCTTTCCGATTTCGCTTCGGTCGCGGGAAAAGCAAATTCGTCTTCGACAGCCGAGCCTGGCACCCAGGCGAGCGCCGGGCCGGCCAGCGTGAGGTAACCCAGCACGCAAAGTGCGAAAGAAAATCGTCGCCGCTTGATGCTCGCACCGGGCCCGCCCAGGCCCGAGCCATTCGATGAAACGATCATGCCCCTGCCTTCATTGCTTCAAAGCGGTCGAAACGGAAGTTCCACCATTGCCGGTCACAGAGGGCCCCGGCAACCATGGAATGGCGATGCAAACGCGATTGAGGGGCTTTCCGGCTGAATGAGGGATGAATGGCAAGGTACTTGCGGCTGCGAATCGTGCCGCGGGCTTCCCGGAAAGCACTTTACGCCGGATACCACCAAAGCGTGGCGCTTGCGCTATGACCGGATGATTTTTGGTCGAATCGGCTTCTCAGCAGACTCGACTAACCTCTCCGCACTGGGAGATGTCGGCGCTGGCGACGACGCGAAGGCGCAAGCCCCGAAGCCGTGCCAGCGCTCGACCTGCTGCGCACGATCGCGATGAAGAGTAAGGATTCGGATTTGACCAGCGCATGATCGGCAAAAAGTGCGCAGCGCTTTTCAGTCGCGACAAACGCGAAGTGCCTGCGCAGAGATTATGCGCTAACAATCGAGCGTTAAAACACGCCGAGCACGATGGCGCCGACAAGCGCGAAGGCGATGTACGCGGTCAGAACGCTCAAGTTACTGACGAAAGGACGAAGGGTCATCCACCTCTCCCGAGCTCACGTCACTACCGGCCGTGTTCGCGAAACAAGGTAGCAACGCGTTTTTCGGCAAAAAAGTCAGGCTCGCTGTCTATGCGCCGCACAATCGTGGTTAAAGAGTCGTGAAATCAAGACGTTGATGAGTCCTTAAATAAATTCGTTGAAATTTGCGCGCATGACGCGCGGAGTTCGTTGGTATCTCGTCGGCTCCTTCGTCCTTGTCTCGCTGGCGGGTTGCGGTCGCTTTTTTTTCGAAGAGCGTGAGCCGTGGCGGACCGAGGCTGAAATCGCATGCCTGAAGTCCGGCGTCGTCAAGGAGAACGCCGATCTGGTGCGGATGAGCCCGATTTCGGGCCCGGGCGTTTGCGGTGCGGAATTTCCGCTGAAAGTCACGGCACTCGGCGAAAGCGCTGGCACCTTCGGTTTTGCCGACGAAGATCTGCGGCCGCCCGCACCGATCGGCAATCAGCCACGCTGGCCGATCAGTAATCCCGCTCCACTTGCCGCGCCCGCACCCTATTCCGCGCCTGCGCCTCATCCGGCGCGCGGGCCATATTATCCCGATGCGATATCACGCGCGCCTCCCTACGGCGCGCCGCCGTCTGGCCCGATCTCGCTGCGACCGCCAGGTGTTTCGGCTGAAGAGGACATCAATCTTCCACCGACACCGGCGTGGCGGAGCCAGCCTGCGCAACGACCCTATCCGCAAGTTCATCCGCGCGACGCGTATGCTCCCTCTTATCCGGATCGTGCCCCGCCGGCCCTGCCGCCAAGCGATCGCTATCGTTCGCTGCGGCTCGGTCCCGGGCCGCAAAATTCGGTCACCGCGTTCGCTCCGGTCGTCGTGAAGCCCGCCGCGACTCTGGCGTGCCCGATCGTCTCCGTGCTCGACCACTGGCTTTCCGATTCGGTGCAACCGGCATCGATGCGCTGGTTCGGCATGCGCGTCGTCGAGATCAGGCAGATCTCGGCCTATTCCTGCCGCGGCATGAATGGCCATTCATGGGCGCATATTTCCGAGCACGCGTTCGGCAATGCGCTCGATATCGCAGCCTTCACGCTTGCGGACGGGCGGCAAATAACGGTGAGAGACGGCTGGCGCGGACTGCCGCAAGAGCAGGGGTTCTTGCGCGACATCGAGGCTTCGGCCTGCCAGCAATTTTCCACCGTGCTGGCGCCAGGCTCGAACGCCTATCACTACGATCACATCCATGTCGATCTGATGCGGCGCGCCTCGCAGCGGCTGGTCTGCGAGCCGGCCGCAGTGTCCGGCGAGGAAGTGGCCGCCCGCGCCGCGCACCGAAACCCTTATGCTTCACGCGAATCCTTCGTGACGGGCTCGCTTCCCCGCCAGCATGCCCATCCACGCACGGAAGCGGGCAAGGTCAACGAGGAAGACGAGTTTGAAGACGATTGAGGGGAACGCGGTCGAGATAGCGCCCGTCGTGCCTCGTCAAACCGGTCCGGGTGTCCAATCGTCGCCGGAAAGTGGGGTAACCCTTACGCCAGCAATTACTCCGCGTTCCATGCTAGGATCGAAATAGCGCATTGTCCGCTCATTGAAATCAATGATGCGACCAGGCGTTAAAGGCCCGACATCGTTGATCTTGACGATAGCCTTCTTGCCTGCGCCCT
>Ga0306920_100010133_pt1 | contig 12620 bp, 10 predicted proteins | sample flu12Cox44000170_FD_204666 | JGI IMG/M metagenome (GOLD analysis project Ga0306920, IMG submission 204666) | Lab enrichment of tropical soil microbial communities from Luquillo Experimental Forest, Puerto Rico - flux4day.12C.oxic.44.000.170 (v2)... | ecosystem: Environmental > Terrestrial >...
GTCCAAGGCCGTTCTCGCAGGCACGGCCGAGCCTCACTCGACCCACCTGTTCAAGCAAGGTGCATGCGCCGAGCTCGGCCTCGACATTCGTGCCGGCGTGGCCGTCTCTTCGATCGAACGATCGTCGCGCACCGTCGTGCTGACAAGTGGCGAGACGGTCGCATATGACCGCCTGATACTCTGCACGGGATCGGCTCCCCGCAAGCTCGGCGTTCCGGGGGCGGACTCGCCGCGGCTGCACTACTTGCGCACGATCGACGATGCATTGCTGCTGCGGCCGCGCCTTGCCCCCGGCGCGCATCTCATCGTGATCGGGGCCGGCTGGATCGGCCTCGAAGTAGCTGCCACTGCGCGCAAGCGTGGCGCAAGCGTCACCATGATCGAGCCGTTGTCGCGGATCTGCGCGCGAGCGGCGCCGCCGGAGATTTCCGAGCACCTGTTGCGCCTTCACGAACGTCAGGGAGTCGCGTTTCGTCTCGGCGTGGGAGTGGCGGCCATCGAGGATAGTGCCGAGGTCGTGACGGTGACGCTCACCGACGGAACGAGCGTGCCCGGCGACGCCGCGGTCGCAGGGATCGGAATCGTGCCCAACGTCGCGGTTGCGCGTGCAGCGGGACTGGAAATCGACAACGGGATAATCGTGGACGAGCGCACGCAAACGTCGGACCAATGCGTCTTCGCCGCGGGCGACGTGGCGAACATGCCGCTCCGCTGCCTCGGTGCACGCGTGCGACTTGAGTCCTGGGCCAATGCGCAGAACCAGGCCATCGTCGCAGGCAAGGCGGCGCTCGGCAAGGAGGCGCGCTACGACGAGCTGCCCTGGTTCTGGTCGGATCAGTACGACCTCAATCTGCAGATGCTCGGTGTGCCAGCGCGCTGGTCCGAGCCGGTGGTGCGCGGGACGCTCGGCAGCGAAAGCTTCAGCTTGTTTTATCTGGAGGGAGAGAGCATCGCCGGCATCGTCGCGGCAAATGCACCGCGCGACCTGCGCGCGGCGAAACGGCTGATGCAGCAGCGCAAGCCGGTGCGTGCAGAGGATCTCGCAAATCCAACGATGAACCTTGCCAAGCTGTAGCTCTGCGGTGGCACTTTGATCCGGCCTTATGCCGTATCAAACAAGGGACCATCTCGCGTTCTCTGCAAGGCACTTTGCTTCTCCGAACGGCGGGTAACTCGATCAACTTTGCAATTCATGGAGCGACACAATGGATATGGCAGGACGGCAGGCGGAGATTGGATATGAAAAGGAGGAGGCGCTTACGCCGCAGGCACGCAGGGCCATATGGGGAGCGTTCATAGGGTTCTTTGTCGACAACTACGACATCTTCCTGCCAGTGATCGCGCTCGCCCCGGCCATGGCCTATTTCATCCCCGGCACGCTGTCTCCCACCACGGCCGCCGTCGCCTCAGCAATGATCTTCGCGACAACATTGATTGGCAGGCCGCTGGGCGCCTTTATATTCGGCCATTTCGCCGACACGCTGGGCAGAAAGCGCACGACGGTGGTCGCGGTCACCGGCTTCGGCGTCGTAACCCTCTTGATTGCCATTCTGCCTGGTTACGAGCGCTGGGGCGCCGCAGTGATCTTCATCTTCATCGCGCTGCGCTTGATTGATGGTATCTTCCTTGGCGGAGAGTACACCTCGGCCAATCCGCTCGCCATGGAGCACTGCCCAAAGCCCAAGCGGGGATTCTACGGTGCAGTCATCCAAAGTGCGGCGTCGGTGGGCACGGCCGCCATTTCGCTGGTGACATTGGCGGTGCTGCTTGTACTGCCGGCCGGGTCTCTAACCTCGCCCTACGTACAATGGGGATGGAGGATACCGTTTCTTGTCGGGGCCGCCATGGCGTTCGCACTCGCCTACTACTATCAGTACTCCGTGGAAGAGTCGGAGGTGTGGAAAAAAGCGGAGCAGACCGCGCATACCGAGTCTCCCATCAAGACCTTGTTCAGGGGGGAGAATCTTCGCAGCTTCTTGCAGGTCTTCGTCGTGATGACGGGTTTCTGGCTGTTGCTGAACGCATCATTGGCCGTCATGCCCGGTTTGCTCGCAACCCAGATGAGGGTGACAGGGGTTCATCTGACATTCGCGCTGGTCATTGCTTATATCGTTCTTGCCGTCGTCTATGTGATCGGCGGCGCCATCAGCCAGCGCATAGGTCGGCGAGCGTATCTCATGGCGGCCAGCGCGGTGAGCGCCGTGCTCGGGACGTTCTTCTACTACCTGCTTCTCAACGCCGCTCCCGGCAACACGCCGATGATTACGCTGCTGACGACCATCACCACCGTTCTCGTTGTTGCCCCCGGGGCGCTTAGCACGGTCTACATCAACGAAAGGTTTCAGACCGGCGTGCGCGCCTCTGGCTTCGGTCTCGGCTACAGCCTCGCGATCGTGCTGCCGGCGTTTTACGTCTTCTATCAGGCTGGCCTCGCCCACTTCATGCCCTTCAAATACACGGTGCTCGTCCTGGTGATAGTGGGAGCCCTGTTAATCTTTGTCGGAGCCGCGTGGGGGCCGGAAACGAAGGATGTCGATTTCGCGCCCGCCCCTCGCCCCAGATGAGAAACTAACAATTTACGAAAATGGGTGGTATCGCGATCAGGTGGCGTGCCGACAGCTGCATGTGATGCTGCACTGAGTACACGGGAGACAGAGGAGGAAGCTGGATGCCACGGGCGTTTAATTTCGACGTCGATCTCATCACCGGGCAACTCGACCGCATCCTGCAGATGGAGCTCGCAGGGGTCATCTACTACACGCATTATTCATTCATGATCTATGGTCATGCTCGCATTCCGATCACCGCATGGTTGCGTGAGAACGCGACCGAATCGCTGACTCACGCGCACGAAGCAGGGGAGATGATCATGCGGCTGCACAGACGACCAGCGCTTGGCATCGCAGCGCTACCGACGACCCGCCACAATACCATCGACGAGATCGTGACCGAATCGATTGAGCGGGAGGAAGCTGGCGTGCAGCTCTACCGTGAATTGCTAGAGATGATAAAGGGCAAGTCGGTGGTGATCGAGGAGTATGCCACCCGCATGGTCGCGGCGGAGGCCGTGCACATCCGCGAGATGGAGCTCATGCTCATGAAAAAGGCTCCGGAGTAGTCCCTAGCAGTCGCTGAGAGCCCTGATTGATTCAATAAGATTCATTCCGCTGACTTTAATCGTCCGCACGACGGACTCCCCGTTACACCGGCCCGTACCGGAGGCGACATAACTGTAACGAACGCGATACTGGTCGGCTCCAAGCGCAACGATGTCGACGAGCGCAAGTGGCACAATCAACTTGCTGTAAAAGCCGTTGAGAGCTTTTGCCGAGAGCGGCCCCGCCGATCGTTTGTCGGGGACCACGTATTTGCTGGCCTCCTCGCCATCCGCCGCCCCGAGGGCGAGGTAGAAGGCCTGCACCGTGGTCATGGCCGTGCCAGACGCCTTGGCAGGATCAAACGCGATGGCGATCCGGGTTATGGGCAGCAGCAGAGGTGCGTGATGATGCCCGGTATGAGCTCCAAACGCGGACCTGCCTTCGACGGAAACCCGCTTTCCCGTCAGCTGGCGCAGGTCCCTCGAAAGCGCCGGGCTCGCACCGTTGGTCTCTTCGGGGTAGATCTGAATTTGCTGGATTGGTTTTCCCGGGTCCACAAACTCGTCCCCGGTCGCGCAGATCGGGGCCTCGAGGGACAAAATGTATGCGGGCTCCGGCGTGTCGCCCTTTCTGACGTCCTCGTAGTTAGGCGGGCCCGCAAAGATCTTGTACGACAAGGCGCCAACGAACGAGAGACTCCCTTTCTGCTTGAGGTCAATGCAGGCCGCATGGGCTGACACGGGGATCGCCCAGATCGATAAAGCCAGGACCGAACGCAAGACACGGCTTTGCGGCATACGCGCATCCTGGACTGCGACCGCCTTACTATAGCGCAGGCTTCTCCCGAAGATAACTGTTGAGACACCACTTACAGCCGGCAAGCAATCTGGCTGCGACCGCACTTTATTGGCTCGAAAGCGAGCGTGTCATCGCCGCGCCGGCGGCTTCGCGGCGAATTCGGATCCGCGCACGCACATGCGGCCGCGTGCATCCTGCCATAGCTGCTCGGTCGCGTGCAGGTGGCCGAGCGCGCGCGCGACCGTGCGGAAATCGAATGCAGAGAAGCGCTCGGCGATATCGGTGTAATAGAGCGGCTCGCGCCCGATCGCGTCGAATATCTTGCCGGCAAGCGCGGCTACGTCGGCCTCGTCGCCGGAGCGGCCGGGAACGTCGGCCTTGCCGTTGACGTAATCGTCAATCCTGGCGCGGCCCGCATAGGCATAGGTGATGCGCTCGTAATATTCGCGGGGAATTCCCTCCGGGATGGTGGCATCAATGCCGACCTTGGCGCCCGTTGGCACCACGCCGTAACCCTGCGGCAGGCTGGGATCGAGCGGCTTGGCACGCGCATTGCCGACGATCATCACATCCCTGTCGCCCTGCACGCGGGTGGCGATCGCCCATTCCACCTCGCCCGCATCGAAGACGTCGATGTCGTCGTCGACCACGACCACATGCTTGAGGTCCATGACGGAGAGCGCGGCGAGCAGCGCGTTCTTGCCTTCACCCGGCTGCTTTTTGATGGAGATCACCGCGTGCCAGAAAGCACAGCCGCCGAGCGTGACATTGATGTCCTTGACCTGCACGCCCGCGGTCCGCAGCGCCTGGCGAATGGCGGCGTAGCGCGTTGGCGCAGCGAGCCAGGTATTCTCCCACGGCATGTGCAGATTGTAGTAGATCGCGTCCTTGCGCATCGCGATCGCCTTGACGCGCACGAGCGGGTTCCAGTGCAGCCCGCCCATCAGCCGCGTGAACTCGCCGAAACGACCTTCCGGCCAGGTCCAGCCGGTCGGCAGGATCTCCGCTTCCAGTACGATCTCGGCATCCGCAATAGAGGGCAGATCGATGGTGGCGCAGGGGGCAAGCTCGACCGGCGCGCCGCGTAATCCGCCGGCAATCGCCATCTCATCGACGCCGAGCGGGGCGCGGTAGCCCGAGCCCGTAATCTCGATCGGATGGGTGCCGATCGAGATCGAGATCGGCAATGGCTGGCCCCGCTCCAAGGCGCGCTGGGCAAACAGCCGCATGTTGTTCGGTGTGACGATATCGATGCCGGTGAGGCTCTTTTCCTTCACGATGAACCGATAGATGCCGCTGTTGAGCCCAAGCTCCGGATCGCGCGCAATCACGACCCCGGCGGTGATCATCGGCCCGCCGTCGAAGATCGAGGACATCGGGATCGGCAGCTTGTAGAGGTCGACGTCGTCGCCGGTGAGGACGACCTCGCGGGCGGCGGACGATTTGATGTGCTTGGGCGCAATCGGGCGCTCGATCGCCTCCCTGAGCCGGTCCTCGATCTCGCGATAGCTCTCGCATCCGAGCGCCATCATGGCGCGCTCGCGCGTGCGGATAAGCCCGGAAACCACCGGCATCTCGTAGCCGATCACGTTATGAAAGAAGAGCGCCGCGCTCGACTGGTCGACCAGCGTCGCGATGTGGCGAATGTCGACGGGCTGGTGCAAGTCGAGAAGCTCGCCCCTCTGCCGCAGGCGGTCGAGGAACTGGCGGAAATTCTCTTGCATCGGCGCGCTCCGGAGGGCGTCGGAAGGTTGTTGGGCGGCGTGGGCTAAGCTACCTAGGCCGGTATGGTCCAGCAATCCAGCACCATGAAAGCCCTGCTGCTGCGGCGGCACGGCGGCCTCGACGCGATCGAGGTCGCAAACGACCATCCGCTGCCGCGGGCGGATGCAGGACATGTGGTGATCCGAGTACGCGCATCCTCGTTCAACTATCACGATGTGTTCACGGTGCGCGGCATGCCCGGCATCAAGGTGCCGCTGCCGGTCGTGATCGGGCTCGACATGGCGGGCGAGATTGTCGAGGTGGGAGCAGGGGTGACCGGGTGGAAGCCCGCCGACCGCGTGCTGGTCAACCCGCTCAACAGGCAAAAGGGGCTGATGGGCGAGATGCTGGACGGCGGCATGGCGCAATACTGCCGGGTTGCCGCTGATCAGCTGCTGGCCATGCCGAGTGGCGTGAGCTTCGAGCAGGCCGCCGCGCTGCCCGTCGCCTACGGCACGGCGCACCGCATGCTCGTGACGCACGCGACGGTGAAGAAGGGCGACCGCGTGCTCATCCTGGGCGCCAGCGGCGGCGTCGGTACCGGCTGCATTATCCTGGCGAAGCTGCTTGGCGCCGAGGTGATCGCCTGCACCAGCAGCACGCAGAAGATTGAGCGGCTCAAGGCGCTCGGCGCCGATGAGGCGATCAACGTCAAGGAGATCGATTTCTCCCGGTGGGCAATCGAGAAATACGGCAAGCCGCAGCGGCGCAGCTACGATGGCGGCGTGGACGTGGTGATCAATTTCACCGGCGGGGATACGTGGCATCCTTCGCTGCGCTGCCTCAAGCGCGGAGGCAGCCTCCTCGTTTGCGGCGCGACCGCGGGCTACGACCCCAAGGAGGACCTGCGCTACATCTGGAGCTTCGAGCTGAAGGTGATCGGCTCCAACAGCTTCTACGACGAGGACCTGCACGCCCTGATGAAGCTCATTGCCGAAGGCAGGCTCGCGCCGGTGGTTGACAAGGTGCTGCCGCTGGAAGAGGCACGCGAGGGACTGCGGCTGATCGAGAGCCGTGAAGTCATTGGCAAGGTGGTGGTCGTGCCGTGATGGCGGCAATGGGCGATCGTGTAGGGCCGGGTTTCAAACCTGCCCCTTACGCGTTTGCCTAGAGCAATCTTAGGTTGTAAATATAAATTAATACACGTGAACGGCCTCGATTTTGCAAAACGAACCCAAAGTTCCATGGCCGGTCATCTCATCGAGCGTTGGCCGGCAATTTATCCATGCCGACATACCGCGTCTGCCGGACAAGGGCGGGTTTGAAAGCCGCCCTACCGACGGCTCGGGCGGTGCATGCGACCTTTGGAGAATTGCATGAGCGAAGCCATCACCCTGGAGCGGGTGCAGCAGCTGGTCACCCGCGGCCCCTATCATCAGTGGCTGGGGCTGAAAGTCGTCGCGCTGCACGATGATGGCATTGAGCTCAAGGCCACCTGGCGCGAGGAATGGGTGGTCAACCCGGACCGGCGTTACACCCATGGCGGCGTGCTCGCCACCCTGATCGACCTTGGCGCCGATTGGGCCATGGTCAGCAAGACCGGCCGCGGCGTTCCCACCATCAATCTGCACGTCGATTATCACGCCCCGGCCATGCCCGGCGATCTCACCATCCGCGGCAGAATCGTGCGCATGGGCAGCCAGTTCTCGACCTCGGAGGCGCGCGTCTTCGATGCCGATGGCAGGCTCCTGGCCAGCGGCCGCGGTACTTATCTGACCGCGCCGCCGAAGACCTGAGCAGATGCGTGAGAGCCTTGCTGGTCTGTAGGGGCGAGGCATCAGCGCGTTTACGCGCGTCTTCGACGCGCCATGCCTCGCCCCTACGGGCGCGCGACCAGCAGCGGCTCGACATTCTCCCCGCCGGCCATCTGCGGGCGCGACGGATCGAAGCCGTTGTGCTGCTCCCATTTCAGCACCAGCGAGCTCGCGCGCGAAAATGCCTCCTTGAGCGTTCCGGATTCGCGCAGCGCAGAATTGAAGAAGGCGTCCCCGAAATAGGTCCACTTGTTCTTGTCCTCGCAGCCGAACGAGGAATGATTGGCGTCAGCTGCGGTGATCACGAGCGTATCGGCGCTGGCCAGGCGCGGGATGAAGACGCCGGAATAGCAGGCCGAGATGACCACGACCTTGTGTCGCACGCCTGTTCGATCGAGCATGCCGGCAAGCCGCGACGGCGTCAGCGTCCGGTTGCGCCGACCGGCATTGACCGCGAGCCCCTCCGGAGAGCCGTGCGATGTGAGGATGAGAAAGAGTATGTCGGTGCTCGGGTCCATCCCCTTCGCCGCCGTTTCCAGGGTAGCGGCGAGCGTTTCAGCGGTCGCATCGGCAATCCTGCGGGTATTGAACCGCACAATAACCGGGTCGGCGCCGAACCGGCTTGCAACCACGGCCGCCGCACCGGTAGCTTCGTTGCGAAAGACCTCCTGGCCGCCGTAGAGGCCAAACGAAATGACGGCGACCTTGCGAGCCGGTTGCGCCGGCGCAATGTCGAGCGTCGGTGCAAATGCGATGAGCGCGGCAATGAGAAATGCCGCGACCTGAAGGATTTTAGCCTTCGATCCGAATCCCGTTCCGAACGCTCCAATTCGCATGCTCACGAGTGCCGGCTTCCCGTTCCTGTCCTTGGCTGGGAGCAACGCACGAAAGTCCGCCGCCCGCAATCACAGGATGCCCGGCCTACCCATTCCGTGCAAAGACTGCAATGCCGCGCTTCACCAACCTCGGCGACCTCATTGATCGCAATCGCGATCACGGTAAGGTCGCCGTCATCGATCTCGGCGGCGAGGACGCCCCGCGCGAGATCACCTATGGGCAGCTCGACGGGACGGCGAACGCCGTCGCGAGCGCCCTTACCAACCGCGGACTGCCGCGTGGCGGCCGTGTTGCCATCCTCTCCGCCAACCGGTGGGAATATCTGGCGGCCTGTTTCGGCATCATGCGCGCCGGCCTCGTCGCGGTGCCGGTGAACTTCAAGCTGCCCCGCGATGCCATTCATTTCATCCTGCGCGATGCCGGGGCCAATTTTCTGTTCTGCGACAATGCGCGAGCAGCCGATGCGCCCGATGCTCTTCCATCCATCCGCTTCGGGGAAGACGGGCCGGCCGGATTCGACCGTTTCCTCGATCCCGGCACGTTCCATGCGATCCTGCCCGCTCCGCACGAGCCCGCGATGTTTCTTTACACTTCCGGCTCGACCGGGCCGCCCAAAGGGGTCGTGCTTTCACATCAAAGCCATATCTGGGTGGTCGAGGCGCGGCTTGCGCCCGGCCTCGACCGGCATCGATACCTCATTGCCGCCCCGCTCTATCACATGAACGCGCTTGCGCTTGGCCAGCTCGCCTGCGCCGCCCATGCGAGCATCGTTCTGCTACCGCAATTCGATGCGTGCGCCTACATCGATGCGATCGGGCGCTGGCGCTGCACTTGGCTCACCGCGGTGCCGCCCATGATGGCGATGATGCTGCGGGAAAAGGAGCGGCTCGCAGCCACCGACCTTTCCAGCGTGGAGGCCGTGCGCATGGGCTCCGCGCCGGTGAGCCGCAACCTGATGCATGCGATCCATCAGGCGCTTCCGCAGGCGTCCGTCACCAACGCCTATGGCACGACCGAGGCCGGGCCGGTGGTCTTCGGGCCGCATCCTGCGGGCCTTCCGCAGCCGCAGATGTCGGTTGGCTATCCCCATCCGCAAGTCGAGTTGCGGCTGGTCGCCGGGGAGCAGCGCGATGCGGCCGAGGGCGTGCTCGAGATGCGATGCCCCGCGCTCATGAGCGGCTACCACAACCGCCCCGCGCTTGCCTCCCCGTTCACCGCCGATGGCTTCTACATCACCGGCGATGTGTTCCGGCGGGACGCGAACGGCTTTCATTATTTCGTCGGCCGCACCGACGACATGTTCGTATCGGGCGGCGAGAACATCTATCCGGCCGAGATCGAACGCATGCTCGAGCGCCATCCCGACATAGCCCAAGCCGCCGTGGTGCCGATCGAGGATGCGATCAAAGGGCAGAAGCCGGTCGCATTCCTGGTGGCCAAGCCGGGACAGAAGCCGAGCGCGGAGGAGGTCAAGCGCTTCGCGCTCGCCAACGCGCCGGCCTACGCGCATCCCCGCTTTGTCTGGTTCGTCGACGAGTTGCCGCTCGCTTCCACCAACAAGCTCGATCGGGGAACCCTGCGCCGTCTGGCCGCGGAGCGCGCCGGCAGCGCGCGAGGGTGAACAACGGTTTGCGGATGAACCGGCAGCTTCCGAAGGGCGACGAAATATTTCTCGATCACATCGGGCATTTTGTGCCCGATGTGGAGTCCGCAAGGCGCGCGCTCATTCGAGCGGGGTTTGCGCCGACCCCGGTCTCCATCCAGGTGAACCCCGAGCCCGGCGGCGCTTCACGGCCAACCGGCACCGGCAACGTGACCGCCATGCTTTCGCAAGGCTATGTCGAGGTGCTGTTTCGGACCACCGATACGCCGCTTGCCCGCGAGCTCGACGCGGCCATGGCGCGCTACTCGGGCATTCATCTCACCGCCTTCGCCGTGGCCAACGCGGCCGTGTTCCACCACCGGCTTGCCGGCCACGGCTTTCGCGTGCGGCCGCTGGTAAAGATGCAGCGGCCGGTGGAGACGGAGGCGGCGTCCGGTACTGCGGCATTCACCATTGCACGGGTCGAGCCGGGAGAAATGCCCGAGGGCCGCATCCAGGCACTGACGCACCACACCGAGCAAACGGTCTGGCAACCGCGCTGGCTCTCGCATCCGAACGGGGCGCTTGCGCTGACCGGCGTGGTGATCGCCGTCGCCGATGTCGAGGAGGCCGCGGCACGATTCGCCCGCTTCACGGGCCGCGCAGCGGCGCTTTCCCAGTTCGGTCACACCATCACGCTTGACCGCGGGCGCATCGAGCTGGTGAGCGGCGAAGGCTTGCAACACATGCTGCCGGATATTCCCATCCCTGCCTTGCCGTTCATGGCCGCCTGCGAGATCAAGGTGGCCTCGCTGACCAGGCTTCGCGATATGTTGGAGCGAGCAGGGATGAGTGTATCAGAGCGCGGGCAAGTCCTGATCGTTCAATTCCCCCCAGAGATCGGCCAAGGCGCCTGGCTGTTTTTCGAGTGAGACCGGCAATCGCCCCCACGCAACCGAAGCATGCTACGAGTTTCCTTCATCGACTCGCCATGACACACCCATCGGCCTCGACGCTTGCGGCTCTCCTCGAACGGCGGCCTTACAACGCTGCCGCCGATTTCATCGACGCCAACCTCGCCCGCGGTCGCAAGCGCAAGATTGCGTTCGCGGATGATCGGCGCTCCCTCTCCTATGCAGACCTGCAGGACGGCAGCCATCGGTTCGCCTCGGCGCTGCGAGCATCGGGCCTGGTCGCGGAAAGCCGGATGCTGCTCGTGCTGCGCGATACGGTCGAGTTTCCCGTCGCCTTCTGGGGTGCAATTCGCGCAGGCGTCATTCCGATTCCCGTCAACACGCTGCTCACGGCCGAGCAGTACACCTACCTCTTGGCCGACAGCCGCGCCGCCGCAATCGTCGTGGCTGCATCACTTGCGCCGACCGTGCTGTCGATCCGCTCCCGGTTGGAACTCCTGCGCACGGTGATCGTGGTGGGAGCGAGCCGTGCAGAACGGATGCAATTGGGGAACGTTCTTTATTTCGAGGACCTGCTGGAGGCTGCCGAGCCCAAAGCGCTCACGGCCGCGACGCTGTCCGACGAGGTTGCGTTCTGGATGTACACGTCGGGCTCGACCGGGGATCCGAAGGCGGTCAAGCATGTCCACACCAGCCCGATGGCGTCGGCGCTGCTGATGGGTCAGGGGGTGATCGGCATCCGCGAGAATGACGTAGCGTTCTCGGCGGCGAAGCTCTCGTTCTCATACGGGCTCGGTAACGCGCTGTTCTTTCCCATGTCTGTGGGCGCCAGCACGGTGCTGCTGCCGGAGCGCCCGACCGCGGCCGCGGTGCAGGCGGTGTTGCGCGAGCACCAGCCCACCATCTTCTACGCGGTGCCCTCGCTCTACGCCGCCTTGCTGGCGCAGCCCGATCTTGGCCGCGGCGCGGGATCGGACCGTCTGCGGCTTTGCATCTCCGCAGGCGAGGCGCTGCCTGCCAATCTCGGGGAACGCTGGCGCGCGGTCGTCGGCATCGACGTGCTCGACGGCATCGGTTCCACCGAGATGCTGCAGACGTTTCTCAGCAACCGGCCCGGCGACGTGCGCTACGGCTCGACCGGCAAGCCGGTGCCGGGCTACGAGGTCAAGATCGTCGACGAGAACGGGCACGAGCTCCCGAGCGGCGAGATCGGCGAGCTCATGGTGCGCGGGCCGACCGCCGCCGAAGGCTACTGGAATCAGCGCGCGAAGAGCCGCCGGACCTTCGCCGGCGAATGGACCTGCACCGGCGACAAGTTCGTCTGCGACCACGAGGGCTACTATCACTACTGCGGGCGCACCGACGACATGTTCAAGGTCAACGGCATGTGGGTGTCGCCGTTCGAGGTCGAGGCCGCGCTCCTTTCGCACGAGGCCGTGCTCGAGGCAGCCGTCATCGGAGAGCCGGACGGCGACGGCCTGATGAAGCCGAAAGCCTTCATCGTGCTCAAGCAGGGCTATGGCGCGGATGAGCAGCTGCTGGAGCGGTTGCGCCTGCACGTCAAAGAGCGCGCGGGAGCCTGGAAATACCCGCGCTGGATTGACATCCGCCCCGACCTGCCGCGCACGGCGACGGGGAAGATTCAGCGATACAAACTGCGGGAATAGTAACCGAGCCGCCGAGGCACGCAGGGGCGAACCTCAAACCGCATTATTTGCATTCAGCCCGCTTCACCCGACCACGGCCGGAGACCAAGTCCATGCCGCGCATCGCCATTAGCGCTATCACCATCTCGGCCAATGACCAGTCCGGCACCGCGGCGCGGATCGCCTGTTCCAATCGCTCGATGCGCTCCTGCGCCTGGCGGATCGCC
>Ga0306920_100010134_pt1 | contig 12620 bp, 16 predicted proteins | sample flu12Cox44000170_FD_204666 | JGI IMG/M metagenome (GOLD analysis project Ga0306920, IMG submission 204666) | Lab enrichment of tropical soil microbial communities from Luquillo Experimental Forest, Puerto Rico - flux4day.12C.oxic.44.000.170 (v2)... | ecosystem: Environmental > Terrestrial >...
ATTCATGAACGGCCAGCAAAAGTGCCAGTTGATGCCACCTGCTGAGTACGTAGCGTAGTTAATGTCGGGAGCTTATGAAGCTGCTTGGGCGGAGCAGCCGTGTAGGCTCTCGGCGCCTACCCTTAGCTCCCGATTGTCGGAGCATCTTGCTGACTAACCAGGCCTAAGGAACTCTCCGCAAAATTTGACAGCTACTAGGGCTCTCCCAGAATCGGAGGGGTTCATACAGCTAACGCCATCAGGTGAGAGCAAAAAAGCGTTTCAAGGACCATCCGCCATGGTTCAAAGTACATACGGGGTGGTGAACGAAGTAGTAATTGAACGAGGGCGAATGACGATGCAGCTTGGAAAATCGAAAATACACATACCCTTTCTGGCTTTATTTGTTTCGCTCTTTCTTGTCGGGGTTTCGCGTAGTCAGGCGCAAGCGCCAGTTTTTGAAATCTCTTCAGAAGAGAGTTGGATAAAGTTTTACGTGAGAGCATCCGTGGCACTTGTGGGTAAGTTCGACAAGTGGGATGCCAACCTGACACTCAGGTCGCCAGATGAGAAAACAGGCGTTCTGGAAATAAAAATCGATGCGGCGAGCGTTGACACGGGAAGTGGCATGAAAAATGGGAAACTGAAAAGTAAAGATTTTTTCGCTGTCGAACAGAATCCCTACATCACATTCCGGTCGACGAAGGTCGTCCCCATGGGGCCAAACACCTTTGAAGTAAACGGCAACTTTACGATTCGTGGGGTATCCAATCCGGAGAAGTTGACGCTAACTGTGTTTGGCAAAGGCTCAGAGTCAATCGAAATTAATGGAGCGATGGTTTTCGACCGCAAAGATTACGGCATGAACAAAGGCATACCATTTATTAAGATTGCTGACCATGTGGACTGAGCGGACCTCCACTCGCTTAACCTAGCGACGCGTCGAGCCCTCAGAAAAGTTTGCCGAAAAACCGAGAAACGCCCAACTCGCCCAACTGATCGAGTTTCACATGGTTGGGTAAGTTGTTGAGCTTAGCGAAGATATTGGTGGGCGACGTTTGCTGCCGTGGGCCTGGGCGGCATTGGGACTTCCGAGAACAGCTGGGAGATAGGGAATAGAGGAGGTGCTTGGGCGGCGAATCATGAGGTAGTCGAAATTGTATTCGCCGGCGTATTTCTTGAAGTACTGAACGTACTCGGAGAACTTCCTTATTTCATCGGAGGATATTAAGGATTCAATTCTTGCTAGGGCACGCCTCGGTCCAGACGACACAACACTATCTGGGCTGCAAACAGAACCCTTGGAAAAAGGCATGAATGCCATCGTCAAATTTCGCCGAACCGCTTGTGTGGGAATCTGGGGCCATTCTGGGGTCAATAAGCCTTCTCGAGTGCTCCATAAGGGCCTGAACGGTTTCAAAATTGACTGTAAGTGCTTGGCGTCCCGTGCATCAGTAGCGTGGCGCGATAAGAAGCTCCCAATTTTAGCTTGCAAGGTACACGCTTAACAGACGTATAATCTGCCGGCGGCAAATGTGGTTTACAGCTTATTTAAGATTCCGAGTATCGGCTGCGCATACCCATAAGAGGACAGATATGAAATTACGAATCATCTTCGTCTGGTTGGTCATTCTGGGGGTCCTGCAGGGTTCGGCTGCTGCACAGGACTGGTCATCGTGGATGACGTCTCGTCGTTATTGGATCGGGTCCGGTAATAACAATAGAGACGTGGAATATCGGTGGCGAGCGAGCAATCCAGGTGGAAACGAGGAGTGTCATGTGCAACTGCGGGACTTGAAACGGCAGCCAAACCACACTACCTTCGTAAGCGTGCGCATCGATTACCAATATCACGATGCTGAATCGACGAGGGAAGTCGTCACTATCACAGACAGCAAAGATGAGAACCAGGGACAAACAACCGTGTATCACTGTACGTCGGTCGGTGCCGTTCAGTTGACAGACATTGTTCGCTGGTAGGAGATTGCATGTGCATCCTAATCCCATGGCTCGCTTCGCCGCTCTACATCCTTGGTAAGAGCCGTATGCGTAAACGCGCACGTACGGATCTGTGCGGGGGGCGATCAGGAACAAATTGGCCATGCGACGCTCCGCATACTCCCTGGTGATCGGACCGCCAGTGAGCGTTTTGGTGTCGAACATCAGGCCGTTACTGGCGTTAGGGTTGTGGGGGAATGGCGAGGACATCGCCGCCCGTTTTGCGCGCACCCTCCAAGTAAGTCGAGGTGATTTATTCGTAGCGCAGCGCCACGATTGGGTCAACGAGCATCGCACGGCGTGCAGGAATGTAGCACGCCAAGAGCGCAACTGAGACAAGCAAGACAGCGACCGCAGCAAAAGTCACTGGATCGTATGCGGTCACGGCAAACAGCAGATTCTTCATCAACCGGGTCAGTCCAAAAGCAGCACAGATTCCGATGGCCACGCCCACCAGCGCCAAGTTAGCGCCCTGTCTCAAAACCATTTGCAGCACATCTCCACCTTGTGCCCCGAGGGCCAAACGAATTCCAATTTCGCGCTGGCGCCGTGAAACGGTGTAAGAAATTACGCCGTAGATGCCGATGATTCCCAGCGTGAGCGCCATTGCCCCCGCAATCCCAAGGATGACAAGCGTGAAGGAAGTTCGCGCGAGCGATTTACCATACACTTCCTGCATCGTCCGCACAGACGCTAACGGCAGATTCGCATTTACCGACCATACCGCTGCACGAACCTCACTTAGAAGGCTATCCGTTCCCGCGCGCTGGCTTCGTATTTCGAACGTCACCGTCCGCACCACCGGTACAAAAGGACTCTGCAACAGTGGAGGCCAGTAGACAATTTCCGGCGCCTGGTCCTGGACGCCTATCTCATGAACATCCTGGACCACCCCGATCACCTCGTTCCACGGCAAGTTCCGGAACTCGCGAAGATGTTTCCCGATCGCCATCGAGGGAGTGCCCCACAACTCTCGGGCCAAATTCTCGGAAACCATCAGCACCGGTCGCCCTCCATAGATTTCACTCCACGTCATTTCGCGCCCCGCAACCAATCTGGTCCCTGCCGTCTGAAAGAAACCAGGAGAGACATACTTGTACAGCCGCAATGGGGGTATGGTGTTGTCCGCATAGACCTTGTCCTCAGCATAGATCTCGTCCCAAGCGGAATCGAAGCCTTCCATCGGCATTTCGCTTACGAACGCGGCAGACTTAACGCCCGGAATCGCCGCCAGCTTATCGAGAATGGCGTTTTGTGTTCGCGTCACTCGTTCCGGTTCCTGGATCAGCGAATCGGGAATCGAAATTCGCATGAGCTGCAAATACCGCGCATCCATGAATCCCGGCTCGACCGTTCGCAACGCCGCGAATGTGCGAATCATTAAGCCAGCGCTCACGAGCAGGACCAGCGCCATCGCTACTTGTCCCACCACCAACAAATTGCGCGCCCGGTGGCGCTCCCGGCTAGCACTAATCGTCCGACTCGCGCTCCGAAGTGCTGCAGAGGTTCGCGGTCCTGCATATTTCAACGCAGGAAGCAACCCGAACAACAAACCGGAGAGCACGGAAAGAAGCAATGTGAATCCCAGCGTCCGCGCGTCGATCGAGATTTCATTGAGTCGAGGCAGATTCGCTGGACCGACGGCCACGAGAAAACGGACGCTCGCATACGCCAAGCCCACGCCACTTACCCCGCCCATCAGCCCCAGAATCACGCTTTCCGCAAGAAGGCCCCGCATGATTCGCGCCCAGGCCGCGCCAAGCGCTGCGCGAACGGCCAGCTCCTGCTGGCGTGCCTCCACCCTCACCAACATCAAATTCGCAATGTTCCCGCACGCGATCAGCATTACCAAGCCAATCGTTCCCATCACGACCCACAGCAATTCGCCCACGTTGCCGATCACTTCCTGTTTCAACGGCCGAATCATGGGCGTGATTTTCCACTGTTCGTAGATATGCGAATTCTGCCCCGGCCCGTTCGACCAGGAGTCCATCCAGATCGGCAACATTCGCGTAATGTCCGCGTCGGCTTCAGCAATGGTCGCGCCCGGCGTGAGCCGCGCGATTCCATGGAATCCGAATCCCGCAAGATTCAGCTTGTCCCGATCGAATGCGAGCGGACGAACGATGTCGAAATCTGCATCGACAAATTGAAACCCTCTCGGCATAACACCGACAATTTCCCTTGGATGTGAATCAACCAGGATATTTCGCCCAATTACCGAATGGTCGCGCCCAAAGCGCCGCTGCCAATACCCGTAGCTCAGTATCGCTGTTTCCGGACCTCCTGGAACCTGGTCCGCGGCAGAGAACCAACGGCCAACTTCCGGCGGAGTGCCAAGCGTCTGGAGCACGCCGTTGCTCACGTCCACCGTGCGCACCTGTTCCGGCTCCGCCAAACCGGTGACGTTAGCCGTGCCAGCGACCCACACGCCCAACGATTGAAACGTCCGGTTTTGTTCTGCGTATGTGAAATACATCGAGGGTGAGAGAAGAAGACCATTCTCAAAATCCGCAAGTCCTTCCGCGCCGGGCGCGACCTGATGCAGCGCCACCAGTTCTTCTGCCTTCGGATAATTGAGTGGCTTCAAAAGCACGCTATTCACAACGCTGAAGACCGCGGCGTTTGCGCCGATTCCAATGGCGATTGTCAACAAGCTGACCACAGCAAACACCGGATTGTGGCGCAGCGTGCGTACCCCGTAGCGGACGTCCAAGAGAAAATCCTCAATGGCTGGCCAGCGCCACACCTTGCGGGCGTTCTCTTCAGCTAGCCCTACATTCCCGAAGTCCCTCCTTGCTGCATGCCTCGCTTCTTCCCGCGACATCCCCCTTGCTACTAACTCTTCGGTCTTCTCATCGAGATGCGCCTCGATCTCTTCTGTCAGCTCACTGTACAACCGGCGCCGCGAAAACAATTGCTTCAGCCACTTCATGCTTCCTCCGGCGCCAAAACTCTTGTAATCCCTTCGAGCATTCGCTCGAAGCCCGATACTTCACGTTCCAGATGCTTGGCGCCCGCCGCCGTCAACCTGTAGTTCCGAACGCGGCGGTTTGTAGCAGACACGCCCCATTCAGCCTTCACAAACTCCTCTTTCAGAAGGCGCTGAAGCGCTGGATACAAGGAGCCTTCTTCGATCTCAAGAAGATCCTGCGAAGTTCGCTTGATGTGCTGTACCAGCGCATAGCCGTGCATGGGCTGTCGTTTCAACACTCGGAGAATCATCATCTCCAAGGCACCAGGAAAGAGGTCACGTTGTATCGGGTTTTTCATGCGGGTAGCTTCTTCTTTTGGCAGGCTTGCTCACTCAAGGCCTAGAGCAACATAGTATTAGAGCGCCAGATAGTCAAGCCAAATAAACGGGAGAGCATAATCGTAGAAAATACATCGCGGCACAGAATACGACATTCCGGACGGATCGTCGGCAATACTGAAGATGGATCTCGCGTTGGCGAGTCTCAAGGTCCTAGCTGACGGATTGCCCGTCAGTCGGGAACATACGCTCCGCTGATGCATCTGCAGAGTCAACGAACCGTGATCACCACTTTCCGCACCTGAACATTCGAATCGAGATATTTGTATGCCTCCCCTTTAATTGAAGCACTGCACAAGTATCGCCCATCGTCCCGCTAAAAGTCAGAAGCTAGGAGAATCTCCTCAGAGATCTTGTATGTACCGTCGCAACTCTTGGACCCACCCGAATTGTCTTTGGGACTCAGAAGGTTGTCGAGCTTCTCAAAATAGAAGGCACTAAGGTCAATTCCTTAGAAATGCTCATTGAGCCATTTCAGGACCACCGCGACGACTTCGTCGTCGTAGGGGTGTGGCTTATTGGGTTCTTTGCGGCGGGTTAGGAATTCGAGTTGCGAGTCATAGCGGGCGAAATCGTGGCCCACCGGGCAACTCGACGTAGCTGGCGCGGCCAGGATGGGAGCTATTTATGATTTCGACCAGGTAGCGGCTCTCGTCGGCGCTGGTGGCTGGGTCTGAAGTGCCGTAAATGACCAGCACGGGGATGTCGGCTGACTTCCATTGCTTGGCAAGGCTGAGGTCGCCGATTTGCTGCATATAGAGCGAAGGCATGCCTGCATAGCTACGAATCATGTCGGCACACTGTTCGCCTAACTTGCTGACGTCGTCGGCGGTGGCGGGAGCAACCTGCAAACCGATGACGGCGTGTCTTGGTACCTCGTTCGTCTGCCCAAAGTCGCCGCTGGTAGTGCTGATTGCCGTATAGAGAGAAAGTGCAAAGACGCACGGGCGTAAATTGTTCATGGTGACTCCGCGAAGATGACAGTTATAATGGATTCTTAGACGCAAAGAGTGGTGATCAGCGTGAGCAAAAAAGTGAACCTTGACGCCAGGGCGTTCCGGGCCGCCTCGATACAAACTGTAACACCAAACACCGATTATCCTTCTCACCGGGATGAACCATGGCTGCGGGCTAGATCGCTTTCCCTGAGCTTAGGAAGGGAACTGACGACTTGCGGGCTCATGACGCCAAAAGCCGGGCAGAGCGTCCGGCTTTCGCAAAACACCATTTGAGATTTGGTGGACGAGATGGAATTCGAACCCCCTCATTGCGAACAGTGGGGAAAATAAGCTAAGGCAGGGCACCACAATCACTTAGCTATTTTCATGGGACCCTTAATTGGCAAACCCGGCAAACCGGCCATATTGCCTTCTTCTTCACCTCAGAGATGGCTTGCCCATTTTTTTCACCACCGTTTTCACCGAGTGCTTCGCTGTGCCACCGCAACGCTGCATACAGCATGTAAAAGAGAGATTTTTGGCTGTGGCCGCCAAATGGGGTACGAAGAAGCTCTTAGCGTTGTGTTATGTGTTAGCATCTGGTTCCCAGGACGGGCTTATCATCTCCAAACGGAGAGTCTTCCAGAGAGGAACCAAATGAAAGACAAACTGACTTTCAAGGCTACACTCGTCGTCGCTCTGCTAGCGATGTGTCCGGCGCACTCGTGGAGTGCAGAAGACGGAGCAGCACTCTACAAATCAAAGTGTGCGGTTTGCCATGGTGCCAATGGTGAAGGAAAACCAGCAATGAAAGCCCCTGCTCTAAAAGGCACAACGCTTACACCTGACAAAATCTCCGAGCACATCACGAAAGGCGAACCCACTTCAAAGGCACCTCATAATAAAGGGATTTCTGGTGTAAGTGATGAGCAGGCGAAAGCGATCGCTGAATACGTAAAAACCCTCAAATAGAAATAAGGGCTGATTGCGCAACTTTGGTGAAATTCGGGGGAAGGATGTGTTGCCGAATTGGATAGTGGCGAGGCCGGTGCTTCGAAATAGGGCGTCAATCCGCTGTCTTGGCGAAAGGACAACAGATCATTTCGCGCCGTTTCGATGAGCGGAAACTGTATCAGGTCGGTAGGTTGCGTCTGTTGGCTCCGCTCGCTTCTCTGCGAGCTGTTAGTGCTAAAATTCAGCTTGCGGAGACGCGAGATATGCCTTTTTGCCCGATTTGCAAGGCAGAGTACCGTACAGGTTTTGCTCGATGCTGTCATTGCTGGTTGGCAGTTCGAGTGAGGCTGATGCTGCGAACGTAGTTCTTCTGTGGGAAGGGCTAAGCCGACACAAATTTGAGGCGATTGTGTCAGCCTTGCATGACGCGAACATCCCCAATCGATGCAAGTGCGGCGCCGATACTGGGGCGGCGTACGTCTTCAACCTACGTGGAAGACGATTGTTGAAGGGCAGGAAAGAAACGTCGTGGCAAGTCTCCGTGTTAGAAGTGGATTATGAACGGGCGCAGAATATCGCTCGATCTTGTGCTTAAAACATAGAAAGTTCCCCGAAGGCTCACACCTACTGAGGATCTGAAAGAAGCCCTCGGTCGCGAGAAGCAGGCGAAGCGCAAGCAATAACCGTACCGTCCTCCCTCCAGGTTTCCGACCAATCGCGGACTACAAAACGTAGTCTTGATAACGACGGAAAACAGTGACAAAGGAAGATTTATACAGTTTTCCCTGTAACTTGCTCACGGGTCATCCGCGCGGCGAGTTCGCCTCTGTCGACTTGGAGGAAATCGGCCGCCCCAAGACGGCCAAACAAATTGAGGGTACGTGCGATCAGCCCTGTCCAACCGATTTGGTGGCTGGCTCCAAGACCCGCACCGCTATCCCCATGGAAGTACTCGTAAAAAAGAATGTAATCTCTCCAATGCGGATCTTCCTGAAACTTCTTAGTTCCGCCGTAGACTGGCCGTTTGCCGCTGGCGTCGCGGAGAAAGATACTCGAGAGTCTACGTCCAAGCTCCTGCGCGACCTGATACAACGGGGCCCGCCTCGGGCAAGACATCATGGCCGGAATCACGCTGGCCGCGCTCGTGATTCCGGAAGTGATGGGATAGGTCGTTCGCAAAGATCATGGGCTGGTCCGGAAGCTTTGCGCACCCACATCGGATGACTGCGCTCGCGCGGTAAATTCCAAAGGGAGTGAATAATCGGCCGCAGTGATCCAGCCAGTGCTGGGAACGAGATGAGCAAACCATTAGGGGGTATGCGTAGCAGCGCTTGAACGTAAGCGTCAGAGGAAACACGTGGTTGACAGATTAAATCCGCGGCCGGTGTGACTTCGCCACTGGGATCTAAGAATTCGCAGCCCGCAGGGGTTACTACCGGTTTGCCCGTCATCCCGAAGCAATCGCGATCCCTTCCAATACCCGGGCTTACCGGCCTGCTTGAGGTATCAACCTCGAAAGACGCTGAAGGTCAAGATATTGTTGGAATCTCGCCTAACGCCGTAGCGGGTGCTTCATTGCGTTTTGCGCTTAACCTCACCGTGTTGGCTCGGCCCACACTAGCGCTTCTCCACCGATCCGGATTTCTGATATTCGGTGATTCTCGCCTGCAGGCTGCGTTCGAAAAGCACGAATCTGTCCAGATGAGGAATCGGCCGAACTTTCACTTCTCGTCCAATTTCAAGACACACGTCGTACTTTGGATCGTACGCAGGCCAGGCGGGAAGCCCCTTCTGGTTTGGGTCCCCCATCCTTGCGAACTGAGTCCAATAGCTGCTCATGATCTCCACCAACTTCATGTCCTCAGCGTCAGGTTCACCACCCCATCGACTCTTGCGAAAAACACCCGCGATAAATCTCAACTCCAGGCCATGATACGCGCGGTATCCAGCGTATTTTCCCTTCGGGGGATAAGTAAAGTAATAGAGATATGAGTTTTGTCCCGCTTCCGTCATGGCGCGTGCGAAATGATATGCGCCCTGAGCGGTGTCGTCCGTGAGGAGGTCCAAGTATGCGCGCTTCACATCGGCATCGGTGCTAGCGGGATAAGCCTGGAAAAGATCCTCCGCGTGGCTAAAGAATCGCTCCGTCTTCAAAGCCTCTTTGTATCCTGCAATCGTGGAAGGATCAACCGGTGGATTGTACATGAGAACCGACTCGTCTTCCGCGCTTCCAAGCATCACGGGAACCCTGGCCTGATGCCCCTTGAGAAAAGCGATGGGAGACTGTTCGGGCAGCACCCAGCCGTCTACCGTCGCGTAGCCGCTCACCAGGTTTTTATCTTTTTCGCCGGCCGCGACGATCTCTTGCCAAGGTCTTGAGCGGAGCTGTGCCAGCACATCGCGCCCATCGGTGATTTTCAAATCCTGAGTAAGCCGCAGCCCATTCTCGTGGGCGGTTCCTCCGTGACCACCGGGACTGTAGTCCCAGTCGACTCTCCGCGTCAGTTCGGGTACGAACGTGTCTCTGCACTCTTCACTTTGCAAGATGGCGCGATGAAACAATCCACGAGCGAGCGGCGAAACCATCAAGTTACAAACCTCCGAAGCGCCTGCCGAGTGGCCAAATATCGTAACGTTCGTTGGGTCCCCGCCGAACTGCTCGATGTTTCGTTGGATCCACTGGAGCGCAGCAATCTCGTCAAGGACGCCATAATTACCGGAGGCATGATGCGGCGACTCCTGGGTCAAAGCGGGGTGTGCCAAATAACCAAGCAGGCCGATGCGAAAATCTGGCGCCACCAGGACGACGCCCTTCCTTGCGAGTTGAGGCCCAAAGGGCGGCAGAGCGCTGGTCGAGGTATTTCCTCCGCCACCGTGAAGCCAGACCATCACCGGTAATAGTTTGTCTTTTCTTCCCACGTTTGTTGTCCAGATGTTGAGTGATAGACAGTCTTCGTCTACGCGAAATGTCTCGTAGAAAGGGTAGAGATGGGTGTATTCCTGCGCTTCTTCGTTAATATTTCGTACAGCATCCGAAGACTGCGGACAGACGGGGCCAAAGCTGCTCGCCTCTCGAACGCCGTTCCACCGAGCTACCGGAGCCGGAGGTTTCCACCGCAAATCCCCAGTGGGCGGGGCTGCGTAGGGAATGCCGAGAAACATCTCCACGTCATTGCCGAACCATTTGCCCTGCAGACTTCCAGCATCGATGGTGACGCGCGGCGCGTTCTCAGTTAAAGAATCCGTAAGAGCTATCTGGACGTTGGAAATCAGCCACAGTACAAAGCAGGAGAGTGGGATAAATCGCGCGAACTCGAGACCTGACATAAGAACTACCCTCCCGCAACTCAGGCGGATGTTAGCACCGCCTCGCGGAAGTGCGCCAACTAGAAAGAAACAACTGGAAAGAAAGGTGAAAGCACGGGCGTGATGCATCGTTGAGCGGTACCGAGGTGCCTGAGTCCCGATAAATGCACGAGAGGCCGGATTCTGGCGTGCACTTCTGGGTGGTCGGCGATGCGGAGACTATCCAGAAAAGGGATTCGGAGAGGTCGGCGTAGAATCAGGATGAGCGGACAAGCACTTCCTCGAAGCGGGGTTCTGGCCTGCATTCACTTCCGTTTAGCCCGTGATACGACCAGAAATTGTGTTTAGGTTAGGATGGTCCGATGCAAATCGAGCTTCGCACATTGCGGGCTGAAGACCTGCCGTGCATCGCAGCGACTCGCGGCGGGGGGGCCTGGAAGGCCGACAACGAGAGATGGAGTCGTTATCTGGCTGAACAGAACCAGGGGTTGCGTGAGGTATTGCTGGCCGATAATACCGATGCCATCGTCGCCTACGCATCGCTGACGCGGATCTCGCAGAATCTCTCTTTCCGCAAAGCAGGCATCCCCGAGATCCAGGACCTGGTAGTTGCTGAAACCTACCGCAATGCTGGACTGGGCACACGCATGATCCGCGCGCTGGAGGAGCGCGCGCGGGCGGCCGGACACTCGCGCGTTGGCATTGGTGTGGGTTTGTATCGCGACTACGGCGCGGCGCAGAGATTATATTCAAAGCTGGGATACATTCTCGATGGCGGAGGCGTTTCGTACAAGAATGCTGGCGTCGAACCGGGATCGCTGGTGAAGGTTGACGATGACCTGGTGATCTGGATGGTGAAGTTGCTCGAAGGAGGTAGCGGGTCTTGTAATCGCGCCAGTTAGCGATTGGTCGGCAAACCGGAAGTGATCTAAAAAAGTAAACCGCGATAGACGGTCAACTTCCGCATTGCTCGTGATCCGCCCGCAATTTCGCTTGACTCTGGACTATGCTCCAGGTTGTAGAATTGCCTTGAACAGTCCGAAGCAGCAGCACGCAGTATGAAGTCTGACGCCACAACCTGCGAATCGCGAGACATCCTGTCAAGCCGGCGGCTTGTTTTCACGCTGTATTGGCTTCCAGCCCTCGCCATACTAGCAGTCGGACCACTGGCAATCAGGAACGGTTGGCGAGCAGTCGTCTGGACTGTCGCACTAGCCACAATGGGCATGGCGTGTACTGTGAACGCGCTCCGCTGTGGGCGTGTACACTGTTACGCTACCGGACCCTTCTTCTTCCTGATGGCCCTCGTCGCATTGTCGTACGGTCTCGGCATCCTGCATCTCGGCAGGAACGGTTGGAACCTGCTCGGCCTAATAACCCTGATCGGCACCATCGCCCTTTGGTGCCTGCCCGAGATGCTTTTGGGAAGATATCGAAAGGGCCGCGCGGATAATGGCAACGCTGGCTGAGTCATTCCCTCCGGTTAGGCCGTTAGCACTCGGGCGCAATCCTCAGGAGCCTTGCCAGTTAAATGGCTGGGGTGACAGTCACTTTGATGAGTGGCCGGCTACACGGCACGGACAAAGAAGAACTTGACTCTGGACTATGCTCCAGGGTGTAGCTTCTAGAGAGGAGCCACGACAATGCAGATTGGCATCGTCGCAAAGAAGATCGGGCTCAGCGTGGACGCGATTCGATTCTACGAGCGCAACGGCCTGCTGCCGCGGCCATCGAGGACGGAGGGAGGGTTTCGCATATACGGGGACAGTGACATAGAAACCCTGGCCTTTGTCCGCCGCGTGCAGGGCCTGGGATTCAAACTCAGCGAAATCCGAGGCTTGCTAAGACTCCGGGGGAATCGTCTCCAGCCGTGCGCACCGGTGCAGCGCCGCCTGCAAGAGAAGCTGGCCGACGTGCAGCGGAAACTCAGCGACCTTCACAAGTTGGAGCACGAACTCCGACTGGCACTCCGCAGTTGCAACAGAGAAGTGCGCAAACGAAACGCGCATTGCCCCATTTTGGGGGAGAACCCGCGCAAGCAGGAGAGTGAAAAGTGAAAGTCGAAATCTTGTATGTGGCGGAATGCCCATCTCATCCCGCCGCTGTGAAGCTCGTGAAAGAGGTGTTGGCTG
>Ga0306920_100010135_pt1 | contig 12620 bp, 11 predicted proteins | sample flu12Cox44000170_FD_204666 | JGI IMG/M metagenome (GOLD analysis project Ga0306920, IMG submission 204666) | Lab enrichment of tropical soil microbial communities from Luquillo Experimental Forest, Puerto Rico - flux4day.12C.oxic.44.000.170 (v2)... | ecosystem: Environmental > Terrestrial >...
CATGAGCACAGAAGTCGCTAATCCCGCTACTCCCAAGGTTCACGTCTCCGAGCGCGCAGCGAAGAAAATCCTCGACTTGCTCGCCAAAGAAGGCGTAGCTCCTAACGAAGGGGGGCTGCGTGTCGGCGTCCAGGGCGGCGGTTGCTCCGGGTTGTCCTACGCGATGCGCCTCGACAGGCAGGCCCGCGACCGCGACAAGGTTTTCGAGGCGTTCGGCGCCCGCATCTTCGTTGATCCGAAGAGCTTTCTCTACCTGAATGGCACGACGCTTGACTACGAAGAGACGCTGATGCGTCAGGGATTTGTCTTTATCAATCCCAATGCAGAGCGCAGCTGCGGCTGCGGCAGCTCCTTTACTGCTTAGTCCGCGTTTTCGCGTGCGGGCCCCCGAACCCGACATTCTGAGCGGCCTGCTCTCGGCTCGGTGCGTCTAAGGCGAGGTGGTTCAGGGATGTTTCCGGCTCCTGGGGCTAAAGCCAATGTCCAAGTACTGCTGAACTCTAGGATCAGGCAGACGCAAAGCAACCGGCGTTGGGAAATGGCGAGATGACCGCGAAGCCAGACACTCCTTTCCTCTGTTGGAACTGCCACGAGCGCGCGCTCGGCCCGCACTTTTGCGCCGCGTGCGGCAAGGTGCTGAGGCCGCCCGCCGAAAGCGACTATTTTCAGACCTTCGGCCTGCCCCGTAAGCTGTGGATCGAAATGCCCCAGCTCGAGCAGAGGTTCCTCGAGCTCAGCTGGAAACTGCATCCCGATAATTTCGTTAACGCTTCGGACGCGGAACGCGAGATTTCCCTCGAGCAGAGCTCCGAGTTGAATGACGCCTATCGCGTCTTGCGCGATCCGCTCGCCCGCGTCGAATATCTTCTGGAACTGGAGGGTGAACGCAAAGAGGGCGAAAAAAAACAGCAGGCTCCGCCCGAATTGCTCGAAGAAGTGTTTCAGCTGAACGAGTCGCTCGACGAGTTGCGCGACGCGAAGGAATCCGGCGGCGATTTGGGCGACCTCAAAACGAAATTGCAGTCCGCCGAAAGCGGTTTTCTTGAAAGGCTCGGCGAAGTTGACGCGCAGCTAGAGTCCGTCGCCCGGGAATGGGATGGCGCGAGCGACGCCAACGGAACAGGCGAAGCGCGCAAGAAACTCATGGCCCGCATGAATCAATTGCTGAATCGCCGTTCCTACATCCGGAATCTAGTCACCAACGTCCAAAAGGAGCTGGCGGCTTCGTGATCCGGCTACCCGGTGGCCGATCCGCAGCTGCTGTGGATATGCGCAACAGCCATGGCAAAGTTGATCGATGGGCAAGCACTACTGCGGGTTCCGCGGGGCACGCCTTGCCCGAGGTTCGGGACTAATGGCGCACACCGTCGGAATTGATCTCGGCACTACCAACAGCCTGGTGGCGTACTTCGATCCCGAGACGCAGACCCCGGTCGCGATCCAGGGTCCCTACGGCTCCACGCTCTGCCCCTCGGTGGTGAGTCTCGATCCGGACGGCAGCATTGTGGTCGGCGAGCCGGCTCGCCGGCGGTTGCTCAGGCAGCCGGAGCGCAGCATCTATTCTGTGAAGCGGCTGATGGGCCGCGGGGTGAAAGACGTTCAGGATGAGCTGAAGCTTTTTCCGTTTCGCCTCGATCCTTCAGGCAGCAACGTCATCCGCGTACGCCTCGGCGACAAGGTTTTCACGCCGCCGGAGATCTCGGCGTTCATCCTGCGCGAGCTGAGGAATTGGGCGGAAGCCTTCTTCGGCGAATCCGTGAGCCGCGCCGTGATTACCGTGCCCGCTTACTTCAACGACGCGCAGCGACAGGCCACCAAAGACGCCGGAAAAATTGCAGGTCTCGAAGTGCTGCGGCTGATAAACGAACCGACAGCAGCGGCGCTGGCATACGGTCTGCACGAAAAGCAGCGCGGCCGGGTCGCCGTCTACGACCTGGGCGGCGGCACATTCGACATTTCGGTCTTGAAGCTGATTTCGACCGCCGAAGGCGACATCTATCAGGTCCTCTCGACCAATGGCGACACCCATCTCGGCGGCGACGACATTGACAATCTTTTGCAGGCGTTTGTCCGTGAGCGGATTCTGCGGGAGGATCAGGTCGACTTTTCGCCGCATGGCGAAATCGCGCAGGAACTCCGCCGGGCGCTGATTGCGCTAAAGCACGAACTGTCTCCAAAAGAGTCCGCCACGGTCGAAATTCTGCTGCCCAACGGGAAACTGTTCCGGCAGGAGTTCACGCGCGGCGCCCTGGACGCTTTGATTCGTCCGGTGGTGGACCGCACCATGGGGCCGGTGAAACAAGCCCTGGCTGACGCCAGGCTGCAGCCGCAGGAGATCGATGAGGTCGTGCTTGTGGGCGGAACCACACGCACGCCGCTGGTTCGCCGCACCGTCGAAGACTATTTCGGCCGCGTGCCGCACACCGAATTAAACCCCGACGAAGTCGTGGCATTAGGCGCGGCCGTTCAGGCCAACATTCTCGACCGGGGAGTCAGCAACATGCTGCTGCTCGACGTCACGCCGCTCTCGTTGGGCATAGAGACCTACGGCGGCGCGGTCGCCAAAATCATTCCGCGCAACTCGACCATTCCCGCTAGCGCGCAGGAGCTGTATACCACTGGCGTCGACAACCAGACCGGCATCGACATCCATGTGTTGCAGGGCGAAAGGGAACTTGCCAAAGATTGCCGCTCGCTCGCACGCTTCATCCTGAAGGTTCCTGCGGCACCCGCCGGCCTGCCGCGCATCGAAGTGAAGTTCCTGATCGACGCCAACGGCATTCTGCAGGTCACCGCGAAAGACGTCCGCACCGGCGAGCAGCACTCCATTGAAGTGCAGCCGAGCTACGGCATCAGCGATTCGGAAATCGAGCGCATGCTCGAAGAGTCCATCGCCTACGCCGAGCAGGACTTTGCCGAGCGCCAGGCGATCGAAGCGCGCACCGAGGCTGAGTTGGTCCTCGCCGCGACCGGCAAAGCCCTTGCCCAGGAGCAGGCCGCCGCGCTTTCCGCCGAGGAGCGCGCTAAGATTGACCTAGCGGTGGCTGCCCTGAAAGAATCCGTTGTAGGCAGCGACTATCGCCAGATGCGCGTAAAGATCGACGAATTGAACCAGGCCACCAATCATCTGGCGGAAGTCATGATGAACAGCGCCGTGAACACGGTATTGCAAGGCAAGAAGCTCGCGGATTTCTAGCCGAGCGCAGGCGCTAGCGGATGTGACTTTCTGGCGGGAGCTCGGAAGGTTCGGAGGCAAAGTGAATGGGCGGCACTAACCCGTACATCGACGAAGTAAAGTACAAGCCGGCGACGAAGAAGTTCAAAGTTACTTTTCTGCCCAGCGGCAAGACGCTGGAGGTCGACCCGGAAGAAATTCCCTACGGCCACAACGGTCTCCCCGGCAGCATTCTCGACTTTTCGGAAGCGCTCAAGGTGGGGCTCGACCATGCCTGCGGCGGTGTTTGCGCCTGCTCGACCTGCCACGTGATCGTCAAACAGGGCCTGGAATCCTGCAACGAAGCCACCGACGCCGAGCTCGATGAGCTCGATGAGGCCCCGGGCATCACTCCGAAGTCGCGGCTGGGTTGCCAGACGGTTCCCGACGGCACTACCGACATCGTCGTCGAGATCCCCGAGTGGAACAAAAACTACGCCAAGGAAGCCGACCACTAGAGGCCTCCGGAGCTCCTATGCCGCCTACATTTGACTGGGACAATTTCGAAGACATCGCCATCGCGCTCGCGGACAAGTTTCCGAATCTCGATCCTTTTACCGTACGATTCACCGACCTGCACAAATGGATCACGGACTTGCCGGGATTTGGCGGCGATCCCGGCAAGTCCAACGAGTCCAAACTCGAAGCCATTCAATTGGCCTGGCACGAGGAGTGGGAAGACCGCCAAAGCTGAACCCTGACCAGGTCTGCCCCGGAAGAAAGCGCAGCGAGAGGGAAGCGGGAAACCATCACAGAAGTGCGCGGATTCTGCCGGTGGGCGCCCTTTATCCGCGCTGCAACCGCGATTCCCGTGCCCTTGCGGTTCTCACTGCAGGTAGGTCTTTTTCAGATACTGAATGGTTTCGTCGTCCAGGTTCGAAAAACTCATGCGCAAACCTTCGCGCAGGGCCGCTTCGCGAGAGGATTCGGTACGTTCCGCTTCGAGCAAGCGGTTGACGCCGTCAGAGCCGTTCTCGGCCTCGATCATTTCTACGACCGCCAGCGCCCAAGCGTAGGCGTAGCGCGCCTGCGCCGCGGAAAAACGCATCCAGGAGTCATCGTAATAGCGCAGCTGCTTTCCCTGGCCCTGTTCGAAAATGGAGACCAGGCTGGCCGCATCGCCGTTGCTGCGGCGGCCTTCCATCCATTGCGCCAGCCCTTCCTGCAACCAGGTCGGGGCGCGCCCGGCGGTTTTCTGATAAACGAAACTGTGCGTCAGCTCGTGCCGCAGGATGCGCGTCAGCTGGTCGGAAACCACGTCTACGCCCTGAACCGGCACACGAATTTTTCCGTCGTTGACGGCGCCTGTCCAGCCCGGAGTACGGGTGACGTCGCGGAACTCTTCCTGGGTGTAGAGGATCACGGCGATTTGCTCCGGCGGCGTATAATGCAATTCCTCACGCAGGGACTCGAACTGATCCTCCAGCACGCGAGTCACTTCGGAAGCGAGCTGCCGGGATGCGCCTCCGTGGTAGCGCACGACGAAATGCGAGGACTCACCTTCGCGGAAATCGCCTTCGGCCTCTTTGTCGCGCTTTACTTTTTCGAGCATGCCGGCGACGCCGCTGTTTGGCTGTAAGCGCTGCGCAGTCTGGAAGTCCGCGATGGCCTGGTCCGATTGGTTCAGGCGGTAGTGCGCCCAGCCGGCGAGCATGGCCGCGGATGCGGCATTGGGCGCCAGTTCGCGCGCCCGGGAGATGGGCTCGAGCGCCGCGGAGAATTCGCTCTTCACGAGCAGTGCGTAACCGCGCCCTAGAAGGCATGCGTAGAGCAGGTCACGCTGCTGCCCGGCGTATTGCTCCATGGCCTGGTAATGTTCGATGGCGCGGTCGGGTTGGCCCTCGGACATCTCAAATTCGGCGGCGGCAAAGTGCGCGAGCGCCGCGCGAGTTACCGCAGCCGGGCTGCCGGTGCGCGCCTCCTGCTCGGCGGCAGCGATATAGCCGGAATCAACCACGCCCTCTTTCACAACTTGAGCTACGACTGCGGCGTAACCCTTCTGCGTAGGCGCTGCCGGTCGCGCGAAAGGAATTTCTGAGGGCGCGGAATGCCCCGAGCCATTGCGATTGGCCGCGGAGTTGCCGGCAAAATCGGGAGGTGCGCTCGAGCGGAGTAGGCTTTTGCAATCCACGAAACCGATGCGCGAGCTCTGGGCTTGGAGGCGAACGCCGCACCATTTCATTCCACCCTGGTCGACGCGGAGGTCGACGTAAACCGAGTCGCCCTTGCTGAGGGATCGGACGACTTCGCTCGAGCGGTTCATGTCGCTAAACACGCTCAGCGCGTCGCTCGAGACCGTGGCGGTAGTGGCGGCCGTGGGCAGTTGCTGCGTCTGGCTCGTCGCTTTCAAGGTCATCGCGGAAATTGCCAGCAGCGCGGCTAGAGCTCTGGCGATTTTCTGTTTGACCAGGCTGGGCAAAGAAACTCTCCATTCGCTAGAGCCTAGCGCCAAAACGCTTCACAAGGTGCCAGGTCAAGGGTTTCTCGCCGGTTCCAGATCCAGGCGCCTTTCTCGGCGGTCCTGTACTGAAAGCCGAAATTATCGAGCCGTCGGTGTGCTTGAGCATGGTAGCCCGGACGGGACTCGAACCCGTAATCTTCACCTTGAAAGGGTGACGAGTTAACCGCTTACTCTACCGGGCCACTGCGTTTAGAATTTTACCACTAATCGCCCGGGGCATCACGCTGCGTATCCGCCTCCCGCTGCCGCAGCGCTTGAACCCGACCGCCCGGGTTGTCTGGTAAGCTGTTTACGGTAATGGGTCAGGCGCCCAAACCGGCGCTTTCCCGCGGTTTCGCGAGCTAAGCCATCCGGAATCCGTTTCCCGCCGAGGAGGGTTTGTGGTAGCCCTTTTCCGCGCACTTCGACGGACAGCTTCTCCGGACGCTTGTGAGAATGTTTCGAACTGGAGGTTTCTAGCATGGCGCGATTTTTCGGTAATACCAATCCCGTTTTGAAAGAGAACGTATTCACCGGCCAGGTGGTGGCCGGGGAAGTGATGACGGTGCAGGGCACCGTGAACAAGACCGGGTTGCTGCTCCTTTGCGTGGTGGCGACGGCGGCATGGACGTGGGGATTGTCGCACTCCGAGCGGCCGGAAGCGGCTTTTCCGTGGATGATCGGCGGACTCTTTGGCGGGCTGGTCACGTGCCTGGTCACGGTGTTCAAGAGGCAGTGGTCGCCGATTACCGCCCCAATCTATGCGCTGTTCGAAGGATTGCTGCTCGGCGGGCTTTCCGCCATATTTGAGAAGTCCTACCCGGGGATTGCCGTGCAGTCGGTGGCGCTCACCTTTGGCGTGCTGTTCGTGATGTTACTGGCGTACAAGACCGGTTTGATCCGCGCCACCCGCCGGCTGGTGCTCGGAATTGTCTGCGCTACGGGAGCCATTGCGCTGGTGTATATGGCGAACATGCTGATGCGCATGTTCGGGAACTCCGGGATGTCGTTTTTGTTTGCCGCCACGCCGCTGGGCATCGGGATCAGCGTGGTGGTGGTGATCGTCGCGGCGCTGAATTTGATCATCGATTTCGACATGATCGAGCGCGGGGCGGCCATGGGAGCGCCGAAATATATGGAGTGGTACGGCGCTTTCGCCATGATGGTCACGCTGATTTGGTTGTATATCGAGATACTGCGGTTGGTCGGCAAGCTGCGTCGCCGTTAAGCAACTCGGGGGCCAGAAGGGCGGCGATGCCTCGCTCTCGGAGGCAGGCGCTGGCTCTTGCGGCGCCAGGAATCCGCACGCGGCACCTGCGACTGGATTAGAAAGTGAAGCGGAGGCGGGCGCTGGCGCTGCGTGGGGTGGCAACGGCGGTTCCCGAGAAGAGTCCGGCGAAATCGATCACGTTGACGCGATCGGTCAGATTGTTGCCTTCCACTTGCAAATTGAGAGTGCGGTTCTCCTTTCGAAACAGTTCCAGTCCCGCTGCGGCGCCTAGGGCAAAGCTGGGCTTTACGCGTCCGCGCGCGAAGTCAACACGCGAAATGATCTGCGGACCGTACTGGGCCAGCAGGAAATTCAAATCGACATTCTGATCGAGTTCGACGGGCAGCCCGCTGCCGTACTGCGCGCTAGCGGAAGCCCAAACTCGCCTGGTGATCTGCGCACGCGCGCTGGCGCGGACGGTGTTGCGCTGGTCTTGCGTGACGGCGAAGCGGCTGGTGTCGTTTAGTCCGCTGGCGTCGCTGCCGAGGAACAGGCCGCCGGTGATCGGCCCTGCTGCCAGCGCGGACTGGTTCGAGTAACTGAGGAAGCCGGAGAAACGGCCCCCGTCCACGAGCGCCAAACGAAGTTCTTCGCCAATAATGCGTGCGTTATCGAAGGCGATCGGAAAACTCACTCCGGTGTCCAACAAGACGTCGTCATCGGCAAAGTTACGAAAGTTGCGCCGAAACACGTTGGCGTCCAGCCGCAGCTTTCCGAACAGCGCCTGGGTGAGGCCGCCTTCGAAATAGTTGGCGCGGGAGGGCTCGACCGGCAGGCGCACCACAACCGGATCGAGCGAGTCCACCTCGGGCGAGCTGGCCAGGAGCAGATTTTCCATGGCCGGAGTCTGGAAGACGCGGTCGTAGGAAAAGTGCAGCAGTGATTTGGAAGCGGGGATGTAGCGCGAAACGGCAAAACGTGGGCTCCAGGCAGACTCATTCACGACGAAACTATAGTGATCGAAGCGCAGGCCGGCAGCGAGATTCCAGTTACCATAGTGAAAATTGTCCTGGACGTAGAAGGCGGGCTCAAAGTCCCACCGGCTCTCCTGGAAGGAGAACTGCAGGAGGGTGCCCGGATCGAACTGCGAGGGATCGGTGATCTGGTAGGCGAGCTCTTCGTGAACGGGCGTGAAAAAAGCGTCGGCACCGGCCTTCCAGTCGTGGTGGCCGTGATGCCAGGAGATGTCGGCGCGGACGTAGCCTTCGCGGTAGCCGCGGTTTTGAGTAACGATGACCGGGGTCGAGAGATCGTTGGAGCGCAGCGCAAACGAAGCATCGCGAACGCTCCCCGAGAGACTCCAAAGAAGATCCTGAGAGACAATCTGCTGGAAGTAGATCTGACCCCCGGTTTCCGTGCTGACCGCGTCCTGGCGCTGGCCGGCGGTCTGCTGAACCAGCTCGTTCGGGACCGTGTAGCGCGTCTCGCTGTGCGTGAAGCTGAAGCGGAGCTTGTTTTTGTCGGAGAAATCGCGTTCATAAGCGGCGGCCACGCCCGAACTGTTGGCCCAGTTGGTGTAGTTCTGAAGAACGGGAGGATCGAGGTAGCGGTCGGTATGAAACCCGAGGCCGCTCAGCTCGAAATGATCGGGGCCTTTCGAATAGGCGAGTTCCGCTGCGCCGCCGAGAGAGTCGAAGCTTCCGCCAGCCAGGTCGAAGCGGCCGTGCCAGCCGTCGGGAGGGTCCTTTTCCGTAGTTAGTTCCACCACGCCGCCGAGCTTGCGGCCGTATTCGGCGCCGTATCCGGCGGTAAGGACGCGAAGAGAGTCGATGTCACCCTCGTCGAACGGAGGCGCGAAGGCCGGCGAGCGGTTCTGGCTGAGCGGCGTGCCGTCGAGCACATACTGCACTTGATACTCGGAGCCGCGCGGGTGCAGAACGCCGTTAGCTTCATAGAGCCAGCCGGGCTGATTGTTGACGGCGTCAGAGAGGGTGCGGCCGGGCTGTGCGGCGCCGTGTTCGCGTATCTTGTCGCCGCTCAGCGAGAAAATCGTACCGGTTTCGGAGGGGTCAACCAGCGTGGCGGCGTCGGTGACTTCGACCTTGGTGGCGAGGGGGGCCATACCCAGGGTGACCGCCGCGCGCACGGGAACTTCACTGCGAACCTCAAAAAGAGCGGTCCATTCGGCGAAGCCTTCGGCCGTCACGGTGAGGCGGTACACCCCGAACGGGAGCTCGGTCGCCACGTACTTTCCCTCGGGTCCGATAGCGAATTGGCGGTTCAGTTGGTTCGATTCCGAGACCAGCTGCGCCGACGCCGCGGCATCTTGCCCCTGCGGATCCTTGACTTCGATGCGCAGTTCGCCGCGCACACGCTGGCCCACTACAGGCGGGCACCCTACCGAGAGCGCCAGAAGGATGACGGGCAGGAGACGCGGTGGGCCCCCCGGACAACTTGCACGAAGCATCGATCGAATAAGCTCCCCGTCTTCAAGCTAGCACAGGCATTCGGTCCGGCTGGGCAAAAGCCGCGAGCTGTTGCCAAGCACACGGAGGGCAGCAATGGCGCGCCGGGCGCCCTTGCTGCGGCTCAGCCAATCGCGCACAATGCCAAAGCCTCCTAGGTGCGCACTTTTCATGTCCGACCGCCCTACTCCAGCCTTCCTCGCCTTTTCAGGGGTTGCATTCGGCGCGAAATCGGTTGTTTCGGAAGACGTGGACGCGGCCTTTGGGATGCCCAGAGGCAAGCTCAGGCAGCGGGCCGGGATTGTCTCGTTGTCGTACGCCGAAGCAGGAGAGACCGAAGTAACGCTCGGCTCGAGAGCCGCGGACGTAGCTTTGCGCGCCGCGGGGGTAGCCCCGGAGCTGCTGGACTGGATTATTGCCGCCAGCGAAACTCACCAGGCGTTTCCTTCCCTGGCGGCGCAGCTGCACCGGGCCATCGGCGCGCGGGAGAGCTGCGGAGCGATGGACATCGGCGGGGCGTGCCTGGGGTTTCTCTACGGGCTGGCGGCCGCCAAGGCTTTTATGGAGTCGGGTCAGGCGAGAACGGTGCTGGTGGTTACCGCGGATGTACATTCGAGGACGCTTACGCCGGGGCGCGTGGCAGGGGAGTTTGGCGGCCTGTTTGGCGACGGCGCCGCGGCCTTCCTGGTCGAGAGCGAGCTGGCACGGTCAGAAGGGTCCGCTTTTAGGCTCAGAGATTTCTTTTTTGGCTGCGCGGTGCAGTATCAGCAGGCCATTCAGGTTCGCGCCGACTCCGAGGACCGATTGCGGGTAGTTTTCGATGGCGACGCACTTTCGCGTGCGGCTACCGGGCGCCTCGACGAGTGTGTGCGCGAACTGGAGAGGCGGAGCGGCGTGAAGCGGGCGGAAGTGGCAGCCTTTGCAACTCACCAGCCGAACCCGCGGCTGGTGGCGCTGTTGGCCAAGAAAATAGGCGTGTCCACGGAAAGGTTTCCGCTGGTCGCGGATCTGCGGGGCAACCTCGGGCCGACCACCTGCGCTGCCTCGCTGCATTACGCCTTCGAGCGCATGGACCGCGGAGCCCCGATTTTTCTGGCTTCGCTCGGTCCGGGATTGCTGTTTGGTGCAGGGTGGCTCTCCCCCTTGGTGCGGAGTCGAGCAGGATAGGAGGCCGGCTACACTCACTCGAAAGCCCACCGCCGCCTGGTGGGTCTTTGTGAATCGCAACTCTTTTACTTTCACAGGATTACAGGTCATCGCCGCTCCACTGGGTTTCTGCTCGGGCGCCGCTCTCGATGGGAAGAGTTCTGGTGTCTAGGATGAACCTTACGGTGATTCGTGCCGTCAAGAGTATGTACAAGGAGAAGCGAGGCGTTCGGCTCGCGACAACGAAACTGTGCAGGAGTGGATCCTGAACTATAGCGGGTGCGAGTCTGGCGCGGTCGAGCGTAGCGATGAGGCTCGCGGTGCAACTACCGCTCCTCGGCATCGCGAGTGGGAGGCGCTGCTCACAGAAAATGCGCCGCTGGCGTTTCGCGTGGCCCGCGGCGTTTTGCGCAATGACGCCGATGCTGAGGATGTAGCCCAGGAGGCTCTGGTGCGGGCCTACCAGCGATTCGAACGGCTGCGCGAGCGGCAGCGCTTCCGGGCTTGGCTGGTTCGCATTACGTTCCGCATCGCCTTGGACCGCCTGCGTTCCGCGAAACGGCGGCAACAGAGGGAAGCCGAGTGGGTGGTTGAAAACACGCGAACGGCGACTTCCGGCGCCGGGGCTGAGTTTCAGCAGCATCTGGAGCGAGCGCTGGAGGAGCTTCCGGAAAAACAGCGGTTGGTGGTGCTGCTCTCGGCCATGCAGGGCCACTCGCTGGAGGAGGTGGGCGCGCTGCTCGGACTTCCCCTGGGCACCGTGAAGTCCCGGCTGTTTTTTGCGAAGAAGGCCCTGGCGGAGAAACTGCGATGTTTTGTGAACCCTACCGAAAGACTCTGAGCAAGTCGGTCCTCGGCGGCGAAGCTTTGTCGCACGCTGCCGAGGCGCATCTGGCCGGGTGTGCTGCGTGCCGCCGAGCGCTTGCCGAAGAGCAGGCGCTTCTCGGCTCGATCGATACGGGTTTGCGGTCGATCGCTAACGCGGAAGGGCCCGCTTCGCTCGTTCCGAGAGTGCGCGCGCAGATTGCGGAAGCCCAGGTGACGGCGCCGGCGTGGCGTCTCCGAGCGCTGGGATTTGCGGCGGCAGCCTTGGCGATGGCAGGAATGGCCGCCTGGCTTTTGCGGGCGCCGCGGAGCACCTTGCCGCCGCAGGCAAACGTTGGCAGCCACGCGGCGTCTAGGGACAGCAGCGCAACCACCGCTCTACCGGCCGGGATCGCGCCGCGCCATGAAAAGGCTGCCGGCACAAACAAAAATCGCGTGCCGCACCCTGCGCCGGCGCAGAACGAGCCGGCAATATTGATATCGCCAGAAGAGCGGGACGGATTCGAGCGCTACGTGGCCTCCCTGTCGCGAAGAAGACAAAACGGGAGCTCGCAGCCGGCAGCGGTCTCGAACGATGTAATTGCGCCGCTCGAGATCACGGCGCTGGACGTGAAGGAGTTGACCACCGAGCCGCTCGCGAGCGGTGAGTCCAAGTGAGCTTGCACTTGCCTTTCGGGAAGTCAAATCATAAAGGAGCTGCCTAATGGTAAAGAACGCCCTGATGTTGCCGGTCTTGCTTGCGGTCATGACTTTCGGAGCCGCCGCACAGGAAAGTGCCAAGCCTACGCCCGATGATCGGGCGCCAGCCGTGACGCCGCTTCGTGTGCAGGTGGTTTTCAGCGAGTATGACGGTGACAAGAAGGTGTCCAGCCTCCCCTACTCGTTCTCGGTGAATTCCGACGAGCGCCGGGCGCGTCCCGCTACGTTGATCCGGAACGGGGTGCGAACTCCCGTCTCCACCGGCAAAGAACAATTTACTTATATCGACGTCGGAACCAATCTCGACTGCTCGGCGACGCTGCTGGAGGATGGGCGCTACAAACTGCAGATGACCCTGGACCGGAGCTCCCTCATGCCGGACAGCTCCTCGGGAAGCAGCAACCCGGTCGTGCGGCAGTTCAGGGTTGAAATCAACCAGGTACTGAAGGACGGCCAAACGGTGGAAAGCGTCGTTTCGACCGACCCCTTGAATGGTCACTCCTATCATGTGAGTGTGTCCCTCAATGTCGTCAAGCCGTGACACTGCAGGCTAGGTTTTGCGCTTGGTGATTCTGGTCAGCGCCGGTTCGAGTTGCGGGCTTGCGAATTTATAACCGGCGC
>Ga0306920_100010137_pt1 | contig 12618 bp, 12 predicted proteins | sample flu12Cox44000170_FD_204666 | JGI IMG/M metagenome (GOLD analysis project Ga0306920, IMG submission 204666) | Lab enrichment of tropical soil microbial communities from Luquillo Experimental Forest, Puerto Rico - flux4day.12C.oxic.44.000.170 (v2)... | ecosystem: Environmental > Terrestrial >...
AGATCGGCTTCACGGCCGCGACGAGATTATCGGGGTCGAAGCGCTGCAAGCGCCAAAGCGTGATCCCGGCTCGCATGCGCGACTCGCTGGCTTGGCCGCGCAGCTGACGACTCGAGCCCGAATGCCGCGCGTGTTCCCAGGCTTCGCGCAGTTTCCTGTAGGCGTGGACATTGCGGAATTTTCTGCGCAGTTCATTCGGCGACGGACTGCAACCCGCTGATTAAGAGACCGTCCAGAGAGAACTGATACCGGCTGCGATTGTCTGCTACGGTGTTGATTTTCCGCATCAATACTGCCGATTCCCTTGCCCTCTCGTCTGCTACCGAATGCTGAAAAAAGGGATCAAGAAATACCGTGGAGTCTGCGAGTCTGCCTGGCCTCGTGATAGTGTGCCCGATTACGTTGTCGTTTTCAGACCATCCCTTGGCAGTTACACCTACAGTGAACCGGTGTTCAACTTTTCTGACACTACTGTCTCGGGTGACCTGCTTTTACAGGCGGAAACCAATAGTTTCCACTTCGAGCAAAGAGCGGGAACCAAACTTGTGATTGTGGCCGCTGTTTATGTTCGTGACCGGGTCGGCAGGGATGGTCGTCTCGTCTATGCTGTACAACGCGAGAGTGCAGGTGGAGGGTCAGGGTTCATCCACCCATCAAAAGACACATTAGGGGTCGCCCTAAAGTGGATCGCAGAAACCGAACATGTCCAAGATTGGGCCAAGCAGCTACGTTCAAAACCTACCGATTCAGGTGGCGGGAATGGTCCCAATCATTCCCGCGATACGCCGAACGGCGCCCAGAAGCTGGAGGAAACGCTTGCTTGGATGTCGGATTTTGACGGCCGGTATCAGAGCATTACCGGGATAAGCACTACTATCGACTCCTTTGAACATGACAAGGGGTGTGATGTCAAAATTATCCATCGTACGAAGAACCCACCCACATCGGGTACCGTCGATACGTTTACACTGAGGGATATCGATCCGGCACAAATTTCTGTTTCTGCTTCTTCTGACTCTTCTGACGTAAATTTGTTCACACTAAGCAATGCTCCACTGATTCAGAGAGTTGGAGCTCTTTCAGGTAGTTGGTCTAAACTCTATATGGATTATCTTTCCTTCGATTCAAAAGAACATGCGGAAAGGTTTGCTACCGCTCTTAAGCACGCTGTCACATTGTGCGGAGGTGCTAAAGACCCAATTTGAATAATATCAAGATGCGTTGTCTGTTTGCCCGTTTGTCTTGAACCCGGGTTGCTTTGTTGGGCCAAGCGGAATACGCAGATTTTAGTCTAGATCAGGTGTGACCAAAATCATCTGTTTGTGGGCGGCATGAATGAAAACTTTTTGGGCCAGCGTATTCAGTTATTTGCGGGGCGGGCAGATCCAGGGATTTTGGGCACGCTAAAACAGTAATATTGAGGGGCCGTCCTGCCCAACCCAACTAAGTCAGTTCCACGGAAAGCGCGTTCGTCCACTTGGATGATGTCTACCTGTTTCCTGCCCTCTGGCCGATCCTGACTCTTTTGTCAGGAAAACTTAAGTAGCTACTCCACGCATAGCAGCATACGATGCGGACAGGAAGAGCTTCCATTGCGAATTCTTGTTGTTGAAGACGAGGCGAAAGTCGCACGGGCCCTTCGTGAGGGACTGGAGCGTGAGAAATATGAGGTCGTTGTTGCGCCCACGGGCGAAGAAGGGTTCTTTCTTGTTAATGCCCAGCAATTCGACCTTGTGATCCTGGACCTGATGCTTCCCGGCCGTGATGGGCTTGAGGTGCTGTCCACACTTCGAAAGCGTGGATTGGACACACCGGTTCTCATACTCACGGCTCGCGATGCGATCGAGGACCGCGTGCAAGGTTTGGATAGCGGTGCGGACGACTACCTTGTGAAGCCCTTCGCCTTTCCAGAGCTCCTAGCACGGGTTCGGGCGCGCCTGCGACGCGGCCGGGGCGATCAGTCCCTTCGGCTGAAACTGGCTGACCTAGAACTGGATTTGACACCTCGGAAGGTGAAAAGGGCCGGACAAGAACTGCAGTTAACCGTTCGGGAGTTTGAGCTTCTCGAATATCTGCTTCGTCACAAAGAAGAGGTTGTTTCACGAGAAATGCTGGCCCGTGAAGTTTGGAAGGAAACATCGCGCGCCACGACCCTCGACAACGTCATCGACGTTCACATCAACCGGCTTCGGCGCAAGTTAGACGACCACTTTGATCGGAAGCTGATCCACACCGTTCGCGGTGTGGGCTTCGTGCTTCGGGAGGAACAGTGAAGCTCTGGCCGCGAAATGTCCGCATGCGCCTCACGATGTGGTACACGCTGGTTCTGGCGGGCCTCTTAGCGCTGTACGCAGGAGTGGCTTCTCTCTTTTTGTTCCTGAGTTTGCGGGAGGACTTTGACAACAACCTGCTGGAGGATGTGGAAACAATCGAAGGATCGCTCGCAAAAGAGCCCAACGGGCAGGTGTCTCTTCGTTTGAATCACACGGACGGCGCGGAGCCGAGAGTTGGACACTTCATTGAAGTCTGGTCTCCGGACGGCACCCTTCTTTATCGAAGCTCCTCCCTCGAAAACGTTGCGCTGGGAGCTCCCTCAAGTAAAGACGAGGGCTCGAAAGGTGATTCACCATCCACGGTGCGCCTCGCTAACGGCATGCGCGTCCGAGTGGCCAGTAGCGTTTATCACATCGAGGACTATCGGGTCTTGTTACGGGTTGCCTACGACGAAGGAAGATTGTGGCGCGAGCTGGGCGAATTCGGGGAAGTTTTGTTGCTGGGCTTTCCGATTGCCGTGCTGCTCGCCGGCTTCGGCGGCTATGGCCTAGCGCGAAAAGCACTCGCGCCAATTGACGCAATGGCCACGCAATCGCAAAAAATATCCGCAGAGAGATTGAGTGATCGCCTGCCGATTCAGAACCCCCAGGATGAATTAGGAAAGCTGGGGCTCACTTTCAACGATCTGCTGGCACGGCTACAGGCGGCATTTGACCAACTGCGCCGCTTCACGGCGGATGCGTCCCACGAATTGCGCACGCCCCTGACGGCAATACGCAGTGTCGGCGAGGTAGCTCTTCAGGATCAGAAGAGTGTACCGGAGTATCGGGATGTCATCGGAAGTATGTTGGAAGAAGTGGATCGGCTGACGCGTCTAGTCGAAAGCCTACTCGCCCTTTCACGCGCTGACGCCGGTCAGATTCAGCTTCAACGCACACACATCTCGTTACTGGCCCTCGCACGCGAGGCTGGCTCGATGGTGGAAGTTCTTGCGGAGGAAAAGGGCCAACAGCTCGACATAGACGGCGACGCGTCGCTCGCTGTGGATGTTGACCGTCTCATTCTACGGCAAGCGCTCGTCAACCTGCTCGACAACGCCATCAAGTATTCGCCTGCGAACAGCCAGATCTCCGTCCGTGTGGGAAAAGGAGCTGACAATCAGGCGACTGTCGATATTACAGACCACGGACCGGGCATACCGCGTGAGCATCAGGCCCATGTTTTCGACCGATTTTATCGAGTGGACAAAGCTAGGACGCGCGAATGGGGCGGCGCAGGTCTGGGACTGTCCATCGCCCGTTGGGCAGTCCAGGCCCACGCGGGTGAGCTAACTCTCAAAAGTGAAGAAGGGCAAGGGGCAACATTTCGGATTTCTCTACCACTCGCGAACAATTCCTCTTCGAGCCAAGGAAAGGGAGGCCTCCAATGAAGAAGGTAATTGGGATTCTGCTCGTGGCTATCGTGATCAGCGCGTTCACATGGGCATTTCTGGAGTTGAGGGAAGGAGGATTCTTTTCCTCTTATGCAGCTCAGCCAGAAAGTCCAGCCCCTCCTCAGACCGCAGGTGCATCCTTCACGTACAACTTCGATAGCGACACGGTCGGAGCTACGCCAGCTAAGTTTCATAGTGCTCGTACTGGCCAGGGAGCCGAGAGCAAATGGGAAGTGATGGCCGATCCCAGTGCACCCTCGAAGCCCAATGTGGTCGCGCAAACCTCTACTGATAAGACCGACTATCGCTTTCCCCTTCTCATTGCCGATGAAGGTAGCTTCAAAGACCTAGAACTGAGCGTGAGATTCAAAGCCGTCGCGGGCAAGGTGGATCGCGCCGGAGGGCTAGTGTTCCGGCTGATGGACGCAAACAACTATTACATCGTTCGCGCTAACGCCTTGGAGGACAACTACCGGCTCTACCACGTCGTAAACGGGAGCCGCCGTCAATTCGCGGGTGCAAATTTGAAGGTCACCTCCGACGAATGGCACGAAATCAAGGTCGAATGCGTTGGCAATAAGATCATTTGCTACTACGACGGTGCGAAGAAGATCGAAGCGACGGATGAAAACTTCAAGGATGCCGGCAAAATCGGTCTTTGGACGAAAGCTGACTCGGTGACGTACTTCGATGATCTGAAAGTGATGGCGAAATAGGTTTTTGGGGTGTTTCTTGACGATCGAAGACAAGGGTCGCTGGCTGTTCGGCACCAACGCAATCATCAACTGGCTGATTTCAATCAGAGGGATTGTCGATCCCACCGGTATGGCTGCGGCGTTTGGCGGAGTGGCTCCAAACTATCCGTTTATGCTGCAGCTGTGGTCAGGTTTCGTGTTCATGTTTGGCTGCATGTTTTGGGAAGTCAGCAGGGAGCCGGCGAGGAAGCACTCGTTAGCCAAATACAACTGGATTGAAAAGACGATTACGGCCAGCGCCGTCACGATCGGATACTTCAGTGGACAAGCACCGCCTCGGCTTATGACCCTGATTGTGCTAACGAACTGGCTGTGGATTCCCATGATTCTGACGTACGACATCGTGCAGGGTCTAGCGCTAAGGGCCCATCCTTTGGATGGATGAAATCAAGGAGGCTCAACACGCAATGAACAAGAAGCAAAACCCAGTGAATTGCACGGTCGCGACTCTTCTGCTCGCGGCACTTCTCGTTTTGACCGTCCATGCCTTCGGGCAAGAATCGCAGGTATTGTTGTTGCACTCCCGGATTCCTCTAACGAACGTCAAAGGACGCATTGACCACTTTAGCGTCGACGTGAAAGGCCAGCGCCTTTTCGTGGCTGCGGTGGCGAACCACAGCCTAGAAGTGATCGACCTTCAATCCGGAAAGCAGGTGCATACGATTACCGGTCTGGCAGAACCGCAAGGAGTGTTCTACGACGCATCCAACTATCGCCTGTATGTCGCCTGTGCGCTCGATGGAACCACAAAAGTCTACGATGGCACTACCTTTCGCCTGCTTACAACGGTGAAGTTCCCTGACGACGCTGACAACATCCGCTATGATGCCCGCAACAAAAGCATCATCGTTGGGTACGCCGGTGCGAAAGCGCTCAGGAATCGCGAGGAAGGAACTGGTGGTCTTGGGTTCATCGACTCAGGAGGGAAAAAGACAGGCGAAGTCGTCATTGATGCTCACCCCGAATCGTTTCAACTCGAAAAGACAGGAACTCGCCTCTTCGTCAATGTGCCCGACAAAGAGGAAATCGAAGTCATTGATGTTGTAAGTCGCAAGGTCGTTGCTCGTTGGCCAGTCACCTCCGCCAAGGATAACTTCCCGATGGCCTTGGACGAGGCTCATCACCGCCTCTTCGTCGGAACTCGCACGCCTCCACGCTTGTTAGTTTTTGACACTGAAAGCGGCAAGGAAATCGCCTCCGCCGAAATTATCGGCAGCTCAGACGACCTCTTCTACGATTCGGCTAGGGGGCGCATCTACGTGCTGACCAGTCAAGGTGCCATCGACGTCTTCCGGCAGCGAGATGCCGACCATTATGACCATATCGCACGCATCACCACGCCAGCACACACGCAAACCGGCTTGTACGTGCCCGAGTGGGGAAAGCTGTTCGCTGCTGTGCCGAACCAAGGGGACCAAGGGGCCGAGATCCAGGTATTCGAGGCGAAGTGACTAAACCCTGTCTGAGAAATCGGGGATGACAGCCAGTCACCCTACGGAGTGCACACATGAAATGGATAACGCACAGCAACATCAAGGTGGATCGGGTGGCCTGCCCTTGGCTCATTCGACGATTTGTCGACCCGCAGGCAGAGTTCCTGTTCGTGCCCAAAGAGCAACTGCTCGACACAGCTCGCAAACAGGGAGCGATCCCGTTCGACGCAAAGCAGTTTCCCGAGGTGAAGCTGAATCATCGAGGGGAACGATGCTCGTTCGAAGCAATTCTCGAAGATTACAAACTGATCGACCCAGCGCTTCAGCGCCTCGCCCTCATCGTGCGTGGAGCGGACGTCACAGGGCAAGAGCATGTTGCGCCAGAGAGTCTAGGGTTGCGCGCAATTGCGCACGGTTTTGCGGCAACCGGGATCAGCGACGAAGAACGTCTGGCTAAGGAATTCCCGATCTACGATGCGTTGTTCGAGTACGTTCGCCAGCAATTGACGTAGCCGGGATAGTCCTGACTACCGAATTTCAGAAGACAAACAGGAGGAGTGTTCAATGTTTTCTTTAATCAAAACGGGGATCGTCGTTTCTTTTGCCGGAATTTGTCTGCTGCCCTCGGCTACACCTAATCTGGCGCAGGACATGCCGAGTGAATATCAAGAGGTTCTGAAGTTTCTAGACCGAAAGGGCGATTTCAAAGCGGGCGTTCTGAAGGTGAACATCCCTCGCAATGATTTGAAGATGACCGTGCAGGGATTCTCCACGCCGACGCCATTTGGCTTCGGCGGCTGGATTGCCCTCACCAAGGCCACAGACGGCTCCGAGGTGATGATGGGCGATCTCGTGCTTCTTCAGGAGGAAGTGAATCCGGTGCTGTCCGCCCTTCTAGACAACGGAATCGATGTTACGGCACTTCACAATCATTTCTTTTGGGATGACCCACATGTGTACTACATGCACGTGCACGGCATGGGTAAAGCGGCTGATCTTGCGCAACACGTCAAACCAGCCTTGGATTTGATCGGCCACGCTAAGCCGTCGGCTACGAGTCCAGCTAGCACCGGAGGACCATCGATTGACTCGGCGAAACTCGCGAAGATCGTCGGTCATGAAGGCGAGCAAACCGGTGCGGTCTACAAGATCACTGTAGGCCGCGACGATCTCGGTATGAAGGAACATGGCGCCGTTATCAATGCGCGCATGGGGCTAAATACTTGGGCCGCGTTTGTCGGCACACAGGAGGATGCGGCGATTGCTGGCGACGTAGCGATGTTGGAAAGCGAAGTGACTCCGGTATTGAAGGCACTTCGTAAGAATGGGCTAGACGTGGTGGCCATTCATCACCATATGACGGAAGACAGACCTGTCGTGATCTTCCTCCACTACTGGGGCCGCGGTCCTGCAGAGAAGCTCGCCGTAGGATTCAAGGCCGCCCTGGATGAGCTGGGCAAGGGCGCCCCCACTCACGGCACGGGGAACTAGAGAGGTCCACTTTGGTCATGCGAGCCAGTCCAGTGCCGAAAGGAACGAAGGACACACGACCCGCGTTGCGTGCACTGCTCCTGTATTTTCTCAGACTGGGAACATGGGGATTCGGTGGGCCGATCGCGCTCGTCGGCTACATGCAAAGGGATTTGGTGGAAGAGAGGAACTGGGTCTCGAAAGAAGATTACTTCGAGGGCCTCGCTTTTTCTCAGCTTTGCCCTGGACCCCTCGCGGCGCAGCTCGCGAAATATATCGGGTGGTTGCACAGTGGCACGCTGGGCGCCACCCTGACGGGTGCCGCCTTCATCCTCCCGTCGTTTCTAATGGTTCTTGGCTTGGCTTCTCTCTACGTGCATTTCGGCCAGCTTGGATGGATTCAAGGAATGTTTTACGGGATCGGTGCTGCGGTCAGCGCGATCATCGTGCGCAGTGCATGGAAGCTGATTCAGAAGACACTGGGAAGGGATTATCTGCTATGGCTTCTCTTCAGCGCCTTAGCGGTCACCACTATCTGGACGCAATCCGAGATCGTTTGGCTCTTCGTATTGTGTGGATTCGTCTCTCTCCTATTGAAAGCTCCGCCAAAACTGCAGGCCAATACTGCTGAAGCGGCTGTAGTGGCTCCCGGCCTCGTTACCGGGTTGCTCGGTCCGGCCTCAGCTGGGACAGTGGCGTCTGTGTTTTTCTTCTTTCTCAAAGCAGGTGCATTCGTCTTCGGCAGCGGCTTGGCGATCGTGCCTTTCCTCTATGGAGGAGTGGTTGGCAGGTTTCATTGGCTAACGGAGCGCCAGTTCCTGGACGCGGTTGCAGTGGCGATGATTACGCCTGGTCCAATCGTGATTACGTCAGGGTTCGTCGGCTACCTCGTCGCTGGGCCACTCGGCGCGTTTGTGGCAGCACTCGCTGTATTCTTGCCGCCGTACTTGCTCGTAATTTTCGTAGCCCCGTACTACAGGCGGTTCGCGCAGAACAGACAAGTGAAGGCCTTCGTGCAAGGTGTCACCGCAGCGGCCGTCGGGGCGATTGCTGGCGCAGCAGTGATTCTCAGCAGGCGCGCCCTTGTGGATGTACCTACCGTGCTAATTGCCGTGATTACGTTCGCGGCGCTGCTTGGATTCAAGAGGATTCCGGAACCGATTCTCATCCTCGCGGCTGGCGTTGCCGGCATTGCGCTTCACCGAGGGACGTGACGACATTAAGGAGGAATTAATGCGACACAGACTTTGCTCTCTTCGATTAAGCAGGTACGTCTTGCTTCTATTCGGTGCCTTGTTTTCCTCAAGTGCGTTCGCTCAAACCCTCAAGGAGGTCACAAAGTTCGACCTACCGGGTCCGGCCGGAAAGCGCTTTGACTATCTCACCATCGATGACGGCGACCACTATCTGATTTCTGCTCATCTCGCAGCAGAGCAGACGTACGTGATCGACCTACGCACCAACAAGGTAATCGCAACTGTAGTTGATACGCCCGGCGTCGAAGGCGTCGAATACGTTGCGGAGCTCAAGAAGTTCTACACATCCAACGCACACGACGACACTATCGGCGTTGTAGACCTGAAGCAGATGAAGGTTATCAAGAAGCTCAAGACAGACGCCAAGCCCGACGGGAGCGCCTACGCGCCGCCGTTTCACAAGCTTTACGTCTCAGATGAACGCGGGAAGGCGGAAGCCGTCGTCGACGTCACGAAAGACGAAATCGTCAAGACTCTACATTTCGACAGTGAAACAGGCATGCCGCAGTACGACCCCGCGACCCGAAAGGTATATGTGAATTTGCAGGACGAGGATATTTTTGCAGTGATTGATCCTGTGACGGATGAAGTTATCGGAAGGTATTCCGTCGGGAAGTGCAAAGGAAACCACGGAATGGCTCTTGCCCCCGAGCAGCACCGTGCCTTCCTGGCCTGTGAAGGGAACGATCTTATGACTGTTCTTGACTTGGATAAACATCAGGTCATCGCCTTCCTCCCCATGGCGGGCGGCCCGGATGTGATCAAGTTCGATTCTGGGCTGAAACGGATCTATGTCGCTTGTTCGAGCGGCGCCATCTCTGTATTCCAAATGGACGATCCAGGCCACTACCGCAAACTCGAAGATTTTCCGGTTCAAAAAAAGGTCCATAGTTTGGCCGTTGATGGCGAAACGCACCGTGTTTACGTACCGGAGCAGGAAGAGGATGGCAAAGCCGTTGCGCGCATGGTGGTTTACGAAGTTGTTTCACGTTGAACGCAGTGCCCAGCCCGAAAAGATTGACGTACGGCGCTATCAGTCTGCTGCTGCTCGGTTTGCCTAGGGCAGTGATACTAGCGGGTCAATCTGACACACCTGTGAAACCGGCGGTACTTCAGGTTGCTATCGCGACGAGAGTCGATCACCCACCAAGAATGGACGGCACTTTGGACGATCCGCTCTGGCAGCTGGCGAAGCCAATCTCGGATTTTCGCCAGAAGGAACCCTACGAAGGTGAGCCAGCAACGGAGAAGACCGAAGTTCGCATCCTGTACACTCGACACGCGGTCTACTTCGGGATTCAATGCTTCGATTCCGAACCGTCAAAAATTATTGCGACCGAACTACGACGCGACGTAAGTCAGGGCTTTGACGATCATTTCGAGATCTTGATCGATTCCAATTTCAATCGGCGGGGCGGGTACGTGTTTGAGATCAACCCCCTCGGAACACAGAGCGACGGCCTGATTGTCGAAGAGCAAGAGGGTTCACAAGACACGGAGTTTGACACGGGCTGGGATGGTGTGTGGGTGTCGGAAGCGCGAATCGGAGAAACCGGCTGGACGGCAACGATTGAAATCCCGTTTACTACCTTGAATTTCACAAAGTCGAAGGACGTGGTCTGGGGACTCAATTTCAAGCGATTCATTCGCCGTAAGAATGAAGAAGACCTTTGGGCAGCCTATCGTCGAACGTTTGGGATCACCAAAGTCTCGGAATCTGGAGAGCTCAGCGGCATCACCGAAATCGGGAGTGGAAGGCTCTTCATCGTTAAGCCCTATGGACTGGTGCAGTATGACAAAGTGACCGGCCAGAATCCGAAGTTCCCGCTAACCGGAGGAGTCGATATTAAATACGGTATTCGGTCAAACCTCGTTCTAAATCTAACGGGAAACACGGACTTTTCTGCCACTGAGGTGGACCAGGAACACGTCAACCTTACGCCGTTCCCAATCTACGTTCCAGAGAAGCGGCAATTCTTCCTGGAGAACGCAGGAGTCTTCAGCTTTCCGCTCGGTGACCAGGACCAGTTGTTCTTCAGCCGCCAGATCGGCATCGACTCGGTGACGGGCCAGCAGGTGCCCATCAACGGCGGCGCAAGGCTGACGGGTACCGTGGGCCGCACGGAGTTTGGAGTCATGGATGTCAACACGCGCTCCAGTGGCCCGAATCCTTATGCAAATTACGCCGTGGCTCGATTAAAAGAATCTTTGTGGGGCGGCTCGTACATAGGAGTAATGGGAATCGATAAGCGATCAGGAGATATCCAAGACAGCTTCAACCAAACGGGCGGAGTGGACACCCGCCTTGTCTTCTTCAAGGATTGGATCGTAGATGGCCATCTTGCAGGAACGCAATCGCCTGGCTATCCGAGTGGAAACAGCGACGTGGGTGGATCATTGCGATATCGCTCGAATTGGCTGGAGGGCATCTTTGAAAGGAGGAAAATCGGTCCTAATTTTAATCCCGAGGTAGGATTCGTCCAACTCACGAATGCCAATGAAACCTATGGAGATTTGACGTTCAAAATAAGGCCCGAAGTCAGAGGGATACGCGAGATGCAGTTTGAAGGATTCATCCTTCATGCACCCACTACCCAAGATGAGGTTCAGACTCAGGAATGGCAGAATACATTTCGGGCGGAGTTCCATAGCGGAGCCTACACCGACAACGACATCGTGGACGTATTCACGCAAACCATCACAACTCCCCTGCACATTTACAAAGACGTATTCATTCCCGTAGGCCTATACCATTTCACAAGGCACCAACTGACCTACGGTTCTGCCCAGAATCGCAGGTTTACCTACAACTTTTTCGAGCGCTTCGGCGGATATTACGGAGGAACACTCAATGAGTTCCGAGTACGCGTCAACTACCGACCGACCGCGAAGTTTTCAATTTCGGCTTCCGATACCTGGGACCGGTTTCGGCTTCCATTACCGAGCGGGAATTTCTCCATCGTCCTCGCCAGTCTGCAAGGGAATTACTCCTTCAACCGGTTCTTGACGTTTACCAGCGTGATTCAGCTGAATACTTCAAACACCCAGGCGGTGAGCGCCAACCTGCGTCTCCGGTATAACTACCGGCCGGACAGCGACCTTTACGTAATCTTCAACGAGGGCACGCAATTCACGAGCATTGCTCCTGCAAATCCACCACAAGTCCGCGAAACCAAGTTTGCCGTGAAATGGACGTATTCCTGGGCCCCGTGAGAGTAATTAGGATGCGCTGTCTCCTCAGGCTTAAGTTCCGCAGTCGCGATATGAGTTCGTCGAAGTGACTTCGGCTAGGTGGTGGCCCTGCTAATCTGATCTGGGTTCCCCAACTGGAGCGGGCCCAAAAACAGTTGTTTGTGGGCAGCGCATGGCTGAGGGGGGCTCTAGACCGCTGCCCACTCAAGTGAGCGCCGACTCCCAATCGAGCTTGTGGATTGGCTTACTTCGCCGATGCGACCGAACTGACAGCGTGGGGTTTGCGAAGATCTGTATCGCTTGTTTACAGGACTCCAGAGGAAGGAAAACGAACAGTGTTCTGCACAGAGACTGCTGAAGTCGGACTTGTCATCCTCGGCGTCCGGCAACGGATATATGCAAAGAATGTCCATCTCATGGTGCTTGGCTAATTCATTGAAGAGTTGTTCGAGCACAATAGCTGCATCCGTCTTCCCTTCCGCCCACAAACGGCCTGCGCGTTCACCCCAGACTGCAACACAAGGATGTTTCGTCCCTCCTTTGGATGCTGCTTCGCTCAAACCTCTGAGGGTCACAAGAATGCGCACCCGGTCCGCTGTCTCAGCGACATCCGACGCGATGTAAGTCCCTCTTTGAATCACGCCTCAATCTCCACACCCCAGGTGCGTAATCGCTGAATAAGAGCGTCTCTGTGTGACTCGGTGGCCCACACAATCGCCGGGTTACCTTCGTCCAGAGCGGCGGCAATAAAACGCGTGAGACCAGCTAAAAGCGCGGCGTCATCAGCACAGAAGAGAATTTGGTGT
>Ga0306920_100010138_pt1 | contig 12618 bp, 11 predicted proteins | sample flu12Cox44000170_FD_204666 | JGI IMG/M metagenome (GOLD analysis project Ga0306920, IMG submission 204666) | Lab enrichment of tropical soil microbial communities from Luquillo Experimental Forest, Puerto Rico - flux4day.12C.oxic.44.000.170 (v2)... | ecosystem: Environmental > Terrestrial >...
CGCCGTGCGCGAGGGGCTCCTCTTGGTGCTGCTCCTGTCGGGGCCGCCGCTCCTGGCGAGCATGGTGGTGGGCTTCGTCGTGAGCCTCGTGCAGGCGGCGACGCAGATCCAGGACCAGACGCTGGCCTTCGTCCCCAAGCTGGTCGTCGTCATGGTGACGCTGGCGGCGATGGGGCCCGTGCTCGGCTCGTCGCTGGTGCGCTTTTCCCAGGCGCTGCTGCTCGCCATCCCGTCCGTCGCGCACAGCGCCGGTTGACCGATGGGTCCCGAGCGCCTCTACGCGCTGCTCGTCGCCGGGGCGCTCGGCGCCGCGCGGCTGACGCCCGTCATCTGGCTCGTGGCCCCGCTGGGCGGCCCGCGCCTGCCGGCCCCGGCGCGCGTCGGCTTCGCGGTGCTGCTCGCCGCCGTGGCCTCGCCGCTCCTGCTCGCGTCGGCTGATGCCGCCGCGCTGGCCCAGGCCTCCGCGGTCGGCCTCGCGCTGGCCATGGCCCGCGAGGTCGCCGTCGGCCTCTGCCTCGGCCTGGTGGCCTCCGCCGTGTTCCGCGCCGCCGAGGTCGCCGGCCGGCTCGCCGACACGCTTCGCGGCGCCAACATCGCCGAGGTGCTCGTCCCCACCTCCGAGGAACGGACCAGCCCCTTCGGGGCCCTCTATCTCCTCGTGGCCACGGTGGTGTTCTTCCGGATCGGGGGCGTTCCCAGGCTCGTCGAGGGCCTCCTCGGGAGCTACCAGGCGCTGCCGATCGGGGGCGGCCTCGGAGCGGGGCCGGCGCGCCACGCGGCCCTGGTCGTCGCGGGGGCCTCCGCCCGCCTCATCGCCTCTGGCCTGGCGCTCGCGGCGCCGGTGGTGGTGGCCGTGTGGCTGACCGACCTCGGCCTGGGGCTCGTGGCCCGGGCCGCGCCCCAAGTCCCCGTGTACTTTCTGGGCCTTCCGCTCAAGGGGTTGCTCGTCGTGGGGGTCGCGCTGGTGGGCCTGGGGGCCCTCACCGCGGCCCTCGCCGGCGGGATGGCCGGGTGGTTCCGCCTGTTTCGTGACACCATCGCATCGTTTGCGGGCTAACCCCCGAAACCGGCCCCGCCGATGCTACGATCAGCACGATGGGCCCCTCCGTCCGCCCGGTTCTGGGCGGGTGTCTGCTGGCGCTGCTAGCTGCCGCCCCCGCCTGCGGTGACGTCAACGCGAACGACCAGCCGTTCGCGGGCATGGTCGTCTACAAGGATCCGGCGGGTGCGTTCTCGATGAGGCTGCTCGAGCCCCCCTGGCTGGGGCCGATCTCGTTCGACGGCGAGACCGCGTTCTTCGTCCCCCCGAGCAACGCCACCATCACGACGGATGCGGCCGTGGTCCTGGCCGAGGCGCTCTACACGCTGCAGGTCGTTGCGGTGCCGGGGGCTCCCGCCCAGCTCGCCGCCGGGCTGGCCAGCGCGGTTTCGTCCAGCATGCCGACCGAGTCGAACGTCACCACCGCCTCGGGCGCCACTGGCGCAGAGGTCTCGTGGCAGGAGTCTGCGACCGTTTTTCACCGGAACGCGTTCGTGTCCGCCCCGTCGACGGCCACGTACCAGATCATGTTCACTGCCAAGAAGACGATCGCGGACGACCCGATGGTCGGCCAGATGATCGACAGCTTCGAGCCGAAATGACGCGCGCGCGGCGACAGCTCCTGGTCTCCGCCTGGACGGTGCTCGCCGTTGGGGGCGTGGTGTCGGGCGCCGCCCTCGCCCGCGCGGGCGAGGAGCCCGACGATCCAAAGATGGCCCGGCGCCTCGGGACGCGCGAGGCCCTCGGCGCCCCGCCCCCGAACGTCGCCCCCGCGGCGGCGGGCGGCGGCGTCGTGCCCTCGCCCTTCGCGCCCGGCCCCTCCAGCTCACCGATCACGCCACCCTCGACCGCCGCGGCGCCACCTCCGCCCGGCGCGTCCCCGCCGGCCATGTCGCCGCCGGCCGCGTCCCCCCGGGTCGTGGACGCCGCGCCGCCGCCCCCGGCGGCAGCCCCGGCGTCCCCGTCCCCGCCGCGGAACGACGCGGCGGCCGCCTGGTGGACCCAGGCGGTCGCGACGGGCGACACGACGCCCGCGGGGCTCGGCCTCTACGCCGCGCCGCCGCCCCCGGCGCGCCAGGCGGAGGCCCCGCGGCCCCGGCTCAAGCTCGCCTACCGCCGCTTCGACTTCGTCCGCATCGGCGCCTCGGGCTCCGGCGCGGGCTCGGTCGCGGGCGAGCCGTTCGACACCCTGGTGGTCGACGTCTACCCGGTCTCGTCGCTGGTCCGGATCGGCCTGTCGTCGCAGTACGGGTGGCAGTCGGGCGCCGGGCTCTCGGGCGGGGACTACTTCGCCGCCGAATCGGTGTCGGCCGGAGCCCAGCTGCGCGGGGGGCGCGTCGTCCCGTTCGGCGAGGCGTTCGCGGGGATCGGCTACATGCGCCGTCTGCAGTTCGACCGCACCGTGCCAACCGCCTACTGGCAGCTGGGCCTCGACGCCGGCGCGGAGATCTTCCTCGCCAGCACCGGGTTCGTCAGCGTCGCGCTCGGCTACCTTCGCCCCGTGAACGGGTTCGCGATGCAGCAGAAGTTCGGCAGCGTGTTCGTCGACACCTGGTCCTTCAAGCTGGGCGTCGGTCTCTGACGCCGGCTGGCGCGTCCGCCACCTCGCGCGTCCGCTACCTCGCGCCGGAGCAGGCCCTCGCGTAGACTCCGCCCACCCTCGAGGAGGCCCCATGTCCCGATTCGCCGGCGCGCTGTCGCTCGTCCTCATCACCGCCACCGTCCTCGCGGGCTCGGCCCACGCCCAGGTGATGCAGGGGCCGCCCATGCCGATCGCGGTCGACCTCGCCAAGGTTCCCGTCGGCAGCTGGTCCCAGTACGAGGTGATCTTCGGTGGCACGCCGGCGATGACGTCGAAGGTGGGGCTCGTGTCCAAGGGGACGGCGGGCAACACCTTCGAGAGCTCGCTCGAGGGGGGCGTGATGGCGCTGACGGGCGCGAAGCTCCTCGTCAGCATGACCCTCCCTCCCGGGGCCGAAAAGGTGGGGCGCGTGAGCCGGATGGTGATGCAGGTGAAGGCGGGCGACCCGATGGAGATGCCGCTCGACAGCGGCCAGGACAAGCAGTTCACCAAGCCCGATCCGAAGGCGCTGGTGGGGAAAGAGAAGCTGACGGTGCGGGGCGGGTCGTTCAAGACCAAGCACTACCGGGAGAAGACGCCCAGCGGCGACACGTACGACTACTGGGTGGCCGACGGCGTGCTTCCGCTCGGGCTCGTGAAGCTCAAGGGCGAGCTGAAGGAGAACCCGGCGATGAAGGGGGGCTTTTCGTTCGAGCTCATCGCGCAGGGCAAGGACGCGAAGGTCCAGATCACGAAGCCGGCCAAGCCGTTCGACCAGGCTGCGCTCATCCAGCAGCTCACGGGCGGGCTCGGCGGGGGCGCAGCTCCACCCCCCGCGGCGCCCGGCGGCGCGGCGCCCGTGGCGCCCGGTAGCGGCGCGGCGCCCGCGGCGCCCGGCGGCGCCCCGGCGGCGCCCGCGAAGAAGTGACCTAACGACGGGAGGAGCGGGTGGCGAGGTCGGGAGAGCCCACCGAGGAGCCGACGCCGAAGCGTCTCGAGGAGGCGCGGCGGCGCGGCGAGGTGCCGCAGAGCCGCGATCTGTCGTCGGCCGCGGCGATGACGGCGGCGATCGCCGCGCTCGCGGCGACGGGTCCGGAGCTGACGGCGCGACTCGTGGACCTGTTTCGCGGCTCCCTTGCGGCCGCGCCGGGCGGCGGGGCCCCGGGGCCGGCGCTGACCGTCGGGCTCGTCGCGCTGGCGCGGGGGCTCGCCGTGCCGCTCGCGGCGGCGGCCGCGGCGGCCCTGGCTGCGGGCCTGCTGCAGACGCGCGGGCTGCTCGCGCCGGAGGCGCTGCGCCCGGATCTCGGCCGGCTGTCGCCCATGGCGGGCCTGGGACGGGCGTTCGGGGGCCAGGCGGCGCTGCAGGTCGGCAAGGGGCTCCTCAAGGTCGCGCTCGTGGGGTCGATCGCCTGGGCCACGGTGCGGCCGGTGCTCGCGGGGGTGGCGGCGCTCGCCGGGGCCCCCGCGTCGCGCCTGCTGGCGGCGATGGGCGCGCTCGCCTCGCGGCTGGCGGGGCGGGTGGCGCTGGTGGCCCTCGCGCTCGGCGTCGCCGACTACCTCCTCGTGCGGCGGCGCCATCTTCGCCGCCTGCGCATGACCCGGGAGGAGGTCCGGCGGGAGGCGAAGGACGCCGAGGGCGATCCCAGCCACCGCGCCGAACGGCAGCGCCTGCACCGGGAGATCCTGGAGCAACGAATGGTCGCCGAGGTCCGAAAAGCAGACTTCGTGGTGGTGAACCCGGATCACATCGCCGTCGCGCTCCGCTACGACCGGAACGGGGACGCCGCGCCGGTCGTCGTGGCGCGCGGCGAGCGGCTCGTGGCCGAGCGGATCAAGGAGGTCGCCAGGCAGGCGGGGGTGCCGATCTTCCGCGACGTGACGCTGGCCCGGTCGCTGCGCGACCTCCCCGAAGGAGAGGAGATCCCGGGCGCGCTGTACGAGGCCGTGGCCGAGGTGCTGCGCATGGTCTACGCGATGAACGCGCCCGAGCTCGGCGCCGCTCGCGCGCCCGAGCCCGGCGCCGCTCGCGCGCCCGTTGCTCCCCAGGCGCCGATCGGACCGCGTGGCGCCAACTGGAAGAGGGCATAGAATGCACGGCCATGGCTGACTCGAAGAAGAAGGTGCGCAAGGCGGTGCTGCCGGTGGCGGGGCTGGGGACGCGGTTTCTCCCCGCGACCAAGTCCATCCCCAAGGAGATGCTGCCGCTCGTCGATACCCCCAGCATCCAGCTCATCGTCGAGGAGTGCGCGGCGGCGGGGATCGAGGAGGTGATCTTCGTGAACGCGCGCGGCAAGTCGGCGATCGAGGACCACTTCGACCGCGCGGCCGAGCTCGAGGCCCTGCTCGAGCGGCGCGGCAAGCACGAGGACCTCGCGCGCGTGAGGCGGCCGCAGCAGCTGGCGCGCTTTCTCTCCGTGCGGCAGGCCGAGGCGCGGGGGCTCGGGCACGCGGTGCTGTGCGCGCGCGACGCCGTCGGCGACGAGCCGTTCGCGGTGTTGCTCGGCGACGACCTCGTCGACGCGAAGGTGCCCGCGGTCCGGCAGCTGGCCGACGTGTACGAGCGGACGGGCAAGGGGGTCATCGCGCTCTACGAGGTGCCGGCCGGGCAGGAGCACATGTACGGCATCGTCGACGGCAAGCGGACGGCGCCGCGCGAGGTCGAGCTCACGAAGCTCATCGAGAAGCCGGCGCCGGGCACGGCGCCGTCGCGGCTGGCGATCATCGGCCGCTACGTGCTGCCGCCGGAGATCTTCGGCATCCTCGCGGCCACGCCGCCCGGCCGCGGCGACGAGATCCAGCTGACCGACGGGCTGGCGAGGCTGTGCGCGCAGAGCGGCCTCATCGGCTTCGAGGTCGAGGGGCGGCGGTTCGACGTCGGCGATCGCGCGGGCTACGTGCTGGCGATGGTCCACTACGCGCTCCGCCGCGACGACATCCGCGACGAGGTCGTGGCGGGGATCAAGAAGATGCTGAGCGCGGGTTGACGGGGGACGCGTACTACGAGGTGGCGGTCGCGCTGCCGGTCCCCGGGACGTTCACATATCGAGATCCGCGCGCCGGCGCCCCCGCGCCGCTGGGTGCGCAGGTGGTGGTCCCGTTCGGCGCGCGCACGGTGACCGGGTTCGTGGTCGGGCGCGCGGCGGCCGGGGCGACGGACGAGAGCCGCCTGCGCGACATCGAGGCGGTGGTCGAGGGGGAGCCGGCCTTCGACGAGGCGATGATCGGCTTTTGCCGCTGGGTCGCCGACTACTACGAGGCGCCGCTCGGCGAGGTGCTGCGCGCGGCGCTCCCACAGGGGGAGCAGGCCACCGCGGCGCGCGCCGTGCGCCTCACGGACCTCGGCCGGCGCGAGCTCGACCGGCAGGGGCGCCTGCTCGCGGACGCGCCGCGCCCCCCGGTGCTGGCGGCGCTGGCCGACGCAGGGGGCGAGCTGTCGCTCCGCAAGCTCGCGCGCCTGGTACCGCGCGCGCCCGGGCAGCTGGCGCGGCTCGCCGACGAAGGGCTGGTCGAGCTCGGCGACGAGGTGCAGGACCGGCGGCCGGCCCCCACCGCGGCCTTCGCCGTCGCGCTCGGCGGGCCCGACGGCGCCGCCGGCCTCCCGCGGCGCGCCGGCGCCAAGCGGGCGCTCCACGCCAAGCTGGCCGCGGCCGAGGACGGCGTGCCGGTGACGGCGCTGTCGGCGGCGGAGCGGACGGGCGTGCGCGCGCTGGCGCTGGCCGGCCTGGCGCGCGTCGAGCATCGGCCCGTCGAAAGGCCGAGACTGCCAACGCCTGCGGCGCCGGCGCCGTCGGCGGTGACGCTCAACGCCGCCCAGACCGAGGCCGTCGAGGCGTTGTCGGCGGCGCGCGCGAAAGGGTTCTCCACGTTCCTGCTCCACGGCGTGACGGGATCGGGGAAGACCGAGGTCTACCTGCGGGTGATCGCGGCGGCGCGCGCGGCCGGGCAGGGGGCGCTGGTGCTGGTCCCGGAGATCGCGCTCACGCCGCAGCTGGCGGCGCGCTTCCGCGCGCGGTTCGGCGAGGACGTGGCGGTGCTGCACAGCGCGCTCGCCCCGCGCGAGCGGCTCGCCGCCTGGCGGCGGCTCCGGGCCGGCGAGGTCGGCATCGCGCTCGGCGCGCGCTCGGCCGTGTTCGCCCCGGTGCGCGCGCTCGGCGTGGTGGTGGTCGACGAGGAGCACGATCCGTCGTTCAAGCAGGAGGAGGGGGTGCGCTACCACGGCCGCGACCTGGCGGTCGTGCGCGCGCAGCAGGCGGGCGCGCTCGCCATCCTCGGCTCCGCGACGCCTTCGCTCGAGTCCACGCACAACGTCGAGCGCGGGCGGTTCGCGCGGCTCGCGCTCCCCGAGCGGGCCACGCCGCGCCCGCTCCCCGAGGTGACGGTGATCGATCTGCGCCTCACGCCGCCCGGGCCCGACGGCCTCCTCGCCGCGCCGCTGGCGGACGCGATCGCGGCGGCGCTCGCCGCGGGCGAGCAGACAATCTTGTTCCTCAACCGCCGCGGCTTCTCGACGGTCGTGCTCTGCCGCGGCTGCGGGCACGTCATCCGCTGCCCGAGCTGCGTCGTCTCGATGACCTACCACCGGGGCCGGTCGCGGCTGCTCTGTCACTATTGCGGCCACGGCGCCCCCGTCCCGGGGCTCTGTCCGGTGTGCGGCGCCGCGCGGCTCGAGCGTCTCGGCACGGGCACCGAGCGGGTGGAGGCGGTGATGCGCGAGCGCTTCCCCGACGCTCGCGTGGCCCGGCTCGACCGCGACACGGCCGGCGCCGCGACGCCCGGCGGCACGGGCGGCGAGCTGCCCGCGCGGGCGATGGACGCCATCCTCGCCCGCATGCAGGCCGGCGAGATCGACGTCCTCGTCGGCACGCAGATGGTGACCAAGGGGCACGACTTCGCCGGGGTGACGCTGGTGGGCGTGCTGCTGCCCGACCAGACCATGAACCTCCCCGACTTCCGCGCCGCCGAGCGGACGTTCCAGCTCATCGAGCAGGTCGCCGGCCGCGCCGGCCGCGGCGATCGCCCCGGACGGGTGATGATCCAGACGTACGCGCCCGATCACCCGTCCATCGTCGCCGCCGAGCGCCACGACTACGCCCGCTTCGCCCGCGAGGAGCTGGCCGCCCGGCGCGAGACCGACTACCCGCCGTACGCGCGCATGGTCGCGCTCCGCCTCGACGCGCGCGACCCGGCGCGCGTCCGGTCCGCGGCCGAGGCCGCCGCGGACGCCGCCCGCGCGGCAGGGGGCGCCCCGGTCACCGTCCGCGGCCCTGCCGAGGCGCCGCTCGCGCGCCTGCGCGGGCGCTCGCGCTGGCAGGTCTGGCTCACCTCCCACGATCGGCCCGCGCTGATCGCCGCCGCCCGCGCTGGCGCCGCCGCGGCCGGGGCCGGGCCCGACCTGCGCGTGGCCATCGACGTCGATCCGCAGAGCACGCTCTAGGGCCTTCTGTTGCAGGGGGATCGGGGACGCCGCATGATGGTCGCGTGCTCAGCTTGCGTGGGTCGCTGCGGGTGATGGCCGTCGTGGCCGCGTTCGGCGTGGCCGCCGGTTGTGGGCCGGGCTCCGGCCGGGCGGGCGACGGCGGTGGCGGCGCCGCGGCCGGGGGCGGGGCGGGCGCCGTCGGGCGGGGCGGCGCCGGTGGCACGACCTCGGGCGGAGCGGGCACGGGCGGGACGGCGTCAGGCGGAGGGGGCGCGGGCGGGACGGCGTCGGGTGGCACGGGAACGGGCGGGACGGCGTCGGGTGGCACGGGCGCCGGCGGCATGGCGGTGCGCGACTGCCTCCCCGACTGCGTCTCCTCGCGGCGCGCCGCCTGCGAGCGCCCTCCCGTCGACGCCGGCGGCGCCTGCTTCGTTTCGACGATCACGACCAGCTCGGGCGCCGGCCAGGTCGACTGTTACGCCAACGGCGTCCAGGAGATCCACACCCCCGCCGACGGCGGGACGCTGGTGACGATCACGACGCCCGACGGGCACACGGTCTGCTACCAGGTCCTGGTCGAGGGGAGCGGGCCCCAGCACTACGAGACGCCAGCCGGGCAGGAGTTCGCGATCCTCACCCCCGCGGGCGGCGGCCTCTACAACGTGACCTGCGGCGGGACGACGGTCTCGGTCGACATCAACAACCCCTCATGCGCCACGCAAAACGGAGGCTCTTGCACGTCCGGGACCTGCCCCTAGCGACGCGCGCGGTCGGTAGGCCTGCTTTTCCCGGCGATCGGGGGGAACGGTCCTGGAATCGGGGGGAAGGGTCCTGGTAGATTCTGGGCGAGCGATGAAGCTGCTCATCATTGCCGGGCCGTACGAGGCGGATCGGATCCGCAAGAGCGCGGTGGCCGCCGGGTTCGAGACCGTGGCCGTCGAGCCCGGCGAGAGCCTGTCCGGCTGGATCACGGCGTCGCGGCCCCAGCTCATCGTCATGGCGCCGCAGATGGTCAACCCCGACCCGGCGCTGGCGCTGGCGAAGGTTCGCTCGGTCCCCCGCGGCCGGGTCCCCATCTTCCTCGTCGGCGACGAGGCGGACGAGCCGCTCATGGCCAGCCTCAGCGAGGGGTTCTTCGTCCGCCCGGTGTCGCCCGAGGCGCTGCTCGAGCACGCGAAGGTCGTGCTCGCCGCCGAGCGCGCCCGCGAGGCGACCAACCTCGGCCACGAGTTCGGGCGCGGCCGGGGGACGCCGGGGATGGGCTCGCGACCGGCCCCGCCGCCGGGGACGGGCTCGCGTCCCGCCCCGACGCCCGGGATGCCGCCGGTCGGCGCCCCCCGCCCGCCGATCGGGCTCAAGCCGCTCGTGACCACGGCGGCGTCGACGGCGCCCTCCGCGCCGGGGCTCCCGGGCGGCAGCGACGCCAGCGTCCTGCTCGCGGCGCTGGACGCCGGGATCGACGCCCTCCTCGACGCCGAGCTGTCGAACGCGCTCGCAGCCGCGCCCAAGGTCGCCGGCCCGGAAGCGGAGTTCTCCAACCAGACGACGGCCGACATGAAGGCCGACGACATCCCCAAGCGCAAGCCTGCCGCCCCGCCGAGCGAGACCAACGGTGCGGGCGCGGCGCGCGCGGAAGACTCCCGCGGCGCGGCGCGCGCGGAAGACTCCCGCGGGGCGGCGCGCGCGGAGGACTCCCGCGGGGCGGCGCGCGCGGAGGACTCCCGCGGGGCGGCGCGCGGGGAGGACTCCCGCGGCACGGCGCGCGCGGAGGACTCCCGCGGCACGGCGCCCCGTAGCAGCGCACCCGCCGGCGACGGCCGGGCGCGGATCATCGCGCGCTACGCGCTCGTCGAGGTCGGCGACTACTACCAGGTGCTGGGCGTGGCGCGCGACGCGACGTCCGCGGAGCTCGAGCGCGCGCACGCCAGGCTCGCCCGCGAGCTGTCGCCGGAGGAGATCGGCCCCGGCCTCGCCGGCGAGCTCGGCGTCGAGATCGCCGCGATCCGGACAGTCGTCGAGGAGGCGCGGCGCATCCTGGGCGACCCGCGGCTGCGCGCGCGCTACAGCGCGCGGCTGTGACCGAGGGGCGGCGCGCGTGGCCACGACCGAGGGGCGGCGCGTGGCCACGACCGAGGGGCGGCGCGTGGCCACGACCGAGGGGCGGCGCGCGTGGCCATGACTGAGGGCCGGCGCGCGCGCGCAGTGTTCTTCGGGTCGCCGGCGTTCGCGGTCCCCTGCCTGCGGGCGACCGCGGCCGAGACCGAGCTGGTGGCGGTCGTCAGCCAGCCCGATCGGCCGGCAGGCCGCGGCCAGCGGGCCACGCCGCCGGCCGTGAAGGTCGCGGCCGAGGAGCTGGGGATCCCCGTCCTTCAGCCGGAGAAGATCAGGACGCCGGAGACGCTCGCAGCGCTCGCGGCGCTCGACGCGGAGCTCTGGGTGGTCGTGGCTTACGGCCGCATCCTGCCGCAAGCGCTGCTCGATCTGCCGCGGCTCGGCGCGTACAACGTCCACGCGTCGTTGCTCCCGCGGCTGCGGGGGGCGGCGCCGATCCAGTGGGCGATCATCCGCGGCGACGACGAGACGGGCGTCTCGATCATGCGGATGGAGGCGGGGCTCGACACCGGCCCGGTCGGGGCCGTGCGGCGGATCGCCATCGCCGCCGACGACACCACCGGCACGCTGTCCGAGAAGCTTGCCGCGCTCGGCGCCGCGCTGCTCGCCGAGACCTTGCCGGAGATCGTCGCCGGCCGCGCCCGCTTCGTTCCGCAGGACGACGCGGCCGTCACGCTGGCGCCGCTCCTCGACAAGGGCGACGGGCGCCTCGACTTCGCCCGTTCCGCTCGCCTGGTTTCGGCGCAAGCGCGCGGCGTCGACCCCTGGCCGGGCGCCACCGCGCTGCTCGACGGCGAGCCCCTGCGGCTCTATGGCCCGCGCCTCGTCAGCGGCGACAGATCCGGCGACCGGCCGGGCGAGGTGCTGCGCCCCGGGGAGGTGCTGGGGCTCCGCCCCGAGGGGCTGGCCGTCGCCTGCGCCGACGCGCCGGTCGCGTTCGCCGAGCTGCAGCTCCCCGGGCGGCGGCGCCTCCCGGCTGCGGCCTTCCTCGCCGGGCGCCCCATCCCCGCCGGCAGCCGGCTCGGCGGGCCGTGAGCGCGCGCGATCTCGCGCGCGGCGTGCTCGAGCGCGTCGAGCTCGACGGCGCCTACGCCTCGCGCGCGCTTGCCGCGGCGCTCGACCGGGCGACGGGGCTCTCGACGGAAGACCGCGCCCTCGCCACCGAGCTCGCGTACGGCGTGCTGCGCCGCCGCGCCCGGCTCGATCGGGCGCTCGCGCCGCTCGCGCGCACCGGCCTCGACGGGCTCGACGCCCGCGTGCGCATCGCGCTCCGCGTGGCCGCCTACCAGATCTTGTTCCTCGATCGCGTGCCGGCCTACGCCGCCGTCGACGACGCCGTCGAGGCCTGCAAGCGGGTGGGGGGGCGCGGGGTCGCCGGGCTCGCCAACGCGCTCCTGCGGAGGCTGGCGCGCGTCGGCGAGCCGCCGCTGCCCGACGCCGCGGCCGATCCCCGGGGCCACCTGATCGACGCCGCCGGGCTCCCCGCCTGGCTCGCCGACCTGCTGCTCGCCGAGCTCCCGGCTGCCGACGCGCTCGCCTTCGCTGCCGCGGCCGCCGGGCCGGCCCCGGTCACGCTGCGCGCGAGCCTCCCCCGCACCTCGCGCGACGAGCTGGCGGCCGCGCTCGCCGCCGAGCGGCCCGGCGCGATCCTGTCGCCGTCGGCGGTGGCGCCGGACGCGCTCGAGGCGCAGCGGCTCGACGCGCCCGCGGCGACGGCCGCCTGGCGGGAGGGGCGGTTCGCGATCGCGGACGCGGGCGCCCAGGTCGTCGCCGAGCTGTGCGGTGCAGCGCCGGGCGAGCGGATCCTCGACGCCTGCGCGGGGAGCGGCGGCAAGACCGCCCATCTCTTGTCGCTGTCCGGCGATCGCGCGGCCGTCGACGCGGTCGATGTCGCGCCGGACAAGCTCCGTGACGCAGCCGCCGCGCTTCGTCGGCTGGGCCTCACCGGAGCGACGTTCGCCGCCGCCGACGTCACGCGGCCGCTCACGGATCCGACGCCGCGGTACCACCGGATCCTGCTCGACGCCCCGTGCAGCGGTCTCGGCGTGCTGCGCCGCCACCCCGAGCTCCTCCTGCGGCGGAAGGCCGAGGATCTGCAGGCGCTCGCGGCGCAGCAGCTCCAGATGCTGTCGTCCGTGGCCCCGGCGCTGCTTCCCGGCGGCCTGCTCACCTACGCGGTCTGCACCTTCGACCGCCGCGAGTGCGAGGAGGTGGTGGACGCCTTCCTCGCCGGCCACCCGGGCTTCGCGCGCGAGCCCGCCGCCGCGGCAGGCGGGCGCGTCCCCTGGGCGCGGCTCGCCGAGGCCTCGGGCGCGATCCGGACCTGGCCGCAGCGCGACGGCGCCGACGCCTTCTTCGCGGTCCGGCTGCGCGCGCCCACGTGACCGCGTGGACACCGCGGTGGCCGTTCTGTCGTGACCGCGTGGACACCGCGGTGGCCGTTCTGTCGTGACCGCGCGGACACCGCGGTGGCCGTTCTGTCGTGACCGC
>Ga0306920_100010140_pt1 | contig 12617 bp, 14 predicted proteins | sample flu12Cox44000170_FD_204666 | JGI IMG/M metagenome (GOLD analysis project Ga0306920, IMG submission 204666) | Lab enrichment of tropical soil microbial communities from Luquillo Experimental Forest, Puerto Rico - flux4day.12C.oxic.44.000.170 (v2)... | ecosystem: Environmental > Terrestrial >...
CGCCCTCGACCCCGACGGCCGCTGGGAGGCGTCGGCGTCGATCCGGTTCGCCCGCCCCGCGCTCACCACGCCGCGCGACGACCCGGTGGTGGTCGCCCTCGAGCGGTCCTGTGCGCGCGTGTTGGGGTCGGCCGAGGTCGGTCCGGTCTCGTTCTGGACCGACGCGGCGCTGATGAGCGCGGCCGGGATCCCCTCGGTCGTGTTCGGCGTGATCGGCGACGGGATGCACTCGGCGTGCGAGTGGGTGGATCTCGAGTCGATGGACGCCGTGGCCCGTGTCCTGACCGACGCCATCGGCGCGTTCTGCACCTGAGCCGGTTCGGGGGGCGGCGGCGGCCCGCGCGATGCTGGACGACATGCCGACACTCGGTCTCGAGGACCACATCGTCGATCGCGGCGTGTACGACCGCACCGTCGCCCGCTTCCGCGAAGCGCGGATCGTCCTTCCCACCTTCGCCCAGCTGGCCGAGCCGAGCCGGATCCCCGACGGCGTGCGCCAGGCGCTGGCCGGCGTCAAGCCCGACGAGGCCCATCCCCTCAACCTGTTCCGCGTCCACTGGTACAACGACGGATCACGCACCGGCCACGCGCCCGTGCCCGAGCACGTCGTGCTGCCCCGAGAGCTGACCGGCGTCGCCGCACGCATCGTGGTCGCCTTCGGGGACCGCTTCCCGATGATCCGGGCCCACAAGGTGCTGGCCGCCTACGGCTGCCTGGCGCCGCGAGTGGTCACGGGGCAGTTCGACCCGACGACCCACCGCGCCGTGTGGCCGTCGACCGGCAACTACTGCCGCGGGGGCGTCGCCATCTCCAGGATCATGGGCTGCCGCGGCGTCGCCGTCCTCCCCGAGGGCATGAGCCGGGAGCGGTTCGCGTGGCTGGAGGACTGGGTGGGCGACCCCGACGACATCATCGCCACGCCGGGTTCGGAGAGCAACGTCAAGGAGATCTACGACAAGTGCGCAGAGCTCTCGGCCGATTCCGCCAACGTGATCTTCAACCAGTTCTCGGAGTTCGGCAACCACCTCGTGCACCAGTACGTCACCGGCGCCGCCCTGAGCGACGTCTTCGAGCACCTCCGTGCATCGGACCCAGACCTCCGCCTGCGGGCCTTCGTCTCCGCGTCCGGCTCGGCCGGCACGCTCGGCGCCGGCGACCATCTCAAGGAGCGCTACGGCGCCCGGATCGTGGCCGCCGAGGCGCTCGAGTGCCCCACGCTGCTGCGCAACGGCTTCGGAGAGCACAACATCCAGGGCATCGGTGACAAGCACGTCCCGCTCATCCACAACGTCAACAACACCGACTTCGTCGCCGCCGTGACCGACCGGGCCACGGACGCGCTGGCGGTGGCGTTCGCCGCCCCCGCCGGCCTGTCGTACCTGCGCGACATCCGGGGCGTGCCGGACGAGACGCTGGCGGCGCTGCCCTCGTTCGGCCTTTCGAGCATCTGCAACGTGCTGGCCGCCGTGAAGGTGGCCAAGTACCTCGACCTCGGGCCCGACGACGTCATCGTCACCGTCGCGACCGACGGCGCCGAGATGTACGAGTCCGAGCGTGTGCGCATCACCGCCCGGGACCATCCCGACGGATACGGCACCCCGGCGGCGGCCGAGGCCTTCGGGCGGTGGATGCTCGGCGCCGGCACCGACGACCTGCTGGAGACGTCCTGCGAGGACCGCACCCGGATCTTCAACCTCGGTTACTTCACGTGGGTCGAGCAGCAGGGACTGTCGGTCGAGGAGTTCGACGCCCGCCGGGACCAGTCGTACTGGACCGGCCTGCGATCCAAGCTGGCGCGCTGGGACGACATGATCGAGGAGTTCAACCAGCGCACCGGCGTCACCACGTGAAGCCGGCCAGCAGGCTGGTGTGCGCGGGCTGCGGCGCCGCACCGGCGGCCGACGAGCCCTATCCCTTCCGCTGCCCGAACGCCGGCACCGGCGATGTCGACCACGTCCTGACCCGGGTGCTCGACCCTGCCGGCGTGCGCTTTCCGCAGGGACCGGCCGGAGGCGAGCCGTTCGTCCGCTACCGCGGCCTCCTCCACAGCTATCACCGCGCCGTCGGCGGGGGGATGGACGACGCCGAGTTCACCGCCATGGTCGAACGCCTCGACCGGGCCATCAGCGCCGTCGACGGCCGCGGCTTCCAGGCCACGCCCTTCCGGCGGGACGACCGCCTGTCGGCCCTCCTCGGGTTCGCCTCCGACGGCGGCGTCTGGGTCAAGGACGAGACGGGGAACGTGGCCGGCTCCCACAAGGGCCGCCACCTCATGGGTGTGCTGCTGCACCTCGAGGTCGTCGAGCAGCTCGGCCTGGTGGGCGCGGCCGAGCGTCCCGACCTCGCCATCGCCAGTTGCGGCAACGCCGCGCTGGCGGCGGCGGTGGTGGCGCGGGCCGGCGGTCGGCGGTTGCGCGTCTTCGTCCCGCCCGACGCCGACCCGGCCGTCGTGGCGCGCCTCCACGAGCTCTCGGCCGACGTCGCCGTGTGCGTCCGCCGGCCGGGCGAAGCGGGCGACCCCTGCTACGCGGGCCTGCTCGAAGCCCTGGCCGCCGGCGCGCTTCCGTTCACCTGCCAGGGCACCGAAAACGGACTCGTCATCGAGGGCGGGGAGACCCTCGGCTACGAGATCGTCTCCGAGATCGCCGGCGAGGGGCTCGACCACCTCGTCGTCCAGGTCGGCGGCGGGGCGCTGGCCAGCGCGTGCGTGCAGGCGTTCGGAGAGGCGACGGCGCTGGGCGTGCTCGCGTCGAGCCCGCGGATCCACACCGTGCAGACGACGGGGGCACACCCGCTCGAGCGGGCCTACCACCGGGTCACCGAGCACGTGGGCGCCGTCGGCCTCGACCGCGCCCTGCGCGACGCCACGACCCACCGGTCCGCCTACATGTGGCCGTGGGAGAGCGAGCCCAAGAGCATCGCCCACGGCATCCTCGACGACGAGACCTACGACTGGCGTGCGGTCGTCGCCGGCATGCTCACCACGGACGGTTGCCCGCGGGTCGTCTCGGAGGAGCGGCTGGCCGAAGCCAACGAGCTCGGTCGTGCATCGGGCTTCGACGTCGACCCCACCGGCTCCGCCGGGCTCGCCGGCCTGCTCGACCTCCGCGCCGACGGCGTGATCGGTGCCGACCAGCGGGCGGCGGTGCTGTTCACCGGGGTGCGGCGCTAGCGGCAATCCTCAACCTCTGATCGGACGTATTCCCGTGCATGCGTCTGATCAAGTTGTTCGTTCTCGCCGTCGCTGCCTGTGCCGTCGCTGCCGGATGCAGCAGCTCGACGTCGTCCAAGCCGGCCGCCGCCCCCGCCACCGCCGCGCCGACGACGGCCGCCCCCGCCACCGCCGCGCCGACGACGGCCGCCCCCTCGACGTCCGCACCTACGACGTCGGCCGCGACACCCACGACCGCCGCGCCGGCCGCGGCGGCACGCACCACCGGCTTCGCCAGCCTCGGGCCGGCGACCGCCTCCGGCCTCACCCTCAGCCTGGCCCGCGGCAGCCAGGGCATCTTCGTGATCGGGCCCAACGGCCACTCGCTGTACGTCTTCGACAGCGACCACGGCACCAGCAGCGCCTGCACGGGCGCGTGCGCCCCAACGTGGCCCGGTCTGACCGCGTCGGGGACGGTCACCACGGGACCGCTCGTCAACAAGGCCCAGGTCGGCACCGCCACCGGCCAGGTGCCCAACCAGGTGACCTACTACGGGCACCTCCTCTACCACTTCGCCGGGGACACCGCTCCCGGGCAGACCAACGGCATCAGCATCCCCGGCTGGCACCTCCTCGGCCCCGTCGGGAACGTGATGCTGCCCCGCGGCTGAGCCTCCCACCCTCCCCTCCTCCGCCCGGGGCGGGCCCGGATCGACGAAGATAGAGCGGGCTTCGCCGAGAGAGAGGACGAGGAATGAGGAGCTTCCTGGGGCGCGACATCCTGTCGCTCAAGGACTTCGAGCGGGACGAGTACTTCCAGCTGTTCACCGTGGCGGACGACCTGGCGCCCTACGCCCAGAAGCGGCGCAACGGCGACCTCCTGGCCGACCGCACGCTCCTCACCGCCTTCTACCAGCCGAGCACGCGCACCCGCCTGGCCACCGAGGCGGCCATGCACCGCCTGGGCGGGCACGTGCTCGGGTTCTCCGACGCCAAGATGACCCGGGCCGGTGACTTCTACCAGGAGACGATCAAAGACACGGTCCACATGCTCGAGTACTACGGCGACGTGATCGCCATGCGTCACCACCAGCAGGGCGCCCCGGCGGAGGCGGCGCGGTGGGCGTCGGTCCCGGTCATCAACTGCGGCGACGGGTGGGGCGAGCACCCCACCCAGGTCCTCACCGACCTCTACACGGTCTGGAAGGACAAGGGCACCCTGGACGGGCTGCAGTTCGTGTGCGTCGGCGACATGCGGATGCGGACCATGCACTCGTTGCTGTACGCCCTGTCCCAGTTCGATACCGAGGCGTGTGTGGTCTCGCCCCCGGAGATGTCGCTCCTGCCCGAGTTCAAGGCCGAGCTCGACGAGCGCAGCATCCGGTACCGGGAGGTGGAAAACGTTCAACAGTGCATCGCCGATGCCGACGTGATCTACATGGAGCCCGTGGTGCAGGCCGACTACACCCAGGCCAGGGTCGAGGCCACCGCCGAGCGCGGTCTGACCCCGCCCGCCTACCGGGTGACCCGCCAGCTCCTCCAGGAGAAGGCCAAGCGCAGCGCCATCATCCTGCACTCCCTGCCCCGGATGGACGAGCTGCCCCCCGACGTCGACTCCACCCGCCACGCGCGCTACTGGTTCGAGGCGTTCAACGGCGTGGTGATGCGCATGGCCCTGCTGGCTCTCGTCGTCGGTGCCGTCGAATGAGCTGAGTGGAGCGACCGTGTCCAAAGGCCTCGTCGTGGTGGCGATCGGCGGCAACTCGCTGATCAAGGACCGGATGCACCAGACGGTGCGCGACCAGTTCGACAACGCCCGCCAGACCTGCGCGCACATCGCCGCCATGGTGAAGGAGGGCTGGGACGTGGTGGTCGGCCACGGCAACGGGCCTCAGGTCGGCTTCATCCTCCGCCGGTCCGAGCTGGCCGCCCACGAGCTCCACCAGGTCCCCCTCGACGTCTGCGACGCCGACTCCCAGGGCGCCATCGGCTACGCCCTGGCCCAGAACCTGCAGAACGAGCTCCGTCGCTACGACGTCGACAAGCCCGTCGTCGCCGTGGTGACGCAGGTCGAGGTCGACTGCCACGACCCCGCCTTCCTGGCGCCGAGCAAGCCGATCGGCACGTTCATGGACGAGGCCGAGGCGGCGCGGCGCCACGACGCCGACGGCTGGGACGTCGCCCTCGACGCCAACCGCGGCTGGCGGCGGGTCGTGGCCTCACCCCGACCGCGGCGGATCGTCGAGCTCGACGTGATCAAGACGCTGGTGGCGGCCGGTGCTGTCGTCATCGGCGTCGGCGGTGGCGGCATCCCCGTGGCGGCGGACGAGCGCGGCGACCTGCACGGGGTCGAGGCGGTCATCGACAAGGACCTCGCCTGCTCCCTCCTCGCGTCGGACCTCGGCGCCGACCTGCTCCTCATCACCACCGGGGTGGACCGCGTCGCCCTGCACTTCGGGACGGCCGACGAGGAGTGGCTCGACCGCCTGACCCTGGCCGACGCCAAGCGGTACCTGGCCGAGGGCACCCACTTCGCCCGGGGCAGCATGGCGCCCAAGATCGAGGCGGTCGTGGGCTTTCTCGAGCGGGGCGGCCCCGAAGCGGTGATCACCAGCCCCGACAACATCGAGCGCGCGCTCCGCGGCGACGCGGGCACCCGGATCACCGCCGCCTAGTCCGGCGCCCCTCTTGGCGGTCGGGGGGCCGTGGATCCCACTCTGTCACGGTGTTGACTGGCAGCCCGGTCATCGTTAGACCGGGCTATGCCCCCGGCGACGCACACCGGCTTGACAGTCGCTGGCGCACCGCCAGCGGGCTGGGGCCCGGCCAGCGGCGCCGATCTCGGCCGCCCGCGTCAGCGGGTGATGCCGAAGCGCTCCAATCCGAAGGCGCGGACGGCGTTGCCGCGGGTGAACTTGTAGGTCTCTTCCTCGTCGAGGTTGGCCTGCGCACAGATGTCCTCGAGCACCTTCCTGGAATGCGGGAAGGTCGAGTCGGCGTGCGGGTAGTCGGTCTCGAAGCAGATCTGGTCGATCCCGATCACGTCGCGATTGCGGAGCCCGACGGGGTCGTCGAACACGCACCCGTACACGCGGTGGTGGATGAAGCTCGACGGTGCCTGGCGGAGGAACGAGCCGAAGCTGTTGTCGCTCCGCTCCTCCCACAGCTTGTCGGCCCGCTCGAGGACGTACGGCATCCAACCGACCTGGCCCTCGGAGTAGGCGACCACGAGGTCGGGGAAGCGCTCGAGGGTGCCGGAGAAGATGTAGTCGAGCAGCGAGCCCATGGCGTTCTGGAACGTCAGCGTCGAGCTGATGATGAACGGGGCGTCGGCCGAGGTTGACGGCATCTTCGACGACGAGCCGATGTGCATGCACAGCGTCGTCGCCGTGTCGGCGCACGCCGCGAACACCGGGTCCCAGTGGTGGCTGGGATCGTGCAGGGAGGGCAGGCCGAGCGGGGTCGGGTTCTCCGGGAACGTGATGGCGAAGCTGCCCTTGGCCGCGCACCGCTGGATCTCCTCGGCGGCCAGGGCGGGGTCCCACAGGGGCACCAGGGTCAGCGGGATCAGGCGCCCGCGCCCGGCGCCGGCGCACCATTCGTCGATGATCCAGTCGTTGTAGGCCTTCACGCACAGGAGCGAGAGCTCCTTGTCCTGGCGCTCGAGGAAGGTCTGGCCGCAGAAGCGGGGCAGGACGTTGGGGAAGCAGATCGCCGCCTCGACGTGGCTGGCGTCCATGTCCTCGAGCCGCTCCGGCTGCTTCCAGCAGCCTGGGCGGATCTCGTCGAAGGTCGTGACGTCGAAGCCGAGCTCGTCGAAGCCGACCGCGGCCATCAGCGTCATGAACGGGTACTCGAGGTCCTCGTAGAGCCACACGTCGCACCACGTCCCGTCGGAGTCCTCGACGAAGCCCATGTTGCCGCCCCCCACCCCGCCGGCGCTGCGCTTCAGCTTGCGCCGCTCGATGCGGGGGCCGCGGTCGCGGAAGCGGGCCGGGAGCCGCTCCTGCCAGAGCCCGGGGGGCTCGACGACGTGGTCGTCCACGGAAATGATCAACGGGAGCTCAGCCATCGACCTCCGACCGTAGCCGCCCGCCATCCCACGTGGGAACATCGGAGCGCCGCGAAGGAGGGATCCCCGATGGACAGTGACCCGTCCCTGGAGGCAGTCCGGGAGCAGCGCGTCGGCGTCCGCACCGCCCTCGACGGACTCGAGCGGGCACTGGCTGCGCCCTCGGCCGGGCGGGCCAAGGAGTGGTGCTCGGAGGTTCGCCGCCGGACGGAGACCCTCGGCGACGCGTTCGCGATCCACGTGCTGGTCACCGAACGCCAGGGCGGGCTGTTCCAGGACGTGCTCACCCACGCGCCGCGTCTGGCCAACCAGGTCGGCCGGCTGCGCGAGGAGCACCAGCAGATCCAGGCCGCGCTGGCGGCGGTCGACGAGATCGCCGCCCGGCGCGACCCCGAAGACGCCGTCCCACCCGTCCGCGACGCCGCCCTGGAGGTGATGGGCGCCATCGTCCGCCACCGCAACGCCGGGTCGAGCCTGCTGTACGAGGCGTATTTCGTCGACATCGACGCGGCTGACTAGCGCAGCGCCGAGAGGCGCAAGCGCTGGCGTCCGAGGGCCGCCATGGATGGCGGCACGGCGGTCAGTTGCGCCGGTGCGCGCCGGCGGGGCTGGGGGCCCCCGCCGGCACTGCGAGCCGACGCCCTGGAGGGGCGGAGGCGAACCACTAGCGTTGGTGCCGGGGGCAGGACCAGGTGGTGCGGCCGCCGATGGTGCGCCGGACCAGGGGGGCGCCGTCCTTCGGGCACCGGCCACCCGGCGTGCGGGCGACCATGAGGTCGCCGGTGTGGCTGCCGCCGTCAGCGAGGAGGTCGTCGAGCGTGCGGCGCAGCACCCGCGCCAGGCGGCGGGTCTCGGCGTCGGTCAGCGAGCCGGCGGGCCGGGCGGGGTCCAGGCCGGCCCGCCACAGCGCCTCGTCGGCGATGAGGTTGCCCACCCCGGCGATGCGGGCCTGGTCCATCAGGCGCGCCTTGAGCGGCGCCTCGCTCCCGGCGAGGGCGTGGCGCAGCTGAGCCAGCGTCAACGAAAGGGCGTCGGGACCCAGCCGGGCTTCGTCGGGATCGAGGTACACGCCGCCGAGGCGTCGCGGGTCACGGACGACGAGTGACCGCCCCACCGGGAACGACACCGCGAAGCGGTTCCATTCCGGACGATCGCGGTCGCTCGAGTAGATCAGCCGGTCGACGCCGGGGACGCCGTCCACGACCAGACGCCCCGTCATGCCGAAGCGCAGGCCGAGCGTCGGTCCGCGGCGCGTGTCGAGCAGGAGCATCTTGCCGCGGCGCCGCGCCGCGTCGAACCTACGGCCGACCAGCGCGGCGTCGACCTCGGCGGCGTCGATACCGCCCTTCAGATACCACGCATCGGGCGCGTCGACGCCCGTGATCGACAGCCCGAGGACCGACTCGGCCTGCCGACGGTAGGCCTCCACCTCGGGCAGCTCGGGCATGGTCAGCGACTCAGCTCTCGGCAGCGCGCCATGACAGCGTCGAGCATGGGCTCGGTCAACCGGCCGGTGAAGGTGTTCTGCTGGCTGACGTGGTAGCTGCCCACGAGCCACCGCGGCCCACCGGGCGTCAGCTCGGCGACCGTGCCGTGGCCGAACGCGGGGCGCGGTCCGCTGCCCCACACCCGCCACGCCACCCGCCACGCCATGCTCCCCAGCGCGAGGACCACACGCACCCGCGGCAACAGGGCGACCTCCGGACGCAACCACGTGCCCTCGCAGCGGTCGAATTCCTCCGTGGTCGGACGGTTGTCGGGTGGCGCGCACCTCACCGCGGCCGAGATCCACGCGCCGCGGAGCCGCAGGCCGTCGTCGGCACTGACGCTGGTGGGCTGGTTGGCGTAGCCGGCGCGGTGCAGCGCGCCGAACAGCCAGTCGCCCGAACGATCACCGGTGAAGACTCGGCCGGTGCGGTTGCCGCCGTGGGCCGCGGGGGCGAGCCCGAGCACGAGCAGTCGCGCCGCGGGGTCCCCGAAGCCCGGGACGGGGCGTCCCCAGTAGCGGTCCTGCGCGAAGGCCGCCCGCTTGACCCGGGCCACCTCCTCGCGCCAAGCCACCAGCCGGGGGCAGGCCCTGCACTTCGTCATTTCACCTTCCAGTCGCACGAGGGCGGCGGGTGTGGACACGGCGACACGGTAGGTTCTCTCCGAGCCCATGCCCTCCCGTCCCAAGCCCCCCCCACCGACGTTGATGCTGTTCGTCCGCCATGGCACCACCCCCACGACCGGCAAGGTTCTCCCCGGCCGGACGCCAGGCCTGCACCTGGCCGACGCCGGGAGGGCGCAGGCGCAGGCCGTCGCCGACCGCATCGCGACGCTGAAGCGGGTGGACGCGGTGTACAGCTCGCCGCTCGAGCGGGCGAGGGAGACCGCCGCGCCCATCGCGCGGGCGCGCCGGCTGCGGGTCGCGGTCGAGCGCGGTCTGCTCGAGTGCGACTTCGGTGACTGGACGGGAGGTGAGCTCAAAGCGCTGGCGAAGCTTCCGGAGTGGAAGACCGTGCAGCGCTACCCGAGCGGGTTCCGGTTCCCGGGGGGCGAGTCGTTCACCGAGATGGCGGCGCGGACCCAGGACGCGGTGGCGAAGCTCGCCACCCGCCACCGCGGCGGCGTGGCCGTGGCCGTCTCCCACGCCGATCCGATCAAGGCGGTGGTGGCCGACGCGCTGGGCACGCACCTCGACCTGTTCCAGCGCATCGTCATCTCCCCGTGCTCGGTGACGGCGATCCTCTACGGCGACTCGGGCCCGGCCGTGCTCACCGTCAACCACACCGGCGACCTCGCCGGGCTGGCGCCGTCGTGATGGACACGCGGAACGTGGCCCGATGACCGGCGAGAGCTTCGACATGCCCAACCCGGATCGGCTGACGGTCGGCGCCGAGGGCGAGCCCGGGCACCGGATGTTCTTCCTGCAGGCGCGCCAGGGCGGCGAGGTCGTCACCCTGAAGATGGAGAAGATCCAGGTCGCCGCCCTCAGCGCGTGGATCGCCAAGACGCTCGAGGACCTGCCCTCGCTCGGGCACCTCCCCGAGGACGACGAGCTCGAGCCCGAGGTGTTCGTCGAACCGGCGTGGGCGGTCGGGAGCCTCGGCGGGACCTACGACGCCGACACCGACCGCATCGTGCTGATCGCCGCCGAGCTCGGCGAGGACGAGGAGGAGGAAGGCGACGAGGTCGAGGAGGACGACGAGGAAGAAGACGTGGAGCTCCTGCTCGGCCGGGGCGCAACCGCCCGCTTCCTGGCCACGCGCGAGCAGATGGCCGCCCTCGCCATTCGGGCCACCCGCCTGGTGGAGGCGGGGCGGCCGCCGTGCCCGCTCTGTGGGTACCCCCTCGACCCGAGCGGTCATCAGTGCCCCAGGACCAACGGCTTCCGTCCGCCGAGGCTCTGACCGCCCTCGCCAACGGCGAGATCGAGTTGGAGGGCCGGATGCCGTGGAGCTCCAACGCGACATTCCTGGCGACGGTCCACTGCGGGGACGATCACCGCGCCGCGGTGTACAAGCCCTACCGGGGCGAGCGCCCGCTGTGGGACTTTCCCGACGGCCTGTACCGGCGCGAGGTGGCGGCCTTCGAGGTCTCCGCCGCCCTCGGTTGGGGCGTCGTGCCCGAGACGGTGCTGCGCGACGAGGGACCGCTCGGGGAGGGATCGCTCCAGCGGTTCGTCGACGCCGACTTCGCGCAGCACTACTTCACGCTGCTGGAGGAAGAGCGGTGGCACGACGACCTCCTCCAGATGGCCGTGTTCGATCTGGTCGTCAACAACGCCGACCGCAAGGGGGGCCACTGCCTGCTGGCGGAGGGGCGGATCTGGGGCATCGACAACGGGTTGTGCTTCCACACCCAGGCCAAGCTGCGCACGGTGATCTGGGACTTCGGCGGCGTCGGCGTGCCCGACCTGCTTCGCGACGACCTCGAACGCCTGGCCGACGACCCGCCCGAGAGACTCGAGGGCCTGCTCAAGGAGGCGGAGATCACCGCCCTCCGCCGCCGGGCATCGGCCGCCGCCCGCCTCGCCGTGCTGCCCGACCCGGACCCGAACGTGCGGGCCTACCCCTGGCCGTTGGTCTGAGGGGTGCGAACGACACGTGATGGCTACGGGGTGATGCGACGCATGAAGCCCCACGAGTAACCAGCAGGATCCTTCACCACGCCGGTCACCCGGACGCCATAGCGTTTGTCAACGGGCGGGTCGATCTTCACATCGTTCGCTCGCAGGTGCTCGTACACGGCGTCGGGATCTTCGACCCATACACCGATCCAGGGCACCGAGGTTGGGTCCCAACCAGCCGGCGGATTCCCATCCATCCACAGCTCGCTCTCGCCGACGATCAACTCGGCGTTCGTGATCCGGCCGTTCTCGCCGGTATAGCGGGCATGTTCCTTGAAGCCGAAGACCGTCGTGTACCACCCGATCATCGCGGCTGGGTCGTCATAGAAGAGATACGGCACAAGCCCTGACCGTGCTGTCATCCGATCCCCCGCCATGGCGCAAGTCTGCCGCGAAGCCACTGAGCGCGCTCGTGGCCACCCACTCGAGATGAGCGGGTCCGGATTAGGCCGGGCCTCCGTGGGAGACTTCCGGCCATGACGGGAACGGTCGTCCTCGCCACGGACGGGTCCGACCTCGCCCTGCAGGCGCTGTCGGCGGGGTTGTCGCTGCTCGCACCAGCGGAGCGGGTCGTCGTCGTCACGGTGATCGAGGACCACGACGAGTCCCTCGTGACGGGCGCTGGGCACGCCGGCGGCGTCATGTCACCGCAGGAATTCGATGCCTATACCGTGCAGCTGGAGGCCGACGGCGGCGCGGTCGTCGAGCAGGCAGCCACCGCGCTCGAGGCGGAGAACCTCGAGCTCGTCGTGCGGCGCGGCGACGCCGGCCCGACCATCTGCGACCTGGCCAACGAGCTGTCGGCGGAAGCCATCGTGATGGGATCGCGGGGACGGGGAGGGCTGAGGCGCGCGCTGCTCGGCTCGGTGTCCGACTACGTCGTCCGCAACGCTCCGTGCACGGTGATGGTCACCCGTGCGGCCCCGAGCTCCGAGTGATCAGGACCCGATCATCATCCCTGACGTCACCGAGTAGCGGTAGGTGATGCGCTGCATCCGCCCGGCGGCGCAGTAGGGGACGCAGAGGTTGACCTCCGAACCGACGGTGGACGGCCCGAGCGTCGGGTTGAGGACCTCGTCGACGGGGGCGCGGCCCGGAGCGGAGAACATGACCGGGTGCCAGGTGCCTCCTGCCGCGCTGATGAGGGCCAGGGAAGGGCCGGCGTTGTAGTTGACGAAGACCGCGAAGTCCGGCGTCGCCGATGTCGAGTAGTGCTCGACCTCGATCGGCGTGGCGTTGGTGCCCGGTGCCAGGACGACCCCGCCGATGTCGAGGGTGAGGTA
>Ga0306920_100010146_pt1 | contig 12615 bp, 10 predicted proteins | sample flu12Cox44000170_FD_204666 | JGI IMG/M metagenome (GOLD analysis project Ga0306920, IMG submission 204666) | Lab enrichment of tropical soil microbial communities from Luquillo Experimental Forest, Puerto Rico - flux4day.12C.oxic.44.000.170 (v2)... | ecosystem: Environmental > Terrestrial >...
TATTTCGAGGGCTTCTCGGAAATCGGCGCGCGCCTGCACCCGGAACTGGCTTTGCTCCCGATTGGGGCCTATCACCCCGCTTCCTTCCGCAACGCGCATACCAGCCCAGAGGACGCCGTTCAGGCAATGCTCGATCTGGGGGCGCGTTGGATGGTGCCGATGCACTACGGATCGTTTCGCTTGTCTTACGAACCAGTGGAGGAACCATTACCACGTCTCCTCGAAGCGGCCAGACAGCGCGGCATTTCGAACAAGATTTGTGTACTGGAAGAGGGCGTAACCGGGCTGTTCGAATCGCTGTGAAGACGACAATCCTTGTTTGGCGATAGCTCTAGAGCCCGGCCAGGGCCTGATCCAAATCGGCGATCAAGTCATCGATGTCTTCGATGCCCACCGAAATCCGTACCATGCCGTCGCTCAGGCCGATCGCCTTGCGACCGCTGGCACCGATGGTCGCGTGGGTCATGGTGGCCGGGTGCGAAATCAGTGTCTCCACGCCGCCGAGCGACTCTCCCAGAGTGCAAACGCGAACGCGACGCAGCAGCTTCTTGGCGTTGGCGAGTGAGCCGGTCTCAAATGTAATCAACGCTCCGAAGCCAGACATCTGGCGACGGGCGAGATCGTGCTGAGGATGGCTGGGCAAACCGGGATAGAACACGGTTTTGACTTTGCGGTGGCGGCTCAGAAAATCCGCCATCGCGCGTCCGCTCTGGTCGTGCTGCTTCATGCGTACGGCCAGGGTCTTCACGCCGCGGAGAACTAACCAGCATTCGAACGGGGAAAGAATCGCGCCTACGGCCTTTTGCACGAACGCCAACTTCTCCGCCTGTTCCATTGTGGAACAAATCAACGCCCCGCCAATCCCGTCGCTGTGCCCATTCAGGAACTTGGTCGTCGAGTGAAGCACGAGATCAGCGCCGAGCCTGAGGGGTTGTTGAAAATACGGCGACATAAAGGTGTTATCCACCACGATCTGGCAGCCACGGCGGTGTGCGATTTCGCTGACGGCAGCGATATCAGTAAGCTCCATCAGTGGGTTGGTGGGAGTCTCGATGTACACAAACCGCGTGGTTTTGCGAATGGCGGCGGCCACATTGCGCGGATTGGCGGTATTTACGTAGGTAAATCCCAGTCCCTGACCTGCCAGCACCTGATTGAACAAGCGCGGCACCCCGCCGTAGAGGTTGTTGGAGGCGACGATATGCTCCCCCGTTTTCATCAGGCTGGCAATGGCCGCCACAGCAGCCATTCCGCTGGAAAAAACACGGGCCGCCGCGCCGCCTTCGAGCGATGCCAGGTTCCGCTCGAGTCGTGAGCGAGTGGGATTGCCGGCGCGCGAGTAATCGTAGCCCTTGGTCCTGCCCAGCTCTTCCTGGGCATAGGTGGAGGTGGCAAAGATGGGAGGAGCGACGGCTCCGGTCGACGCATCGGGCTCACTTCCAACGTGGATCGCCCGGGTAGAGAATCCTGCCTGCTTTAGCCTCATGCTCTGGAGGGTGCCTTGTAATAAGAACTTCGCGGAAGTGCGCCGCGCCCTTGCCTTTATCCCTTGAAATGAAAAATGTCTTTCGAAAGATATCGTTCCGCCGAATCGGCAATGATGGTCGCGACGGTTTTGCCCGCTCCCAGTCGCTTGGCGACTTCGATGGAGACAAACACGTTGGCTCCTGAGCTGGATCCGCCGAGTACGCCCTCAACCAACGCCAGCTTTTTAACCGTGTCAAACGCCTCCTGATCGCTGACGGCGATAATCTCGTCAGCCAGGGAGCCGTCAAAGGTCTTCGGGACAAAGCTGGTGCCAATCCCCTCGATGGCGTGTGGCCCGTTGCGGCCGCCGGCGAGTACCGATCCATGGGTCTCCACTGCGATCGCGAGCATGCTGGGATTGCGCTCCTTGAAATAGCGTGCGACTCCGCTAAATGTTCCGCCGGTGCCGACGCCAATTACGACCGCGTCCACTTTTCCACCCAGCTGATCGAAAAACTCGCGTGCCGTAGTCTCATAGTGGAAGCCGGGGTTGTCGAGATTCTCAAATTGTCCGGCAATAAACGAATTAGGGGTGGTGGCGGCGCGATCTTTGATGTACCGGATGGCACCCTCCATGCCTTCCGCGTCGGGAGTACGAATCACTTCGGCGCCCAGGGCTTCCATGAGAATCGCCTTCTCTATGGAGAACTTCTCGGGAACCGCGAGTACCACTTTGTACCCGCGGGTGCAGCCGATCAGGGCCAGACCAACGCCGGTATTTCCCGCCGTAGCCTCAAGGATCGTTGCCCCGGGGCGAAGCCGGCCATCTTCCTCGGCACGACTAATCATGCCGAAAGCAGTTCGGTCTTTGATGCTACCGCCGGGATTCAAGGATTCCATTTTGGCGTAAATGTCAGCAACACCGGGAGGAGCGATTCTTCGCAAATGGAGGACCGGGGTTTCGCCAACTAGTTCGGTGATTTCTTCGGCCACGCGGAGAGGGGCGACTTCAGCAGTTTTCATGAACCTCTGGCAACTCGTCGGAGTTGAACTGACAAGGTTACGCGACGGCGAGCGTGCCGGTCAACGTGAGCGCCACAGGTTGAGGGCGACGGGTGAGGCAATGCAGGCTTGGAAACTTCGGCCGGGGAATCGTAGTCTAATGGAGCGGCGAGAGTTGTGCCTTTCCCTGAATACTCCTGATGATCATGAAATCATTTCGCAAAACGATTCTTCTGGCTTTGGTGATTGCCGGGGCATGCGCCGCAGTAGGACAGGACATTCTTCCCAAGTCATTTGCGGGATGGACACAAGCGGGAGAGGTGCGAAAAATCACGCAGCCGGAGCAGGCCGATGCCGCCTATCCGGGAGTGCTGCACGAATACGGGTTTGCCGATGCAGAGACCGCGACCTATACGCGCGAGGATGGTCGCAGGCTGACGATCAAGGCGGCGCGGTTTAAGGATGCGACAGGAGCGTACGGTGCGTTCACCTTTTATCGCAGCCCGGAGATGAAGATTGAACAAATCGGGACCAAGGCGGCATCGGCGAACCAGCGCATCCTGTATTTCCGCGGCAATGTGCTGGTAGACGCAACGTTCGATCGCATTACCGGAATGTCGGCGGCGGAGCTGCGAGAGCTTGCCGGCATGCTGCCCGAGGCCAAGGGTCCTGCCGCAAACTTACCGAACCTGCCCGAATATCTGCCGAAGCCGGGTGCTGTAGAGAACTCCGCCAAATACATTCTTGGCCCCCAGGCATTGGCAGCAACGCAGACCCCGCTGCCGGCTGACTTGATCGATTTCGCCAAGGAACCGGAGATCATGAGGCAAGACTACTCGACGGCAGATGGCCCGATCACGCTCAGTCTACTGGAGTATCCCACGCCTCAGATCGCGGCGGAGCGTTTGCGCGCGTTGCAGGGTGCCACGAGCCCGGCGAACCAGCTGGCGTGGCGCAGAACCGGACCGATCATTGTCGCGGAGAGCGGAAGCATCGGGAGCAGCAACGCCAAGACGCTGTTGAACTCCGTGAACTACGAAACGGAAGTGACCTGGAACGAGCCGACGTCGATCGGCAAACGCGACAACATCGGAAACCTGTTGCTCGCCATCTTCGGACTGATTGGCATTCTGATTCTTTTTGGACTCATCTTCGGGGTGTTTTTCGGGGGAGTCCGGCTGCTGCTCAGCCGCTATTTTCCGGGCACGGTGTTCGACCTGCCGGAGAATGTGGAAATTTTGCAGCTTCACATTGGCGATAAGTCGGGCAATAATAAGTAGCTGAAAATTAAGCGCTTGCCGGCTTCAAGGCCTGGTTTGGAGGGTTTCCGCCCAATTTCCTCAAGCTGGCCTTTCTTTGTGTATCTTATTGAAAATACAGCAATTTAAGTACTAAAAATTTCTTGACAGGGGGGTAGGCCGAACCTAGTATTTCATCAGAAAGTTTTGACGGTTTAGCCTCCGTTGGAACTATTCTCCCTTAAAGAGAAGGCCACCCTGTTGTCGGGTGGCCTTTTCGTTTACGAGTCAGTGAGGGGCACAGAAGAGCCAGGGCATTGCGGCGCAGTGCGATTTTGCATCGAGGCAAGTGCAAATCGAAATTACGGTGTCTCTTGTTGGCGCGGGTGGAGCGATGGCGATGACTTCCGCACCGAAGCAGAGTCTCAGTGAATCCAAACAGTTTCACGCGTATGAATGAAACTCAGAAGAAGCCCGCCAAAACCGCGGAGGTGTTCAAGACGCTGCCCGAAGTCTGGCAGCTGATTCCGGGGACTGCTGACCGTCGGGTTCCTACTGATGGTGATCAACCGGGTGTCGGGCCTGGTGTTACCGGCATCGACGAAGTTCCTGGTGGACAACATCATCGGCAAGCACCAGATCCGGATGCTACCGCTGCTGGTGGGTATTGTTCTGGCGGCCACGCTGGTCCAAGGACTTACCTCGTTCACGCTGACCCAGACGCTGTCGAAGGCGGCGCAAAAGCTGATCGCCGAGTTGCGGCGGCGGGTGCAGGAGCACATCGGACGACTCTCCGTCACCTACTACGACTCCAATAAGACCGGCATGATGGTGTCGCGCATCATGACGGATGTAGAGGGCGTGCGAAACCTGGTCGGCACGGGCCTGGTGGACCTGGCGGGTGGAATTCTCACGGCGGGGATTGCATTCGTGGTGCTGTTGCGCATCAGCCTCATCATGACGCTGATTGCATTCGGCTTCCTGGCGGTGTTCGGCATCGCTCTGCGCAAAGCGTTCAAGACCATACGGCCGATCTTCCGCGAGCGGGGCAAGATCAATGCTGAAGTCACCGGCAGGCTGACCGAATCGCTGGGCGGAGTGCGCGTGGTGAAGGGGTACCACGCTGAAGAGCGCGAGCACTTTGTATTCAGCGCCGGTGTGGAGCGATTGCTGCAGAACGTTTTCCGGACGCTGAAGGCGACCTCGGTGATGAGTCTGTCATCGTCGGCGTTGATGGGAGTCGTCGGGGCCATCGTAATGTTCATGGGCACGCGCCAGATTCTCGCCGGCAAACTTACCCTGGGTGGATTTTTTACCTACACGATGTTCCTGGGCTACCTGGCGGCGCCGCTTTTCCAAGTCGTGGGCGTCGGCACACAAATCACGGAGGCGATCGCTGGTCTGGAACGCACCCGCGAGGTGCTTAGTGAAATTCCGGAGGACGAAGATCCCGAACGGACGGTAAAGCTGGGTCCGATACGCGGCGACGTGGCATTCGAGGATGTGACCTTCGCGTACCAGCAGAAGGCCGTGTTACACAACATCTGGTTTCGCTCGGCACCGGGGACTGTGACAGCTTTGGTTGGGTCATCGGGTTCGGGAAAATCTACCATCATCGGTTTGGTGGCGGCGTTTCACAAACCGAATTCCGGCAGAGTGCTGGTTGACGGTGTCGACCTGGCGACAGTGGTGCTCGACTCCTACCGCACGCAACTGGGAATGGTGCTGCAGGATTCGTTTCTCTTCGACGGGACGATTCGGGAGAATGTTGCTTTTTCCAAGCCCGAGGCCACGGAGGAGGAACTCATGCGGGCCTGCGCGATTGCGCGCGTCGACGAGTTCGCCGAGTCTTTCGAGCTAAAGTACGACACCATCATCGGAGAACGCGGCGTAAAGTTGTCCGGTGGTCAGCGGCAGAGAGTTTCCATCGCGCGTGCGATACTGGCGAACCCGCGCATCCTCATCCTCGACGAGGCCACCTCCAGCCTGGACTCTGAGTCAGAGGCGCTGATCCAAGCCGGCCTTGCGTACTTGATGCAGGGCCGCACCACGTTTGTCATCGCGCACCGGTTGTCCACCATCCGGCGGGCCAATCAGATTCTTGTGGTAGAAGCGGGACAGATTGTGGAACGGGGGACACACGAGTCCCTCTACCAGCGAGGCGGGCGATATTTTGACCTCTACACCAAGCAACACGGAATCGAACAGAACCTGTTCCTGGCCCCGGGAGAGGGCGGAGCGGTGGAAGAGGCCGGCGGCCACGGCGTCGCGGTCGAGAGTGAGACATCGGAGTTGCTCGACCGCGAGTCCGTGTAAGTGGGTGCATTGTGGCTATGGTTCAAGATCCGTACCCTGTCCAGCGCCCTCGCGGACAAGAGTCCGGGAGGAGATGAAAAACAAGCACTTCGACGCTGCCCCGAGGGCCAACTCTAGCCCAGCAGCTTCAGCGGCTGCATTTTCTACTTGTTGATGTCCTGCTTGTTTTCCAGTCGCTTGATCAGCGTTTGAACTCCTTGCTTCTGGTCATCCGGTGCGTTGGCGAGGCAAAGCTTCATCTGCTTGAGAGCCTCGTCATAGTTGCCGTCGCCGACGGCCAGCCGTGCCTGGCCAGCATAGGTAATCCAGTTGGTTGGATACTTGGACGCCAGGGTACGATAGACGGCGAAAGCGTCGTCCTGTTTGTGGTCGCGCTGAAGCTGCCGGGCATACACATACATCTGCGGGGCGTTGGCCATGCCGAGTGCCTTGGCGGTAAGCGTCTTGGACTCCTCGGTCTTGCCCATGGCATCGAGAATACGCGCCTTGGTTGCCAGATTATCGTAGCGCTCTTCGAGGTCAATGGACTTGTCGGCGTACTTGAGACCAACGGGCAGATCGGCCTTGGCGTCAAGGAAGTAGTTAGCCGCGTCGTCGTAACTCACCCAGGTGTACTGCACAATTCCACGAAACTGTTTTTGCAGGCTCGCCTCCACGGTTTGGGGAACGTTGACGGCAACTTTGAACGGCACCGCAACTTTGTCCCAGTGCAGGGTGACGACGGCGGAATCCGGCTTCAGGTCGTCGAAGTCATAGAGCAGAGCATCATGGAATTCGGAAGCCGCAGGTTTCACCGCGACCCGCAGGACGTCTTCACCCGGCTTGTAAGAGAAGGCTCCCCACGCCGTGTTCGTCTTCGAGAAGATGACGGTCCAATCGTTCTCGTTAGGAATCATGAACAGCCCATAGGCGCCGGCATCCAGGGGCTTGCCTTCAATGGTCACGGGATCGGAGAAGCTGATGGTGGTGTTTTCGTTGGCGCCGGCGCGCCAGACATCGCCATAAGGAACGATGCCTCCGAAGACCTTCCGTCCATTCACCAGGGGCCGGCTATAGTGCAAGGTGACATTGGTGATCCCGATAGTCTGGGTAACTTCGGCATTCTGGCTCTTGCGCGGCAGGTCGAGAAGGGCCGACTGAGCCTGGCAAGAGCCTGAGGCCAAAGCCAAAGAGGCGACGAGCATTAGGAAGCGACGGTAGTACATGCGCAACTCCTTTTTGTACAGAGATTCTGCCGGCGGATGGGCGAGCAGATGCGACCACTAACCCCAAGGTGGTACGCGGCGGTTGGACGCCACCGCCATCTGCGGGTTAGCCAGGCAGTGACAAAACGCCTTCCGGCCAGTGCGGAGACACCCGTCTACGGGATGGAAGCCTTAGAGTTACCTCGGGTTGAGTCAGCCTGATGGCTACGAGTATCCTTAATCGGGGACAGCTTTATCCTTTGTTACCAGGTCTTACGTGTGACTACGTTCTTACGGCCAAATTGGTCTCCGGAGGCAGAATTGGCTGGGCTTATGCATCGTACCGTTTTCACTTGCTTCATACTCTTCCTGATCGCCGTAGCATCTGAGGTTTGCTGGGCACATGCCATCCTGATGGACTCGACACCGAAGCTGAATTCGGCGGTCAAAGGCCCTGACTTGGACATCAACCTTCGATTCAACGTTCGCATCGACGGCGGCCGTTCGCGGGTGCGGCTGGTGGCGGCGGATGGAACAACTTCGACACTCACTCTCGCCCCCCAGGCGAGGCCGGACGTGTTGCAGACACACGCCGCCGGACTGAAACCCGGCGCCTACCAGCTGCAATGGCAGGTGCTCGCCGCGGACGGACATATGAGCAAGGGCGAGATTCCCTTCACCGTGAGCTAGGGACTGATGTTGCTGAGGCTGGTCGATCTGTTTTCCTTTTTTTCGGTGGTATTACGCGCCGGCACGCTGGTGTTTCAATCGGTACTGCTGGGCGGCGTCATGTTCGTGGTGTGGGTGGCAAAGGCCTCGCCCGGGGCTTCCGCGGACAGCATCGCAAGGATCCAGGCGTCCACCTGGCGGCTGCTGCGTATCAGTGCACTCGGCCTGGCAGCGGTGCAGCTGCTTTATCTTTCTGTGAACTCTGCCGTGCTGATGACAACGGCAGAGATTGGCTTCGACGGCGTCGTGGGTGCGAACTTCTTTATTTCGGGAAGCATCGTGCTGCTGGCCGCATTGCTCACGGCCGTCGCCGCCAGCAGCAGCAGAAGCATTGCAATATGGTCCCTCCCGGTACTTGCGCTGGTCATCATGGGCGCATCGGTAATGACCAACCACGCGGCTTCGCGGATCGAAGGTCGGCCACTCCTGATTGGGCTGTCGTGCATTCACGAGCTGGCAACCGGCTTTTGGATCGGCGGGCTGCCGTTTCTGGTGCTGGGACTGTTCCGCGCAAAAGATCTCACGACCCAGTGGTATGTGACGGAACGGTTTTCCCGGATGGCGCTGATCAGCGTTGGCGCGCTGGCGGCCAGCGGGATCGCGATGAGCAAGTTGTATATCGGGTCCTGGGGCGCGTTACTGGGCACGGCCTATGGAGCGATGGTGGTCGCCAAGGCTACGATGTTGGGGGCGCTGTTGTTTTTGGGCGGGATCAACTTCCTGCTGATTCGCAACACGTCGAAGGAAAGCGCGCTGCCAAGGTTGCGCCGACTCATTGAGGCCGAAGTTGGTATCGGCATCACGGTAATTGTGACGGCGGCATCACTCACCTCGCAACCGCCCGCGGTCGATCAACTCAATGAGACCGTCACTATGCATCAGATATATCAGCGTTTGAAACCGGCGATGCCACGGTTGACGTACGACTACGTAACCGAGGCGGCGAACTCCGGCCCGACGGCGGGGGGCGCAGTCCCCCCGGAAAGGGTTCTGGGTTATAACGTCGACGGAATTCCACTCACGACGCGCCGGGTAAATGTCTCAATCGAGTCGGAATCGAATCATCACTGGATGGGGATTGTGGTTCTGGCGATGGGGTTGCTGGCTTTGCTGGCGCGCACCGGCAAAGCGCCATGGGCGGAATACTGGCCTCTGTTGCTGATCGGCATCGCGCTCTTCATTTTTTTACAAGCAGATACCGAGTGCTGGCCGGTAGGGTGGAAGGGGTTCTGGGCCTGCTGGGCCGATCCTGAGGTGTTTCAACACCGCGTAGCGGCGATGGTTTGCGTCGGGTTCGCGGTGTTTGAACTGCGCGTACGCCGGGAACGCAAGGAGAATGACCCGCTGGCGATGGTGTTTCCCCTGATGTGCGCACTGGGCGGGGCGGTATTGTTGACTCACTCGCATGCCGTCACCAACGTGAAAGAAAACCTGCTGGTGGAGTTGAACCATGTGCCGATGGGGATCATCGCCGTATTCGCAGGATGGGCGCGCTGGCTGGAGCTGCGGCTCCCGGAAAACGACCGGGCGATTCCCTCCTGGATCTGGCCGGCATGTTTTGTGCTGATCGGAGCGGGACTGCTGAACTATCGCGAGATGTAAACCGGGAGGGCTTAGTGGAGCCGAGGACGGAATGGGCCGCCAAGGAGTTTGCCCGCTGGCGAAGATCGTCGTCCAGAAGCGACTGCCTTGGGAAGTCCAACAGGTCCGCTCTTGATTTTTCGCTCTCTTTCCTGTGAGTCACGATCCCCGAACCAGGGTGCTCGGCGACCGCGGAGAATCGCAGGCGTTCGCCATACGTCGACCAGGGTTCGGCTGCAACCTGGACGGCGGGGCATGGAGCACATATCGCGTTACTGGCAACCGGCGGTAGCGGGGCAGCCGTTTGAGTAGGCGGACCGCGCAAAAGGCGCGTCGGCAGCCTAAAATTCTTGCCGGGCAGCGGCCGGGCAAGGGGCGCAATGTCCATCGCGGCAATGTACGGGGCTGACCGGCTCGAGGATGCAAAATTCAAGAGCCGCGATCTGCTCGAGTTAATCATCGGATACACTCTGATCCTGCTCACCGTATGGACGGCAGGTGCCACCCAGCGGTTTCTGCTGATCACCTCGACGACGTGGATTGTCGTAACTTCGCTCCTGCTGCGTCCCAAGGCAGGGCTATACGGGTTTCGACTGTCTGGACTGCGCCGTTCCTGGTGGATTATCGCCGCCGCAGCTGCCATAGCCGCGGGAGCGGTTGCAATCTCGGACCGCATAGGAACGCTGCACTTGCCATTCAGTTTCGCGCAGCATCCCTGGCGTGCATGGGCTTACGTCTTCTGGTCGTTCGTGCAACAATTCATTCTGCAGGACTATTTTCTTCTTCGACAGCGACGCCTGGTTTCCAACCCCGTGCTCGCCGTCGCGACTGTCGCGGTGCTGTTTTCGCTGGCGCATCTGCCTAACCCACTGTTGACCGTTGCCACTCTGATCTGGGGAATCGTCTCCTGCACCCTGTTCCTGCGATATCGCGATCTCTATTCACTCGGTCTGGCGCACGCGATCCTTGGCCTATGCATCGCCTTTACGGTTCCCAATGCCATGCATCACCAGATGCGGGTCGGCCGGGGATACCTGATGTACCAGAGCGCCGTGCGGGAAAATTCAGCGCAACCAGAGCATCCAAATCGTGTCCACGCACCCGTGGGTAATCGCTGATGCCAAAAGACGATGCTCGGCACGCCATGCCCTGCCATAGAAGATTCCTGCCAATGAAGCCAGCAGGACGTATCGCCAGTTAAACCGGGTCGTGCCCTTGTTGAAGTGTGACAATCCAAAGAGCAGGGCAGTTACGATCAGTGCTCCGTTGGGCCCCAACCGCCTCTCCAGCAGGTTCTGCCACCAGCCGCGGAAGTAGGTTTCCTCCAATATTGCGATAAGGAAGAAGATCGAAACGAACGACAGCACGATTGTTCCGGTTCCAGGCCATTCGGCGTGAGCATGCAGGAACCCGAGTGACAATCCGAGCGCGATCGCCATCGGTGCGTAAAACGCCAACTCGCGAAGACCATTCCTCAAGTCCGAAAAGCGCGGGCGCAGATCGAATCCGACGTTGCCCAATTGCCGGATTATCAGGAAGCCATACAGTCCGGCATTGAGCAGGATGATGCGATTGAAGCCGCCGGAATGGCGGGGCCAGGCGGGCTCGAAGCGGCGAAACTCGACAACCAGGCCGAGAATCAGAACCACCGCAAAATCAAGCCAGGTCCCGCGCTGTTCGGGATCGCGTTCTGCTGCATGCCAAAGTACGATGGCGATGAGGGTAGGCAGTAGGGTGTAGATCATCAGCCACTGCAACTGGAAAATGCCCCGGGAGGCGGAAACCAGCAAGTAGGGAATGGCCGACCAGGCCGGAAGTAGGAGACGTGCGACCAGCGGCAGCCTATTCAGAGCAAGCGTAACGGACTGCCCGGCCGAGGCCAGCGCCAACGGCAGAGCCAGGCACATGCAGGCGGCGGTGAGAGTAGCTGAATCCCAGGTAAGCACTGCAACATGGTACCCTGCGTTCGATGCGGCGGCGCAAACAGCGTTCATCTCGGCATACGAGGGGTCCAATCCTGTTTGTTCACTGGTTTCTCCGTCGGCTTTTCGGGAAGCGGAATCTTTCAACACCCGAGGACGTTCTCAAGCGCGATGGGATAACGTGCAAAAAGATTCAGGCTGCGAGTGATGGGCAGATCGACATAAACTGGCTCATCGCGATCATGCTGCCTCATGCCTCTGATGGAAGGCGAGACCGAGCGATCTGTTCAGTTGGAGGATAATGGGCGTCGCAACGCTTCCCTGATCGGTAGCGTGGCCAGGCTAATCCGGTGTGTCTCGTGCGCTATACCCGTCTTCCAGAGCGAATATTGCCTCTGCAAACCCAACCGAGCCCGATCCTGAGCCTGAAGAACCGGGGCGTCGGCATTGCTTGACGCCTGACTTGCATTGATGGTCCCTGGGATGCTGGCATTCGAATTCGATGCCAACTCCGACGGAGTATTCTCCGACCGGTTTACATAGCCATGGATGTGGTCCTTGCTGATACTGTTGATCACCATCCGCACGGGCTGTGGGCTGTCGGGCGAATTGAACACAACCGTTTCATAGAGATTCACGTGCTGCTGCGAGAGATCGCGGTCTCCTATCAGCAGCTCCACGTCGGCAGACTGATGTTTGGTGTCGGCTTTCTTCAGGCGAATACCGATGGGGCCATCTTTCTGAAACTGTTTCGACTTATCGATGTCGAACTCGTAGTCGTTGCGCTCGCTGTTCGCTTGTAAGCTCATCGTGCATTTCGACAATCGAACCCGTTAGTTCCATGCGCGTGCTCGCCAGATCAGCATGCCCGGCGGATACATCACGCCGTGTCTCTGCAATCGCTTCATCTGGCGTATCCAGTCGCGGTTGCAGTCGCCTGGCGCCTCGCTCCGGGGTATGCAGGCGAGGGCTCACGGTCGGGGCGGCTTCGGTAGTTCCTGGGGTCGTATCCGCGACTGGAGCAAGGGGCGTTTCGGACCGAGCGTCCAGCGCCTTCAGCGTCGCCGTGAGAGTATCGATTTGGCTACGGGTAGCGTTGAGGGAAGCAAGCTGCTGGGCACTCTGTGCCGCCAGATTCTCAGCGACCCAATGTTCATAAAGAGCATAGCCGAGACT
>Ga0306920_100010147_pt1 | contig 12615 bp, 12 predicted proteins | sample flu12Cox44000170_FD_204666 | JGI IMG/M metagenome (GOLD analysis project Ga0306920, IMG submission 204666) | Lab enrichment of tropical soil microbial communities from Luquillo Experimental Forest, Puerto Rico - flux4day.12C.oxic.44.000.170 (v2)... | ecosystem: Environmental > Terrestrial >...
ATTGAACGTGGGGAATGTTTTTCCGCTCGTGGCCGGGCGGAAGTCCCCGTTAATGAAGGTCCCCCACGTATCGACGTTCGGTTTGGCGCTTGACTGCAACTGAGGCTCGCTCATGCGCAGGTCCTCCTCGTGATCCGCTTAGTGACGCAGCAGGCCGGTTCGATCCACCTCGTTGCGCAGCACCTCCAGCTCTGCTCGTGTCGGAGGTTCGATTGTTTCCACCTTCTTTGCGGTTTTGACTTCGAAACCGGTATTAGCGCGGATATCATCGACGGTGACGCCGGGGAAGAGCATTGCAAGCCGTGCTTCCAGCGTTTCCGGATCGAAATCGAAAATGCACTTCGGCGTCACGATCCATTTAGGCCCATCGCCGTAGTACTCGTTCTCTCGACAGACCTTCTTGCCAGGATGCGAAATGAAATCGACCTGCTCGACTAGGCGCCTCTTGTCATGCGCGGTAAGGAACACGTAGGTGTCGCGCACGCCGATAGCGATATCGTTTATGCCGATTGTTCCGGGTCCGCGGAACGTCATTTTGCCCGGCTTTCCCAAGCCGATCATATTGGCGTTTCCCCACTTGTCAGCCTGGATACCGCCGACAAAAAACTTGTCGGCGAACCAGAAGTGATTGACCTCGCGGAGATCGCTGTCTTCCTCGTAGTATCGCTTACCGCCAGGGGCGCCGTAGAACAGATATGTGTCGGGATGATCGTGCACGGACTCGGCGTAGCGGAGGAGCTCGTAGCCCGTCGAGGTTTTAGGCAACTCATTCACCTCGATGTCCGTCACATTGCACAGTGTCACGCTGCCCCCGAGCTGTAGCTTCATGTTCGGCGCATGCGTTTTTTGCGCCAGCATAGTTGCAGCAAAAAAAATCTCGGTATGCGCTCCGGACGTGACCTTGTCGTTGTCCTTGATCTCGCGAGAGAACAAGACCGCCATCATCTCTTTCCAGGAATAGTCGCTCATGGCTCGAGGTCTTCCAAATTGGGTCTGTACTAGCGTCGGCTACCAGCTGACGATCGGGTGGGTATAGAGCCCCAGCAGTTTTCGGATACCAACGGTTTCAAGATACGCGTAATGGTCCTTTGGACTGAAAACGTGTCGATCGAGGTACGCGTTCCAGGTTTTTGCGTCGCCCTTGCGGTTCGCCTCGCTGCTTCTGACGTAGTCTTGGATGAACTCGACGTCCTCCTTGTAGAACCCATGCGCCGCATAGGGGTGGCCACCATACGGAGCCTCAACCACGCAATCCGCGTAGGCGATCGTGGTCATGAACGGATTCTTGCGGGTCACCGAATTCGGCACGATGCGCTCGGCCTGGAGCATGATCCGGTCAGCGGCGCGCGCAAGCCAGCGATCGCCGAAGCGAGCGCCGAGATGCTGGCCATTGCCGTAGGGGTCGGACCAACCGACATGGATTATCGCCCAATCCGCACGGAGAGGCGGAACGGCGATGATCTTTTTTGTCTTACCGATTGGATCTGTGAATTCGACCAGATCCGGGTTGAGTTGAGGAATGCTCGTTCCGACCCCGCCACGCCAGGCAAAGAACTCCTGCCCTGCAGCTGCAGCAAACAACCCAGCATAGAGAATGTACTCGCTGCACTCCCAGACCTCGATCTGTCCGGATTCGGCGTATTTGCGGTAATTGTGTCCGATCGGGCAATACATCTCCTGCCCTACATAGGGGGCGACGAGTTTTTTTACGCAGCCCGCTCCGATGAGCAAATCGATCTCAAGACCGGCCGTTGCGGAGGCAATCACCGTCAGATTCTTCCTGCCGTTGCGGATGATTTCGCGAATGAGCGTCATCGGGTGATTGTCGGCACCAAATCCCCCAATTGCGACGGTCATCCCGTCCTTGATCTTGGACGCAGCGTCCTCAATCGACGCCACCACTTCCTTGCGTTTCTTGCTCACATTGCCCTCTTCGACCGGAAATCGCTCGAATTGACCCTGACTCGGGCTTACGCCGCAGCGCGAGCTGGGCGTCCGCCGGCACTCAGCACTTCAAGATCGTCACGCCGTATGCCGCGGAATCCTGGCCCAGCAATAATCCCCCCTGATTTTGGGCCAAGGTGACCTTTGGCCTGGGTTCGATCTGGCGCGGCCCGGCTTGGCCACGCATCTGCCAAATCAGTTCGCAGATCTGCAGGAGTCCGGTTGCACCGACCGGATGACCTCGCGAACACAGTCCGCCGCTCGGATTGACCGGCATGCGACCGTCAAGCGTCGTCACATGCTCATCGATGAGGCGGGGGCCTTCCCCCAGCGCACAGAGGCCGAGGCGCTCGTAGAGGATGAGCTCCGCCGGCGCCATCGCGTCGTGTAATTCGATCGCGTCGAGATCGTCAGGGCCGATGCCAGCCTTTTCGTATGCGGCGAACGCGGATGCCGTTGCCGAATCCGGACGCTCGTCGTCGGGCAGCCGGTAAACTCCCGACTGCAGCACACAACTTGCGATCTTAATTGGCGTGTGACTGGTGAAGCGGGGAGCCAAATCCGCGGCACAGAGAACGGCTGCAGCCGCTCCGTCCGAGATCGACGAACACATCAGCAGCGTCAATGGGTCGGCAATGAGACGGGATTGGACGATCTCTTCGATCGTCAGCGGCCGCCGATGCTGGGCTAGAGGATTGAGTGAGCCATTATACGAATTCTTCGCCGCCGGCTTGGCCAAATCGGCCGCAGTCCATCCGTATTCCTGCATCCGCGCTTTGACGTTGATCTTAGGATGAATGGCATAGGTGGCGGTGAACTGCATTCCCATTTCGGAAAGATCAAGCTCCGAATCAGCGCTGAGCGCGCCGATCGTCCGAGCCGAGTCTCCGATGTTCATTTTCTCGGCCCCAACCGCAAGTGCGACATCGGCCGCACCCGATGCAATTTCGAGCCAGGCGCCGCGCAATGCCGTCATTGCGCTGGCACAGGCGTTCTCGACATTGATGATTGGTATGCCCGTGATGCCCGCGTGCTGCAGCACAACCTGGCCGCGGATGCCTTCCTGACCGGTCAGGAGCCCTGCGAGCGAATTGCCGAAATACGCGACGTTTACATCGGCAGCCGTTACGCCGGCGTCGTCCAATGCGTTCCAGATGGCTGGGTACGCCAGCTCCTTGAGCGGTTTTTCGAGAAACCGACCGGTGGGATGCGCGCCCACTCCGATGATTGCAACCTCGCGCATCAGCGGCCGCTCCCGCCATTATGATGAGCCGGGACGTATTTGTAGGTCAGTTCATCCCCGCGTTCTGGTGTTTCGGCCACCGGCTCGACGATGAGACGCATCTCCATGCCGTCCTCGAGGACGCCGCGCTCGACTAGGCATTGACAACCGATCAGCGAAAAAATGCGTGGACCCTCCGGCAAGTCGACGAAGGCCTGGAAGTAGGGCGCCGTGAACCCCTTAGGCGCAACATATGCGATCGTATGGCTGTACAGCTTTCCGGTGCGCCCCAGCTCAATCTCCTCCATATCAGTCTTGCGCCGGCACGACGGGCAGATCGGCATTTTCGGAAAGACCACCGTTCCGCATTCGCGGCACCGATTGCCAAGCAGGCATGGCGTGGCGACCGGTTCGGTCGGGATGCGAAGGTTGCCAGGATTGAGAATTTTCACGCGCACACCGCGAAGGATCAGACGCCAAGATGCCTCTTCAGCGCGCGAAAGCCGCTGCTGAAAACCCGCGAGAGGAACTGCACGCCTTCTTCTTCTTTTCCGGGCTGAGTTTCGAATTGCGAGGACCATTCGCCGAGCGTGGCATAGACGTCGGTGATCGGCCGCAGGCGCATTGTCGTGACCACGTTCTTCGCGGGCAGCGGCCCTTCCAGCACCGAATAGGTGATTTGGTAGTCCTCGGGTGAGAGCACTTCGAGCCGCTCGCGCAGCTGCGCGTTCGTTCCTGCCATCGAGAGGCGACGCACGGCTCCAACGCTGACCGGAGATTTGCCATCTTCAATCGTGCTGTCCTTCATGCCCGGCATCCAGGCGGGAAGACCGTTGAAATCGCCGACCGTGCGCCAGACGCGTTCGATCGGCGCATTGATAACTGTGCTTACGTGGACCTTCGGCATTGCTATGCCTGCCGCGTCTGTGAACAAAGACAATTGCGCGCTATTCAAACGATGGTATAACGCTGTTCTAGTATGTCAAGCGACGGGGATTTCATGCGTTCGGTAGCCTGTGGCTGACGGATTCCCAAATGGGCATGCACGGTCGATATCCTTGATATTTTCCGATAAGCCGACCTGGAAAGAGCGAATGGCGATCGCGCTGGCACGCGATATCGTCGATGGCGAGCGCATCATCTCCGGCGCTCACACCGAGATCTCTTTTGCTGCGGCAATGCTCGCGCAAAAGATGCACGCTCCGAATATCAAGCTGCAGCTCGGCGGTACATGTTTTCTTGTTAATGTCGTCGACCTGTCAGTCCGACTGCCCAGAACGTCGACCGACTATCGCATGTTGCGGTGGGCCGAAATCGCCTACGATCACATGGAGACTTTTATGTATTTCGGCGCTCCGGGCGGACGCGCCTACTACACCGGTACGCGGCCGGTGACGAACAAGTATTTCGTTGGCGACAAGTTCTTCGCCGGCGGCATTCAAGTCGACGGCGAGGGCAACGCCAATCTGATCGGCCTCAGGGGTAAGGGAGGACGGCGCTTCAGCTTCCGCGGCCCCGGCTCGATCGGCATCCCCGATATCGTGACCGTCGCCACTCCCTACATCTTCGTGACGCACCATGACCGCCGAACGCTCGTCCCCAAGGTCGAGTACGTTTCCATGCTCGGGCCAAACGGTTGGCGCGCCAACAAGTATCCCGGCCATGGGCCGAAATGGATCATCACTCCGCGAACGATTTTCACCTTTGACGCAGACGGGCGCGCCCAGCTTTCCGGCACCTTTGCCGGAACGAGCGTGGCGTGGGCGCGAGAGAATACGGGATTTTCCTTTGATCTCGATCCCGCGATTTCAGAAGTGCCCGAGCCGACAGCTGAAGAGCTTGAAGTGCTGAGATTGGAGATCGATGCCGATGGCGTGCTGCGTCGGTAATCCCGGGATCTGACCGCGACTAAAGGATGTGCTTGCTATGACGTCAATCGGCGCGAAGTCCCTCGAGGGAGAAGGATGAGGCTTGACCCAATCACCCGCGCCAATCGGCCCAAGCGTAGAGAGGTGCTGATCGGAGAGGATGAGGCCGCAGGCCTCGTCAAGGACGGCGATGTCGTCATCGTCGGCGGTTTTGGCACGGTTAACCATCCGATGCCGATCATCCGCGCCCTCGTCCGCCGCAAGGCGAAAAACCTCACCGTGATTGGCGCGGCAACCGCCGGACTGGAGATCGACCTTCTCATCGGCGCCGGAGCCGTCAAGAAAGTGATCGCTCCCTACATCGGCGCCGAACTTTATGCGCCGATCGGGCATTGTTTTCGCCATGCCGCCGAGAACGATGAAATCGAGGTCTACGAAACGACGGAATACCTACTCTACTCGCAGCTCGATGCCGCTGCGCGCGGCCTCGGGTTTCTGCCATGGCGAGGCGGCGTCGGCACGTCCATTCCGGTACTCAATCCGGATTACGTGCCGTTCAACGATCCAATCAACGGCGAGCCTTATCTCGCTGTCCCGGCGCTGCATGCCGATTGGGCCATCATTCACGTCGGGCAGGCAGATGTCTATGGGAACGGGCAGCACGCAGGCGCGCGATTTGGTGATCGACTCCTGTCGCGGGCGGCCGAACGCGTGATGCTGACAGCCGAGCGTATCGTTCCCAACAGCGAAATTCGCAGGAATCCCTGGGCGACCTCGGTGGCTTATGCCGACGTCGTGGTCGAGGCTCGCTATGGCTCGCATCCGTTCGCGAGTCACGGATTTTACGTCGAGGACGACGAAGCTATTCAGGAATACGTCTCGGCTTCCGTCGCCTTCCGGCGGCGCGAAATGTGCACCTGGAACGTCTATCTCGATCGCTGGGTGACCGGTGTACCGAGTCATCGCGATTATCTCGCGAAGCTTGGCACGGATCGGCTCTCGAGGTTGGAAAACGCTCTGCATGCCTAGAACACGAATCGAGGTAATCTCACAGACCGGCTCAACATGGTACTAAGACCGAATTAAATCCATCACCTGCGGACGTAGCATGGGCAAGAAAATTCCTACGACGGTCAAGGACCAGGGTCTGGTCGCCCAGCGGCGCGGCGAGATCGTCGACGTTGCAACCCGCCTGTTTCTGGAGCGCGGTTTTCACAACACGTCGATCCGCGACATTGCCAGGGCTTGTCCATTCAATTTGGCAAGTCTGTACATGTATGTCAGCTCGAAAGAGGACATTCTATTCCTCGTTGCGCAGCAGTTGATCGATGAAAAAGCCAAGGCGATGGCCGAGGTTGAAATACGCCAAGACGATCCTGAGGCCTCGTTCCGCACGGCGCTGCGGTCTTACTGCCGAATCGTTCACAATTATCGGCCGCACATTCGATTGCTTTACCGCGATCTCGACGTGCTCTCCCCGCAGCGACGGGAAATCGTGATGGCCTCGCTCTCGACGGTGACAGGCGTGTTCGAAAAGATCGTGCGGACCGGCATTGACAAGGGCGTGTTTGCCAATGTCGAGCCAAGGCTGGTTGCCTTAGACGCTCTGTTCCTGTGCCATCTTTGGTCGCTGCATGCGCGCGCGCTGCGCAGCATCGTTGTCGATATCGACGAGTTTTTTGACATACAGGTCAAGATTCTTTTGCGAGGTCTGCTAACGCGCCAGGAAAAAACGAGTCGAAAGAGCAAACGCAGCACGCACGCCGCAATGGTGAACGCGGCCGACTGACGCCGTAGCCTATTTCTTGTCCGCCAAATGCTCTCGCGACTTGACCGGGCGAAGAGATTGACAGCGTGATGCGGGACGCCTGCGACATGCGTTCAGCTTGCCCTCTCGCCAGCGCTGTGATTTGCTAGAACACCGTTATACCGGGACGCCGGCGGACCGGACCATGACCTCATATCGGCACGAGGTTTCCAAGCATCACCAGGAGAGAACCTGGGCGATTTATGGAAAGAGCGTGCCGCAGCTCTTTCTCGAGCGGGCGGCTGCCCGACCCGACTCGGTTGCGCTTCGCTATAAGGATTTTGGCCTTTATCAAGAGGTGACCTGGCGGAGATACCGCGAGGAAGTTGAACTTTTCGCACTCGGCCTAATGTCGCTTGGCGTCAACGCTCGCGACCGCATCGCCATCATGGGCGATCCCTGTTTTGAATATTTCATCGCCGATATGGCAGGACTTGTAGTGGGCGCAATCACTTACGGCATCTACACGACCTGCTCGGCGAACGAAGTTCGGCATCAGCTGGAGGATGCGGGAGCCAAGATCTTCATCGCAGAGAACCAGGAGTATGTCGACAAGATTCTCGACCTTCACGACCTCTCGACCGAACTGCGTCACATCATTGTCGCCGATATGCGGGCGATGTTTCTTTACAATGACCAGCGCATCCTCAGCTTTGCGAGCGTTCAGGAGCTCGGCCGCAAACTTCGCGCGCGGCAACCCGAGCTATTTGAGCACCGCGTCAAGGCGATTAAGCCCGACCAAGTTGCAGTGTTCGTCTACACTTCCGGTACGACAGGCCCACCGAAAGCGGCCATGATTACCCATCGGGATCTCATGGTCGGGATGGTCCATACTTACCTTCAAGGCTATCCGGAGCTTGAACGCGGGGAGCACCGCATTATTTCGCATCTTCCCCTGGCGCATCTCGTCGAGCGCTCGATGAGTATGTGCCTGATGCTGATTGCTGATGTCGTTCCTCACATCGGCGAGGACTCGGAGAATCTGCGGCAGACACTGGTCGAAGTCGAGCCCACATTTTTTCATGCGGTGCCGCGCATCTGGGAAAAGTTCGCGTCGCAGATCCTCGTCAATATCGATCGCAGCACGTCGTTGAAGCAATTGGCGTACAAGGCTGCGATGTCCCTAGGCCGGCGACATGCGAACTGTCGCTGGCAGCGGAGGCGCTCGCCATTTTGGCTCGCCATGACCTATGGCCTGGCGCGGGGATTGGTATTCAAGCCGATGCTGATGAAGATTGGCATGCACAAATTGCGCGCTGCCTTGACCGCTGGAGCGCCTATCCCGCCTCCGATCCAATCGCTATGGCAGGTCTGGGGCGTCAATCTGCGCAATCTTTACGGCATCACCGAGCATACGCTTGTCCTGTGCCAGAGCGGACAGTTTCCGGAGCCGGGCGACGTCGGTGTCCCGCTCTACCCCAAGGAGGTGCGGCTTGCGCCTGACGGCGAGATCCTGGTCCGCGGTCCCGGCATGTTCGCTGGCTACTGGAAGAACGAAGCAGCTACGAATGAGGCCGTCCGCGACGGCTGGTTCAGCACGGGTGACGTCGCCGAGCTGACGCAGAACGGACGGTTTCGCATCGTCGATCGCAAGAAAGACATCATGGTCACCGCCGGCGGCAAAAACATCGCGCCGAGTGAAATCGAGAACCTGCTGAAAACAAGCCCATTCATCAGCGAAGCCATCCTGTTCGCGGACGGTCGCAAATTCCCCAGCGTCCTGGTCGAAATCGATTTCGATACCGTGTCCGATTGGGCGCGTAACAATGGAATTATCTTTACGAGCTTCACCTCGTTGGCACGTCACCCGCGAGTGGTCGAACTCATCTCGCGCGAGATCGATAAAGTGAACTTACAGCTTGCTCGCGTGGAGCAAGTCAAGCGATTCCGGATCATTCCTAAAGAGCTTGATCCTGAAGAAGGAGACACGACGCCGACGCGCAAGGTTAAACGGCGCCATATGTATGCGTTGTTCAAGGAACTTGTTGAGGACATGTATCGGGAGGATCAGGGAATCAAGGTCGAAGACGAGGTCCCAAACACTCATCGGATGCCGGCTTTCAACTGACCAGGGAGGAAAAGAATGACCAAACGTGGTTGCGGCCTGATCACAGCGGCGGCGCTTACGTTCACTATCGCTGGGCTCGGCACAGCAAATGCTCAGAACAGCTACGTGATCGGCTATATCACGGATCTCTCCGGCCCGCTGGCGGAGTCCTACACACCTACATGGGAGGGCTTTGAACTCTACATGAAGGCGCTCAACGATCGCGGCGGGATCAGTGGCAAGAAGGTCGACGTCGCCCTGGATGATGACGGGTTGAAGCCGGATCGCGCCGTGGCTGATGCCAAGAAGCAGGCGGAGCGCGATAGCGTCCTTGCGATCTTCGGGTTGAGTCTCTCCAGCACGCAGGCTCCCGTCTATTCGGAAATGCGCAAGGTCAGCGTGCCAGTCGTAACGACCTTCAGCGGCATTCTGGACGCGTTACCGCCCGCCAAGCCCTATTCGTACAGCACCGGTGTTGTATTCGAGGTAGCGGGCGCCGCCATCGGCGAGCTCCTCCGCCACATCAAGCCCAATGGAATGGTGGTGGGCTTGACGATCGACAGCGTCGGCGGACGCGCAGCGCTTGCCTACAATAAGAAGGTCGCCGAGGCAGAAGGCTACAGGTGGGACGAAGTTCGCTTCCCAGTGACGACGACCGATTTTACGCCGTTCGCCCAAACCGCAGTCGAGAAGAAGCCCGACATCGTCGTCGGTCACTATGGCGGCGGTCAAAATCTGGGGATCATTCCGGCGCTGCGCCGATCCGGCTATAGTGGACCCTATGTGGTCGCGTCCTACGGGGTGACGGAGGATATCATTCGGCAGGCAGCTCAGCGTGCGGGCAGCGGTGAGAATATCTACTACGTGACACGCTATAGCTCCGCATTCGACAACAATCCGTCGGTGGCGGAGGTCGCTGAAGCCCAGAAAAAATATAAGACCTCGAAGCCGTTCTCCAGCATGCATATCACCGGCTGGGCGTTGGGAAAATTCGCCGAAGCGGCACTTAAAGGCTGCGGCTGGCCATGCAACCGTGAACAGCTCGATAAGGTCATGCAGACGCTCAAGGTCGATATGGGTGGCTTGACTGGCGGTCCGATTGAGATGTCACCGGGCGACGGCTATGGGCCTTCTTATTGGCGACTATACGCGTGGAACGCGAAAGCGAATTCCATGGAGCCGAAGAGTAACTGGATAAAAAAGGACTCCAAAGGATATCAATAGCCCCTCCTAAGATCGAACGCATTGAGGAGCGCCGCTGCCTGAAAGTCCCGCGCTGTGGAATCCGCCGCAACGGTCCTGATTTCGACCTGTACCTACGCGCTGCTCGCGGCCGGGATTGTCATCCTTTACAAGGCCGGCCGCGTCGTCAATTTCGCGCATGGTGAGCTTGCTATCGTCGGGGGGTTCGTTTTCTACAGCACCGGCCTGATGAGCGATAATTCACTGGTGCTGGCAATCCTGGGCGCAGCGGTGTTTTCCATTGTCATGGGAAGCATCATCTATGTGACGATGATGCGCCGTGTGGTAGGCGAGCCATTCTACGTCGCCATTCTCATCACGATCGGCATCGCCATCGTACTTAAGTCCGCGATTATCGTGATCTGGCGCGCACCTCGGCTAACAATCGACGTAGGCGTCACCCCAGCAATTCGGTTGCCCGACGGTGCAACGCTATCTTATATGGATCTAGCCAGCGTATTGCTGACAGCAGCTTTCTTCATCTGCCTCTTTCTATTCTTTCGTTTTACACGGCTGGGAATTCAGTTTCGCGGAACTGCCGAAAATCCGCTTCTCGCCAGCCAACGCGGCGTCAATGTCAATTTCGTGCTTTCACTCGCCTGGGTGATTGCTACGTTGGCGGCAACCCTGTCTGGCGTGCTCTATGGCGGCCGGGCGTTTCTTAGCACCGAAAGCGCCAGCATCGGTCTTGCCGGGTTAACCGCTGCTCTCGTGGGAGGCCTGGATAGTCTGCGCGGCGCCGTCGTTGGCGCTTTTATCGTGGCACTTGCGCAATATCTTACAGTTCGCCTGATCGACCCGGTATTAAGTGAAGCCCTGCCATTTCTGATTTTGCTGCTCGTAATGAGCATCCGGCCGTGGGGCCTTTTTGGAACCGTCGAAGAATTGGACCGCGTCTAGTCATGGCGCGTGCCGGTTACAATCTTCGGACCAGCTATCTCGAGTCAAACGAGGTGCTTCGGCGTCCTTACCAAAAGGTCCTCGTTCTGTTCGTTCTCTTCACGGCATTGCTCCTTCCGGCCGTATCGTCGAACTTTTTCGTTCACCTGCTGAATTTATGTTTTTTGGCTGCGATTGGTGCGCTTGGTCTGATGATCCTCACGGGCTATTGCGGCCAGATCTCGCTTGGTCATGCTGGGTTCCTTGCGATCGGTGCGTACACCACTGCCATTCTAACGATTCATCTGAAAGCCCCATTCATCGTCGTGCTTCCGGCGGCAGCAATTTGCGGAGTCATCGCCGGTTTCATTGTCGGATTGCCGTCTTTGCGATTTCGCGGCGTCTACCTCGCCATCAGCACGCTTGCGATGCACTATGCGATCGTTTTTCTGGCGACGACGTATCAGTCCAATTTCACGCGCAGCGCGAGCGCGGGGATCACCATTCCGGACCCGTCCATCGGTCCGTTCCTACTGAAAGGTGACATAACCTGGTACTATTTTCTGCTCGCCTTTCTCACACTTGTCACCATTGTCTGCGTCAACTTGATGCGCACGCGGCCGGGCCGGGCTTGGATGGCTATCCGCGATCGCGATATCGCGGCCGAGGCGCTTGGAATAAATCTCGCTCGCTACAAGCTGCTCGCGTTCGTCATGAGCTCAACGCTCGCGTCGATATCGGGAAGCCTCATGGCGTACTACAGCAATGTCGTGACGGTAGAAGCTTTTACGCTCGATCTCGCCATCGTCTATATTGCGATGATCATCGTTGGTGGAATGGGATCGATTCTCGGCGCGCTGATGGGCGCGGCATTCATCACGCTCCTGCCCTACGGCATCGATACGGTATTCGAATTTCTCCCGCGATCATGGCGGTTCGGATCGAGCGTTTTCGGCGTACAGGTCGGCGCGGTCGGTCTTTTCATCATCCTGTTCTTGTTATTTGAGCCGAGGGGGCTCGCGGAAATATGGCGGCGCATCGAGACCTATTTCGAGCGCTGGCCGTTCCGATATCGCCCACTCGAGACCGTGCGGCGGTGATCGATGCCCGATAATCTCCTCGAAGTCCGCCAGCTCGAAGTCGTCTATAACCGGGTGGCAACGGCTATCCAGGGCGTTTCGCTCGAAGTGCCACTAAGGTCGATTGTCGCCCTGGTAGGAACGAACGGCGCGGGCAAGACCACGACCTTGCGCGCAATCTCAGGCTTTCTTCCTTCCGAAGATGCCGAGATTACTGATGGACAGATCGTGTTTCAGGGTCAGCAGATCAATGGTGAGCGGCCGCACCAATTGGCAAGAGCGGGCGTCATTCTTGTTCCAGAACGCGAGAAGGTTTTTGCGACACTGAGTGTTCAAGAAAATCTCGCCTTCGCGGCGAACGAGACCGGGCCTATCAGGCGCGAGCGCGTGCTGAGTTATTTCCCTCGTCTCGCCGAGCGACAGCTGCAACTGGCAGGGTATCTCAGCGGAGGTGAGAAACAGATGCTCGCGATCGCCATGGCGTTGCTATGCCGGCCAAAATTGCTCTTGGTCGACGAGCTGTCGCT
>Ga0306920_100010149_pt1 | contig 12614 bp, 7 predicted proteins | sample flu12Cox44000170_FD_204666 | JGI IMG/M metagenome (GOLD analysis project Ga0306920, IMG submission 204666) | Lab enrichment of tropical soil microbial communities from Luquillo Experimental Forest, Puerto Rico - flux4day.12C.oxic.44.000.170 (v2)... | ecosystem: Environmental > Terrestrial >...
GGTGAGCGCAAGCTGCGTGAGCTGCGCATCGTGCCCCGCAAACGTTGCGTGCGTACCGGGTTGCTTCACCTCGAAACGGGGTGGCGACATTTCACACTTCGAGGTGTCCGGGGCCGGCGCCGAGTGCTGGGCGACCGCAGGACACTGCTTTATCTTCTCCATCATCGCCTGCGCCTCCTGTTTCGCGGCGAGACGCTGCGCTGCGGTCGGCAGGGGCGTTTCCCGATACTCCATTTTCTTCGGCTCCAGCGCCCACTCGAGATCCCGGTCGAGGCGGATGATCTCCCCGCTCTGCGTGTTGCCGCAGAACATCGACATCATTCCCTCGCAGTGCATCTCCGAGTCGCGGCGTCGCTTGTCGGCGGTCGTGAGCTCGGTCGTAGTCCCGTGCGACTTGATGAAGGCAAAGTCGAACTGAGTCTGCTGTTGGATCGTCACGTCCGTGCGACCCGTGCGTGGCACGAGGGCCGCTACCGTCGCGAGTCCGATCATCGTGGCGAGCGGAAGTCTCCGGATGGCGCGCATGTTGTAGTTCTCCTTTCCGTGGGGATCTTCTTCTGTGCCCAGGTGCAGTGCCGGCGGCACCCCGCGGGTGACCATGTTCAGTCTATGCTTCCGGCGCCAGCGTGTGGAGCCGGCTTGCGGGCGCCATGTGCCCGGGCGCAACATGCCGCGCTCAACCGCCGCACGCTGTGGCCTATTCAATCAGAAACGGAGACCCCATGTGTGACAGCCATACGCTCGAGGACACGATCGAGTATCAGCTGCGATCCGGACTGTCGCGGCGGGAATTTGGCGCCTTGACCCTTGGCGCGGGGCTCACCTCCATGATGGTCCCACTGGCGCGCGGGGACGAGCTGGCCGTCACCGAATCCGATGTCGACATCCGCACCCCTGATGGAACGGCTGACGCGTATTTCGTCTACCCCTCCAAAGGTGCCCATGCCGCGGTCCTCGTCTGGCCCGATATCTTTGGCCTGCGGCCGGCGTTCAGGCAGATGGGCAAGCGCCTGGCGGGGGCCGGTTACGCAGTCCTGGTCGTGAACCCCTACTACCGCAAGCAGCGCGCACCGGTGGCGCCCGAGCACGCCGACTTCGACGACCCCGCGACGCGCAACGCGTTGATGGACCTGCGGAACTCGCTCACACCCGCTACGACGCAGACTGACGCGATGGCTTTCGTGCAGTGGCTCGATGCACAACCCGCGGTCGATCGCCGCAAGCGCATGGGGACCAGCGGCTATTGCATGACAGGTCCCTTCACCATGCGTACGGCGGCGGCGCTGCCCGAGCGCATCGGCGCCGGCGCCTCCTTTCACGGCGGCGGACTGGTGACGGACACGCCCGATAGCCCGCACCTGCTCATTCCGAAGATGAAGGCCCGCTACCTCATCGCTATCGCCGAGAGCGACGACAAGCGTGAGCCCACGGCGAAGGACGTGCTGCGCGAATCCTTTGCCAAGGCCAAACTGCCGGCAGAGATCGAGGTCTATGCGGGCACGATCCATGGGTGGTGCCCGCTCGACGCCAAGGTCTACAACCGCGATCAGGCCGAGAAAGCCTGGAGCCGCATGCTCGTGCTGTTCAAGAGTGGGCTGGTCTAGCGCTCGAGCCGGGCGCGAGGCGCAGCACGCTCACGCCCGCCCCGGTAACCGCGAGCAGCGCCGCGAGCATCAGCGCGTAGTTTGATCCCGCATCGTCGTATGCGCGGAACAGAATAGCGACCGCGGCGGCACCTATCGATTGTCCGATCAGCCGCGCGGCTGCGAGCATCCCGCCGGCAGCACCGCTGCGCCGGCGGGGCGCGGAACCCATGATCGTGCGGTTGTTCGGTGCCTGGAAGAGGCCGAAGCCCGCACCGCAGAGTGCCATGCGCCACAACACTCCCGTGGCATTGCCGCTCACCGGATACAGTACGAGCAGAGATAAGCCTGTCGCGAGCGTGAGCAGGCCGACGCCACCCAGCAGCCCCGCCGGATAGCGGTCGGCGAGGCGGCCGGCGAGCGGCGCCACAACTGCCAGCGCCGCCGGCCAGGGCGTGATGAACAGCCCGGTCTCGACCGCACTGTGGCCGAGGCGTTGGATTTCAAACGGCAGCGCAACCAGTGCCGACATCTGGGCGATGAAACTGCAGACCGAGGTCGCGAGCGAGAGCCTGAAGATTCGAATGCGCAGCAGATCGAACGGAATGATGGGTGCAGCCCGCGGCCGCTCATGGCGCGTGAGCAGCCACGCGAATACACAGCCAGTGCCGATCTCGCCCAGCGCGAGCCATACCGCTGCACGGTGAGCCAGGGTCTGCAGCCCGCTCAGCACCAGCCCCATCGTGCCGGCATATAGCGCCGCGCCGGCGAGATTCAGCCGGCGCGCGGCACGCTCACTCTCGGGCAACGCGCACAGTGCGATGGCGAAGGCTGCGACCCCGAGCGGCAAGTTGATACCAAACAGCCAGCGCCAATGGGCGACCGCCAGCACCGCCGATGCGATGGTCGGTCCGACCGCCGCGGCGGTGGCCACCACGAAGGCGTTGATGCCCACCGCACGGCCGAGATAGCGATGCGGGTAGGTATGGCGCACGAGCGCCCCGTTGACGCTCATGATGCCGGCCGCGCCGATTCCCTGGATCGCGCGCGCGAGGCTCAGCGACAGCAGGTTCGGCGCAAATGCACAGGCCAGTGAGGCGAGCGTGAAAACCGCCAGTCCTGCCTGCGACACGCGGCGGTAGCCGACGATCTCACCAAGAGATGCGAAGGGCAGCAACACCAGCAGAATCGCCAGCTGATAGGCGTTGATCACCCAGATGGAGGCGGCCGCGGATGCCCGGAAGTCCCGGGCGATGGTCGGCAGTGCCACATTGACGATGGTGCTGTCGAGAACCGACATGGTGATGGCGAGCGCAATCGCCGCGATCGCCCAATAGCGCCGCGGCACCGGCAGCCCGTCGGGGTGCACGGCGATCGCAGTACCGGCAGTTGGGGCGGACATCGCTCACTCATCATATAAGGTCGCTGCGAGGGGCTGTCATAAGATGGCAGCGGCAGGGCAGCCGTGGCCGTGGAGGAGCCCGTGCCATCGCGGCACGCGTCGTGGCAGCGGTTTGCGTGAGCTGCGTCACACTCTGCGTACCGTGCCCGTCCGCTACAATGCCTAAGTGTCAGCGCTCGAGCCTCAAACAAGAAACAACCCAACCATGGACGCGACCGAGCCGTTCCGGCCGGCCGAAGCCGCGCAGGTATACCGCGGGCCGGACCGGCGCAAGCGTGTATTCCGCTCGCTCGTCTACGGTAGTTTCCATCCGCGTCGCCGCGGCCCGCGCCGTGCGGGCGAAGCCTCCCTGGTAGCGGTCGACTGGCATCACCCGCAGTGGCTCGCCATTTCGATCCTGATCGTGACGTTCTCGTGCACCGATGCGTTTCTGACGCTGGTGCTGATGCAGCATGGCGCCTACGAAGTCAATCCGTTCATGGCGTCACTCCTTGGCGGCTCCGGTGTGAGTTTTGCGTTCGTGAAGATCGGGCTTACCGCCGTCGGGGTCGTGCTGCTCACGCAGCTGGCACGGCTGCGCACCTTCGGCCGCGTACCCGTCGGACTGATCCTCTACAGCGTGCTGGTGCTCTACGGAACGTTGATTTACTACGAAGTCTGCCTGCTCGGCCTGCTGTAGCGCTGCGCGGGCCCAGGCGCAGCCTTTCTCGGCCACCGGCCTTTTCCGCTAAGATAGCGGTCTGCCGGCACTTTCCCCATGCTCGAACCCACTCCACTCTACGGCGGCAACGCCGAGTTTCTCGATGCCCTCTACGAGCAGTATCTGCGCGATCCGGGTAGTGTCGAGGAGCGGTGGCGCAGCTATTTTGCCCAGCTTGGCTCCCCATCAGGCGAGCGTGCGCATGCACCGCTGCGCGCAGCTATAGCGCAGCGCGCGACCCAACGCTCACGGGGTGCGCTCGCCGGTACGGCCGACAATGCACGCCAGGCGGCCGTTTCGCGCCTCATCCAGGTGTGGATCAACCGCGGTCATCTCATCGCAGACATCGATCCGCTCGCACTCATGCCGCGGCCACACCCGCGGGCGCTCGATCCGGAGTACTTCGGGCTCACGGCCACGGATCTCGACTCGGAGTTCTTCACCGGTAGCCGCGTCGAGGCAGTGCCGCAGCGGCTGAGGCTGCGGGACATCCTCGCGCAGCTGCGGCAGATCTACGCCGATACCATCGGCGCCGAGTTCGCGCACATCTCCAGTTCCGAGGAACGGCTGTGGCTGCAGGATGAGTTCCAGCAGGGGCGCTTGCGGCAGCGGTTCGTTCCTGAGGAGCAACGTCACATTCTCTTCCAATTGACCGCTGCGGAAGGCCTCGAGCGCTATCTGCACACCCGTTACGTAGGTCAGAAACGCTTCTCGCTCGAGGGCACCGATGCGCTCATTCCGTTGCTCGATGACCTGGTACAACGCTCCGGCGAAGCGGGGGTGGAGGAAGTGGTCATCGGCATGGCGCACCGCGGGCGGCTCAACGTGCTGGTGAACCTGCTCGGCAAGTCCCCGGCGGAGCTTTTCTCGGAGTTCGAAGGCGCCTACGACACGACTCATTTGAAGGGCTCGGGCGATGTCAAATATCACAAGGGCTTCTCGGCGGATCTGCGTACCACGGCAGGTAACGTGCACACGGTGTTGGCTTTCAATCCATCGCACCTCGAGGTCGTCGACCCGGTGGTCGAGGGCTCGGTGCGCGCCCGCCAGGAACGCCGCGGTGATGAGCGCGCCGAGCGGGTACTGCCGCTGCTGATCCACGGCGACGCGGCCTTCGCCGGACAGGGCGTGGTCATGGAAACGCTGCAGCTGTCGCAGGCGCGCGGCTTCTTCACGGGCGGCACGGTGCACGTCATCGTCAACAATCAGGTCGGCTTCACCACCTCCGAGCCCGCGGACGCCCGCTCGACCATGTACTGCAGCGATGTGGCGAAAATGGTGGAGGCGCCGATCTTTCACGTGAATGCCGACGATCCGGAGGCGGTTGTTTTCGTCACGCGTCTGGCGCTCAAGTACCGCCTGCGCTTTCGCAAGGACGTAGTGATCGACCTGGTCGGTTATCGCCGGCACGGCCACAACGAGGCGGACGAGCCGGCTGCCACCCAGCCGGAAATGTATGGTGTGATCCGTCAGCGTCCGACGGCGCGGCGCCTGTATGCCGATCGGCTGATCGCCGCCGGCGTACTCACCGAGGCCGAGGTCGAGGCGATGTACGAGCAGTACCGCGCCGGGCTCGACCAGGGGCGGCCGCAGGCGCGTGCCTCGCTCGGCATGGTCGGCAACAAGTACACGGTCGACTGGAGCTCGTACGCGCAGGTGGACTGGACCGAGCGCGTCGCGACCGGGGTCGACGGCGCACGGCTGCGCGCGGTGGGGGAACGCATAACACAGGTGCCAGCGGATTTCACGCTCCACCCCCGTGTGGCGCAGGTCATGGCGAGCCGTCGGCGCATGGTGGAGGGTGAGCAGCCTCTCGATTGGGGCTGCGCGGAGACGCTCGCGTATGCGACGCTGCTCGAGGATGGGTTTGCGGTGCGCCTCACCGGGCAGGACAGCGGCCGGGGCACGTTCTTCCACCGGCACGCCGTGCTGCACGATCAGAAGACCGGCGCCACGTGGATCCCGCTGCAGCACGTAGCCGAGGGGCAGCCGCGCGTGCAGATGATCGACTCGGTGTTGTCGGAAGAGGCGGTCATGGGGTTCGAGTATGGCTATGCCACAACCGAGCCCGCGTCGCTCGTGATCTGGGAAGCACAATACGGGGATTTCGCCAACGGCGCGCAGGTCATCATCGATCAGTTCATCAGCTCCGGTGAAGCCAAGTGGGAGCGTTTTTGCGGGCTCACGCTCATGCTGCCGCACGGCTACGAGGGCGCCGGACCTGAGCATTCCTCCGCGCGTCTCGAGCGCTTCCTGCAACTGTGCGCCGAGAACAACATGCAGGTGTGTGTCCCCTCGACCCCTGCGCAGATGTTTCACATGCTGCGACGGCAGATGCACCAGGGCTTCCGCAAGCCGCTCATCGTAATGATGCCGAAGAGCCTGTTGCGGCTCGAGCTGTCGGTATCGGCGCTCGAGGATCTGAGCCGCGGCGCGTTTGCGCGCGTCATCGGCGAGATCGATGAGCTGCCGCCGGCAGAGATTCGCCGCGTTGTCTTCTGCAGCGGCAAGGTCTACTTCGATCTGCTGCGCGCGCGCCGCAAGGAGGCTCTGCGCGATGTCGCGCTGGTGCGCATCGAGCAGCTCTATCCTTTCCCGGGCGAGGAGTACCAGGCGGTCCTCAACCGCTATGCCAACCTGCGCGAGGTAGTCTGGTGCCAGGAGGAACCGCAGAACCAGGGCGCCTGGTACCAGATCCGTCACCGCCTGCAGGAGTACGTGCGCCGCACGGTGCTCTATGCCGGCCGTGCACCGGCCGCCGCACCGGCCACCGGCATATCCAAGATCCACGAGGCCGAGCAGCAGGCGCTCGTGTCGGCCGCGTTGCATTCGACCGCCACCGAGGAGTCGGCACGCGAGACCACGCGCCTCACCGCGCTCGCGCCCGCATCAACCACGGCGGTGCCCCCCTCCGGAGCGGCACCGAGCGCAGCGCCACCCGCCACGCCGTTGAGAAAGCGCTCATGAGCACCGAAATCCGCGTTCCACAGCTGCCCGAATCGGTCGCGGACGCGACGCTGGTGACCTGGCACAAGCAGCCGGGCGATCCGATCCGCCGCGACGAGAACCTCGCCGACCTCGAAACCGATAAGGTGGTGCTCGAAGTTCCGGCACCCTCCAACGGGGTGATGCAGGAGATCCGCGTGCCAAGCGGCACGGTGGTGACGAGCGGGCAGGTGCTCGCGGTGATCGAGGAGGTCGCCGGAGCGGCCGCAGCGGCTGCCGCCACGCCGACGACCCGGCCGGCAGCTGATCGACCCGCACGCGAAGCCCTGGCTCCAACGCCCGCACGAGCGGCGAACGCCGCGACAGCCTCACCAGCGGCTGCGCCCAAGAGAGTTGCCAGCGCCGGGGTTGCGGAACCGGCCCGGGATGGCGGCAGGCTGAGCCCCTCGGTGCGTCGGTTGGTAGAGGAAAATCATCTCGACCCGGCAGCGATCCGCGGATCCGGGCGGGACGGCCGGCTCACCAAAGCGGACGTCGTGGACTATCTCGGCAGAGCTCCTGCGCCGGTCGCGGCCGCCACCGCGGCTGGCGCTGCAGTCCCGACGCCCATCGGGGCGGGGGCGGCCACGGCTCTTGCGCGCACGCCGGCCACCCGGCCCGCCGCAACGGTCGCGGGAGCGCGCACCGAGCAGCGTGTGCCGATGACCCGTTTGCGCGCGCGTATCGCCCAGCGACTGGTCGAGGCTCAGTCGACCCAGGCGCTGCTTACGACCTTCAATGAGGTCGACCTCACGGCCACGCAGGAGTTGCGCAGCCGTTACAAGGAGCGCTTCGAAAAAGACTTCGGCGTGAAGCTCGGCTTCATGTCCTTCTTCGTCAAAGCTTCGATCGCCGCGCTGAGAAGGTTCCCGGTGCTCAACGCTTCGGTCGATGGCAACGACATCATTTATCACGAGTACTATGACATCGGCGTCGCGGTATCGACGGATCGGGGCCTGGTGGTACCGATCGTACGCGATGCCGACACCAAGGAGTTCGCCGCAATCGAAAAGGAGGTGGCGGACTACGCCCGCAAGGCGCGCGAAGGCTCACTCGCCATCGAGGATCTGACCGGCGGTACCTTCACCATCACCAACGGCGGGGTGTTCGGCTCGCTCATGTCGACACCGATCGTCAATGCGCCCCAGAGCGCAATCCTCGGCATGCACAAGGTGCAGGAGCGCCCGGTGGTGGTAGCCGGGCAGATCGTGGTGCGGCCGATGATGTACCTGGCGGTGACCTACGATCACCGCATCATCGATGGCCGCGAGGCGGTGCAGTTCCTGGTCGCGATCAAGGACGCACTTGAAGACCCGGGGCGCATGCTGCTCGGAATCTGAGTAACGGCCTCGCACTCAGAAGACGTGGCGGAACAGCCAGTAGAGCGTGCCCGAGAGAACTATCGCGGCCGGCAGGGTAAGCACCCACGCCATCACGAGGTTGCGTAGCGTGCCCCACTGCAGGCCGGAGCGGTTGGCCGCCATCGTGCCGGCAACGCCCGATGACAGCACGTGCGTGGTCGAAACCGGCAGCCCGAACATATCCGCGGCGGCGATGGTGCTCATGGCCACGACCTCCGCGCACGCGCCCTGTGCGTAAGTGAGATGGGTCTTGCCTATCCTCTCGCCGATCGTTACGACGATGCGCTTCCAGCCGACCATGGTGCCGAGGCCTAATGCGATGGCCACCGCCACCTTCACCCACGGGGGAATGAACTTCGTTGCGCCATCGATCTGCTTTTTGAAAGCATCGAGATTGGCACGGGCCTCGCCACCGAGCGCCTTGCTGTGCGGGTCCTTGTCGAAGACCCTTACCGCCTCGGAGGTGAGGTACATATCGTTGCGCACGTTGGTGACGTTCTCCGCCGGCACCTTCGCGAGGGTACCGCTGGCTTTGATCTGACCGGCGATGCTCCCGGTGAGGCCCGCTAGCGCCGGGACGACATCGTCGCTCCACGTATGGGTGCGGATATAAGTCGAGAGGGTGCTGCGTGGATCGGCGACCGTGAGGCCATGGGTGTATTCGTTGAGTGATCGCTCCGTGGTCGTCGCCATGGCAATGAACGGCACCATCTGGCTGGCCGGCATCGCGCGATTGAGCGCATAAGCAATGGGCACGGTACCGATCAGGATCAGCATGATGAGGCCCATGCCCTTCTGGCCGTCGTTGGAGCCGTGGGCGAATGACACCCCGCCGCAGGTCAGGATCAGGATCCCGCGAATCCACCACGGCGGTGCGCTGTTGCCCTTGGGCTCCTGGTAGAGGTCACGATTCTTGACCACGGCCTTGAGCACGAGGAGTAACAACGCCGCGCCGACAAAGCCGACGAACGGAGAGATGAGCAGCGAATAGCCGATCTTGGTGGCCTGCGCCCAGTCGACACCGCTCGTGCCGTCGCGGCCGTGCATCAAGGCGTTGGCAACGCCCACGCCGATGATCGAACCGATGAGGGTGTGAGAGGAGGACGCCGGCAGCCCGAGGTACCAGGTACCGAGGTTCCACAGAATTGCCGCGATCAACAGAGCAAACACCATGGCAAATCCGGCACTGCTGCCGACCTGCAGAATCAACTCGACCGGGAGCAGCGAGATGATGCCGAACGCGACCGCGCCGCTGGAGAACAGTACGCCGAGGAAATTGAGAGCCCCCGAATAGACGACCGCCACCGGTGGGGGGAGCGAGTGGGTGTAGATCACCGTGGCCACCGCATTGGCGGTGTCGTGGAAGCCATTGACGAACTCGAAGCCGAGCGCGATGAGGAGTGCCACGCCGAGAAGAAAGAAAGACAGCAGCGCCAGGCCGTGCGGCATCGCCCGGTTAACATCAGTCACCAGGCTGTAGCCCGTGTACCCCACCCCAATCAGCAGCAGGGAGAGGAACAGCAGGACGGTTCCAAAGCTCGGCTTGTGATCGAGCGTCGGGCGGGCGGCGGCAACGGTGGGGGCGGCAACGCTGCTCATGGCGCGTACTCGGTAGTTCTCCTGGGGGAGTGGCAGCGTATGACAGTAATATTCCACATTTATGACGGCATTCCGGCCAGGCCCGGCCTGCACGCACCTTTCTATTGATTTTCAACGGTTTCCCCCAACAATGAATAGGCTACAACGTAAAGGAAGACCATGGCGAACGAGGACAAGCGAGCAGCGGGCGACGCTTTTGATGTCATCGTGATCGGCGCAGGTCCTGCGGGCTATCCGGCGGCGATCCGCGCCGCGCAGAACAAGCTGAGCGTCGCCTGTATAGATGAGTGGAAGAACCACGATGGCACGGCCACTTTCGGTGGCACCTGCCTGAATGCGGGCTGCATTCCTTCCAAGGCGCTGCTCGAGTCGACCGAGTTGTACCACCGCCTGCAGGCGGAGTTCCCCATCCACGGCATCAAGGTGTCCGGTATCGAGCTCGATGTCGCGCAGCTGCAGAAGCGCAAGAGCTCAGTCGTGCACGCGATGACCCAGGGCATCGTGGCACTGTTCAAGGCCGCCGGCGTCACCGGTCTCCAGGGCCATGGGCGTCTCATCGCCGGGCGCCGGGTCGAGTTTACTGCGCACGATGGCTCGCGCCGTACGCTCAGCGCGCGGCACGTGGTGCTCGCCTCGGGCTCAGCGCCGATTGAGCTGCGTTCGGCGCCCTTCAAGTCACCGTACATCGTCGACTCGTGGGGCGCGCTCGAGTTCGAGGCGGTGCCGAAGCGGCTCGGGGTGATCGGCGCCGGTGTCATCGGACTGGAACTCGGCAGCGTCTGGCGTCGACTCGGTGCCGAGGTGACCGTGCTCGAGGCGCTGCCGGACTTCCTCGCCTTCGCCGACCAACAGCTTGCGCGCGAGGCACTGCGCCACTTCAAGAAACAGGGTCTGGACATCCGCCTCGGCGCCAAGGTGAGCGGCGCGGAGATCTCCGGCGGTGCAGTCTCCGTGATCTACAGTGATGCCAAGGGTGAGCAGCGCATCAGCGTCGACCGGCTCGTGGTCGCGATCGGCCGGCGTCCTTATACCAAGGACCTTTTTGCCCCGGATACCGGGGTGCAGCTCGATGAGCATGGCTTCATCCGGGTCGATGACAGCTGCCGCACCGGTGTCGAGAACGTCTGGGCGATCGGCGACTGCGTGCGCGGACCGATGCTGGCTCACAAAGGCAAGGAGGAGGGCGTGATGGTGGCCGACCTTATCGCCGGACGTTATGGAGAGATGAACTACAAGGTCATCCCCTCGGTTATCTACACCGCCCCGGAGATCGCCTGGGTGGGGCTCACCGAGGAACAGGTGAAAGCGAGCGGGCGCGCCTACAAGACCGGCACTTTCCCCTTTCTCGCAAGCGGCCGTGCCCGCGCCATGGAGCAGGCGGTGGGGTTCGCGAAAATCGTGGCCGCGCGCGATGACGATGAGATCCTCGGCGTGCACATCGTTGGGCCGCTCGCGGGGGAGCTGATCGCAGAGGCGGTGCTTGCCATGGAGTATTCCGCGAGCAGCGAGGACTTGCAGCGCACGATCCACGCACATCCGACACTCGCGGAGGCGGTACACGAGGCGGCGCTGTCAGTGGACAAGCGCTCGATCGACTCCATAAACCGCTGAGGCCGGCGGCACGCGTTCACGAGTTCCCGTTGGGCTACTGCTGGCGGCGCGCCTCGAGGACGTTCGGCACCGCTGCCAGCCTGCGCAGTACCCGGGCGAGCTGCTCGAGGTCATTGACGGCGATCGCGAGCGAGAAGTACGCGATGCCCGTGTCGTGATCGGTGCGCGAAGTCAGTGCATCGATGCTCAGGCGCTCGAGCGCCAGCACGTCCGTGAGGTCGCGCAGCAACCCGCGCCGGTCGTAGGCACTCACGGCAAGCTGCACGGCGAGGGCCTCGCCATTGCCGCCCGCCCAGTCGACCTTCAGCACCCGCTCGGGCCTCAGGGTCGCCATGCGCACGAAGCTCGGACATTCGCTGCGATGGACGGTGACACCCCGCCCGAGCGCGACGTAGCCGGCGATGGGCTGCGGGCGCAGCGGCGCACAGCAGCGCGCGAGCGTGGTCGGCAGGTCACCCACACCTTCGATGTCCACCGGCGCGGTGCGGCGCCGTGCAGGGGCGGCTCGCGCCGGTCGAGCGATGCGTTGGGGCACAGGCGGCTCGAACAGCCGCGCCGCGGCGTGCATGAGCTGCGTAACCGTGATCTCACCCTCGCCGAGCAGTTGATGCAGGTGATCCACATCGCGCGCGCGCAATTCGCGGGCGAGGGTCGCGAGCTGCTCCGGCCGGGCGCCGATGCGTGCGAGCTCGACCTCCGCGAGCTGCGCGCCGGCGCTGCGGTTGGCGCCGACGTCCTGCTTGCGGAACCAGGCGCGGACCTTGCCGCGGTTGCGCGGGGAGGCGAGGTAGCCCTGCTCGGGCGCGAGCCAGTCGCGGCTCGGGGCCTCATGCTTGCCGGTGATGATCTCGACGATCTCGCCGTTGGCGAGCGGCTGGGTGAGCGGCACGATGCGGCCGTTCACTTTGGCGCCGCGGCAGCGGTGCCCGAGGGAGGTGTGTACCTGGTAGGCAAAATCGAGCGGCGTCGCGCCGCGCGGGAGATCGATCACCTCGCCCTTGGGAGTGAGCACGTACACTCGATCCTCGAACAGCTCGGCGCGCATGCCTTCGATCAGATCACGGTCCGCCTCCGCGCCATCGCCGGCGCCCTCCGGCTCGAGCAGCCGCCGCACCCATTCGATCTTGCGCTGGTAGTCGACATCGCGCGGACCGCCCTCCTTGTAGGTCCAGTGCGCTGCCACCCCGAGCTCCGCGTGCTCGTGCATCTCCGCGGTGCGGATCTGTACCTCGATGCTCCTGGCTCCAGGTCCTATCACCGCAGTGTGAATGGAGCGATAGCCATTGCCCTTCGGCGTGGCGATGTAGTCATCGAACTCTCCCGGGATGTATGGCCAGTGGCCGTGTACCACCCCGAGCGCCGCATAACATTCG
>Ga0306920_100010150_pt1 | contig 12613 bp, 12 predicted proteins | sample flu12Cox44000170_FD_204666 | JGI IMG/M metagenome (GOLD analysis project Ga0306920, IMG submission 204666) | Lab enrichment of tropical soil microbial communities from Luquillo Experimental Forest, Puerto Rico - flux4day.12C.oxic.44.000.170 (v2)... | ecosystem: Environmental > Terrestrial >...
TCTCGTCGCCCGTCGGCCCGGCGGCTGGGAAGCCGACCTCGTCCAGCAGCTCGTCCGCGGAACGGTCGGCTCCGAAGACGAGCACCTCTCCGATTACCGAGGAGCGACGACCGCGAATGTCGAGTAACGGTCAGGCGTTACAGCTGCCGGCGAGCAGCTGCAGCGGACGGGTCGAGAACCACCGGCCGACGCCCGGTCTCACCCTCTCGGATACCCGCACATCAGTCACCGGACACGCCCGGGCCGGCACGTCCAGCAGAGCCATCAGCAACCATAGAGAGGAGGACTCATGCCCAACACTGACACCGCCGCCGTTATGCCCGGGCGCACAGGCCCGCCCTGGACAGCCAGGGGACGGTGTACTTCTACGGCGGCTGACTGTCGACTTCGCCCCCACTCCCGGTCTGCGGCTGCCGTTTGGCTACCACGGCCACCACGAGCACGACCGCGTGCCCGTGGGCAGCGTCGAGCACTGGTTCCAGGCATGCAAAGCAACCTCACGCGAGCAGTTCGACCTGATGTTCGCCTGCGGCACGGCCGCCGGCCGCCAAGCGTGCCGGCCGTGAGACCGACCTGCGCCCCGACTGGGAGGGAGCAAGCTCGAGGTCATGCTGTGCGCACTGCGCGGCAAGTTCGAACTGGAGCCTTACCGCTCGGCGCTGCTCCTGACGCACCCGCATCCACTCGCCGAGGACAGCCCGAGTGACTTCGTGTGGGGCGCTCGCGACCGGGACGGCGGGTACGGCGGTCAGAACCTGCTCGGGCTGGCGCTTATGCGCGTCCGCGACGAGCTGATCGCGGACGTGCGCACGCGCGTGGCCGCGCTCGCCGCCGGGCGCTGAACGCCCGCGGGCCCGCGCGCGCAAACCCTTCGAACTCGCACGGCGGCCGTCCGACGACGGCCGTCGTGCTCATCCTCAAGAGTGGTCTCGATACGGAACGTCAGCTGAACCTCGACCGGTTGCTACGCGTCGCGCGCGACGCGATCACCGGAGGACTGGGTAACCGACAGCACGCTGCGGGTCAGCGGCATCGAGTGCGCCTTGGCGTCGGCCTCGGTGACCGGCGGCGGCAATCGACGGCGCCAGCGCACGGCTCGTACCCGCAGGCCCGCGAGCGCGAGCAAGGCCAGGAGGACCGCTACAGCGATGATCAGGGGCAGTGGCATCGGATTGAACGGGCGGGACCCGTTGTACTCGGTAGAACCATTTCGAACTCCCTCGGCACCGTTTTACCACGCTGTCGCGGGGGTCCGTGCAACGAGCGACCCGCACGCCCGAGTGGCCGCCTCAGGGCCAGTCGAGCGCCGGAGTAGCGCGCGGCGGCGCGCCGCGTACCCGCCCCCGGTGCACGACAGACCGCGAGTGCCTGACCTGAGTAGCGCAACCAGGCACGGGTGCGTGTCATGTGCCACGGCAGACGGGACAGCTGCCCGCCGCTCGGCGCGCGTTGGGTGCGCGCTGCCACTCGTTGGCGCACGTTGGGCACAGCCACCACACCGCCTGGTTGGAGTACGCGGCGAGGGAGACGGGGTCGATGTCTCGGTTGCGCGTGGGATGCAGTTCGCGTGCCAGGTCCGGACGCCTCACGGCCAGCGAGCGATCCGGTGCGACATAGCGATTGCGGCGGCTCGCCGCCGCGGCGACCCGGCGGCGAGCGCAGCTCGGACATCCCCGACCGCGCGCCCGGTCGCACACGGCCGCCCGCCACTCCTGCCCGCACTGGCGGCAGAGCCAGAAGACGGACTGGCCGGAGCCCGCTCCGAGCGCGCCGGAATCGAGCTCGCCGTTCAGTGACGGGTGCAGCTCCGCGGCCAGGTCCGGACGCTTCACGGCCAGCGACCGCTCGCGCGCGACCCGCCGGTTTGACGCGTTGCGCTTCTCCTGCGCACAGCGTGGGCACCCTCCCCCGCTCGAGCGCTCATGCGGCGCAGCACACCACACATGCCCGCACTCGGCGCATCGCCACCAAAGCTTCCGACCCGACCGAACACCGATCCCATAAGGGTCAAGGGTGCCGTTCAGCTCGGGATGAAGCGACCGCACCAGTTCGGGCGCTCGCGCCGCGAGTGAGTGCGCGCGGCGCACCCCTCTCCCACCGCTGCCCGGAGACTTCCGGTAGCCGGTTCCGGGCGCCAGATCTCCGGCGCGGAGCCGCGCCGCGGTGTGCTCGCGGAGCTTCCGGCTGGTGCCACGCGCGCACGTCGCGTCGCCTTTGAGAAGCGCGAACGCGTCCCGGTACCGAGCCACCGTCCAGCCATGACGGCGGACCAAATGGGCACCCCCGATCGCGCGAAACCACTCGCCGCACAGGTGGCACTGCACCCGGTCCTCATCCGCGTCATAGGGAATCTCGCCCAGCGGAGCGAAGTACGGAGTTCCGTCACGCAGACGCCCCAGCGCCTTCGACCCGGCATCGTGCCGACGATCGAAGTTCCTCACGCGGCTTGTCCGGAACCGGCACCGATCATCGGCATAGCCTGACACGCGATGGTCGATCCGGCGAGGCTCACGCAAAAAGGGCCGTCGCCTCCCCGGATCGCTGTCCTCAGTGGTGTCTACGCGCCAGCGGTGAGTCGGTAACCGCGCTCGGCCTTCTGGACTTCGCCGGTCTTGGCCAGCTTGGAGAGCGTGGTCGAGACGGTCCCTCGCGCGAGCCCGGCCTTCGCGGCGACCTGGCCGGCGGTCATCGCGTCACCGCCCGCGAGCGCAGCGAGCACCGACGCCTTCGTTGCGCCGGGCGCCGTGCGGCCGTTGGACGCCGGTGTCGACTCGGCACTTTCCCCGGCCCGCGTGATGCCAGTCGCGGCCACTGCCGGCTTGGGCTTGGCGGCGCGTGTCTGCTTCCGTCCCGAGCCCTTGGGGACAGACTCCGCAGGCGTGGACGGGGATGCCGACGCCGCATGCCACCCCTTACCGTCGCGCCTCACCTGACCGTCTGACGCCAGCCGCGGCAGGACGCGGTACAGGTAGTTGGGCTCGATCTTCATCGCCGTGGCGATTTCGGGGATGGTGATCCCGGGCTTCTCGCGAACCAGCTCGAGCGCCTGGTTCGCGCGCGTGTTGCCGCCCCGGCGCTGGCGCGGTTCTGCTGCGCGGCCATTGCGCCGACCGGCAGAACGCGACAGCGGCCGCGTCGTTCCGTTGCGCCCGGGATGCCCCGGCCGGCGCTTGGCGCCGCCGGTCAGCGCGACGAGCGCCGCCTCCAGGCGGAATGCCTCGTCCCTGAGCGAGCGAAGTCGACCTTCGATCTCTCTGGCGGTCCTCTGAAGAAAGTCGGGCAAGGTTTCACCTCTTCTGTAGTGGCTGTAAGCGACGCGACCCAGGTGGGGTGTCGTTCAGTCCCGGTCGGAGATCGCTTCTTCGTGCTGCTCGATCTGCTGACCATCGGGAGCAGCTACCAAACAGTGTTTCGCCAGCCATATTACTTCAGGCGTGAGCACAAAGGCCCTGCACCGGTCATGATCGTCGGCGTTCTCGGCAAGGCGTGGTCACTCAGCCCGAACGTGTCAGTAGAATTTGGGGCGTCCTCAGCGGTGCGTCGGAGAGACCGCGCCGACACCGTCTACTTCTCGGCGCAGGGTCAGAGCGCAACCGCTTCGCGTTCGATCCGTTCGCGCGTGTCCTCACGGGCGTAGTTCAGGCCCTGGGTGGTGGTGACATGCACCCGGCATCCGAGCAGGTCCTCCAACGCGTTCTGTAGAGCCGCTTGCGCGAACAGACCTCGCCGGTCGCCCATATCGATGAGGATGTCGAGATCGCTGTCGGGCCCGGCGTCACCCCGGACGACCGATCCAAACACGCGCACGTTCCGCGCGCCACGCCGCGACGTGGTTGATCTCCTCACGGCGAGCGCGTAGCGCGTCGAGGTTCGGCGTCGGCCCGGTCGGACGGGGGTAGGGATCGGGCGGACGGCGGCGCTCTAACTCTTCGCCGCGCTCGCCCAGCCTGCGCAGCGCACGGTAGGCATCACTCTCCTCCGGAACGCTCACCACGGGGAGCGTAAAGGGCACGGTCACTCGCAGCCCGGACCTGCTTACCGGCCGATTTCCAGCTTGAGGTCAGAGCCGGACGGTCGGAGGTCGGGAAAGTGCTTGATGCCCACACCTTCGATCTCGCCGGTCGCCGGATGTCTCCAAGCCGACAGGGCCACAGTCGCGTGGCGGACGCGGCAGGGACGGGCGACCGCCCGGACTCCCGCCATCACCTCACCTCTATCTCCCTCGACATTGCTTCACATCAAGGAGGTTCCTTATGCCTGAACACGTTGCCGTCCCGCTCCCGGAGTCCGCGACCAGCACCGCGCGTCGGGCCGGCGCCGGCGAGTCCGTTCGACCCGCCCGGGAGCTCGAGCGAGAACAGCTGATCGATCACGCGCGCGGCACTGACGCCGCCCGTCAGCTGCAGCGCTGCTTCCCACGGTGGAGCAAGGCACTCGATCACCTGGCGTCGCGGGCGCTCATGCGCCTCGCCGCCAACCAGCCGGTTGACGTCAACGACCCCGATATGTGGGCCAGCCGCGACGCGCAGACCCAAGCGGTGCTGCGCCGCCACGGCCTCACCACCGTCACCGCCGGGCGGCTGAGCCTGGCAGCCGTGAAGATGGTGGTCGACGGCCAGGCGGCCGCCGACCGTGAGGCCGGGCTTGACTGGAGCCAGCTGACTATCCCCGCCAGCCGCCTGGACGACCGGCTGCGCCGCGCGCACGCCAGGCTGCCGCTCGACCTGCAAGACCCGGCGGCGTGGGTGTACCGCGAGGACCAGCGGCGGGTGCTCGGCGAGCAGCTCGGCGTCGACGCCGGCGTCGCCGACGACCTCTCGCGCTGGGTGCTCGCGAACCCCGGACGGTTCGACGCGACCGACCTGCAATCGTGGCGGATCGGCTCGCGCACATGGCTCGAGCTCGCCGACGAGCAGCTCGAACCGGTCGAGCACGTGGCACGGCCGGTCGGGCTGTTCGTGGTACCGGCGCTGACCGGCGACGGCTGGCAGCTCGTCCCGGTGCTGTCGCTGGACGCGATCCGGCTGTTCAGCCAGCTCGGCGCGCAGGTCGAGCGGGACCTGTGCTCAGTCGTGCTGCGCCGCGACCGGGTACCCGAACTGCTCGGGCGGCTCAACGTGCGAACGCTGCACGCCGGGCCGAGGGAAAACCTCGACTCGGCCGGGCAGCTCGCGCAGGACCTCTCGCGCACGCTCGGACAGCCCGTCAGCCCGGGCGTGCCGCAGGACAAGCGCGACCGGTGGGGCAGACTGCACGTCTCCCGGCTCACTTACCGGACGACCGATGGCAGGCAAGACGTCGAGGAGATCCGGCTGCGGGTATGGACATTCCACGTGCGGGACTTCGGCCAGCGCCGCCTCGGCGCGCAGCGAATCGACGACCGGCTGTACGGGCACGGCAGCGCGGTGATGGAACTCGGCGAAGCGGTGCAGACCGCCGTCGAACGCGAGCTGCCACTACTGCTCTCGACCGAAGCGGCAGGACAGCTGAACGGAATGGTCAGGATCGGCCGGATGAAAGGCCGTCCGGGGATGGTGACTATCACCAGCTCAGACGGGCTCAGCGCCACCACCCGCAGTGTCGTCGCCGAGCAGGCGGTACCGGAGCTGCGTGAGCTGAAGGCGTCCGGCGCGAAGGTGACGTTGGACGCCGGCGCCCGGCAGGTGATCCGGATGGTGCTCGCCAAGCCGTTGAGCGACGACCCGGTCCTGCTCGGCAAGCAGCGCGAGATCGCCGCGCTCAAGGTCGTCGGATCCGGTGTCGACGCGTCAGCCACAGGTTCGGGCAAGACCATTACGACTGCTCGAGCGGTCGCTCATCGCGCAACCGTGCAGCCGAGGTTCCGTGGACTGCTCGTCGCCGAAGGACGGCTGCTCGGCCAGTGGCGCGACGCGCTTACCAACGGCGCGCCCGAACGCGGTCTGCCGCCGCTTGCGCCGAACGTGGATGTGCTCACGATCGACGACGACAGGCACATCGCCGGACAGCTCCGGTCGTTCGACCGGCAGCTCGGGGAGCGGGCGGGCCTTGTACTGGCGGGCAACAGCATGCTCGATCGCTACCCAACGGATTTCCAAGCGGTCAAATGGCATGTCCTGTTCGCCGATGAAGCGCTCAGGCTCCAAAACCCGGCCACGCAGGCTCACCAGTCCTTCAGCCAGGTGCGCTTCAACTCAGCAGCCGACGCGTGGCTGTTGACCGCAACCCCACGCGGCAAGTCCGCCGACACGCTCGACGTGCTCGTCGGGCTCGCCGTCGGCGACCAGGCGATGGTGACCGAGAGACTCAACACCAGAGAAGCGGGCGACCTGCTCAGCGAGCTAAACGCCCATCGGCTCAGAAGCCAACTGGGGCCATACCTCGTCCGCATCACACGCAAGGACATGCGGCAGTGGCTGCCCGAGGTGCTGCCGGCAAAGGCGATCGCGATCGACCCCGACCCGGCGCTCAAGACGCTGCTCCAGGCGATCCGCCGCGGCGGCCGGCAGGCCTACCAGCGGCTGCTCGAAGTGCTTCGGGAGCTAAAGCACCTCCAGCTGACCGGCCAATCCGGAACGGCGCTGTACAAGCAAGCCCTGGTCGAGCTCTCCCGTGCCCAGGCCACGGTGCTCGGCAACGTGGGGGTGTTCGTGGCCGCCAGCACCGAGCCGGCGTCGCTGCTGCACTCCAAGGCGGCGCTCGCACAAGCGCTCGTCTGCCAAGGCCTCGTCGAGCGGGCGCTGCACGGCGGCGGGGACGGCCTGCCGACGCTGCGCAGCATCGTCGCCGAAACGATCGCCGGAGTCGTCGGCAACGGCCGCCGCGGTCCTACCGACGAGGGCGAGCAGGTGCTGGTGTTCGCCGAACGCATACCCGCCCTGCGGTACCTCGCGGAAACCCTGCGCGACCGGCATGGGGTCAACGCGCGGGTTGCTGACGGGTCACTGTCAGTTCCCGAGTTCGAGGCGCTCAAGCAGGCGTTCCGCGCCGGCGAGCTGGATGTGCTGCTGCTCAGCCCGATCGGAAGAGAAGGGCATGATCTCCAGTGTGCCGGCACCATGCTCCACTACGACCTGCCCTGGCTCTCAACGCAGCTCGAGCAGCGCATCGGACGTGTCGTCAGACCCGGGTCCAAGCACGCGGCCGTACAGACCTTCCAGGTCTACATCCGCGGAGGAGCCATCGAACACATCACAGGCATCCTCGCCGGGCGCGCCGCCGAGACGCATCTGCTGCTCGACAGCTACGACGGCGCCCACTCGGCCAGCGAGAGCACGCTCGGCCTTCAGCTCGGCGACCTGACAGCGCAAGTCGCCGAGCACAAGGCCCAAGAGGGCTGGGAAGCCACCGCAGCGCGGCTGCGCGTCGCGGCCGCCGTCTTCGGCCACGAGGCCAATCGAAATGGGCGCGGGGCGCAAACCGCGCGAGCAGCGCCCGCTGCCGCCCGGTCAGGAAGCGGGGGCCTAACGGCTCCCCGCACACGTCAAGGGGGACACCACGCTGGCGACATCGGGGCGGGTGTCGCTAGAAGCCACAATTGAAGGAGGGGCACCCATGAGTGCACTTACGGCCGCTCTCGGCCAGATCGACAAGATCGGCGCCGAGGGCGACATGGACGCAAACGCGACCGACCCGGTCACCTTCGACTCGGGCGACGTGTGCGATCCGATCACGCTGCCGGAAGGCAATATCGTCTACCCGCCCACAGTTCACGGCGAGCCGCTGCACGAGCTGGCAGCGAACCTGATGGCCGGGGAGAACCCGGGCCGGTCCCGATTCCTCAGGATGATCGGCCCGCCCGGTGTCGGGAAATCCGCGCTCTGGCGCTGCATCGCGTACACGCTGTGGATTCGTCGCGGCCGACAGGTCGAGACACGCGACGGCAGCCCGTTCTACGGGTTCACCGAAGTGCAGCTAGGCCCCGAGGCCGACGAGCACAGCGTCAGACAACAATACGTGCCACTCGAGGACGGCGGCGTCAAACTCGTCGACTCCGGGATCGTGAGCACGCTCAGAGACGGCGGGCTCGTCGTCCTGGACGAGATCAACGTGGCCCGCGAAGTCGCGCTGATCACACTCAACCCCGCCCTGGCCGCCGGAAACAACTTCACGCTCTACCTTCCCAGCACGGGGGAGAGCGTCACGGCGCATCCCTGGTTCCGGTGCGGCCTGAGCTACAACGCCGGCCTCGTCGGCGCCACCGACCTGCCCGAGGCCTGGTACTCGCGGTTCCCGGCGGCGATCGAGGTGACATCGAACTGGGGCGCACTGGTGAAGATCGGCGTGCCCGAACGACTGGTCGCGGCCGCCGCCAGGCTCGATCAGCTGCGGCTCGCCGGCGAAGACTCCCTGAGCTGGTGTCCGCAGTTCCGCGAGCTCGAGTCACTACACCACCTGACCGAGCGTGTCGGCGAGCGGATGGCGATCAGCCTGTTCGCCTCCGACCTGCACGAACGGACGCTCGGGGGGCGAATCCAGGAGGCAGAGGCCGCGGCCGCATGCCGCATGCTCGACGAGGCCGGCTACGGCCGCCTGAAGGTCGGCGCCAGCAGCCGGATCCCCCACCTCCACGGCTACGCCCGGGCGGTAGCGAGGTGACCGCCACAACAAGCCGGCGCCAGGAAGGGAGCGAACGGTTCGTCCGAGAGATCAACCGGGCGCTGGTCGCCCGCGGCCAGCTCGACCCGGTGATGCAGGCGATCAGTGACCACTGGACCCTCGTGCTACAGCGACTGTTCCCGGTGTGGTGTGTCGTCGGCCCCGGCCTCGCCGACCCCGGGCACATCGAGCTCACCTCCAGAACCGTGTACCTCGACAGCGATGCGCTGCTCGGGACCCGCGAGGAGATCGTGGCAGGACGGCTGGAACCGCGGCGGATCCTGGCCACGTTCGGCGTGGGCATCCACGAGGTCTGCCACGCCAAGCACACCTCGGCGTGGGTGATGGACCGCGACATCCTGCTGTCCGAGTCCGACGATGAGCAGCTCCGGCAGCTGGCGGTCGACCGCCGGCTGCTCGAAGAGCCGCGGATGGAAGCCACGGGCATCCGGGAGTTCCCCGATCAAACGAAGCGTGGGGTGTTCATCAGAGCGGCGTTGTCCGCGGCGGTGGTGGACGTGATCGTGCCTCGCCTCGCCGAGGCGATGATGCTTGAGGCGCTCGCCACAGGCGGCGTGTCGCGCGATCTTGCCGGCCGGGCGTTCGTCTACCTGGGCGCACGGTGCGGCTACCTGCTCGACCCGGGGCGACTGGGGCCGCTGCCCGACCTGTGGCGCCAAGCGCTCGGCGGCCAAGACGTCACCAAGCTCGAGGACCTCTGCGGCCGACTGATCTGGGTGTCCGACGGGGACAACGACGAGCTCGACCGGCACGCCATGGCCTACAGGGACATAATCGGACCCCCGCCCTCCCCTCCGCCCAGCGGCGGCGGGCGGGGGCAGGGGGACGGCACGCCGTCGGGAGAGACGAGCGCGGACGGCCGGGCCGCCGGCGCCGCCGACGAGTCGGGCGGCACCGGGCCGACCCCGCAATCGCTGAGCGCCGCGCTAGCGCAGGCAATGGCCGAACAGCGCGACGGGCAGCTCGAGCAGCTCAACGAACACGTCGATCTGCAGACGCTGCTGAAGGCCGCCAGCAGGCCCGACCCGCCCGGGAAGGGCGGACGCGGAACGGGCCTGCCCACCGGCCGGCTGCCCGACCGGGGGGTGAACAGGCCACCGCTCCCCGACGAGGTGAATATGGCGCGGCAGTACGCGCGTCGGCTGCACCAGGCGCGGGAGGTCGGGCACAAGCGGATCAGCAAGCGGACCCCTGGCGGGAAGTTCAACAGCACAGCCCACATGCGGGGTTACGCCCAGCGGAAGCTGAGCGTGCCGGTCACCGCGAAATCGTGGGAGATGACGCGGATAACCCGCGCGCCGATCCGCGAGCCCCACGTCGCTCTCGTGATCGACACCAGCGGGTCGATGTGCGCGTACGAACCGAGTCTCGGCCCGATCGCATGGGTGCTCTCCGAAGGCCTGCGCGAGTTCGGCGGCCGGCTCGCGATCGCACTGTTCGGCAACAGCGCCGAACTACTGTCGGACGGCCGCCGGCCGCTCACACTCGTGCCGTCAGTCAGGACCGGCGGCGGGACCGCATTCGCCAGCGACGCGATCACCCTGGCCGCCCAACACCTCGACCTCGAGGACCAGCACAGGCCCCGGTTCACCTACTGCCTCTCAGACGGAGCCTGGAGCGACACACAGACGGGCGTCAAGAAGATCCGGGAGCTGCAGGATCTCGGCGTACCGGTTGTGCACATCGCGATCGGCGCCCACCCCCCGCTGACTGTGGACGCCTCGCGCGTAGTCACGGTGACCGACCCGGCCGACGCGATGGACCTGATCGCGCAAGAAACCGTCGACGCGCTCAAAGCCCGCCGGCGACGCTGACACGCCTGGGCGCAACCCGCACCCACACATCAAACCCAAAAGGAGAACGCATGAGCACTCCATCGATCAACGCTGCCCTGCTGCCCGACCCGCCGCTGTTCGACGTCACCCGCCTCGCCGCCGCCAACATCGAGGCGGTCGTCAAGCGGTTCGCGATCGAGGACCTCGAGACCGCGCCGAACGCGCGGCGGCAGATCGACGGCCTGGAACCGCTGGCGGCGAGCCTCTGTCGGAACGGTCAACTCGTCCCACTCATAGGCCACCAAGCCGATGACCGACCTGCTGTCATCTACGACGGGCAAAGGCGCCTGCTGGCTGCCCGGCTGAGCCGGGAGCTCGCGGGCACCGAGGGGTACGAGCATATGCAGCCCGTGCAGAGCCTGATCGTGCTGCTGCTCGACCACGAGCCAAGCCCTGAGGAGATCGGACGCCTCCAAGCCGTCGTCAACAACGCGCGCGAAGCGCTCAGTCTCGTCGATCAGCAAGCCCAGTTCGAAACCTGCTGGCAGGCTCGCGCCGGCCTCGACGAGGACGACCGGATCGCCGCCGTGTGCGCCGACCTCGGGATCAGCCCCAAGAAGGCGCACAACCTGCGCCGGCAGCTCACGCTGCCGCACGAGATCCGCGAGCGCGTCGCGGAGCGCCCAGCCGGCAACCAGCTGTCCGCGACGCTCGCGAACCGGCTCGCGGAGATGCACGAGGTCGCCCCGGAGCTGACCAAAGCCGTCGCGGGTCGGGTCAGCAGCAGCGAACTGCATGACGCCGCATTGCGCGACATGGGCGGGTTCGTGCACAGGACGCTGGTCGAGACCGACGCCTACGCCGTCCGGATCGACGACGGGGCCCTATTGGACGCGTACGAGGAGGTCAAACGCGCCCGCTCACACCTCGACGAGCACGGCCAGCGGCAACTCGCCGGGATCTTCGGGTGCAAGCCGGACGAGGTCGAGAAGGAACTTTACACGCTCGAGGCCAGGGCGAAGGACAAGGCGCTCAAGGTACGGATCACCGGCCAGATCCGCGACCGCGCCGCCAACGGACGCTACGGGTTCGTGCACGAGCGCGGCCGGGACTTCGCAGCGTCAATCTGGGTGGTCGACCCCACCTTCATCATCGACCTCGCGCGCGAGGCGGCCGGTGACACGGTTGACGCCGCGCCCGCCAAGGAGGAGGCGTACTTCGCCGGCGCCAAACTCCAGGACGACGAGATGCGCGACGCGGCCGCCCAGGAACGCGACCGGATCGCCGCCGAACGCGCCCGGCACGCCGCAGCGGAGCGAAGCAACCTCGGCCTCGGACAGGACATCGCCGCCCGGCTCACCGACCCGCGCAGCGGACAGCTCGACGCGCTACGCACCGCCGTCTGCCACATGCTCGCCGGCCACTACCGGGAAGTCCTCGCCTACGGCGCCGGGTGGAGCGACCGGGACCGCCAACAGCCCATCGGCGACACCGGCCGCTACGAGCCACGGCACACCGACGCGATCCTCGCCGCCGAGCTGCAGCGCGCGCTCGACGAACCCGACCCGCTACGCGGCATCGCCCAGCTCGTCGCTCGGATCGGCGCCGCATTCATGCTGGATCCCGACGGGATCACCCGCACCAAGGCGCTCGGCCGGGAGCGAACGGCCCGCAAGCTCTCAGACGCGCTGCCCGGCGGCGAGAACCCGCTGCGCACCGCGATCTGGGAGTTCATGCGGCCGATGCTCTCCCCCGCGCTCGCCGATCTCAACCGCGACGCGTTCGTGATCGACGAGGCGCACAGCAGCGTCGATCTCGACACGCACCGCGGCGACTCCCGGCTAGAGGACCTCGAACTCGGCGAGGAGGACGCAAGCGCGGCGTAAAGAGCAAGCTCACCGGCCTCCCGTCCCCACGTCGGGGACGTGGAGGCCCGGTCGGGCCATTGCTAACACGAGCGGGAGGAGCACGGACGAGGGTGGCACCCTTTTTTGCCCCGAGCGGCTGTCCAGCACGTTCGGTAGCGCACGGGCTCATCCCTTCTTGATAAGCGCCGGGGCAATCTCGGCGCACTGTGTGAGGCGCACAATTCGGCGATCACCAACGTTCACGGCCAGGCAATCGACGCGGCTACCGCAACCGTGGCGAACGAGCAGTCTCAAGTCCGATGAGAGCAGCAGCGCGGCGACTGCCGGGAACTTCGTCCGGTCCGGCTTGCGCATCTCCCGGGCGATGCAGTC
>Ga0306920_100010151_pt1 | contig 12613 bp, 9 predicted proteins | sample flu12Cox44000170_FD_204666 | JGI IMG/M metagenome (GOLD analysis project Ga0306920, IMG submission 204666) | Lab enrichment of tropical soil microbial communities from Luquillo Experimental Forest, Puerto Rico - flux4day.12C.oxic.44.000.170 (v2)... | ecosystem: Environmental > Terrestrial >...
AGTCGCCGCCACCCTGGACCAGCTCAGCGCCGCCCGCCTGGAGCGAATGACCGTCAACGCGGCCGGCCTGGCCAAGGCCGGCCACCTCCGCCCCGGCATCACGGTCGGCCAGGCCACCGACATCATGTGGGCGATCAACTCGCCCGAACTGTTCGAGCTGCTCGTACTCCACCGCGGATGGACCTACGAGCGCTACGGCCAGCTCATCGCCCAAGTCCTGACCAGCACCCTGCTCCCCGCCCCGGGCACCTGAAACCAATCCACCAGCCCGCCCCGCACCCACCGGGCGGGCTGCTTGCGCTGGACGCATACCACCAAGCAGCAACCCGCCCAGCCGACAGCCCTAATCTCGCGGCCAGACCGGCCCGTTATGCGCGACAACGGCGGGACAAAGTCCGCGCCTACGCGCCCGAGCAGGCGGCTCTTCGCGCGGTTGTTCGCGCGGGGGGCGCCGACAAGGATTAGGCGTCAGCGACCCGCAGGCCCTGCAGCCTGGTGCATCAGCAGCTTGGAGCATCGTGTTGCCTGCGGGCTGGCGGCGGTTAGGGTTGCCGCAGGATATCCGCGGTATGAGGGGCAACCCCGGACAGCCCGTTCGGTTAGCGTGCTGTCGCTGGTGGGGGTATTTGCCGGGGCGTGGGTGAAGTCGGCGCTACCGGACCCAGAGCTGGTCGATGAGCAGGTTCCAATAGGGATGGAACTGGTAGTTGCCCACGCCCGCGGACAGGACGGTCAGGTTGCGGGGGTTGAACAGCGGCACCCAGGGGGCCTGGTCTGCCAGTTCGTGGTCGATGGCGGTCCAGCGAGGCGCGGCCACAGCGAGACCGCGGGCTTGGCGGGCGAGCGCCTGCCGGGCCTGGGTGTCGATCCGCGGATCGCAGAACTCCGACGCATTGAGATTGTTTTGATCGTGGGGGAGGAAGGAGCCGCAGGTGAACAGCGGGTCGATGAAGTCCGAGGGGGCTGGGAAGTCCTGATACCAGGTAAAGAAGCTCAGCTGCGGCCGGTCGCTGGAGTCCAGCGTAAAGGCGGTATACGGGTTGTAGTTGGCGAACAGCCGCACCGATGCGCGGTATCCGAGCTGGTCCAGCACGGACGCCACGTAGCGCGCCATGGCCACGGGAACCGGGTCCCCGGGGGTCATATCGGGGACCGTGACCTTGTCGCCGCGGGTGCCGGACTCGCGAACGAGCCGCCGGGCCCGGGCGAGGTTGGGCGCGGTCCAGGCGCCGCCGCGGCTGGGGTGGAGCGTGTAGGGGCAGTAGGGCTGGTAGCCGGGCATGGTCGGCGGGAGGATCTGGCAGGTTGGCTGGGCGGTCAGCGGCCCGCCGTTGAGCGCGATCACCTTAGTCCGGTCGATGGCGTAGTTCAGCGCCCGGCGCGCGGCGAGCTTGTTGAAGGGGGGGACGCGGGTGTTCAGCGCGAGCGCGTAGGTCGCCACGAGCGGGCCGCTGTGCAGCTGGCTGGTGTAGCGCGTGGCGACCTGGCCGACCTGGCTCAGCGGCGGTGCCAGCAGCACGTCGGCCCGGCCGTGCTCGACGGCAGCGGCGGCCTGGCCGGGTGCGACGTCGAATCGGAGGACGATCCGGTCGGGGTAGCCGCCGGGCTGGGCCTGCTGCGACCACGGGCGGAACCGAGGATTTCTGACCAGCGTCCAGACATGTCCCTGCACGAGCGACTTGGTCATGTAAGGGCCGGTGGCGGGCAGCTGCGCAGGGGTGATCAGGTGACCGGGCGTGCCGGGCGGGATCGCGTAGGCCCATGAGAACGCCAGCTTGTACAGGAACTGGGGGTCGGGCGCGGTCAAGTGGAAGGTGACCGTGTTGGCCGCGTCGCTGACGGTGATCCCGCGCGCCAGGTCGCACCGGCCGGGGCTGCGCTCACACTGGCGGGCGCCCACGATCCCGTCGAAGGTGGGCGGGATTGCGGGGTTCCCCGCGGGCGTATTGTCGATCATGAAGACCCGCTCGAGGGCGCGGCGGAAGTCCTCCGGCCGGACCAGCTGCCCGTTGGAGTACCGGATGCCGTTGCGGAGCTGGAAGACGTAGGTCTTGCCGCCGTCGGTCGGCGCCGGCAGCGTGGTCGCCAGGTCGGGGACGAGCTGGTCGCCGGCCAGGCCGCCGACCCGCCGGTAGCCGACCAGCCCGTCGTTGGTCATGCTCAGCATCTGCCAGACCAGGCTGTAGTACGCGACGGCGGGGTCGGTCGGCAAGGCACCCGGTGGCACCTGCGGTGCGATGGCGGTGACCGTGCCGCCGCGGTGGCTGGCCAGGGAGGGGAGCACCGTGGCCCACATGCGGTGGCCGGCGGCGGCCAGGTCGGTCGGCTCGTTCCCCACCTGGATGAGCTGCGCCACGCGGGTGGCGGGGTCGATCCTGTTCACGCCTCCGCTCAGGCTGTTGGCGACCCAGACCGCGCCGTCGGCGTAGGCGACCCCGGCGGGCGCCCCGCCCACGGTGATCGTCTGCACCGCACCGGTGCGCGGATCGAAACGCGAGACGGCACCGCCGGCGTCGGCCACCCAGACCGCGCCCGCGCCGACCGCCACCCCGTCCGGGCTCTGCCCGGCCGAGATCGGCTGCACGACCTGGTTGCCGGCCGGGTCGACGCGCAGCAACTCGCCGGTGTCCTGGGCGGCCACCCACACCGAGCCGAAGCCGACCGCGACCCCGGCCGGCGAGCTGCCCAGGCCGATGGTCGCGGCCACCTTCCCGGTGGCCGCGTCGATCTTCGACAGGGTGCCGCTGGTCACGTTGGCCACCCACACCGACCCGAAGCCGAACGCGACCGCGCTGGGGCCGATCCCGACCGGGATCGCCGGGCCGACCGGCACCCCGGCGCCCGGGTTGACCTCCGACACGGTCCCGTCCAGCTGGTTCGCCACCCACACCTGGCCACCGCCGACCGCCACCCCGGCCGGCCCGCGGCCGACCGGGATCCGGTCAATCACCTGCCCGGCCGAATCAACCCGCAGCAGCAGGTCATCCGCGCTATCGGTGACCCACACCGCCCCAGCGCCCGAGGCCACACCGCTGGGGCGGCCGACGCCGGTCACCACCGCGCTCAGGTGTGACTGCCCGGTGTCGATCACGCCGACCGTGTTCGCGGCCGCGGCAAGATGGGACCCCCCGCGGGCCGCCACCGCCACCAGCACCGAAGCCGCCAAGGCTACCGACCCGCCGACCGCCAGCAGCCGTTTCTTGCGATCCGCGTCAACCAGCCGCCGCAATCGGGCTCGCCGCGCGGGGCCAGATGCCGCCGCGGCCGCCGCCGGGCCGGGCAACTCGGGCGATGGGTCCGGCGGCACGACAGCGCGCTCAAGCGGTCCCGCGGCCGGTCCGCCCGGGGCGTCCAGCGCGGGCGGGGGGTCAAGCCCGGGCGCGGCCAGCTGGAACAGCCGCACCGGCCGCTCCAGGTCCTTCAGCTTCCGCTCGCCCAGGTCCACCAGCGTGAACCCAGGGTCGGCTTCCTCCTCGTCCTCGATGATCGACACGGTCGCCTGCGAGATGAGCACCTGGCCGCCGCGCGCGGCCGCGGAGATCCGCGCCGCCCGGTGCACCGCCAGCCCGGTATAGCCCCCGCCGGCCGGGACCGCGTGCCCGGTGTGAATGCCGATCCGCACCCGCACCCGCCCGTCGGCCGGCCAGGCGTGAGCGGCCAGCGCCCGCTGGATCGCCAGCGCGCACAGCACCGCCTGCTTGGCGCCCGCGAACGCCACGAAAAACGCATCCCCCTGCGTGTCCACCTCGCGGCCGTCGTGGGCGGCGACCGCCGCGCGGATCAGCCGCCGGTGGTCGGCCAGCACCGGCGGGTAGCGCTCCCGCAGCGCCTTGACCAGCCGGGTCGACCCCTCGATATCGGTGAACAAGAAGGTGACCGCCCCGCCCGGAAGCCCGCCGTCCCGGCCCCCCGGCCGCCGGCCGCCGGCCTGCGCCGTCACGGCCAGCACCCCGCGGACGCCGCCACCACCGCTCCGGTGCCCGAGATGCCGGGTCGCGGGCCCAGGTCTCGCCGCGCGGCAACCCCAGACGGCTGTGCACCAGCGCCCGCAACCACCACCGAAGCCTCCCCCTACGCCAACTCCCAGCGTAGGCGTAACACACCGCCAGCGCCCAGCACCGGCCGGCCACCCAGCCCCGCCCGCCGCCCGGCCCCGTCAGCTCACCACCGGCCAGCGCGGCACCGGGCCAAGCTCAGCTGACACGCAAGCGTCACCGAACAATCCTTCGGCGCGGCATCCGCGGCCACCGCGATCCCATCGAGCTCGCGTGCGCCCATATCCGGTTGGGAGCGGGTGAAGGGACAATTGGCAGGCCGGGGTCCGGGGCTGTTACGTGGCGGAATGCGCCTGGTCAGGGTATAAATGCCAGATGGTGACGTGTCCGCGGTGCGGTGCGTCCCGGGGGGATGGCGACCGGTGTTGCGCGGATTGCGGTGCCCCGCTGGGGCGGTGCCCGTCGTGTGGTGAACCCACCTCGCCGGGCCATAGGTTCTGCCCTGTGTGCGGGGAGGCGCTGGCCGGCGCCGAGGCCGCCATCACCGAAGGCCTGCTGGCCCCGCTCGACCACGCCCAATACCTCATCCGTCTGGGCGAGAACGAGGCCGCCGAAACGGCCATCGGCGAGGCCCGCGGCATCGCCCAACGGCTGCGCTGCCAGCCATTGCTGGACCGCGCCGCGGACCTGTCCCCCGCAGAACCGCGGATGCGGGCCGCGATGGTGACCGCACCCGGCTCAGAAGAACCCGTGAGCGCACGTGATGGGTGAGACAACGGTCCGGGCGTATCGAGACGTCCTGGCTATCCCGGGCGCCCGCGCCTTGATCGGGGCCAGCGCTGCTTCGCAGATCGGTAATTGGCTGTACAACGCCGCGCTGCTCGGGTATGTGTACACCGCGACCCACTCGGCGGGCTGGGTTGGCGCCGCGACGATTTGCCGGCTTCTTCCGTACGTGCTGCTTGGCCCGTTCGGAGGGGCCGTCGCCGACCGCTATTCACGGCGCACCGTATTGCTGGCGGGTGACGCGCTGCGGTTGCTGGTCATGGCGGCCATTGCCGCGACGGTCGCAGCCGCCGGCCCCGTGGCATTGGTCATCGCGTTCACCGCTGTCGCGTCGGCCGCTGGGTGCGCGGAGAAGCCGGCGGCGATGGGGCTCCTGCCGCGTCTGGTCGGTGAGACTCGGCTCGGCCCGGCAAACGCGCTCTTGCATACGGTCCAAGATCTCGGAGTCCTCATCGGCCCGGCGATCGGGGCGATCTTGCTCGGAGTGGCTCCCGCCTGGATCGCATTCTTGGCGAACGGCGCGACATTTGCCGTCTCCGCGGTGCTGATCTCGACCATGCGTCCCGACGCGGCTCCGGCCCGCGGGTATGCGTCCGGGGTGGCCCAGCTGGCTGAGGGGCTGCGGACGGTGCGGACGACCGCGTTCGCGCCGTGGCTGATCGTGGTCGTGGCGATGGTCGAATTCACCTACGGAGCCCAGACCGTGCAGCTTGTCGTGTACGCCAGGCAGTCGCTCGGACTGGGAAGTGGCGGTTACGGTGTCCTGCTGACTGCGGCGGGCGCCGGCGGAGTGCTGAGCGCGGTCGCAAACGGCCGCCTGTCCACCAGCAGGCGGGTATCCCTGATCGTCATCACAGCCGGTGCACTGGCGTGCGCCGCCCAGTTCGCGTACGCCGGCGTCCAGGTGCTGGCGGTCGCGCTGGCGGTCACGGTGATCGGAAACGCCGGCCTGGTGTCCTGCGAGGTGGTGGGCGAGACGGCTTTGGCGCGGATCGTGCCGCGCGAGGCGCTCGGGCGCGTGATCGGGGTTTTCGATGCGGTGTCGGTGGCGGCGATGGTCGCCGGCGCGGTCCTGGCGCCGGTTCTTGTGGCGTCCCTATCGTTGCGTGCCAGCCTGCTGATCCTCGGCGCGGCCGCCCTGGCGATCACCCTGCTGGCCCGTCTGGGCCTGCGCGGGCTGGACGCGCTCAACGCGCAGCGGGCCGACGCGCTCGCCTCGCGTGTCAGGGTCCTGGAGGATCTTCCGGTCACGGTGGGGGTGCCGCAGATCGTTCTGGAGCAGCTCGCCGCGGCCGGGCAGTTCTGCCCGCTGCCGCCGGGGATCGACGTCGTGGTTCAGGGGGCTCCGGCGCATGCCTTTTACGCGGTCGTGGACGGCCGCGTGGTCGTGCACCGGGACGGCAAGGCCGTGGTGCATCTTGGCCCTGGCGATAGCTTCGGCGAACGCGGCCTGCTCGACCACGCCCCCCGGAATGCCACCGTCACTACCGAGATCGACACGACGGTGCTGCGCGTGGAAGGCCGCACGCTGCTCGAGGCCTTGGAGGCGGCGCCGGGCCTGCGGCCCGCGCTTGATCTCAGCAGCACCGCACCCGGAGTACAGGTCCCGGCGGGCGAGACGGCGGTGATCGACGATCCGCGCTGGGTGGAGACGTGACCACCGGCGAGCCCACCGTGGTCGTGGTCGGCGCGGGTTACGAGGGTAAACGTCACTATTACGAGCGGCTCGCCGGGCTGGGCGCGCGCCTGGTGATCGTCGACGAGCCGGGGCACTGGTCGCAGTCGCTGGCAGCCGACATCGCCGGGACGACATGGGTCGCAACGGCCATCAGCGGTGACCCGGATGCCGACGCTGGAGCAATCCTCAGCGCCCTCGAGCGTGCGGGCGTTCGGGCCGATGGTGTTGTGACGTTCTTCGAGAACTACGTGTGTGAGGCGGCGCGCGTGGCCGCGGCGCTGGGGTTGCCGGGCAACCCGCCCGAGGCGGTCGACGCGGCGCGCAGCAAGGTCCGCACCCGGGAACTGTCCGCGCGGCTGGGGCTGCCCGCGCCGAAGGCTCAGCGCGTCCGCTCCCTGGATGAGCTGTTCGCCGCTGCCGCCGAGGTAGGGTTCCCCGCCGTCGTCAAGCCGGAGTTCGGCGCGAGCGCGGCCGGAGTCGTCCGGGTCGACAGCATCGAGTCGCTGCCGGGCGTGTACAAGCTCGTCCGCGCGGTCGTCACCCCCGAGCAGAAGGCGATCTTCCGGGCTGGCAGTGACCTCCTCCTGGAGGGGTACCTGGATGGCGTGGAGTTCGACGTCGACCTGGTCTTGCAGGACGGCGAGTGCGTGTTCTCCAGCGTGTCCCAGAACTGGCCGACCGCTGAGCCCTCGTTCCAGGAGACGGGCTTGCACCTGCCGCCCGACCACAATAAGAGGGCCGTGGCCGGGCTGGTCGATCTGAGCGTGCGGACGGTTCAAGGGTTCGGGTTCCGCCGCGGGGTCCTCCACGTGGAGGGCAAATGCACCAGCCACGGCCCGCGCGTGATCGAGGTGAACGCCCGGATGGGCGGCACGCGGATCCACGAGATGGTCGAGGCGGTATGGGGCGTCGACCTGATCGAGGCCCAACTCTGTAGCAGCCTTGGCCTGTCCCAAACGCTCAACCCGAGCCGTAAGCCCCGGTGCGCAGCCGTCAGCTCCATCGTCTACGCCCCGGCAACCGGCCGACTGGCCGCCCTACCATTTGCGGCCGTCACCCCCGAGGGTGGCATGGGAGTCGAACTGGACGTCTTCGGCGAGATCGGCCAGGACGTTACCGGTTCCGACAGCACGTTTGCGACCGTGCTAGCCGAGCTGACGCTCAGCGGCAAAAACCTGCGACGCGCCCGGTCAATGGCCGCCCAAGTGCTGCGCGAGCCACCCCGGATACTCCCGGCCTAACTCCCGGCTCCTCGCCAAACCCCGGGCCTGGGACGCGTCCTGCCGTGAAGGCTCGGCTAGGGCGATCGCTCCGGGGTGCCGAGCCCGGCGTCGCGGGCCTTGATGATGGCCTGGGCGCGGTCGGCGACTTGGAGTTTGGTGAAGATGTTCGATACGTGGTTGCGGACGGTTTTCGGACTGAGGAACAGCTTGCGGGCGATGTCGGGGTTGCTGCGGCCCTCGGCCAGCAGCGACAGCACCTCACGCTCACGTTCGGACAGTTCGGGGAACGCGGCGATTTCGGCCCGGTCCCAGCAGGTGCGGTACTGCTCGGCGAGCAGAAGCAGCCGCCCGTCGGCGGTGGTGCGGGTGTGGGGGCGAGCGTCGGTGAGCAGGATAAGGGCGAGCAGCCCGGCCACGGCCGGGTCGCCGGGGAGGAGGTGCCGCAGCATCCGGGCCAGGTCGAGGGCTCGTTCGGCCAGATCGCGACGTTGCCGGGGCTGGCCGGCCGGGGCGGTGTGCCCGGTGGTGAACACCAGGTGCACCACGTCGAGGACCGCGGCAAGCCGGTCCGGCAGCTCGCTGGCCGGCGGGACCTGGTACGGGGATGCGCGCGGCGGCGATCTTCTTCTTGGCGCGGGTGATCCGGGCAGCCATGGCGGGCTCGGAGACGAGGAAGGCGCTGGCTACCTCGCCGGTGGTCAGCCCGCACACCAGCCGCAGGGTAAGCGCTACCCGGGCCTCGGCCGCGAGCGCAGGCTGGCAGCAGGTGAAGATCAGCCGGAGCCGGTCGTCGGGGATCTGGCAGGCAGCGGTGTCGTCGCCGTCGCCGGGCCTGACGGCGGTATCCACGAGCAGTAGCAGCCTGCGGGCCAGAGTGTCGCTGCGTTGGATGAGATTCATCGCCCGCCGCCGGGCCACCAACGTGAGCCACGCCGCGGACCTGGCCGGCACGCCGCTGGCCGGCCAGGCAGCCAGCGCTTCGGCGTAGGCGTCCTGGACGCAGTCCTCGGCAGCGTCCAGGTCGCGGGTGATCCGGGCAGTCGCGGCCAGCACAAACCCCCAGTCCCGGCGGTGTGCTTCGGCGACGGCGGCGACGGCGGGATCCATGACAGTGCCCGGGGTCAGCCGGCCGTCCGGACGGGGCGGACCTCGACCCCGCCGAACGGGGCGGGCACCAGCACGGCGATACGCAGCGCCTCATCCAGGTCGGCGGCGTCGATCAGGTAGTAGCCGCCGATGACCTCCTTGGTCTTGGCGAACGCGCCGTCGCTGACGGCGACGCCGCCGTCAGCGCAGTGCCGGACCGACGTCGCCGTGTCGCTGGGATGGAGGCGGTTGCCGCCACGCAGCGCGCCGACCTGGCGCGCCATGAAAGCTTCGTGCGCAGCCATCGTCGCCTCGACAGTGCGCGCATCGGCGTTCGCCCACGCAGTCTCGCCTCCCAGATGAACACCAGGTACCCAGCCATCTCAGCCGCCGGCAACCTCGCCGACCTCGACGCTGACCCCGCGCTGTAGGCCCGGGCAGCCGCGGGCCAGGCTGGCGGCCTCGTCAGCGTCGGCCGCGGTTATGACGACATACCCCGTGATGACCGCGGTGGCCGGATCGCCGCCATCCGCACTGCGCAGGGTGCGGACCGTGCCCACCTGGTTTCCCATGTCCGAGATCGCGGCGCCAAGGCCCGCGAACCAGGCACCCCACTGCTGCCCCTCATCCGGGTCTTGCGCGCGGCCGGGCTGGCCGCGGAAGGCGAGAACGTACTTGCTCATCACTGCTCCCTCCACCGGGTCGGCGTGGTTCGCCGGCCTCTACTCATTCGTCAATCGGCGCGCCGCCAAATCGACAACCATCCAGACGAACCTGCCTTCGTTCGCCAACTCCGGGCGGTTAAGGCTTGAGCTGACCGCGCCGGGGCTGCACATAGTTAATTTGGAGGCGCTTCCTGCCTGACGATGGTGATCAGGTCAGTACGCCGACCAGTGGAGACAGAAATTGAGACAGGAGGCCAGGCGGCCCACTACGGGGCAGCACGGCGAGGAGCGACACGGGTCCCAGCCGGGGCGGGCAGCCGTCGAGCGCGTGCAAGTTCGTGCTCGTCGGCTTGGCCAACCACGCCGGTTCGGACGGTTGCACCCCAAGCCGGGAACGGGGTGCAACCGGCGCAGCCACGGGTTGCAGCGGTTTCACCCGAACTGACGCTGGGTGGGAAGGAGCGCTGCCACCGCGTTACTGCGGTGAAACCGCCACCAGGTCGCTGAGCTGGTCTGGCGGCGGGGAGTCATGGTGGATGAACCCGGCATCGAAGGCCAGCTGGGTGCCGCCCCTCTACTACTTCCGACGGGATATACGACAGCGAGGTGATCGACCGCTCGTAAGCGCATATGTCGCTACTTTCGAGGGCCGGCGCCTGGCGTGGCGGAGGCCGTTGCCGCAAGCCGGTAGGCAGTCACTGGCGTGTGTCGGCCCTTGACCATGGCAGGTGGCAGCGCGTCCGCGTTCACTGGTGAGGCTAGGGCCCGCACGGTGGGTTCGCTGAGGATTGTCTGGCCGCCTTCGGCGAGCTGCTGGAGCCGCTGCGCGAGATTCACGCTATCGCCGACCAGTGAATATTCGACTCGTTCCGCCGATCCCAGCAGCGCCGCAGCTACCACGCCGGTGGAGAGGCCGATTCCCAGGGGGAACGGCGGCAGGCCCTCGGCTGCCCAGTGCTCGTTGACCGCTGCCTGCGCCGCGTGCATGGCCAGTGCGGTCATCACCGCCCGGTCGGCGTGGTCCGCTTGCGGCCAGGGCGCCCCGAAGACCGCCATGACCGAGTCGCCGACGAACTGCATTACGGTGCCCCCGCGGCCGAGGATGACCCCGTTCATCTTGGCCCGGTGCTCGTTGAGCTGGCCGGCCAGCACCGTGGGATCGGCGGTCTCCGCAATGCCGGAGTAGCCCCGCACATCCGAGATCAGGACGGTGACGGTCAGGGTGTCGGTCTCACCGATCCGGCGGCCCGTCGTCCGGAGTTTCTCGGCCAGCCCCGTCGGCAGCAGCCTGCTCAGGGACTCACCCTGCTCTTCCCGGTTCACAATCGCCTGGTGGAGCAGCTTCAGCCGGCGCAGCGCACCTTCGGTGCCCGCTGTCGCGGCCTGGGCCAGCTTCAGGAACAGCGCGTCGATGTCGTCAGACACCGCAGCCGGGGTGGTGCGCCGGGTGACCGCGATCGCCTTCATTGGCTTGCCCTCCGCCAGCATCTGGAGCAGGGATTCCTCCTGGGGGGTCAGGTCGGTGGCCTGGCTGGCCGGCCGTACGAGCGCCTCGACGATCAGCGGGTCGAGCATCGAGCCGCCGCTGGATACTTCGCGTATGGCCCGGACGAGCTGGTCACCTTCCGCGATCCGGTCCTTAAGCAGGTACGCCAGGCCTGCCGCGCCCTCGCTGAGGAGCGAGATCGCGTAGTCGGGCTCGTCGAAGTTCGACAGGATGACCACACCGGTCCCGGGGTGCGCCTTGCGCACCACCTTGGCCGCTTCGATCCCCTCCCGCTGGAAGGTGGGCGGCATCCGTATGTCGGTGACCAGCACCTGCGGAGCGGCTTGCGCCGCGCCCGCGACCAGGCTGTCGTAGTCCGCCGCCGCCCCTACCACGACGAGATCCGGCGCCGCAGCTATCAGCGCTCGCACGCCTTCGCGGACGATGAGGTTGTCGTCGGCCAGGTAGACCGTGATCCGCCGGTCAGCCATCGGCACCGCTGTGGTCTGCCGTGCCAGCCCTGGCTGGCTGCGCCAGCGCTACCCGAGGCGCCGGTTCGGGCTGGGCGGGCGTCGCGGCCGGAAGCTGCCCGCTGACCAGGGTTCCGCCGCCGGGCCCGGCGCCGAACTCGAGCGAGCCACCCAGCGCGGCCACCCGATCGGTCATGTTCTGGATCCCGGAGCCGCCGCGGGCCTTTGCCATGTCAAACCCCCGGCCGTTGTCGGCGACGCGGAATCGGAGCACGCCAGCGGATTCCTCAAGGTGGATGGTCAAAACCGTGGCTCCTGCGTGCTTTACCGCATTCTGAAGGGCTTCGAGGCAGCAGAAGTAGACCGCCGCCTCGGTCTCCGGAGGATAGCGGCCGATGCTGCCCGCGCGGACCTCCACCCGCAGCGGTGATCTCGCCGCCTGCGCCTCCAGCGCCGCGGCCAGCCCGCTGTCCGCCAGGATCGGCGGGTAGATGCCCCGGGCCAGTTCCCGCAGGTTCTGCACGGCGTCGCCGACGTCGGTAACCAGGCCCTCCAGCACCTGCCTGGTGCGCGGCGGGTCGCTCTCGGCCATTCCCCTCGCCGCTACCAGCTTCAGCTTCAGCGCCACCAGGTCCTGTTGCGCACCGTCGTGCAGGTTGCGCTCGATCCGGCGCCGCTCGGCGTCCTGCGCCGTGACCAGGCGCTGGCGGGATACGGTGAGTTCCTGCAACCGCTGGCTGAGCTCGGCGGCCAGGCGCTCGTTCTTCAGGGCCAGGGCCGCCTCGTGCGCCAGGTCGCTGACCAGCCGGGCCTCGATCGGCGTGATGTCCTCTCGCTTGACCACGGCGAGCATCCCGAGTAGCTCGCCCTGGTATCTGACCGGGACGGCTGCCGCGGCGCCCGGGATTGCCGGCGGCTCGCCCGACACTAGCGGCAGCGTGGCAGCTTTCGCGTCCGTGCGTGGCCAAGCGGCAGCGAGAAGCAGATCGTCACCAACCCGCAGCCAGACCTCCGCCCGGTCGGCCTCGGACCCTTCGGCCAGGACGCGGGCCATCCTAGAGGTCAGATCCTCCTCGGCGTAAAGCTCGGACACCTGTCGGCTGAATGCGGCCATCACCTCATACGGGCTCGCGCGCCTGCCGTACGCCAGCCGCGCCGCCAGCCGGTGCAAGCGGGCTCGCAGCGGCTGGAAGGCGATGGCCACCACTGCCGCCACCACGAACG
>Ga0306920_100010152_pt1 | contig 12613 bp, 11 predicted proteins | sample flu12Cox44000170_FD_204666 | JGI IMG/M metagenome (GOLD analysis project Ga0306920, IMG submission 204666) | Lab enrichment of tropical soil microbial communities from Luquillo Experimental Forest, Puerto Rico - flux4day.12C.oxic.44.000.170 (v2)... | ecosystem: Environmental > Terrestrial >...
TTCCTTGGCGGACACGCGGATGCTCTCGGTGGATTAGTCTGCGGCCGCAGGGACCTGGTGAAGACCATCTATCATTTCCGCGAAATCAACGGTGCTTGCCTTGAACCGATGTCAGCCTATCTGTTGCTGCGCGGAATGAAAACGCTGCATCTCCGAGTGCGTCAGCAAAACGAAACCGCACTACGCGTTGCCACGTTTCTCAAGTCGCATCCGGCCGTGGCCGAGGTCTTCTATCCTGGGCTACCGGAGCACGAGAACCACGAGATTGCACGGCGCCAGATGTCCGGATTTGGTGGAGTTCTTAGCTTTGCGCTGCGAGGCAACTTTGAAACCGTCAAATCCTTTCTGCCACTTCTGCGGTATGTCAATTTGGCGGCGAATCTCGGCGCCGTAGAAACGGTCGCCGGTCCACCAGCCACCACCAGTCATGTGGAATCGACACCTGAAGAGCGCCACCGCAGTGGTATTCCGGAGGCCCTGATTCGCTATTCAGTTGGCGTCGAAGATACAGAGGACCTGATAGCAGATCTGCAGCAAGCTCTCGAGCGAGTATTCCTCAAACAGTGATCTACCGCCAGGATGATCATCGCTCACCAAATCGCACATCGTACCAAAGTAAGGAGGCAGCCATTGACCTACAATTCGGCTTTGCTGATGCGCCGGTCGTAGCCAGGACCTACTACCTGTCGCTCGACCGGCACTACGGCGTACCTGTCCGGTGTTTTGGGTTGTGTCTAGCATGCCTATGACCTGAAACGGCTGTGAACTTTGTTCTATTTGTGCAAAGTATCTTATTTGTGCGAGGTCAGCACGCTCCAGACTGCAGGATCCTCGGTCCCCAGCACCCAGGAACAAAAGCCCTGCACATGCCGATCGCGTGCCAGGTTCCAGCGCTCCTGGAATCCGCGCTTGTCGGTGTAGAAAACCCATTCCCGGTTGTCGTCTTTGTAGAAGTAGAACCAGGCGGTGCGGTCAAATGCGTCCCACTGCACCTGCGGATGATAGGCAGCCAGATATTGGTCGATTTCCTGCTGCCCGACGTATTCGGCGGTAGGGTTTGGTTTTTCATCCTTGCCAGGATCTCCGGCGAACCAGTGGTATCCATAAAGTGGAATGCCCAGCGACAGCTTTTCCTGAGGAACGAATTGCAGTGCGTATTCCAGCTGCTGCACCGTCCAGGGATAACCTGCAACCGGGCCTGGTGCGGTCCATCGCGTGTTTTGATCGTACGTCATCAGGCAAATCAGATCGGCCGATTGGGCCAGGGCCTTCAGGTCGTAGGCGCCGCGCCAGTTGGCATAGAGCCATTGAGAGTACTTGCTCTGGCCTGGAGCTCCGGGAGCGTTAGGCACGGTAGCAATGCTAAGCCGCAAGCCTTCCTTGTGGAGCGCGTTGGCCGCCTGGGCAACAAGATCCGAAAGCAGGTCGCGATCGGTCCACGGCACATTTTCGAAATCGATTTGAAAGCCGCTGTACTTATTCTTTTTGCACTCGCTGAGAAGCGAATCGACAAAGGCGGTGCGCGCCGCCGCAGTCGTGAAAAGTTTGTGCAGGTCAGCTTGAACGAAGGTGGCGATAATCGGCATGACCGGCACATGATGCTGCGCCGCTGTTTGCAGCACGTACGGATTCGGCCCACCCCAAACCAGTCCGTTGCCATCAACGCCATACCAGGCAGGCACCAGGATGTCGATTTTATCAACGTGCTCGGCGAAGGACTTCACCGAGTTAGGGCTGTCCGTCATGTAGAAGAGCGCCTTGGGCTGTGCTGTGGCTACGATCGCACTGACGAAAACGAAAACAATGACCTGCTTCATCTAATAACCTCCCGCGTCTTACTCGAGTTCAAACCTTGACAGGTTGAGCATGGCCTGGCGACAAGCTACGACAAGACATGTAAGAGTCATCAAGTCGCCGAGCGTGCTGATGCGTCTGGGAAACCGCGAGGCGTGGTCATGCCGGCCTCTGTCCTCTTCCACTTGTTGACGTGCAAGCGGCGCAATGCTGGTGTTTTGGCGCCCCTCAGGAATGCGGCAGGCTGACCGCATACAGATACCAGGCAGCATGCGGTAGCCACTGCTCCGTCCAGCGCCAGTCGTCGTCTTTACCTGTAACTGCGTAACCCAGATTGAAAGCGATGCCGTCTTCGTTGTCGAGTGAAGCGGTGATGCCATTGATTACAGCGCCAGGGGCGCTGGTGTACTTGTACGACTCGAAGAACATGTAGGGTGCATTTCCATGGCCACTACCAATCAGCATGCTGGCGTCGAAGGGATTGCGCCCGTGGATCCAGTGAAGCTGATTCCAGGCATAGTCCTCGAGTTGGGCCTGGAAACCGGGGGCCTTGGTTGAATAATGGTGCAGCCAGGCGCGCAGCGCAGGCCAGGGAGGCCAGGCGCGCATTCTCGCCCTGCCACCAGGGAGCCGCCTCGGTGTCGTGTGGAAAGAAGAAAGCGCTGCGCACCTGCCCGTCACCCATTCTCACTAGTTGACGGGCGTACCCGAACGGACTGTTGATTTCCAGCGTGATGGCGAGTTCAAAACGCAGCGAACGCTCTACCCTATCGAGCGCCCTCTTCCGGGTAGCAGGGGAAGCAATCTGCGAATACTCGATCAGGCTGATCACAGGCAAGCCTGCATCCGAGGGATGAAAGTATGGTCGGGTTTGCTCATTGGGGCGCCAGTAGTCATGGAAATTGTCTTTCGTTGTGAGCCGCGACATTAGCCCGGCTGCGCGGCGGTCTGCAGCGTTGAGGTAGGCCTGATTGTGCGATGCGCGGTAGAGCTCCGTCGCCGCGAGCAACGCGCAATAGTCGTCGAGGATGTTTTCGATGCCATCGTTCAACAGCTCGCGATTGTGGGCGTCGAGGAACTCGAAAGCCTCCTCCGCCGAGTGCAGGTACGTAGAACGCGGGAAGTCTCCTTCGTTGGGCATGGTGCTGGCTAGAGCAAGGGCCGCAATCGCCATTCCTCCACCCGAGCGGAAACTTACTTGATAAGTGTAAGGACCCTCGATGTTCTGGATACCTTCGCTGGAATCCGACGCCTTGGTCTGAGTACGCCAGTTGGGATTGCCGATGACACGGTCCTGGGGCAGCTTGTCTTTGCCCGGAGCCGAGATACTTTCGAAGAAGGAGCCGTTTGGCCGCTTCATCCTAACCAGAAAGTCGGCACCAAACAGGCCTTCATCCAGCAGACGACGCTCGTACTCGCTGAAGTTGGCGTCATGCCGCTCGTTCAGTGCACCGTAACTCATGAGCAGGCTCCAGACGACGAGTGGAACCTGCTGGGGATTGAAGTAGGACGTGAGATTCTGGTGAGAGAAGTGGATGCCATAGTCGCCAGTGGCGTCGTACCAGCCGCCATGCACGTCCACAAAGCCCTTTTCGCCTCCGGGAAGCGGCAAGTGACGATCCGCCTGATCGATGAGACCACTCGAGCGCTGGCCTTTGAAGTAGTACAGCACGTTCGAAAGCGTGTTGCGCTCAAGAAGATGGTCCCCGATATCAAAAGAAGACGAGCTCGCCTCGCTGGCTCCATTGTTCGTCCGTAACAGGTAATGGCCTGGCTGTTTCCAGGATGAAAAATCGGCAATCCAGTAGGTGCCATTCCAGGCATGCACTGTCCCCGCCGGCCTGAGCTCCCCGGTAAAGACAATTTTGCCTGTCGCGGTATCAACGAGGCTAAACTGCTGCGGCTGGTCCTGGGGAACACCCATGATCAGGGCTTGCTTGGGCGATCCCGTCTCGTATCCAACCTGGTCGACCAGTAGGCGAGGCTGCTGCCCCAGGCAAGAGGGAACAATGACGCAAGCTAGGCAGACGGGCAGGCATTTGGTTAGTGTGCGGCTGGTTGGTAGGTGTTTGCGAGCGAAGGTTTCAGCCATGTCTCCTTAACGCAAAGCATTCTTCACGATTTGCTGAGCCTCCTCTACGATCGCATCAAGATGCGTCTCGTCCTTGAAGCTCTCTGCATAGATCTTGTAGATGTTCTCGGTCCCGGAAGGCCGGGCTGCGAACCACCCACTGGCCGCGACAACTTTCAATCCGCCGATCGGCGCGTTATTTCCCGGAGCTCGGGTCAACTTGGCCATGATGGGCTCACCCGCCATGGTGGACTCCTTTACTTCCCCCGGCGACAGTTCGGCCAGCTTGGCTTTCTGTTCCGGTGTCGCTGGTGCATCGATGCGTGTGTAGTACGGCATTCCGAATTCCGCAGCAAGCTCGGCGAAATGCTCTCCTGGATCCTTAACGGTCACAGCTTTGATCTCTGCCGCTAGCAGGGCCATGATGGGGCCGTCCTTGTCAGTCGCCCACGCTGTGCCGTCTCCCCGCAGGAAGCTCGCGCCCGCGCTCTCCTCACCACCGAAGCAGAAGGATCCGTCGAATAAGCCCGGCGCAAACCACTTGAATCCGACAGGAGTTTCGCACAACCGCCGGCGGAGCTTGTTGACCACACGATCGATCATGCTGCTGCTGACCAGGGTCTTGCCCACGATCACATCCTTGGACCATTGCGAACGATGCGTGAGGAGGTATTGAATCGCGACCGCCAGGTAGTGATTGGGATTCATCAGGCCTGCAGATGGCGTAACCACACCGTGACGGTCCGAGTCGGGATCATTGGCGAACGCGACATCATAGTGGTTTTTTAATCCCACCAGGCGCGCCATCGCGTAGGGGCTGGAACAGTCCATGCGGATGACGCCGTCGTGATCGACCGTCATGAAGGAGAATGTAGGATCGATTACCGGATTGACAACGTGAATGTGTAAGCCATAGGCAGAATTGATCGGCTCCCAGTACGGACCGGCGGCGCCACCCAGCGGATCGACGCCAAGCTTGAGGCCAGCGGCGCGGATGGCCTCCATATCGATTACATTGCGCAAGTCATTTACATAGGGCAGGATGAAGTCTTCTTGATGCGTGCTTTGCGCCTTCATTGCCGCAGCTAGCGCCACACGCTTCACGCCCGCGTTCTTGGCGCGCAGCAAGTCGTTTGCACGGGTCTCAACCCACTTCGTAACATCGGTGTCCGCCGGACCGCCGTTGGTCGGGTTGTATTTGAAACCGCCATCTTCCGGGGGATTGTGCGAAGGTGTGATGACGATGCCGTCGGCAAGATGATCTTTGCGGCCGCGGTTGTAAACCAGGATCGCACGTGAAATCACAGGTGTTGGCGTGAATCCCTCATTCTGCTGGATGATGGTCTCGACGTTATTCGCCGCGAGTACTTCCAGGGCTGTCCTCTGGGCTGGTCCCGAAAGCGCGTGGGTATCCTTGCCCATGTAAAGCGGTCCATCGGTTCCCTGCCCGCGCCGGTATTCGCAAATGGCTTGTGTAATCGCAAGAATATGCGCCTCGGTGAAGGTGCCGCGCAACGATGAGCCGCGATGTCCGCTGGTGCCGAAGCTGACCAACTGATTGGGGTCATCGACATCCGGCTGACGTTCGTAATACGCGCGCTCCAGGCGAGCCACGTCAACCAGCATCTCTTTGGGGGCGGGCTTCCCTGCCAGCGGAGAAATTCGCTCCTGCGTCTTCGTTTCAGTTACCATTACCAGCTCCTGTTCACGGCCAGCACGAAGTTTCTGCGATCAAAGTGTCAGATGCATTCTAGGCGATGAAGCGCTCATTGCATACAGGCATATAGGTAAGCTGTGGACCATTCCGGTCAGCTGCCGTCCAGGCGATCTCGCTACCAGTTCAACTCACGATGTACAATTCACCGCATTCATGCAGCATCCAGTGTCGTTACGAACCTTTCGCAGCTTGCTCGCCGGCGCCACCATGGGAGTCGCGGTGTGTGCCGGGGTGGCCGAGGTAACCATGAAGCCGAGAATTGTTGATCTGGACGCCTTTGAAGTGGTCGGCATTATGGCGAGCACCAATAATGCCAAAGAAGCAAGCCCCGACGGAATCATCGGCAAACAGTGGCAGCAATTCGTGGCGGAACGCCTGGGCGACAAGATTCCCGATCGGCTTGATCACGACATTCTTGCCGTTTACGCCGACTACGTCAGTGACGCCAACGGTCAATATACCTACATCCTCGGAGCCAGAGTCAAGCCGGTGGTCAATCCCGTCGTCCCCCAGGGTATGGTCGTGAAAGCCATTCCAGCCGGCAGGTATGCTGTCTTCACTTCCGAACGCGGCCCAGTCGCCAAGGTGGTCGTTGAGACCTGGAAGCAGATCTGGTCGTATTATCGGTCGCCTCAGAATGGCACGCGCGCCTATGTGGTGGACTTCGAGGTTTACGACGAACGCGCCAGCGATCCGAACACTTCCCAGGTGGATATCTACATTGGCGTCAAGTGAGGCAGGCAGCGTCAATCGTTGGCGCCGCTGAAGGTGCTACATCGCCGCCGACGAAGACAATCTCCTCACATCACAGCTTCCTCCAAATCACGTCCTCGTTGTTGCGACGGTCGATAAGGGCATCGACTCTTCCTGTGTCGTTGCGGCGAAAGAGAAGGCGGCCCTCGACGCCCGGTCGAAAGAAGAGGTCGCAATCCTCGGGCACAAGCAACTCGCGTGGCCGCTTGCCCCGCTTTGAATAGAGTTGATCACCCTCACGCGACACGACGAGTGTGAGGCCGGGCGCCAGTTCGTAAGCGCCGACGTAGTCACTCAACTGCGCAATGTCCGCCTTACCGGGGGCTGGGTCCTCGTAGTATCGGAGCATCTGGCCGGCGATGATCTGCCACCGCCCGTCGCGGTACATCCACGTGTCGGTTCCATGATAGCGAGCCTTCAGATTCTGCCCGTAAATGATTTCGGTTTCATCGAGGTCGTACGTGAGAATCGCCGTGTGGCCGAGAATGCGGCTCTGCGGCTTAACGAGCTTAATTGTGCCTGAATACCCTTTCGGCAGGGGGGTGATATCAGCCACCAGTGCAGCCTTATCCATGCTCCGGCCCTTCTCGTCGAAGTACAAGGCATCGCTCGCGAAGTACTTCTTCCACGGTCCCTGATCCCCCAGGGCGGTAGCGTCATAAAGCTCCTGCGTGCGACGAACGAGTTCTTCCTGCGTGATCTGTTCGCTGTCCACAGGCGCAGCAAAGCTGGAAAGAATGAGAAGCGTCGCGAGCAGCATGGCTGCGGATAGCCTGCACATCGGGAACCTCCCAGAAGTGGTTCACAGCTGTTATTTAGACGATGATGCTATCCGGATGTTTCCCTGGCCGCTGGCGCGCTATCGGGTGTCCAGCAGATAAATGGTCTCCAGCACTACATCGCCGGTAATTGCCAGAGATTCCGGACTCAGCTTGTCGGCTGTGTCCTGGGGAGTGTGCCAGAAGACGTTGTTGTAGCCGTAATCAAGGTCGATCAGATCGACCGCTGGAATGCCGACTTTCAGGAAAGGCAAATGATCGTCAGCGATGCTCGCCTCCACCCTGTAGAAGTGCGACTGATAGCCGAGATTGGTGGCTGCCTGGTAGACGATATCGCTCAACCAAGCGGTCGACTGCGTTTCCTTCTGGATGTCAAGGTCTGCGTCGCCGATCATGTCAACCAAGATGAAGGCCTTGATCTTCTTCGACGTGCCATCCTGCTGCCACTTCTGTGCCAGATGACGTGAACCGTAAACACTGTCAGTAGCAGTCCAGTTGACGAAGGCCTCTTCGCCATCGGTCCACAGCAGCCAAACACTATAGCCATCTCGCGATTTGCCACGGAGATAATCGGCGAGCGCCAGTAGTAGAGCAGTCGATGAGCCACCATCGTTGGCGCCGACGAAGGTCGACGGCAGGGGATGAGGCGTGTCGTAGTGCCCGGCGATGACGATGATGCCGTCTTTTTTGCCGGGAAACTTGGCGATGATGTTATTCATCTCGAAGCTGCCGATGGGCGTTTTCGCGCTGAACTTGTCTTCCTCGACATCATCCCCCTTCAGCTTCGATTTGATGTATTGCTCCACCTTGGCATGTCCGGAACTGCCAACCGGGCGCGCGCCGATGGCCACAATCTCCTTCACGTATTGCATGACGCTCTGCCCGTCGAGGTTGGGCTTTGCGGCACTAGCATCAAGCTTGGGCGCTGGACCCTGGATCGTCGTGTCTGCGGTTGCGGGAGGCCCTTTGGCTTCGCTCGCCGCCACTTCGGAGGATTGTTCGCGCTTGCTGCAGCCAGCTGTCAGGAGTGTCAGCATAGCTACCAGGAACAGAGTCACGCAAAAGGAAGTCTTCGCGAGGGTCATGCTCTCTACATTGTAAACGTGCTATTGGATTCGAAAGTCGCAACGGGTGTTCCCGTTTAGCGCATTAGATAGGGTTCTTCCCACCCGTCGGGTACGCAACCGTCTCACATCTATCTGGCGTATGAGGGCGGGACTGGAGAGAATGCCAACAATCACGATACGCCGCAAGCAAAAACGACCACTGCAAAGAGCGGCCGTTTCCCTAAAATGCCGATCTCCGCTAATTTGCCCACTTCGAAGACTAAGGAACACAGCGCGAGCGGCGACTTCTCTTCCCTACCCCGCCACTTCCTCCAGCTGCTTCTGGTCGATGTCGAAGTTGGAGTAGACGTGTTGCACGTCGTCGGAGTCTTCCAGCGCTTCCAGTAAGCGGATCATGGTATTCGCCTGCTGGCCTTCGAGCTTGGTGTAGTTCTGCGGAATCATGGCAACCTCGGCGACTTCAGGCTTTATGCCGGCGTTCTTCACTGCTTCGAGCACAGGCTCGAAAGCCGAGGGGTCGGTCACGATTTCCCAGTTCTCGCCATCGTCCTTCAGGTCTTCTCCACCCGCCTCCAGGACAATGTTCATGAGGTCATCTTCCTTGGCCGCTGACTTTGGTATGACGATGTCACCCTTCTTGTGGAACATCCACCCAACCGAGCCGGCCTCGCCCATGTTGCCGCCATTTTTCGTGAAGATATGCCGTATCTCGCTAACCGTGCGATTACGATTATCAGTGGAAACCTCAACCAGAAGGGCCGCACCCCCGGGACCGTAGCCCTCAAAAGTGACTTCCTCGTAGGTCACGCCGGGCAACTCGCCGGTGCCGCGCTGAATGGCGCGCTTGATGTTGTCGGCCGGCATATTCTCTGCCTTCGCCGCCGCCACGGCAGTGCGCAACCTGGGGTTCTTTTCGGGATCACCACCACTTTTTGCAGCAATGGTGATTTCCTTTATTAGGCGAGTAAAAATCTTCCCGCGCTTCGCATCCAGCGCGCCCTTCTTATGCTTGATTGTTGCCCATTTGGAATGGCCTGACATGGAGAGACCTCTCGAATATAACGCTCCTGTCCGCAAGCAAACGTGCGGAATAGTGGGGCAAACACCTGATTATAGCATTCGTCCCAACTGCTTCTTAGAGCTTGACGCTTGCCTCAAATTGCTGCGCCAGAAGTTTGGGAGCAGCGTTGCACCAGGCGGCGACCAGCGCTTCCTGCAGGATTGGCTTCGTGGCTGTGCGAAGGTGCACACTAGTACACCCTTGCCGTCCCCAGGCGCCCGTTACTGGCTCGAAAACCTTGGGCGCAGCCGCCACAAACTCGTTTTGTTGCTCGGGCGTGAGCTTGACCATCGCGCGATTGTTCTCCGGATAACCTATGGTAGCGAAGATCTTTCCACGCACGCGAAAGTCCGGGTGCCCGTGGTGCCCACGTTCTTGGGCCTCCGGAAGTTTAAGGGCCATGCGGCGAAAGCTGTCAGCAGTCATCGAATTGCACTCCAAAGCAAGGATCGGTGCCGGGATCTGCTTGTGCAAGACGCACAGCAGATCCCTGGTTTTTGTTGGGCGGTTTATTTTGTAGCCGCCATAGCCATTCGGCGCTCCATTTCCTCCGGCGAGACGTCCTCGACGTGTGTCGCTACCCACCACCCATTGCCTTGGGAATCTTCGACGCCGCCGCTGCGGTCGCCATAGAACTGATTGGTGGGCTCGCCCACAGACTTGCCGCCGGCCTTGATGGCCTGTTGATAGACCTGGTCAACATTCTCGACGTACAGGTAGAAATTTGCAGGCTTGGGCTTCCATTGATCGCGCGCTTGACCCAGCATCACGATGGAGGTTCCAATGCGCAATTCGGCATGCCGTATACTGCCGTTCTCATCGGCGTGCTTGTAGATCTCCTGGGCGCCAAAAGCCCGTTTCAGAAAGTCGATTTCGGCGGCGGCATCCGTCACCGTCAGGTAGGGTGTCACGGTCTGATATCCTTCAGGAATTGGCTTGACTGCCATGGTGATTTCTCCTCTACTCGGCGGGCCGAAAGCACGCCGTCTCATTTAATTGTGGATAATTTTCGCAGAGCACCGGGCTGGCGTATTGTAAAAATTTGACCTCCGCGTGAACTGGCATCCCAACAGCAGTGATGAAAATGAGCGACTGACATTCTGTGTAGATGCGGTAGCTGGCGGTGCTGTCAGTCCACCAAAGTCCATTTCCTACCGCGACCATGGCCACGGCTGGAACTCTCTTCGATGAGGGAGGTCGCCGGCTGGAAAGAGCGCCCAAAAGGCCGTGCCCGACTCAATTCCATCGTTGCGCTTGCAAAAATTTCGAGCTACCCTCCCCGCTTCCCTGCCGACTCAGCCACGAAATACACCCCAGCCGCTATACCAGCATAAATAAAGGCGTTGGCCAGAGGAATCGTTCCCCACAGGAGCACGAGAATCAAAGGTGAACTCGGAGCTTGGCTCGCTGCGAATGACAAGATGAACGGCGGACACACAATCGTCGCACCGATCATGAAAATGTGGTGGAGATGGTCCGGCACAGCGTTCGATCGCCAGAAAAAACAGATGCCCAGTCCTATCGCCATCCCTAGCACGAAGCCGAGCGACAGCACAAACAGGAACCAGTTTTCTTTCCTCTGGACTTTTCGTTGGGGTGGGCGTGTCAAGGTTCACCGAATGAATGTCTGCTACATTGTTTCAGGTCGAGTCCCCACCCGTCCTTCACGATGTTGGCCTTCTCTGCCGATGGGGCGTTGCCGCAACCTGCTCTGGGGCAAGCTCCGTGTCCGGGTGCACCGAGGATCGACCTGGTCCGCATCGTCATCGTGATTCCGACTTTGTTGCCGATCAGAGCTCTTTTGCCAGGAAAGCAAGGACGTTGGCCGACCACGCCGCACCCCTGATGACCGAGGCGGGGCTGCGGTGCGTGGTATGCTGCCTCCATCTTCATGAGGAGGGCACTTATGGGGACCCCGGGAACGACACAAAACCCTCGCGCTGCATCGTCCGTCTCACACAACATGGTTACTACAGCGTTTGAGCTCGATGGCTACCGAATCGTGCGCAACCTGGGCCTGGTACGTGGGATCATTGTGCGCTCGCGCTCTATCGTGGGGACGATTGGTGCGAGTCTGCAAACACTGGTGGGCGGCAACATCACGCTGCTAACAAACTTGTGCGAGGAAACCCGCGAGCACGCTTTCGACCTGATGCTGCAGCATGCCGCAGAGTTGGGTGCCAACGCTGTCATCGGCATGCGCTACGATGCAACCGAGGTTATGCAGGGCGTTACCGAGGTTCTTGCGTACGGAACGGCAGTCTTCGTAGAGCGACTAACCTAACCCGTCTTCCGTTGGATATTTCAAGCCGGTAGCTCAACTCGCTCAACGCGTGGGAACCGTGTGAAATTGCAAGAAGGATCGCGTGGAACAGACGGTAAGTCGGGGAAAGAACCCAGCCGCACGGAGGCCACGATGGAGGCAGCCAGGGTGCTTACACCATGCCACGGGCGGGCCGCCCTGCCCGTCTCACCTTCCCGCCCGATCCCCCGCTGCAGCCACATAGGTTCTCAGCGACAAATACGGCCTGACAAAACCATAGCGCTTGAGTGCTCGCACAAAGTTCAGACCGTTTGCGTACGTCTTCAATGCCGCTCGTCGCACGACCGGAAATGTCAGCGCTGCATAGCCCCAGTCGAGGTTGTTGTAGAACCTCTGCGACATGCGCGCAGCAATCGCTAAATCCCGCCGCACCTCGCTGAGGCCGGCAGCGAACAGTTCGCCTGCCGCTTGATTGCCGCTCAGTCCCGACTCAATCGCTTTTGCGGCCTCCTGTCCGCTGACGATCGCGTTGAAGATACCTTCTCCCGTTAACGGGTCGACCAATCCCGCCGCATCGCCAATCAGGAACACACGGCGCGGCACCGAGTTGTCAAGCCAGCCACCAATCCCGAGATACTGTCCGACGACACGGTCGAAAGTCTCGGTGTTTAGCCTGCGGCGGATGTAGTCAGACAACGTGGCGCGCGTGACCTTCTGGTTCTCTTCCGGTGATTCTGCACACAAGCCGACGTTGAGATGATCGCCCTTGGGAAAGACCCAGCCGTAACCGTTGCGCACCACTCCGAAATCGAGTCCCAGACCCGGCGGCTCACCCGAACATCGCACCTGGGCTTCCAGTGCAAATGCCTTGCGGAACCAGTCAGGATTGCCACAAAACAGACGCACCTGGCTGTTGGCGCCATCGGCCCCGACCAGGAATCGCGCCTCAAATTCGCCAATATCGGTCGTGAGAACGACGTCGCTCGTTGTTTCTTTGACTCCACGAATCGACTTGATGAGTCGGAACTTTGCGCCCGCCTCAAGCGTCTTGTTTAGGCAGAAGGCGTCCAATTCCTCGCGGACGGTCATCACGCAGAGGGGCCGCGGAC
>Ga0306920_100010153_pt1 | contig 12613 bp, 6 predicted proteins | sample flu12Cox44000170_FD_204666 | JGI IMG/M metagenome (GOLD analysis project Ga0306920, IMG submission 204666) | Lab enrichment of tropical soil microbial communities from Luquillo Experimental Forest, Puerto Rico - flux4day.12C.oxic.44.000.170 (v2)... | ecosystem: Environmental > Terrestrial >...
CGGCCCTGCCGACTCCGACCCTGCCCGCGGACGTGCGCGATGCCGCGGTAGCGCTGGGGCACCTGTTCGGCTGGCTGCGGGGGCGCTTTGCCACCGGGCGCCTGGTCGGGGTGGGCCACCGTGTGGTGCACGGCGGCCCGCGGTATTCGAGCCCGGCCCGCGTCACCCCCGAGGTGCTGGCCGAGCTGCGCAGACTGGTGCCGTTCGCACCGCTCCACCAGCCCTACAACCTGGCGGCGATCGAGGCGGTTTCAGAGCAGCGCGCCGATGTGCCGCAGGTCGCCTGCTTCGACACGAGCTTTCATCGCACTCTGCCCGCGGTTGCCAAGCTGCTTCCGTTGCCGCCGGAAGTGTGCCGCGGCGGCGTCGAGCGCTACGGGTTCCACGGCCTCTCCTATGAGTACATTGCTTCCGTCCTGCCGCAGGTGGCGCCACAGATCGCGCAGGGCCGCGTGATCGTCGCCCACCTCGGCAGCGGCGCCAGCCTGTGTGCGCTGCGCGCCGGCACGAGCATCGAGAACACGCTCAGCTTCACCGCGCTCGACGGACTCTGCATGGGCACGCGGCCCGGCTCGGTCGACCCGGGAGTCATCCTGTACCTGTTCCAGGGACTCGGCCTTTCCGTGAAGGAAGTCGAGACGCTCCTCTACAAGAAGTCGGGCCTCCTCGGCATCTCCGGGATCAGCAACGACATGCGGGCGTTGCTCGCGAGCGGCGAAGCGTCCGCGGCGCTCGCCGTGGACTACTTCGTGTATCGGGTGGCGAAAGAGGTCGGCGCGCTGACGGCGGTGCTCGGGGGTCTCGACGCACTGGTCTTTACGGCAGGCATCGGCGAGAACTCAGCCGAGATCCGCCGTCGCGTGTGTGCAGCCTGCGCCTGGCTCGGCATCGAGCTCGATGAGAAGGCCAACGACACCGACGCCGGCTGCATCAGCCGCAAGAGCAGCCGGGTGTCCGCCTGGAGGATTCCGACGAACGAGGAACTCATGATCGCCCGGCATACCGGGCGACTGTTGGCATCGGGGCCGGCCCGCAGCTAACGGACCCGATCCCGCAAGGAGTCTGTATATGGCCGCAACTGCACCGCTCGGGCCCACAACCGGCACCGAAAAGTCTCCCTGGCAGGGCTTCCGCAGCGGCCTGTGGCAGAAGGAGATCAACGTCCGCGACTTCATCCAGCAGAATTGCACGCCGTACGAAGGCGATGGCAGCTTTCTCAAGCCCGCCACGGCACGCACCCGGCGCGTCTGGGAGAAATTGCAGGCGCTGTTCGTCGAGGAGCGCCGCAAGGGCGTACTGGATATCTCGCAGGTACCGGGATCGATCACCGCTTACGCGCCCGGCTACATCGACCGCGACAACGAGATCATCGTCGGGCTGCAGACCGAGGCGCCGCTCAAGCGCGGCATTCTGCCGAATGGCGGCATCCGCATGGTGCTCAGCGCGCTCGAGGCGTACGGCTACCCGCCCGATCCCAAGGTGGTGGAGATATTCACCAAGTACCGCAAGACGCACAACAATGCGGTGTTCGACGCCTACACCGCGGACGCGAGGCGCTGCCGCAGCTCGCACATCCTCACCGGGCTTCCGGATGCCTACGGGCGTGGCCGCATCATCGGCGACTATCGCCGCGTCGCGCTGTACGGCGTCACGCGCCTCATCAAGCGCAAGGAGGAAGAAAAAGACGCCCTCGATGCCCAGCCCTCGCTCGATGCCATCATCCGCGACCGCGAGGAGCTCGCCGAGCAGAGCCGTGCCCTCGAGGAGCTGCAGGAGATGGCGAAGAGCTACGGGTTCGACATCTCCCGCCCCGCGGCGAACGCGCGTGAGGCCGTGCAGTGGCTCTACTTCGGCTACCTCGCGGGCGTCAAGGAGCAGAATGGCGCCGCGATGTCGCTCGGCCGCACCTCGACGTTCCTCGACATCTACTTCGAGCGCGATCTCGCAGCGGGCGTGCTCAACGAGGAGCAAGCCCAGGAGATCATCGATGACTTCGTGATCAAGCTGCGCATAGTGCGCTTCCTGCGTACCCCGGAGTACGACGCGCTCTTCGCCGGCGACCCGACCTGGGTCACCGAGTCGATCGGCGGGATGGGCGAGGACGGCCGCACGCTGGTGACGCGTACGAGCTTCCGCTTCCTGCAGACGCTCTACAACTTAGGTCCCGCGCCCGAACCCAACCTCACCGTGTGGTACTCGCCAAGGCTGCCGGAGGGCTTCCGGCATTTCGCGGCGAAGGTGGCGATCGATACCAGCTCCATACAGTTCGAGAACGACGAGACGATGCGCCGTGTGTGGGGGGACGATGGTGCGATCGCCTGCTGTGTCTCGCCGATGGTTCTCGGCAAGCAGATGCAGTTCTTCGGCGCGCGCGCCAATCTCGCCAAGTGCCTGCTGTACGCCATCAACGGCGGGCGCGACGAGATGAGCGGCAAGCAGGTCGCGCCGGCCTTCGAACCGGTGAAGGGCGAGGTGCTCGATTTCGATGACGTGCTCGAACGGTTCGAGCGCACGATGGACTGGCTCGCGGGCGTGTACGTCAACGCAATGAACGTCATCCACTACATGCACGACAAGTACGCCTACGAGCGCATCGAGATGGCCCTGCACGACTACGCGCCGCTGCGCACCATGGCGTTCGGCATTGCGGGCTTGTCGGTGGTCGCGGACAGCCTCTCGGCAATGAAGCACGCCAAGGTACGCGTGCTGCGCGATGACACGGGACTCGTCACCGATTACCAGATCGAGGGCGAATTTCCGATGTTCGGTAACAACGACAACCGCGTCGACCAGCTGGCTACCTGGACGGTGAGCACGTTCATGAGCAAGCTGCGCAAGTACCCGACCTATCGCAATGCGGTCCACACCCAGTCGGTCCTCACCATCACCTCGAACGTGGTGTACGGCAAGGGGACCGGCAATACCCCCGATGGGCGCAGGAAGGGGGAGCCGTTCGCGCCCGGCGCCAACCCGATGCACGGCCGCGACAGCCACGGCATCCACGCCGCGGCGGCCTCGGTTGCGAAGATCCCCTACCGCGATGCCCAGGATGGCATCTCGCTCACGGCGTCGCTGGTGCCGACGGGCCTTGGCCGCACCGAGGCGGACCGCGTCACCAATCTGACGCGGATTCTGGATGCGTACTTCGGCGTCACCGGTTTTCACATGAACGTCAACGTGCTCAATCGCGAGACGCTGCTCGACGCCATGGAGCATCCGGAAAAATATCCGAGCCTCACCATCCGGGTATCGGGTTACGCGGTGAACTTCGTGCGGCTCACCCGTGAGCAGCAGATGGACGTCATCAACCGCACTTTCCACGGCGCCTGAGGACCGGAGGGAGGGCACGCTCATGGCCCAAGCGAGCGATGCGAAACGGGTTCCGTTGGAGGCGAAGAGCCCCTTCGATCTGCGCGTGGATCTCGGCAACGACGTGCCGGAAACCGACGTGCGCACGGCTCTGGCGCAGGGCGATATGGGGTTCCTGCACTCCTTCACGACCGGGTCGGCGGTCGATGGACCGGGCATACGCGTCGTGGGCTGGACCACCGGGTGCATGTGGCGCTGTCAGTATTGCCACAATCCGGACACCTGGACCATGCGCAACGGCATTCCGGTGAGCGTGGCGCAGGCACTCGAGGAGCTGGGCAAATACCGTCACGGTTTGAAGATCATGTCGGGAGGCGTGACGATCAGCGGCGGCGAGCCGCTGATGCAGCGTCGCTTCGTCATGAAAGTCCTGAGCGGTGCCAAGGAGATGGGCATCCACACCGCGATCGAGACCAATGGTTTTTTAGCCGCTGAGCTGTCCGACACCGACCTCGACAGCATCGATCTCGTGTTGCTCGGCATCAAGACATGGGGCCGGGAGCGACACCGCGCCCTCACCGGCCGCGACCCCGAGCCGACACTCGAATTCGCGCGCCGCCTCGCGAAGCGAGGCCAGCCGCTCTGGGTCCGCTTCGTGCTGGTTCCGGGCCTCACCGATGACGCCGCGGATATCGCGCACATCGCCACCTTCGCAGCCTCCCTCGGCAACGTGCAGCGGGTCGAGGTGCTGCCCTTTCACCAGATGGGCCGCTTCAAGTGGGAGACGCTCGGTATCCGCTACGCGCTCGAAAGCACCGAGCCGCCATCGCCGGCAGCCGTTGCGGCAGCATGTGGGATCTTTCGAGCCCAGGGTCTGAGGGCGGATTGAGTTTGCGTCCACCGCCCATGCGTACTGCGCGGAGGTGACCGTGGCGAGCAAGTTCGTCGACTCGTTGGTCGGTACTCTGGTTACCGGCATCCTGATCGTCGCGCCGGTGTACCTCGGAATCCTGCTGCTGCTGAAAATAATGCAATCGCTGGGCTCGCTGGTCCGGCCATTCACTCGGCTCGTACCCGACTGGCTGCCGGCCGAAGGCCTGCTCGCGCTGCTGCTGGTGCTCATCCTGTGCTTCGTCGTGGGATTGCTGTCGAGAACACGGCTGGGTCGTGCGGTGCGCGAGGGCCTCGAGCATGCGGTATTCGAAAAGCTCCCGGGGTACACGCTCTTCAGAAGCCTGACGATGCGGATTGCCGGCCAGACCGATGACATGGCCTGGAAGCCCGCGCTCGCCGAGATCGAGGATGCGCTCGTGCCAGCCTTCATCATCGAAGAGCTCGCGGATGGCCGCTACACGGTGTTCGTGCCGTCGGTGCCGACACCGCTCGCGGGCGCGGTCTACGTGCTGGATCGCGAGCGGGTTCATCCGGCGAACGTCAAGTTCGCGCAAGCCATTAAAACCGTGTCGCGCTGGGGAGCGGGCTGCAAGGAGCTGGTGGCGGCAGCTGAGGATACCCAGGGCCGCAAGATCGCTCCGTGACGGCGCGCTGACTACGCCGAGTCGGGCTGCCCGTCCGCCCCGGGCGGCGCGGCCGCCCGGACTCTCTCGGCATGATGATCGGCCGCCAGCAGCATGTAGAACGCCGGCACGACGAACAGCGTGAACAGCGTGCCGATCGCGAGCCCCGTCGAGATCACCAGTCCCATGGCGAAGCGTCCCGCAGCGCCCGCGCCGCTCGCGATCACGAGCGGTATGACCCCGAGCACCATCGCCGCGGTCGTCATGAGGATCGGCCGCAGCCGGACGCCGGCCGCGTGCTCGATGGCATCAGCCTTGCTCATGCCGGCGCGCTGCGACTCGTTGGCGAACTGCACGATCAGGATGCCGTGCTTGGAAACCAGGCCCATGAGCGTCACCAGCCCGACCTGCGTGTAGATGTTCAGGCTCGAGATCAGATTGACGAAGATCAGCGCGCCGAATAGCGCCATCGGCACGGACACCAGGATCACGATCGGATCGCGCAGGCTGTTGAACTGCGCCGCGAGCGCGAGAAACACGATGATCACCGCGAACAGCAGCGTGGTAGCGAAGCCCCCGGACTCCTGCACGAACTGCCGCGACTGCCCGGAGTAGTCCATGTGGTAGCCGCTCGGCGCGACCTCGGCCAGCGTGTCACGCAGGAACTTGAGTGCGTCCCCCTGCGCCAGGCCGGTCGCCCCGGAAAGGGTGGCGGAATTCAGCTGCTGGAAGCGGTTGATCGATTCGGGAACGACCTGGTTCTTGAGGCTGGCGAGAGTCGCTGCCGGGACGACCGATCCGTCGGGCGCACGGACGTAGTAGTCGAGCACCTGATCGGGATTGAGGCGATCGGCTTGCAACACCTGCGGAATGACCTTGTAGGAGCGGCCGGCAATCGAGAAGTAGTTGACGTAGCCACCGCCGAGCGCTGCGCCGAGCGCGCCGCCGACATCCTGCTGCGTGAGTCCGAGCATCGAGACCAGATCGCGGTTGACGACCACGGTCGACTGCGGCTTGTCAATCTTGAGATCGGTGTCGATGAAATAGAACTGGCCGCTCTCGCGCGCCTTGTTGAGCACCGCCTGCGCCACTTCGTTCAGGTTCTGGAATGGCTCGGTGGTGTTGATGACGACCTGAACGGGGGCGCCCTGGGCACCGGGCAGGGGCGGGAGCGCGAACACGAAAATCTGCCCGCCGGCGACCGTGCCCCATTTGCCCTGCAGCACCTGCTGCAGCTCGGTCGCGTCGCGGGTGCGCTCATCCCAGGGCTTGAACACCATGCCGCCGAAGCCCTGGGCCGGCAGTGTGATCTGGAACATCATCTGGTATTCGGGGAGCTTGGCGCCGATGTCGAACATCTGCTGTGCGTAGCCCAGCATCTGATGCGAAGTGGCGTTCGGGGATGCCTTGAGCTGATAGAAGAGGAACCCCTGATCCTCCTCCGGGGTGAGCTCGGCTTTGGAGGTCATGCCGAGCAGGATCGTGGCACCGAAGAGCAGCAGGCCCATCACGACGACCACGCTCCAGGTGGTGAGCGCACTGGCGAGGAGCCGCTCATAACCGCCGCGTACGCGCTCGAACACGCGGTCGATGAGCTGCACGAAACGGCCGCTCTCCTGCTCGCTGATGAAGAAGCGCGAGCACATCATCGGCGAGAGCGTGAGCGCGATCACTGCCGACACGGTCACGGCACCGGCGAGCGTAAACGCGAACTCGGTGAACAGCGCCCCGGTCAGGCCTTTCTGGAAGCCGATCGGTAGGTACACTGCGACCAGCACCACCGTCATCGCGAGGATCGGCCCGCCGAGCTCACGTGCTGCAAGAAGCGCTGCTTCCATCGGGCTCTTGCCTTCCTCCTTCATGTGCCGGTCGACGTTCTCGACCACGATGATGGCATCGTCGACCACCAGGCCGATGGCGAGCACCAGCGCCAGCAGCGTCAGCAGGTTCAGGGAGTAGCCGAACGCGAGCATGATGAAGAACGTGCCGATCAGCGACAGCGGCATCGCGATCACCGGGATGATCACCGCGCGCAGGCTGCCGAGGAACAGGAAGATCACACCCGTCACGATCAGCAACGCCTCGATCAGGGTCTTCACCACCTCGCGAATCGAGGAAGTGACGAAGCCGGTGCTGTCGTAGACGATCTCCCCTTGCAGCCCGCGCGGCAGCTGCGCCTGGATCTCCGGCATGAGGGTCCTGACCCGCTGCGCCACTTCGAGCAGGTTCGCATCGGGTGCCACCTTGACGCCGATGAATACGGCCAGCTTGCCGCTGAAGGAGACGTTCGAGTCGTAGTCCTCCGCGCCGAGGACGACCGTCGCCACATCCCGCAGCCGCACGATCGCGCCGTCTTTCTGCTTGACGGCGAGCTGCTCGAACTCCTCGACGCTGTGCAGGTCGGTGTTGGTGGTGAGATCGACGCTCACCATCTGCCCCTTGGTCGTGCCGACCGCGGCCAGATAGTTGTTGGTCCCCAGCACCTGAAAGACATCCGCAGCCGTGACGCCGTGCGCAGCCAGCTGCGACGGGTTCAGCCAGGCACGCAGCGCGAACTGCCGGCCGCCGAGGATCTCGGCGGTCTGCACGCCCTGCAGCGCATCGAGCTTGGGCTTCACGACGCGCGCAAGGTAATCGGTGATGCTGTTGGAGGGCAGCACATCGCTGCGGAACCCCATGTACATGGCATCGATGCTCTGCCCGATCGCAATGCTCAGCACCGGCTGCTGCGCCTGCGGCGGTAGCTGATTGCGGACCGAGGTGACCTGCGTCTGGATCTCGGTGAGCGCACGGTTGGCGTCGTAGTTCAGCCGCAGTGTCGCCGTGATGGTCGAGAGGCCGGTGGTGCTGGTGGAAGAGAGGTAGTCGATACCCTGCGCCTGCGCGATCGCCTGCTCGAGCGGTTGGGTGATGAAGCCGGCGATGGTCTGCGCATCCGCGCCGTAGTACGCGGTCGTGATGGTGACCACGGCGTTCTCGGTCTTCGGATACTGGCGCACCTGCAAGGTGGTAAGCGCCCGCAGCCCCAGCACCAGAATCAACGCACTGACGACGATCGCCAGCACCGGTTTCCTGATGAAGGTATCGGTGAAGTTCATCGCTCGAGTCCTCTGTCCGTCGCTGGCGCCGGTGCCGGCCTCAATGCTCCTGCGGCCTGGGATTCGGGTTGTCTGCCGGCTTCACGCTGTTGTCGATATGCACCGGCGCACCATTTTTCAACTTGATCTGGCCGCTGGTGACCACCTCGACCCCCGCCTCGAGTCCGCTGAGGACAGCGACCTGATCGCCGCGCGTCGGACCGGTGGTCACGAAGGTCTGCTCCACCACCCGCGTGTCCGGGGGAAGCGCTGGTGGTCCCTTGCTCGCCTTCTTGGGCGCCGCTGGCTTATCCACCGGATCCGCCTCGCTGGCGGCTGCGGCAGCCTGGTCGGCATCGAACTGGCTCTTATTCCGGACGACGTACACCGTCTCGCCGTACGGGTTGTAGACGATCGCGGTCTGGGGCAGCGTCAGGTAACGCTGCTGCGAGCCCGATTCGATCGCAACGTTGACGAACATCCCCGGGCTAAGTACGCGATCGGGATTCGGTACGCGCGCCTCGACCTCGACATTGCGGGTGTTGGTGTCGACTCTCGGATTCACGGCATTGACGGTGCCGCGAAAAGTCTTGCCGGGAAACGCATCCAGCGTCAGGTTTGCCCCTCGGCCGACCTCGACTTGCCCCAGGCTTTTTTGCGGTACGAAGAAGTCGACGTACTCCGGATCGAGCTGCTGCAAAGTGACGATCACCGTGCCGGAATTCAGATAGGTACCCGGAGTGATTGTGACGATGCCGGCGCGACCGGCGAAGGGTGCGCGCAGCTGTTTTTTGGAGATGATCGCCTGCTGTTGGGCGACGGCGGCCTGCTTGACTTTCAGATCGGCCGCGGCGTTGTCATAGTCGGCCTGCGCGATCACGTGCACCGCGATCTGTCGCTGGGCGCGCTCGTAGGTGAGCTGGGAGAGTGCGGTTTGCGCCTCGAGCTGGTGCAGGTTGGCTACCTCGTCGGTGGTGACCAGCTCGAGCAACAGCTGACCGGCCTTGACGTCCTCACCCGAGCGCACATTGACGCGCCCTACCAGGCCGGCAACCTCGAGGGCGAGATCGGAGCCCCGGGCCGCGCGCAACGTGCCGACCGCACGCAGCTCCGGCTGCCACTCCTGGTAGGAGGTCTTCGCAGTGGTCACCACTGCCGGTGGCGGCGGCTTCATGCCGGCCAGCATCTTCATGATCATCAATACCTTGATGCCCGCGATGATCCCGATCAATACGAGCACGGCGACGATCATGATGATCATGCGCCTCGTCGTACTCGGCTTTTTCTCGACCCGCGTCTGCATGCGGGAGGCTCCTCAACGCGAATTGGTTCCCCCCGTGTTCGCGTGCACGGTGTTGCATGTCCGGTTCCCGATCACAGTCACCCACGACCCTCGGGCCGCGCGGGGGGGGGTCCGGCAGGGCTATTGTGCCGCGATACGACTCAAACTGTCCCTCTCTAAAGAAGGAGGAAATCGCGCCGCGGGCGCCACTCAGGCCGTGCGGAGCTGCGACACTGTATGGCAGGGCTGGCGCGGCCTGCCGCCGGGCCTTGAAAAAGAGTCCTCGACCAGCGGACGCAAACGAGCGATGAAAGAGCTTGACGGTGAGTCAGGTTATCCGGCGAGCGAGCGCGCGGCGGACCGTTGCAAAGCTAGCCGGCACCGTGCGTCGGCAGGCGCGGTAGCACCTCTGCCGAAGGAAGCTGAGTCACTCGAGTACGTGACGTGCACCGCTCGACAATCAGCACTCCAACTCCGTAGTGGTTGTATTCGTACTTGCTGGCGCGAGCTAACATGTTGGCAAGAAGCGCTGCGCTGCCGCGGCGACATGCGCACGTCGAGCTTTGGCTCGAGTCGTCTCGTTCTGTTGTCAAAGCCTGGTCATAGGCCCTGGTCGATGCATCCACCGGGGTCATCGGTACGCCAGTGCTGACCAGGCTCGACGGACCGCACGGGCTGGCCATGGCCACTCCTGAGGGGGCGACCTGCCCGCTGCTGCTCCCGAGCCTGGGTGGAGTGGCGGCCACGGCGCACTCTCTCGCCGGCTGACCGGCGGGGCCGCCTGCGGGCGCGTAGAATCCTCCGACCGCGGGTCCTTTTGACCACGCAATGTCGTCGAGGCCGGATGCCCGCCGTGAGATGTGGTTTCTGCCTGCAGCACGCAGCGGTGGGCGCACTGTGCGCGCTGCTGCTCCTCTTTGGAATTTCGTGGCCGGCCTCCGCCGACGATGCCAAGCCGCAGACGGCCATCCTGCTCGTCGCCCGCGGCGAGCTAAACGATCCATTTTTCGCAGACTCGGTCGTGCTCGTGATGAACAATCTCGGGCCCGCCCCGATCGGCCTCGTGGTCAACAGGCCGACCGAAATCCCGGTCTCGCATCTCTTTCCCGATCTCAAGCGCCTGGGGCAGGTAAAAGACAAGGTGTACTTCGGTGGACCGGTCGAAATGGCGTCCGTGTGGTTTTTGTTTCGCGCCAGCAAGGCACCCGAGCACGCCGTTCAGGCGTTCACCGGCATCTGCGTGAGCGCAAACCGCGACCTGCTGCTGCAACTGCTGGGCCGCGACAAGCCGATGGACGGTCTACGGATCTTCATCGGCCACTCCGGCTGGGCGCCGGGTCAACTCGAGGGCGAGATCGCCCGGGGCGCCTGGTCGCTCGAGCGGCCTGCGCCGGATGCGATCTTCAATCGCAAGCCCGAGCACCCGTGGCCGCCTCCGCAGCACGATCCCAACCGCAGCACCTGATCGCCTCGTGACCGATGGCCAGCAGTGACAAGGTGCCCCCGAGCCATGCGCGTGCCGTCATCATCGGCGGCGGCGTCGCGGGCTGCTCGATCGCGTATCACCTTGCGAAACTCGGCTGGACGGACATCGTGCTGCTGGAACGCGAGCAGCTCACCTCCGGCACCACCTGGCACGCGGCGGGCCTGCTCACCACGCTCAGGGATACCGAGACGCAGACGCGTCTCGCGGCATACACCCAGCAGCTCTATCGCCGCCTCGAGGAAGAGACCGGACAGGCGACTGGCCTCATCGAGTGCGGATCGATTCAGCTGGCCCTCACCCCCGACAAAGAGGAGGAGATGCGCCGTGGCTATCGCGCGGCGCAGAGTTGGGGTATCGAATGCGAGGAGATCAGCGCGGCCGAGGTACAGCGGCTGTGGCCGCTGGCGTACGTTGGCGACGTGCAGGCCGCGTTCCACTTTCCGCGCGATGGGCGCATCAACCCCACCGATGTCACGCGCGCCCTCGCCAAGGGGGCGCGCCAGGCGGGCGTCGCGATATTCGAGCGCTGCCCGGTCACCGCCATCGAGCAGCAGGATGGCCGCGTGCGCGCGGTCGAGTGCGTGCACGGACGGATCGAGACCGGCATCGTCGTGAATTGCGCCGGCATGTGGGCGCGTCAGATCGGCCAACTGGCTGGAGTGGACGTACCGCTCCAGGCCGCCGAGCACTATTACCTGATTTCCGAGCCGGTGGCGGGCGTGCATCCGAAGCTTCCGATCCTGCGCGACCCCGGCCGCAGCACCTACATTCGCGAGGAAGCCGGCAAGCTCATGGTGGGCATTTTCGAGGAGGTCGCGCGCCCCTGGAGCGTGACCGGCATTCCGAGCGATTTCGCCTTCGGCGAAATACCGCCGGACTGGGATCGGATGCAGCCGTATCTCGAGCGCGCCTGCGGCCGCGTCCCGATACTCGCGCAGACCGGCGTCAAACTCCTCTTCTGCGGCCCCGAGTCGTTCACGGCCGACCACAACTATCTCATGGGCGAGGCGCCCAACCTGAAGGGCTTCTTCGTCGCCGCCGGCTTCAATTCCCTCGGCATCCTCTCCGGCGGCGGCGTCGGCTTCGTGATGGCGGACTGGATCGCGCGCGGCAGCGCTCCGCTGGATGTCTGGTCGGTCAATATCCGGCGCACCCATCCATGGCAGAACAACCCCCGCTACCTCGCCGATCGTGTGGTGGAGACACTCGGCATCGGCTATCAGGACCACTGGCCGTTCCGCCAGTGGACCACCGCACGCGGGGTGAAGCGCAGCATCCTGCATGAGCGCGTGGCGACCGCAGGCGCCTGCTTCTGCGAGTCAGCCGGATGGGAGCGGCCCAACTGGTATGCACGCCCGGGACAGGAGCCTCAGTACGAGTACCGCTGGGGCCGGCAGAACTGGTTCGAGAACCATGCCGACGAGCATCGCGCGGTACGCGAGGCCGTGGGCCTCTTCGAGCAGTCCTCCTTCGCCAAGATCCTCGTCCAGGGACGGGACGCCGAGCTCGCGTTGAACCGTATCGCGACTGCCGATTGCCGCACGCCGATCGGCAAGGTGCTCTACACCCAGTTCCTCAACGAGCGCGGCGGCATCGAGGCGGACGTCAGTGTCACGCGGCTCGCAAGCGATCGTTTCATGGTCGTGACTGCGGCTTTCACGGCGACGCACGTGATTGCCTGGCTGCGCGATCACATCGCCGCCGACCGCCACTGCGTCATCACCGACATCAGTGATGGCTGGTGCATGCTCAACGTCCAGGGTCCGCGCTCGCGCGCGCTGCTGTCGAGCGTCGCCGGTGGCGACTGGTCGAACGGGGCCTTTCCGTTCGGCACCGCGCGCGAGGTACAGATCGGCTACGGCCAGGCGCTCGCTGTCCGGATCACCTACATGGGCGAGCTGGGCTGGGAGCTGTATGTCCCCGTGCCCTTCGCGCTCGGCGT
>Ga0306920_100010154_pt1 | contig 12613 bp, 10 predicted proteins | sample flu12Cox44000170_FD_204666 | JGI IMG/M metagenome (GOLD analysis project Ga0306920, IMG submission 204666) | Lab enrichment of tropical soil microbial communities from Luquillo Experimental Forest, Puerto Rico - flux4day.12C.oxic.44.000.170 (v2)... | ecosystem: Environmental > Terrestrial >...
AGCACCGAGCACAGTCAGCGCGCTGAAGGCGACGGCCTTGCCGGCCGTGTCGAGCGTCTCGGCCACTGCCGCCACCACCGCATCGTGGTCGCCCCGGCGGGCCCCACGGCGCTTCAATGCGGCGCGGAAGCGGACGACGAGGAACAGTGCGTAATCGATGCCGAGCGCGAGCGCGAACATCAGGGCGAAGTTGAGCGCCCAGATGGAGACGGGTGAGAGGTAGGTCGTGAGCACCAGCGCGCCGGCCGCCACCATGAGCCCCACCATGGTCAGCAGCAACGGGAGGCCGGCGGCCACCAGGCTCCCGAACACCACGATCAGGATGGCGATGGTGACGGGCCACGACAGCATCTCGGAGCGGAGCATGGCCGAGCGGTTGGCGTTGTTGAAGTTGGCCCACAAAGCACTGTCACCGGTAAGGGTCACGGACACCCCGGGACGCGCGAGTCGCGAGAGCGGCCCGTTCAGGGCGTCCGCCGCCTGCACCATGGCGTTGGGGTCCGCCGCCGCGCCCGCGGTGACGACAGCGGTGCGGCCGTCGTGCGAGAGGGACAGCCCGGGCTGCGGCAGCGTGACGGTCGACACGTCGGGGTTCGCGCGCAGCGTGCGCGCCACCTCGGTGACCACCTGCTGCCCGGCCGGGCTCGACGCGATCGGTGCGTTGTGGTCGACCACGACGACCTGGAGCGCCGTCGAGCCCAGACCGGCGAAGTCGCGCTGTACGACGTTGCGCGCCCGGACCGACTGGCTCGACGAGTCCTGCCAGCCGGCGCCCGCCAGCGCGTGCTCGACCCGGACGGCGAACACGCCGAAGGTGCCGACGACCACCAACCACACCAGCAGCACGGCCCGGAAATGGGACGCCGTCCAACGGCCGAGCCGGGCCAGCGGACTGCCGCGGAACGGGACAACGGCCGCGTCGCGCCCGCGCATGTCGGGCCCGGCCGCCTCGATCTCCGGCCACTCGCTGGCCTCCACCTGTAATTCTGTCACCGGCACCGGTTGCTCCTTCTCGGGTCGTATACCCCTCTGGGTATCGTAGCCCATACCCCTGGGGGTATCAACTCCGAGCGGAACAAGCTCCGGACGTGGCGCGACGTGACCGCGTGCTTCGGCAAGGCGGCCGGCGCCCGGCGCTCAGGCCAGCTTCATGAACATGCGCTGAACCTCTTCGAGCGGATAGCCCTCGGCAGCGGCATCATCGGGGTTCTCCACGCAGTAGGTCAGGCCGGCGGCCACCATCTTGAAGCCGGCCTGTTCGAGGGCCTTCGTGGCGGCCGAGATCTGGGTGACGATGTCGCGACATTCCCGTCCTTCATCGAGCATCCGCTCGATCGCCTGCACCTGGCCGGCGGCGCGGTGGAGTCGCCGCCGCACGTCCTCGACCACTTCCTCGGGCATCTCCATCGCAACACTTCTCCTCGAACTTAGGGGACCACGGTCCCAAAGGGACCAAAGTCCCCGTACGAGTCTCCAGTGTAGCCGATACCCTAGGGGGTATGTTTAGCCGAATGGAAGCAGACGCAGGGAGGATGGCATGAGCGGGAACGTCCGGGTCAACCACATGGACGGTGACCTCTTCGAGATCGCCGTCCGGGACCATCTGGTCTACGTCGACCAGCCGAAGGAAGCAGGTGGCTCCGACGCCGCCCCCACCCCCGGCGAGTTGTTCGTGGCCCGCCTGGCCTCGTGCGTGGCGCATTACGTGAGGAAGTACCTGGTCCGCCACAGCCTGCCGACGGAAGGGATGACCGTCGACGCCGCCTTCACCATGGCCGACCGGCCCGCACGCGTCGGCGAGATCAACGTGTCGATCGATCTGCCCCAGGGGCTGCCGGACGAGCGGAAGGCCGGGCTCTTGGCCGTGGCCTCGCACTGCACGGTGCACAACACGCTCGAAGACCGGCCGGAGGTGAGCATCGACCTCGCGACCGGGGCGCGCCAAGCTGCTGACCAGACCGTAGCGGCGTAGTCGAACGCCGTTTCGATCGCCGCACCAACAGCGCGGCTTCAGTCGATCGATTCGCTCCCGAGGTAGGCGCCGACAACGTCGGAATGGATGTCGGCCGGCTTTCCACGTTTGACGATCTCGCCGTTGACCATGATGGCGGCTTCGTCCGCAACCGAGAGTGCTGTTTGTACGAACTGTTCCACCATGACAATGGTCAGTCCCTCACCGGCAACGAGCTGGCCGACGATGTCGTAGAGCTGGTCGACGATGATCGGTGCCAGTCCCATGGACAGCTCGTCGAGCAGAAGGATCTGCGGTTCCGTGGTCAGCGCCCGCGCCAAGGAGAGCATCCGCTGCTCACCGCCGGACAACGTCCCCGCAACCTGCCTGCGCCGGTCCGCCAGCGGGGGGAACCGCGCGAAGGCCTGTTCCTCCACCGTGCGGCTCTTCAGCCCGGATTTGCGGAACGTGTACATGAGGAGGTTCTCCGAAACCGAGAGGTTCGGAAAGATGGACCGGCCCTCTGGGATCATGCACACCCCCGAACGCGCCAAGCGCTCCGTTGCGTTCTTCGCCAGGGGACGCCCCGCCACCTCCACGGTCCCCGCTGACAGCGGGATCTGTCCCGAGATCGCGCTGAGCAGCGTCGTCTTGCCGGCGCCGTTCGGGCCGAGCAAGGCCATCGACGTGCCCGAGCGCACCTCGAAGGAGATCCCGTGCAACACCTCGATGCGGCCGTAGCCGGCCCGCACGTCGACCGCGGAGAGGGCCAGCGACGCCGAGACCGCGTCATGGGAGCGGCCGGAGATGGGTGCGTCGTCACGCGCTCCCTCTGCCGCCGCGCTCACTGCGACCGCGGGCGGCGTCGCTGACTTCGTCTCGCCGCCGAGATAGGCCTCCTGTACGACGGGATTGGCCTGGACCGCGGCAGGGTCCCCGCGCGCGATCACGGAGCCGTTGTCGAGCACGTCGACCCGTGCGCAGATCGACATCACCAGCGTCATGTCGTGTTCGACCAGCAGGACGCCCATGCCTTCGGCCGCCAGCTGTTGGAGGACTTCGCCCACGCCGTGCGTCTCCCCCGCGTTGAGGCCAGAGCTCGGTTCGTCGAGGAGCAGCACCGACGGTGAGGTGGCGAGGGCGCGCGCCATCTCGACGAGACGCGCGAGCCCTGTCGGCAGCGAATCGCTCGGCTCGTCGGCCACGTCGAGGATCCCGACCCGCGCCAGCTGGTACTCCGCCTCCGCGGCCGGGGTCCTCCCGCTGGCGAGCTTGTGCTGCTGCACCTCTGCCGCCATCTGCACGTTGTCGCGGGCGGTCAGCGTGCCGAACAACTCGAGGCGCTGGAAAGTCCGCCCGAGGCCCAGACGTGCGCGCGCGTGGGGACGGTGACCGGTCACATCCTGTTCGCACAGGAGCACCTGTCCGTTGGTCGGGCGCTGGAGGCCGGTGATGACGTTGAACAACGTCGTCTTCCCGGCGCCGTTCGGACCTATCAGCCCGTGGACCTCCCCCGGCGCGACGTCGAGCGTGACGCTGTCGAGCGCCTGCAGCCCTCCGAAGCGCACGGAGACGTCCTTCACCGTCAGCACGGAGCCTGCTGCCTCGGCCTCAGCCAACGGAGCCGACCTCCTGGCGGTACAGGCCGCCCGATACTCCTGAAGGGGGTTGGCCCGCCACCCCGCGGCCCGGTTGGACCCCGGCCCGGCGGGCCTCGCGCCACTCGTCCAGCCGTGTGTAGAGCAGGCCGAGGCCGTAGGGATTGCGTCCCACCGCAATGATGCCGATTCCGAAACCGATGTACGTCAACCCCGAAAGCCCCGACCAGACGTGGGCGGTGAGCCAGGTGGTCAAAACCGGCAAGAAGGCCACAGCGAGACCGGCCCACACGGCGCCGGTCAGCACGGTGATGCCGGCAAGGGCGACGGCGACGAACAACACGAGGCTGTTCACGAACCCGAACTGCGAGAACGAGACGACCCGGTCCATCCCGCCGTAGAGCGCGCCCGCGAGCCCGGCGATGCCGCCGGCCACCACGAATGCGACAAGCCTGGTCCTGATGATGTTCATGCCTACCGTGGCGCAGGCCGCCTGGCTGTCACTCATCGCCACGAGCCGACGGCCGTAGGGACCCCGGCGCAATGCACCCACGCCGACGAAACAGAAGGCGAAGACGATGGCGACGAGCACCATGAAGGCCCGGTCGGTGGTGAAGTGCATCCCAAAGATCTCTGGGCGTCCCACACTCATCGAGCCGCTGGGAAGGATCGCTGGGTTCGTGAAGAAGAGCTCGTCCATCAGGACGGCGAACGCCAACGTGGCCAACGCCATGTAGAGCGCGCGGAGCCGGATCGCGGGGAGGGCAAGGATCCCCCCGGCGGCGGCGCACAACCCGGTGGCCGCCAGCACTCCAAGGACGGAATCGCCGCCGCCGACCTTGGACATGGCCCAGGCGCCCAGACCCATGAACGTGAACTGGCAAAGCCAGGCCTGTCCCCCGTAGCCCGACAACAGCACGAGGGACAGCGCACCGAGCCCGATGGTCAGGGCCAGCCCGAGGGCGGACAGGTTGTTGCCCGTGACGAAGGCACCGACCACGAGCGTGGCCGCGACCAGTAACGCCGCGCCGATGAGCGTGGAGCGCAGGCTGGCCGGCTTGGGGGGCCGCAGCCGGACCACGCGTCCGACGGTCAGCTTGGACTGTGGCAGCAAGATGAGGGCGACGATCAACAGCCCCATCGGCAGTACCGCCGTGACGTAGTTGAGGTAGCTCGCAGGCACGTATCCGATGGCCAACGAATTGCCGATCCCGAGGATCATCGCGCCCAGGAACGTGTAGGGCAGGCTGCTCAGGCGTCCGACGATGGCGGCGGCGTAGCCGAAGATCACCAGCTCGGACAGGATGGCGATGCTCATGCCCGACCCGGGCGCGAGGAGAATCCCGGCCAGCCCAGCGAGCATGAAGCCGACGATCCAGGCGAACCCGGCGATCCGGTTGGTGCGGGCTCCGGTCAGCGAGGCCAGGCTCGGGTCGTCGACCACGGCCCGCATGGAGACCCCGACGCGCGTCAATTTGAAGAGCGCCCACAACGCGATGGCCACCACGACGGCGCACCCGATGGTGATCAGATCCTCGTAGGTGAGCGTGACCCCGAACACGGTGACCTGATCGCCCAGGAACCACTGCGGCATGTTCCGGGTGATCGTCTGGTCCCAGATCGTCGAGACGAGCCCGTAGAGCACCAGGAACAGGCCCAGGGTCACGACGATCATCGTGCTCAGCGCCGCACCGTAGAGCGGCCGCATGAGGATGCGCTCCACCAAGAGCGCAAACACGGGAGCGACCACGAAGAGCACGATCACGAGCGACAGCACCGGGTTCCAGCCCCAGCCCTGCCACAGCTGCCAGTACAGGTAGGCCATCACCATGCCCACCGCGCCGTGGGCGAAGTTGAAGACGCCCGTGGACTTGTACGTGACCACGAGGCCGCTCGCGGTCACCGCATAGATCGATCCGGTGACCAACCCGGCGACGACGAAGCTGACGAACTCGTTCACGACGGCTGCTGGGCTCTCACTGCAGCACTCCGGCGGGACGAGACCGGTGGCCTAGCGCGAGATGCCCTTGTAGCTGCTCGGGAAGAAGCCCCCGGGGCTGCACACGAACCCGGCCTTGGGGTCGGGTGCGATGCGATGCCACGACCCGTTGTTGTACTCGGCGGCGATCCAGCACTGTCCCGGGATCTTCTGGGCGGGGTCCTGCGTCGCGATCAAGCCATTGGCATTGAAGGACGTGACCTTGTTCAACTGTGCGTCCAGGCTCGCCCTGGTCGGGTTCGCGCCCGCACCCTTGAGCGCCTGCACGAAGAGCTGCGCGCTGATCCAGCCGTACAGCGTGTAGAGGTCGAGCTGCGTCTGCGGGTCGACCTTCTTGGCCCAGTGGTCGAACGTCTTGACAGCCGGGATCACGTTGCCGTCCTCGCCCATGTACAACGCGGTGACGGTGCTCAAGAGCGCCCCATTGCCGGCCGCGCCCGGGTTGAAGCCCTGCTCGTAGGCGGATCCCCCGGTGAAGAATACGGCGTTGAGGCCTTCCTGCTTGTTCTCCTGGGCCATGGTCGAGATGTAGGCGCCCTGTTGGGTGAGCTCCATGATCAGCTTCACGCCCGAGTTCTTCATCTTGATCATGTCGGGCAGGAACGAAGTCTCCGTGAAGCTGGCGTCACGGTCGTAGACCCAGTTGTACCCGAGGCTGTTGGTGAGGTTGTGGAACGTGTGCTCCGCCGTGACAGCGGTGGCGGCGGAGTTGGACCCGATGTACCCCACGGCCTTGATCTGCTGCGGGTACTTGCTCTTGAGCCACTTGTACGGGCCGGTGGCCGCGCCGCCGTCGACCACGGGGATCGGGTTGTACAGGTTCGGGTCCAAGTCGAGCTTCGGATCGAGCGTCTGCGTGATGATCGGCACCTTGTTGGCGTCGATGGCCGCCTGTTCGGCGCCGTCGAGCAGCGAGAAGCCGCCGACGAAGGCGAAGTCGTTCGCGGCGATGCTCTGTGCCTCGTTGGTGACCGTGCCGGAGGAGAAGGCGCTGTCCTTGCCGTCGATCACCAGCTTGCGGCCGTTCACCCCGCCTTCGCTGTTGATCATGGCGAAGTAGGCCTGCGTGCCGACCTTGGCGCCCTCGAACAGACCGGCGATGGGCGCAGAGATGTCGCTGATCGAGCCCACCGTGATGGAGTTCGCCGTGACGCCGGGCGCCGACGAGGCGGCCTGTGCCCCGGCCGGGGCGGCGAGCGCCCCGGCACCGACCACGAGCGATCCGGCCAGCACCGAGCCACCGGCCAAGGCCCGCAGGGCCCGTCCGCCCCGCCCCGGCGCCCCGCGGCGCGTCCCCACGTCCCTGGTGATCCCCACTGCCACCCCTTCTCGTAGTCCGTTGCGACGGGCTGCCCCCGGCCCGATCTGACGCGAAGTCAGATTCTGGGGGGCGACTCTATGTCAGAAACATTTCGGGTGGCGTTCGCGTCCATTGCAGCCGGTCGGCCTGCGGTGTGGGCGGCGCGGGCTGCCTCGAGGAAGTCCCCCACGGCCGAGGTCGTGGCCTGGCACCGGAGGGAGGCGACCACGTCGAAGGCGTGCTGCGCCAGGGGCAGCTCCGCGTAGGCGACGGGCGACCGGGACGCCGCGCGCAGGCGTTCCACGAACGTCCGCGCCATCTCGACCGGGACCAGGGTGTCGTTCTCCCCCTGCAGCACGAAGAACGGGGGCGCGGTGGGATGGACCCGGTAGATCGGCGACGCGGCACGGAACACCTCGGGGTGGTCCGCCTCCTTGACCTTCATGACGGTCTTCTCGAGCATCTCGACCATTCCCGGGCCGAAGATCGCCGAGCCCCCGGGTGACGAGGTGAGGTCCATGACGCCGTAGAAGGGCACGCAGGCCTGCACCGAGGTGTCGGCGTCCTCGAAGCCAGGTTGGAACGCGGGATCCCCGTCGGTGAGCGCCGCCAGCGCGCAGAGGTGGCCACCCGCCGAGCCGCCACTGATGGCGATGAAGGCGGGATCGCCGCCGTATTCGGCGATGTGGTCCTTGACCCAGGCGAGGGCCCGCTTCACGTCGACGATCTGGTCGGGCCACGCGGCCTTCGGGCTGAGGCGGTAGTTGATGGCGACGCAGACCCAGCCCCGAGCCACCAGCTCGAACATCATCGGCTTGCCCTGCTCGCGCTTGTCCCCGATGACCCATCCACCGCCGTGGACGTAGACGATCACCGGCGCGTGCTCGCGCGGGACCAGTCGGGACCGGTACACGTCGAGGCGGTGGCGGGGGCGCCCGTCCCCCCAGTAGTCGACGTTGCGGGACGCCCGGACGGCGCGCGACTTCATGGGGATGGCGCGGGTGACGCGCCACCACCGGCCCCAGGTGGGGTCGGTCGGCGTGACCGGCACGGGAAAGGCGTCGCTGCGCACTTCGGCCAGAGCGGCGGCGGTGACGTCGGCCGCGCGCAGGCCGGCGACGCCCAGGCCGAGCAGGCCGATCCAACCGACCACGGCAATGGCCAGCCCGAGCCACCCGGGCCAGGCGTTGAGAGCACCGAACTCGACGAAGAGGGCCGTCGCGACCATCTGCCAGACGATGTTCTGGAGCGCCAGCTCGCTCGTCCAGCTGGCCAGGACGAAGCTGACGATGGTGAAGGGTTCCCGCCGGATCGGCCGGTAGGAGAGCGCAACGGCGACGGCCCCCACGACGGTGACGGCCAAATAGACGTACGGCACGCTTCCATCATCGCCCAACGGGCTTCGCGCGCCGGTCCGCCCTGGTCGGAGGGCATTGCGGGTTGCCCGCCGCCGCACTTGGTGGGAAATTCGGGGACGAGGGGCAGGACCAAGGAGCACCCATGACACCCGAACGGCTGAGCGGGCTCGACGCGAGCTTCCTCTACATGGAGACGCCCACGATGCACATGCACGTGGCCATGGCCGCCGTGTTCGACCCCTCGACCGTGCCGGGCGGCTACTCGTTCCGCCGGGTGCGCCAACTCATCAACGACCGCATCCCGCTGGCCCCGGTGTTCCAGCGCCGCCTCGTGGAGGTCCCGCTGCGCATCGGCTTCCCGGTCTGGGTGGACGACCCCGAGTTCGACATCGACAACCATCTACGGCGGGCGGCGTTGCCGGCACCCGGTGGCCTCCGCGAGCTCGGCGACTTCGCCGCCGACGTGATCAGCCGCCAACTCCACCGCGACCGGCCGCTCTGGGAGATGTGGATCGTCGAGGGGGTGGAGGACGGGAAGATCGCGCTCGTCGCGAAGATGCACCACAGCACCATCGACGGCGTGTCGGGGGCGGAGCTGCTCGGCGCTCTCTTCGACCTCGAGCCCGATCCGTCCGACCAGGCGCCGGCGACGGCGCGCCAGCTCGACTCGCGCATCCCGTCCGGCCCAGAACTGATGTCCCAGGCCATGATGTCCAACCTCATCGCCCCGTTCGACATGGGACGCATGATGTGGCGGACGACGCGCAGTCTCTTCGGCATCCGCCGCATACGGCGCGGGCTGCCCGGAACCGCGAAGGGCGCACTCCCGCTGACCGCACCGCGCACGTCCATCAACGCCGCCGTACACGCCAGACGCCGGGTGGCCTTCGCCGCCGCCAGCCTGGCCGACGCCAAGACGCTGAAGAACGAGGTGGGGACCACGGTGAACGACGTGGTGCTGGCGATGGTCACGGGCGCGCTGCGCACCTATCTGCAGGCCGGTGACGAGCTGCCCGAGATCCCGTTGGTCTCCGTGGTGCCGGTTTCCGTCACCCCCGACGTGGCCGAGCTCAAGGGGTCCAACAAGGTGTCGTCGATGTTCGTCCAGCTCCCGACCCAGCTGGACGACCCCATCGAGCGGTTGCGGGTGATCCACGAAGGCACCAAGGGCGCCAAAGAGGAGCACAAGGCGCTCGGCGCCTCCACGCTGCAGAACTGGGCCGAGCACGCGACGCCCAACGTGTTCGCCGTGGCGGCGCGCCTCTACACCGGGATGCGCCTGGCCGACCGCCACCGGCCGGTGGCGAACATGGTCGTCTCCAACGTCCCGGGCCCGGACTTCCCGCTGTACCTGGGCGGCAGCCAACTGCTCGGCATGTTCCCGCTCGGTCCCGTGATGGACGGCATGGGCCTGAACATCACGATCATGAGCTACATGGGCGTCCTCTACTGGGGGCTGGCCGCCGACGCCCGTGCCGTGCCGCGCCTCTGGGACATTGCGTCCGCCATCCCTCATGCGTTGACGGAGCTCATGGAGGCCGCCGGACTGAAGCCGGAACCCTTCGACGTACCGATCCACCTGGGTCCCGGCATGCCGCCGACGGCGAACTGGGTGCGCACGGCGGCGTCGGTGGAGAGCGAGGCGACCGGTAGCGTGAGCGCATGACCGTCCGCGAGCTGGGCCACGTCGTCCTGTACGTACGCGACCTGCGGCGCTCCGCCGCGTTCTACCGCGAGGTTCTGGGCTGGCGACAGGTCCTGCCAGAGCCGGGAACCGACCCGGTGGGCGCGGCGGCGTTCTCGTCGGGCCGCACCCACCACGAGCTCCTGCTCATCGAGGTCGGGGCGGACGCCACACCGATCCCGCCGGGCCGCCGCGTCGGGATGTACCACTTCGGCCTCAAGGTCGGCGACAGCGACGAGGAATTGAAGGCCGCGCTCAAGGCGGTGCAGGACGCCGGCGCCACCGTCGTGGGCACGTCGGACCACACGGTCACCCACAGCCTGTACATCCTGGACCCGGACGGCAACGAGATCGAGCTCTACGTCGACGTGCCGGGGGTCGATTGGCAGTCGCACCCCGAACTGATCGGCGCCGCCATCCGGCCGCTGAAGCTCTGAGTCACCCAGAGCCGATGGTGCCCACCGCGCCACGCGGTGCCCGAGCGCCGCTGGTCCGGACCGACGACGACGGCGCGCGGGCGGCCGCGGACACTCTGCAGTGCGGTGGCGTCGTCGTCGTGCCCACCGACACTGTCTACGGGTTGGCGGTGCGTCCGCAGGAGCGTGGGGCGGTGCAGGCGGTGTACCGGGCCAAGGGACGGCCCGGCGGGATGCACCTGCCCGTCCTGGCGGCCGCGTTGGACCAGGTGCGCGCGCTCGGTGTGGACGTCACGGACGCAGCGGAGGCGCTGGCGGCGCGATGGTGGCCGGGCCCGCTCACGCTCGCCTTCGGGTTCGACGCCGGCATGGCCCGACCGGACTGGCTCGCCGGACGCGACGAGGTGGCCGTGAGGATCCCCGACCACCCCTTCCTGCGCGACCTGCTGCGGGCGACTGGCGTCCTGCTCGTCACGAGTGCCAACCCCCACGGCGCACCCACCGCACGGATGGCGGACGACGTGGCGGCCAGTCTGGGCGACTCGGTGGACCTGATCGTCGACGGCGGCGAACTCACCGAGGTGCCCTCAACGCTGGTGAACGTGCGCGGTGGGCAGGCGGTGGTGGAACGTGAGGGTGTCATCCCGCGCGCCGAGATCGAAGAGGTCCTGAGGGATCGGCCGTGACGCGTGCGTTGTTGGCCATCGAGACGTCGTGCGACGAGACGGCCGCCGCCGTCGTCGACGAGGGCCTCGAGGTTCGGTCCTCCGTCGTGGCGAGCCAGGTGGAGCTGCACGCGGCCTTCGGCGGCGTCGTGCCCGAGCTGGCCAGCCGCGTGCACATCGAGACCATCACGCCGATCGTGGCGCGGGCACTCGAGGAGGCCGGCGTCGCCGGCCCGGACATCGACGCGGTGGCGGTCACGTCGGGGCCGGGACTGGTGGGTGCGCTGCTGGTCGGGATCGCGACAGCCAAGGCGCTCGGGTCGGGCTGGGGCGTCCCGGTGGTCGGGGTCAACCATCTCGAGGGGCACCTCGCCAGCGTGTACCTGGCCGACCGCGAGGTGCCGTTCCCGCAGACCGCGCTGTTGGTCTCGGGCGGCCACTGCATGCTGACGAGGGCGACCGCGCCGGGGCACTACGAGCTCCTCGGCGAAACCGTCGACGACTCCATAGGCGAGGCGTACGACAAGGTGGCCCGCTTCCTCGGGCTGGGCTACCCGGGAGGCCCGGTGCTGGACCGGCTCGCCGTGGACGGAGAGGACCGCCTCGGGTTCCCGCGCCCGATGCTCGGCGAGGGCTACGCGTTCTCGTTCTCGGGCCTGAAGACGGCGGTGGTCAACTACGTACGGTCGGACCCCGCGTTCGCCGTGGAGGAGGTGGCGGCGTCGTTCGTCGCCGCCTGCATGGACGTGCTCATTGCGAAACTGCGACGCGCCCTCGAAGAATTCGGCGACCCGGCCCTGGCGATCGTCGGCGGGGTGGCCGCGAGCCCGATCCTGCGCGCACGGGCCATGTCACTGACTGACGAGTTCGGCACCCGGCTGCTCATCCCACCGCAGAGGATGGCGACAGACAACGCCGCGATGATCGGTGTGGCCGCGTGGCACAAGCTCGCAACAGTCGGCCCGAGCAATCCGTCATTCGGGCCCGAGCCGGATCTGCGGCTGCAGTTCTCGTAAGCCTGTTCGCAGCGTTTGGCGCATCCACGGGCGCGAAGTGCTTCGAACAACACAAGGATGTTTCGGCTGTCCTCGCTCGTAATCCGCACGACCGTGCATCGATGCTCGACGATTCGATCGAACTGCCTCGACACATTTCCCTGAACATGGCCTGAGTACGAATTACCTCGGTTTCAACGGTGTATTCACGGGGTAAGCATGGGTCGGACTCGCACCGGCACGCTGCACCGAGCGACGGGTGCATCCACCTTGGCGACGGCCCCCGGGTGACTTTGGCGCATCCGGGGGCCGCTACGCGCGGTAGCGATGCTCTGACGTCGTGCACCGCGTCCGCGGATCTCACTCGCTTCTCCACGCGTGGTTGTCCGCACATTTCACGTGTTGCCGGACGCGCATCGTTGCGTCGTGCGTTTGTCGCGATCCGGTTTGGGTAGGCGAATTGCGGCAAACGCAAATGGCCGAGAAAAAGGGAGACAATCATGGTTGGCGCTGGTGGACTAGTCGTCAGCATCATCGTTTTTGCAATAGGCGCAATCCTCGATTGGGCCGTGACCGTTTCGCCGTACCAACACGGCTTCAACGTCAACAAGGTCGGGACGATCCTGATGATCGTCGGTGTCGTTGGT
>Ga0306920_100010159_pt1 | contig 12607 bp, 10 predicted proteins | sample flu12Cox44000170_FD_204666 | JGI IMG/M metagenome (GOLD analysis project Ga0306920, IMG submission 204666) | Lab enrichment of tropical soil microbial communities from Luquillo Experimental Forest, Puerto Rico - flux4day.12C.oxic.44.000.170 (v2)... | ecosystem: Environmental > Terrestrial >...
GCGATCGGAGGCCCCCGCAACACCCGCCGCACTCGCCCCATCTGTTCGGGGGCCCGCCGGAGCAAGGCCTGGCGCCGGGGCGTCAAGGTCAAGGGAGTGGGACCATGATCAAGACGGGGAGGAGCCTGCGACAGACGCGGGTTCCCTCAGTGCAACGCCCCTCAGGGCTGCGGGCTAACGCACCCTCGCCACGGGCCCCTGGCGGTATTGCTCGACGATCTTCATGTCCGGCTCGACGCCGAGGCCCGGCCCGGACGGCACCTGCACCTTGCCGTCTTTCGCCAGCATCCAATTGCCGAACGGGTTGGCCTCGAGGTTGGCGTAGATATTCTCCAACAGCGTGTCGGTCGGCAATGAGGCGACGATGTGGATCGAAGCCAGGTTGCCCGGCCCGAAATAGGCGCAGTGCGGCACGAGCTCGATGCCGTGTGCCTCCGCGGCGGCAGCGATCTTGCGCATCTCGGTGACGCCGCCGATCTTGGTCACGCTGGGCTGGGCGATGTCGATCGAGCCCTGCTGGAACATAGCGGCAAAATCGTGCAGGCCGGCCGCGTTCTCGCCGGCGGCGATCGGCGTGGTGCCACGCTTGCGCACGCGCGCCAGGCCGGCGTGGTCTTCCGGCGGCCAGACGGGCTCCTCCAGCCAGTGGAGACGGCTGGGCCGGAAGGCACGCTCCATCTCCAGCGCCTGGGCCACGCTCCAGGGGCAATTGACGTCGTTCATGAGTGCGACGTCCGCTCCTGTCGCCTCGCGTGCTGCCGTCACTGCATCGAGGCTGTGCTCGTGCAGCTTGATGTGCCGAAACCCGCGCGCCACCATCTCGCCGGCGATGCGCCCGACGGTTTTTGGCACCGCGTACCGCATGAGGCTCGCATAGGCACGCACCTCTTTGCGCCGCGCTCCGCCCAGCAGGTCGCAGAGCGGCAAGCCGGCGCGTTTGCCGGCGATGTCCCAAAGCGCGATGTCGATGCCGGAATGGGCGTAGACCACCGGGCCGTTGCGGCCAAAGATGTGGAAGGCTTGCGCGGCTTGCCGGTGCAGCGCGCTGATATTGGCCGGGTCCTTGCCGATGAACCACGGACCCACGTAGGTCTCCAGCGCCGCCTTCGTGGCGGGAATGATGGAATGGCCGAAGGCCTCGCCCCAGCCGGTGATGCCGGCATCGGTCTCAACCTGGACCAGCAGATGGTCCATGGTGGGGAAGCGCAGGCCGGCGAACTCCTGCTTCGGCGCCCCCATGTCGAACGGAATGCGCACATAATGCGTGGCAATGGCTGTGATTTTCATGGGGTCGCTCCTCGGCGAAGGCTGGCAGGCTCGGGGAGGATTGCCGCGTGGGCGAACTCGCCGCCGCGGCGCACGAGGCGTGCGAGCCGCGCCGCCCATGGGGGAATTCTTCCCATTGCCTTGGGCGATTTTCAACACCGCCCAGCGGTGTCGTTGACTCTGGGGCGCCCCAGCGTATCATCCGGCCCGTCCATAGGAGACCTGCGGAAGAGACTGGCAGCGCCGCGCCGGCGCCGAAGGAGCAACCGCCCCGGAACCTCTCAGGCAAAAGGACCGCAGGTTGATGGCACTCTGGAAAGCAGCCGGCGCAGGCGCCGGCTCACCGAAGGGGTAAGGCGGCTCCGCCGCTGAATCTCTCAGGTCCCGTGACAGAGGGGGCTTCGACTCGCGCCGGAATGGTGCGGGACGCAAGCTCTTTGGGACCCGACGAGAGACCCGACCAGATGAGCATTGCCCCGGCTTCCGACCAACCCCTGCGGCGCACACCTCTCCATGCTGAGCACGTGAGCCTTGGCGCCAAGATGGTGTCGTTCGCTGGCTACGAGATGCCCGTGCATTACCGCTTGGGCATTCTCAAGGAGCATCTGCACACGCGCGGGCAGGCCGGCCTATTCGATGTCTCGCACATGGGGCAGGTCGCTCTGATCGGACCCAATCATAGGACCACCGCTGCCGCCCTGGAAAGGCTGCTGCCGGCCGACATCCAGAACCTGCAGCCCGGCCGGCAGCGCTATAGCCAGCTGCTCAACGATGCTGGCGGCATCATTGACGACTTGATGGTGACGCGTCCTGCATCGGCTGCGGACGATGGCCGGCTGCTGCTGGTCGTGAACGCCGCGCGCAAGGAGGTGGACTGCGCTCACATCGCCGCGCGCCTGCCCGCCGGCGTGCATCTGATGCCGGCTCGGGACCGAGCGCTGTTGGCCGTGCAGGGCCCGGCGGCGGCACGCATCATGGCCGCTCTGTGTCCCGAGGCGCCGCGCTTGGCCTTCATGCAGGCCACCGGCGCCCGCATCGGCGGCATCGACTGCCACATCTCGCGCTCGGGCTATACCGGTGAGGACGGCTTTGAGATTTCCGTGGCGGCCGAGCATGCCGAGGCGCTGTGGCAGCTGCTGCACAAGGACGATGCCGTCGAGCCCATCGGCCTTGGCGCCCGCGATTCGCTGCGTCTGGAGGCGGGTTTGTGCCTCTACGGCCACGACATCGATGAGACCACCAGCCCGGTGGAGGCCGGCCTCGCCTGGTCCATCGACAAGCGCCGCCGCAGCGAGGGTGGCTTTGCTGGCGCCAACCGCATCCAGGACGAGCTGGCAAATGGCCCAAAGCGCGAGCGCGTCGGCATTCGGCCCGACGGCCGCGCGCCGGCACGGGAGGGCACGCAGATACTGGCCCTGACTGGCGATCATTTTGGCGTCGTCACATCGGGGGGCTTCGGCCCCAGCGTCGGCGCGCCCATCGCCATGGGCTATGTTGCGGCCGATCGCGCCGAGCTCGGCACGCCGGTCAATCTCATGGTCCGGGGCAAGGCACTCGCCGGCACCATTGCGCCGCTGCCGTTCGTCCCGCACCGCTACGCCCGCAGGAGCTGAGAGGAGGCTTCATGGCCACCGAGCGCTTTACCAGGGACCACGAGTGGGTTCGCGTCGATGCTGGCATTGCCACGGTCGGCATCACCGACCACGCGCAGAGCCAACTTGGCGATGTGGTGTTCGTCGAGCTGCCCGAGGTCGGGCGCAAGGTGGTTGCGAGCGAGGCCGTGGCTGTCGTCGAAAGCGTCAAGGCGGCGAGCGACGTATTTTCACCCATTGCCGGCGAGGTGACGGAGGTCAACGGCGAGCTCATCGGCCAGCCCGCGCTGGTCAACGAGGACGCCGAGGGCAAGGCCTGGTTCTTCAAGTTGAAGGTCGCCAATGCCGCTAATCTCGACGCGCTGATGGACCGCGCCGCCTACGCGGCCTTCGTGAAGGAAAGCTCTTGAGCCATGCGCTATCTGCCCCTCACCACCACCGATCGCCGCGCCATGCTGGCCAGGATCGGGGTGTCTGATATTGAGGAACTGTTCGCCGATATTCCGCAAGATAGGCGGCTCTGTGGCCTTCTCGAGCTCCCTAAGCTCAAGGGCGAGATGGGGGTGGAGCGCGCGCTCACCAAGCTCGCGGCGCAAAATGTGCCGGCCGGCTCGGTGCCGTTCTTTGTCGGTGCCGGCGCCTACAAGCACCATGTTCCCGCCAGCGTGGATCACTTGATCCAACGCTCCGAGTTTCTCACCTCCTATACGCCTTATCAGCCTGAGATCGCCCAGGGTACACTGCAGTACCTGTTCGAATTCCAGACCCAGGTGGCGATGCTGACGGGCATGGAGGTGGCCAACGCCTCCATGTACGACGGCTCCACAGCGACGTCCGAGGCGGTGCTGATGGCGCACCGCATCGCCAAGCGGCGCAAGGCGGTGCTCGCCGGTAACCTGCACCCGCACTATCGCGAGACCATCGAAACGGTGGCGCGGTTGGCCGAGCATGCTGTCGTCGCCTTGCCGCCGGCGCCGGCGGGGAAGCAGGATTTGGTGGCGCAGATCGACAACACCGTTGCGTGCGTGGTGGTGCAAACGCCCGACTTCTACGGCCACCTGCACGACCTCACCGCGCTTGCCGAGAAGGTGCATGCGGCAGGTGCGCTGCTCGTCGCCGTCTTCACCGAAGCGGTATCGCTGGGGCTCGTGCAGCCACCGGGCGCGATGGGCGCGGACATCGCCGTGGGCGAGGGGCAGTCGTTCGGCAACGCGCTCTCCTTCGGCGGACCCTACGTCGGCTTGTTCGCCACGCGGCAGAAGCATGTGCGGCAGATGCCGGGCCGTGTCGCCGGCGAGACCGTGGACCTGGACGGCCGCCGCGGCTTCGTGCTGACCCTCTCCACGCGCGAGCAGCACATCCGCCGCGAGAAGGCCACCTCCAACATCTGCACCAACTCGGGGCTGTGCGTGCTGGCGTTCACCATTCACATGAGCCTGTTGGGCGAAGCGGGGCTGCGCCGGCTCGCGCGCGTGAACCACGCCAATGCCGTGGCGCTGGCCAAGGCACTGGGCAAGGTCGAGGGCGTGACGGTGCTCAACGATAGCTTTTTCAACGAGTTCACGATCCGTGTGCCCGGCAACGCCGACGAGGTGATCGAGAAGCTTGCAGCAATGGGCGTGCTGGCCGGTGTGCCGGTGTCGCGACTGGAGCCCAACCGCCCCGAGCTCGCCCGCCTCATCATCGTCGCCTCCACCGAGGTCAATACCGACGACGACCGCGCCGCCTACGCGGCCGCGCTGAGAAAGGTGCTGTCATGATGGTGGTGGCCAAGGCTCGGTGGCAGCGCCCATCTTGCGCGGGGGGGAGGGTGCGCGAAGGGTGGATGAGGGAGCCGCTCAATGGCGCTGCTGCAAGCTGCCCTTTATCAGGTCGGCCCCATGGTTTTGAGCAACGCGGCGTTGGTAGCCCCGGGCGCGCACGCGGTCATCACGGGTGGCCCTTCGTCCACTCGGCCGAGGGGCGGGGAGGGTGCACATGCTGAGCCAACAGGGGCGGCCGACGCAGGTCGGCGAGGTCCAGGCAGGCGCCGCGGGCACCTTCACCGGCAACCGGGGGCTGGCAATTGAGGAGGCGCTGATCTTTGAGATCGGGCGCACGGAAACGACGGGCGTGGACCTGGAGGAGCCGGCGAAGTTCTCCTCCAAGCTCGGGCGGCTTGCGCGCACAGCGCCCCTCGGCCTGCCCGGTCTTTCCGAGCCCGAGGCCATGCGGCACTACGTGCGGCTTTCACAGAAGAACTACGGCATCGATACAGGGCTGTTCCCGCTTGGCTCATGCACCATGAAGCATAACCCGCGCCTCAATGAGCGCGTGGCGCGCCTGCCGGGATTGAGCGATATCCATCCGCTGCAGCCCCTCTCCACCGTTGCGGGCGCCATCTCGCTGATCGGCGAACTGGCGCGCTGGCTGCGGGTGCTCACCGGCATGCCTGCCATCGCCATGACGCCCAAAGCCGGCGCGCACGGCGAGCTCTGCGGCATGATGGCCATCAAGGCAGCGCTCGAGGCGCGCGGCGAGAAGCGTTCCAGCGTGTTGGTGCCGGAATCTGCGCACGGCACCAACCCGGCCACGGCCGCACTGCTTGGTTATCGCGTCGAGCCGGTGCCGGCGCGCGCGGACGGCACGGTAGATCCCGAGGAGGTGAAGAAGCGCCTCTCGCCCGAGGTCGCCGCCATCATGCTTACCAATCCCAACACGTGTGGTCTGTTCGAGCGCGGCGTGGTCGCCATCGCGCAAGCCGTGCACGCGGCCGGCGCCTACTTCTATGGCGACGGCGCGAACTTCAATGCCATCGTCGGCAAGGTCCGCCCCGGAGATATTGGCGTCGATGCCATGCACATCAACCTGCATAAGACATTCTCGACCCCGCACGGCGGTGGCGGCCCCGGCGCCGGCCCTGTGGCGCTGTCGGCGGCGTTGGCGCCCTTCATGCCGCTGCCCTACACCATGGTGGATGCATCCGGCATCCGCTATGTGGAGCACGCTCATTCTGCCTCTCCCCGCGCATCGAGCGCCGCGCCGCAAGCGCGCCCGGAGGGAGAGAGTGGGGTTGAGCTGCGGTCGCAGGCGCAGCAACAAGCGCCCGAACGCCCGCTCGGCCGCATGTGTGCTTTCCACGGCCAGATGGGTATGTTCGTGCGTGCGCTTGCCTACATGCTCTCACACGGCGCAGATGGCATGCGGCAGGCGTCGGAGGATGCCGTGCTCAGCGCCAACTACGTGCGCGCTGCCCTCGCCGACTTGATGTCACTGCCCTTCGGCAACCGGCCCTGCATGCACGAGGTGCTGTTCGACGACCGCTGGCTCGAGGGTACCGGCGTCACCACGCTCGACTTCGCCAAGGCGATGATCGACGAGGGCTTCCACCCCATGACCGTGTACTTCCCACTGGTGGTGCACGGCGCCATGCTGGTGGAGCCGACGGAGTCCGAATCCAAGGCCGGCCTCGATCAGTTCATCGCCTCCTTGCGCGGGCTGGCCGAAGCGGCCAAGGCGGGTGACGCAGCCCGCTTCCGCGCTGCGCCCCGCTTCGCCCCGCGCCGCCGGCTCGACGAGACCAAGGCCGCACGCGAGCCGCGTTTGCGCTGGACGCCCCCGCAGTCGCGCAAGGAAGCCGCTGAGTAGACGTGCGGGGATAGCGCTCGAGGCGGCAGCGGCGCATTGGAAAATCCGGAGGCGTTCCAGGTGATCACCGACGCATCGAACCCAGGCGAGCAGGTGTAGAAAACTCCCACTGCGGTGCGATCAGCGGCTCGCCGCGGATCGGGCGGCACGGCCTGTCGGTCTGGGCGGATCCCCATCAACGCAACAAATACGCCGATCCGGGCGAGCTGAAGCGATTGCAGCCGGGGCTCTCGTGGGAGGGTCCGACCCATGCGGGGTCGCGCTTTGCGGCCCCGCGCGCAGGGATGATCATGGCGAGCGCAACGTGCGTGCCAATCGTGCAATGTCTTGCGCCACGACCTCGTCGGCCTTCCCGTCCGAATCGGCGACGTTGCTCAGCATCCCGATGAGGTCCGAGCGTTCGGTTGGTCCCAACGTGCGCTCAATGAGCGGGATCAATCGGCGGAACACCTCTCCGGCGTCGCTGCGGTCCTGCACGAGCCAGCGAGCGCGTGCCAGCAGCTCCTCGCCTTGTGATTGCGTGGCTCCGAAATGCTTCATCATCTCGCCGGTGATGGCGGCACGCTCCCGCTCGGTGATAGCGCCGTCGGCTTGCGCGACGGCAACCATCATGGCGGCGGCCGCCTCGCGTGCATCGTCGATGGTTTCGAGCGGATGCTTGGCGAACTTGCGCCGCCAACCCCAGCGCCGAAAAAGCCCCCGCGCCTCATCCGCGGCGCCGGCAATGTCGCGCGCCGCATTGGCGGCTGCATGCATGCGAAACAGAATGAACAAGAGCACGCCGAGTACGGCGCCCACAGCTGCAAGGATGTGCACGGCTCCCTCCTCTCAACGGTCCGCCCGACTTGCCCTCGCCCGCAAACGTACTCCCTGATGTTGTCTAGGAAATGCGCCGGTCCATCAGCCGACGATCTCCTCCGGCTTGAAGGTGAGCGCGATCTCCACGGCAGCATTGGCGGCGCTGTCGGACCCGTGCACGGAATTGCGCTCGATGCTCTCGGCGAGCTCCTTGCGGATTGTGCCGGGAGCCGCCTTGGCCGGGTCGGTGGCGCCCATCACGTCGCGATAGACTTTGATGGCGTTCGCGCCTTCCAGCACCTGCACCACGATCGGCCCTGACGTCATGAAGCGTACGAGGTCGGCGTAGAAGGGTCGCGCCTTGTGCACCTCGTAGAACTTCTCGGCCTGCGCCCTGCTCCAGCGCACGCGCTTTTGCGCGATGATGCGCAGGCCGGCCTGCTCGATCAGGGCATTGACCGCCCCAGTCTGGTTGCGGAGGGTGGCATCCGGCTTGATGATGGACAAGGTACGCTCGACGGCCATGCGATGCTCCGCGGATGCAGTTTCGAGGACGCGCGGCCTTATAGCGCGCGGCACCTGCCGCCTTCAAGCCGCGCCGCAGACAATCCGCGTGACCCGCCGAGCCGATTGCGTATAGTGCGCCGCAGTCAGCAAAAGACGCGCACAGACCCATGCAGAAGAATGCCGCAAGGTCCGCTGGCAAGCGGACTGCTCTCGCGTCGCCCGCGCTCAGGCCGCGCGAGGCGTTCCAGGATCTGATCCTGGCGCTCCAGCAGTTCTGGGGCGAGCAGGGCTGCGTGATCCTTCAGCCCTATGACATGGAGGTGGGAGCCGGCACCTTCCATCCCGCTACAACCTTGCGCGCACTCGGCCCCAAGCCCTGGAACGCGGCCTACGTGCAGCCCTCGCGCCGGCCCAAGGACGGCCGCTACGGCGAGAATCCCAACCGCCTGCAGCACTACTACCAGTTCCAGGTGATCATGAAGCCGTCACCGGGGGACTTCCAAGACCTCTACCTGGAGAGCCTCACGCGCATCGGCATCGATTGCTTGGTGCACGATATCCGCTTTGTCGAGGACGACTGGGAGAGCCCGACGCTGGGCGCCTGGGGCCTCGGCTGGGAGGTGTGGTGCGACGGCATGGAGGTGTCGCAGTTCACCTACTTTCAGCAGGTCGGCGGGTTCGACTGCAATCCCGTATCGGGCGAGATCACCTACGGCCTGGAGAGGCTCGCCATGTACGTGCAGGGGGTGGAGCGCGTGTTCGACTTGAACTTCAACGGCCGCACGGATGCGCGCAAGCTCACTTACGGCGACGTGTTCCTGCAGGCTGAGCAAGAGTACTCCCGCTACAACTTCGAGTTCGCCGATACCGAGATGCTGCTTCTGCACTTCCGCGACGCCGAGAAGGAGTGCAAGGCGTTGCTCGTGGCCGGCGCACCCAAGCCCGAGGCCAACGATCAGCGCCACAAGCTGGCGCTGCCTGCCTACGACCAGTGCATCAAGGCCAGCCACATTTTCAACCTGCTTGATGCGCGCGGCGTTATCTCCGTGACCGAGCGCCAGAGCTATATTTTGCGCGTGCGCGAGCTGGCCAAGGCCTGCTGTAGCGCGTGGCTGGCGACGGAAGGGGGAGGGGCCTAGCGTCATCCGCGGCCTTGTGGCGGGCTCGGTGTGTGTGCTCTCGGATGGCCTGATCCGGGTGCTTCCGGCGTTGGCCGCAAGCGGCAAGCGCCAGGTTGACTTGTCGAATAGTGCCGCACCGAAACAACGCAGAGAGGGGCATGAGCATGCCAAGAACGTCTTTTGCCATGGCAGGTGCCGATCTGCAGCCGCCGCTGGTTGGCACCGCGGCCTTGGCCGAGCTGGCCCATCGGTTCGCCGTTGTCGCCATCGTTTCGCAGATTGCGGGTGAGAGAGCCGGCGCGGCGCCCAATACTTGAGCAAAATTGCCGTCGCCGCAAAGCGAGCGCGCGTCAATGGTTGTGTCCGGCTCGATTTCGACGCATGTACTGCCTCAACGTCTCCAGCTCGGAGCAAGCACGTCATGAGCCCCCGAGTTCTCATCGCCGATCAGCTTTCGCCCGCCGCTGTCGGCATCTTCAAGGAGCGAGGCATCGCCACCGACCTGAAGGTCGGTCTGCCCAAGGAAGAGCTGGAGGGGATCATCGGCGCATACGATGGCCTTGCCGTGCGCTCTGCCACGAAGGTGACGGAGAAGATGCTGGCCGCGGCCAACAAGCTGCGCGTGATTGGCCGAGCTGGCATCGGTGTCGACAATATCGACGTGAAGGCCGCCACGGCCAAGGGCGTCATCGTCATGAATACGCCGTTCGGCAACTCCATCACCACCGCCGAGCACACCATCTCGCTGATGATGGCGCTCGCCCGCCAGATTCCCGAGGCCGACCGCTCCACGCAGGCCGGCAAGTGGGAGAAGTCGAGGTTCATGGGTGTGGAGCTCTACGCCAAGACGCTCGGCGTGATCGGCTGCGGCAACATCGGCTCCATCGTCGCCGACCGCGCCATCGGACTGCGAATGAAGGTCATCGCCTACGACCCGTTTCTGTCGCGGGAGCGGGCCCTGGAGTTGGGCGTCGAGAAGGTGGATCTTGGCCAGCTGCTGCGACGGGCCGACTTCATCACGCTGCACACGCCTCTCACCGATAAGACCCGCAACATCATCGATGCCGGCGCGTTGGCCAACACCCGCAAGGGCGTGCGCATCATCAATTGCGCGCGTGGTGGGCTGGTCGACGAGAAAGCTCTCGCGGCGGCGCTCAAGTTGGGTCATGTGGGCGGTGCCGCCTTCGACGTGTTCGAGGTGGAGCCTCCGAGGGACAGCCCGTTGTTCGGCCTGCCCAACGTCATCTGCACGCCGCACCTGGGTGCGGCCACGTCGGAGGCGCAGGAGAACGTCGCCCTGCAGGTGGCCGAGCAGATGTCGGACTACCTGCTCACGGGCGCCATCGCCAATGCCGTCAACTTCCCCAACATCTCGGCCGAGGAGGCGCCACGGCTGAAGCCATGGGCAAAGCTCGCCGAACAGCTGGGCTTGTTTGCCGGCCAGCTGACGGAGACCAGCATCAAGGGCGTGCGGCTCGAGTATTCTGGCGAGGTCGCCACTCTCAACACCAAGCCGCTCACTGCAGCAGCGCTGGCGGGCGTGCTGCGACCGTTGCTCTCCGAGGTCAACATGGTCTCGGCGGCAGCCAACGCCAAGGAGCGCGGCATCCAGCTTGAGGAGTTAACGCGCGGGCAGAAGGGCGCCTTCGAGAGCTACCTGCGTCTCACGGTCAAGACCGACGAGTACGACCGCTCCGTGGCTGGCACGGTGTTCTCGGACGGCCGCCCCCGCATCATCCAGGTACGTGACATCGACATGGAGTTCGAGCTGGCGCCGCGCATGCTGTTCATCAGGAACCAGGACAAGCCGGGATTCATCGGCAAGTTCGGAACGCTGATGGGCGAGGCGGGGCTCAACATCGCCACGCTCAACCTGGGGCGCGACAAGCCGGGGGGCGAGGCGATCTGCATCGTCGCCATCGACGAGCCCGTACCGGACGCGGTCATTGCCGAAGTGAAAGCGCTGCCGCAGGTGAAGCGCGTCAACCGACTGGAGTTTTGAGCGAAGAGCAGCGGGGGTCCAAGGTGTTTTGAGCGAGGGGTCGGATCCCCGCTTACAGGACGCGTCGTTTGATTACTGATTATTAATTCGCATTCACTCTCTCCAGCCACACTCGCGACACGAAGGCCGCTACCCTGGCGAGCGGGTTCAGCGCTGTCTGAGGCGCCGCGGGCCCGCAAGGGAGGTGCCCCATGCGCTGTGCGCTCGCGTTGCTGGTGTTACCTGCCGTGCTTTCACTCGCCGGGGCGCAGGCCGCCGAAGTCAAGGGCACCTCGCGCATCGATGCCGTGACGGTGTTTCCAGCGGGTGCCGAGATCACGCGCGTGGGCAAGGTACGGCTTGAGGCCGGCGACAACGTCATCCTGTTCACCGACCTACCGGCGCGTGCGATCCACAGCTCGATCCGCGTCGAGGGCAAGGCGACTGGCAGCCTCGAGATCGGTTCGGTGGACAACCGCCGCACCTTCGTGCCGCGCACGGACGATGCGATCGCGGCCACCGAAAGGAAGCGCGTTGAGGATGCCATCGAGAAGCTCAAGGACGACAGGGCTCTTCTGCAGTCGACCGTGCAGGCGGCGGAGATGCAGAAGGCCTTGATTGGCAACCTGGCGCAGCTCCCCACGCACCCAGCACCCATCGGCGCCACCATGCCGCAGCCCGACTGGGGCCAGCTCTTGGGCCTCATCGGCGAGCGCTTGGCCGAAGCGCAAAAGGTGATCCTCGACGCTCAGATCAAGATCCGCGCCGCTGATCGCCAGATCAAGGACCTGGAAGGCAAGCTCGCCTCCCTGGCGCCGGCGCAAGAGGAGCGCACCGAGGTCAAGGTATTCGTCAACGCCGGTGCGGCGCTGGAGGCGGAGATGTCGATCCGCTACCAAATCGGCGGCGCATCTTGGGTGCCGTACTACGATGCACGTCTTGCCACCGGCACCAAGGTGCAGGCCCCCAAGCTGCAGCTCGTGCGGCGCGCCAGTGTCCAGCAGCGCACCGGTGAGAGTTGGGAGGAGGTGGTGCTCGCGCTCTCGACCGCCCGGCCAGGCGCCGGCACGGCCGCGCCGGAGCTGCAGTCCGTGACCATCGACTACGAGCCTGAGGCTGCCCCGCCGCGTCCTCAGCCGGTCGTCGGCGGCGCGCCGCGCTCGCTGTCGCGCGAGGCGGCCGCTCCCGCCAGTGTGCGTGACGGAGACGAGGAGGGCAAGCCACGCGCCAAGTCGGCGGCGCCGGAGCCGCAACAGGCCGAGGAGCGGTTGGCCAAGGTCGAGACGCAGACCTTCCAGGCCATCTATGCGATTGCAGGCCGCGTCAGCGTGCCAGCCACGGGCGAGGCCAAGCGCATACAGATCGATGAAGCGCAGCTTGACCCGGCGCTGACCGTGCGCACCGTGCCCAAACGCGATCAGAAGGCCTTCCTCTACGCCAAGGTGACCATGGCGCGCGGCACGCCGATCTTGCCGGGTCAGGTCGCGCTCTTCCGCGACGGCACGTTCGTGGGCAACGGCCGCCTGCCGCTCCTGTCGCCGGGCGAGGAGCATGAGCTGGGCTTCGGCGTCGACGACGCGGTGCGCGTGCGCCATGCCGTTGCCGAGGAGAAGCGCGCGGAATCTGGGATCATCACTTCCTCGAAGACGGACACGCGCAGCTATCGCATCACGGTCAAGAACCTGCACGAGCGGGCAATCCCGATCGCCGTCATT
>Ga0306920_100010160_pt1 | contig 12607 bp, 10 predicted proteins | sample flu12Cox44000170_FD_204666 | JGI IMG/M metagenome (GOLD analysis project Ga0306920, IMG submission 204666) | Lab enrichment of tropical soil microbial communities from Luquillo Experimental Forest, Puerto Rico - flux4day.12C.oxic.44.000.170 (v2)... | ecosystem: Environmental > Terrestrial >...
AAAAGGGTGCGACCCCGACCAGATCCCCCTGGCGGTAGAAAGCCAGGATCTCGAGTGCCGCCGACAGCGCACCCGAGAAGGAATCCCACCACAGTGTCAACCAGTCCCAGGAGAGGAACAGCGCGTCTGCATTCGAACGCGCGAGCAGCCTGCTCCAGGCCTGTTCGCTGCCGAGCCAGTCCGCGATGCTCCATTTCCGCAGGGTCAGCGCGCCATCGTATCCAGGCTCCGCGGAGGTGGTATTTCCGTCGCCCGTCACTTATCCGTCTGCCTCGCGCAACGCCGCGCGCATCGTCAATACGGTGACATGGTGCTCGCAGGGGATGTTGGCGACAGCTTCGGAAAAGTCTGCGCCGGGCTCGCCTGCGCGCCGAGCAATGCCCAGGAGGCGGTTACGCCGATCTGATTGTCGGAGTAGGCGCCGCTCTGGGTGGAGTAGGCATAGATGAAACGCAGTGCGAGCCGTTCGCCGACCTGCCAGCGCAGGTCCGTCTGCGCACCGAAAATTTTCGCCGACTGGCCGGTAACAACCGGTTGAGTCCCGTTTGCGGGCGGGGTGCCTGCCTGCTCGTTGCGCTCGAAGGATACGCCGATGTCCCAGGTCAACACGGGGCTCAGGAGCCGGCTGAGCGTCGCGTTGGCCAACTTGATATCGATATCGTTGCCTGTGTTGAGCAGGTAGCGCTCGCGTATTTCCGTGAGGCTCAGCCCCATTACGGTCCGCGCGGCCTGAAAGCGCCAGTCGAGTGAGTACTGGCGTGATTTGAAGGGTTCGCTGGTGGCCGAGCGTGGCGGCGCGATAACCGCTACCGCCTGATCGAAGCCCAGGCGAAAGGCGGATGAGGCATCGGTGAACTGTTGCGAAGCGTGCAGCGCAAGGCGCTGGCTGGGTGTGATGAGCCGGGAAAGGTCGATGCGCCAGATTGGCTCCTCGAACGTCTCGGTAGTGATGGTCTCTCTCGAACCCCCGGGTCCTTCGACCGTGCTGACCACGTCGTACAGGCGCAGCTGCGAGTACCCGCCGGAGACATCGAACACCGTCCTGCCATCGGTCAGGTGGTATCCCGCGCTCGCGTCGCCGATGGAGAAATTGTTGTTATCCACCTGGTCCTTGAACTCGACCTTCTCGTAGTGCCCCTTGAGATAGAGGCTCGAAGCCTCGCTGAAGGCGCGCTCAATTTTGAGGTTGCCCCCATAGCGATGGTTGTCGACGTTGATGTACTGGGGGCTGGGCGAGCTCGAGGTGAGGTAGGAGTACAGTGCATCGAGAGTTACCGTCGTACGCAATGTTGGCCGCAGGGTAAAACGCGGACCCGTAGTGATTAAGTTGAGATTTTCCAGGTTGTCGGGGGTGACCGGGGCATACGGGTCGATCAGCACCTCGCTGAAGGTGTCGCGGACAATCCACGAGAAGAAGCCAGGCACGATCTTCGCAGTCGCTGTCCCATCGAGGAAGCCGGTCGGCTCGGTGGGGAAGGCGCCGCCGAGGTACTTCACCAGGGCAAGGTTGGAACTCAGGCGATAGTCGAGATGCGAGCTCTCGTGTGCGGTGTCGCCGCTAAGCCCGAGCATCAGCAGGGTTTCCCCGGATCCGTTGGTGGTGCGCTGTACGTTGTCGGTGTAGATCACCCCACCATCGGCAGACAGGTAATTCGCGCCGCCGTTGGTGTCGTAGGTGCGGTACAAGAGTGCCTGGCTGGCGAGCGGCGTGACCTGTGCCGCTGCGGGCAGCGTGGCCAGCGTGAGCAACAGGCCAAGCGCTCCGCAATGTCGCGGGCGCGGCCCCCCCGGCCGCATGTTCAGCGGAGAGGCCACGGCGTCGGGGTTAACCGCTGTCTGCCTGCTCGCGCCATTTCGCACCGGAACCGTATTCGTAGTAATAGCCGGAGTGCGAATGGCGCGTCGTCTGATTCAGCACCAGGAACGCCGGTTTGTCCTCGGGCAGCGTTTCCAGTGCATCGAAAACCACGTGCTGCGCTGTCTGATCCGCGTGTACGACCAGGACCACCTGGCCGGCAAAGTGGGCCAGCGCCTGCGACTCAGTGGTCACCAGGAGCGGCGCCGAATCAAACAGTACGAGGCGCGCGGGATTTTCGCTGCCGAGCCTCGTTACCACCTGGTGCATCCGCGCACTTGCGACCAGCTCGGTGGCGTTCGGCTCGTGGCGACCGGCAGGCAGAAAGGAGAGTCCGGGCAAGTCAGTCGGGACGATCGCCAGTTCGGTGGAGAGCGCCGGATCCTTGGCGAGATCGAGCAGGCCGGGGCGGCTCTCGAGCCCGAGGATTTGCGTGAGGCGGGGATTCACCAGATCGCCGTCGACGAGCAGTACCGTGACGTCCTCTTCGAGGCGCATGCTGAGAGCGAGGTTCAGCGACATGAATGTCTTCCCCTCTCCCGGCACTGCGCTGGTGATCATGATGATATTGCCGTTCGCGAGCTGAGCCACACCGCGGCCTAGCGCGTTGTTGATCAGCGGCCGCTTGATGCGCCGGTATTGTTGGGCGATCTCATGCTCCTGGTGCACCGGTGGGAGCATACCTGCAGCGCGGAGCGCGTTCGGGTCGATAATGACGGCCTGTTCGGGCGCAGCGGCCTCGGCCGGGGACTCACGCCGCCGGGCTGCGCCCGCGGCGCTCACGGTACCGTAGCCCTTACCGTCGGACGCCGGGCCCGGCGGGCCGCCCGGGCGCTGTCCCTGCAGCCTCTTGAGGGTGTTTTCAATGACGCTCATGCGATTAGTGCGTGCAGGAAGTGCGAAGTAACATCATCGGTCAGGAACGTTACGACCGCCACGAGAACCAGCAGCGCGGCACCGAACGAGTAGGCCCACAGCGCGCGTCTCCCGGCCGCCCGGTGCCGCTCGACCCAGGTCATGCTCACGCTGCCGAGCACCGGCAGTTGCGTAGCTTCGGTCAACTGGCGCGGAGAGGTGAACACGGGCCGCAGCTGATGCATGAGATAAGCGACCCCGAGCCCGGCGGCCAAACCGGCGGCGAGCACGGTGAAGATCAGCTTCGCGCGCTTCGGAAAGACCGGCTCGGGATCCACGGTCGGAGGGTCGACCACTTCGAAACGCACGACGCCGGTGGCATCCGCCTTGTCGGAGAGCCGTGCGCGGCTCATGCGGTCGACCAGCGCCTGGTACTGGGTATGAGTGACTGAGTAGTCGCGATTCAGACGCTCATACTCCGCCTCCACCTGCGGCGCAGTGTTGATCAGCTTGCGCTGTTCCGCGATTTTCTTTTCCTGATCCGCCATCTGTTGACGTGCCGCGGCGACTTCCACGTCTATCTGGCTCAGCTGCAGCTTCATCCCCTGGTAGAGAGGATTCCCCGCGAGACCGGTGGCGGCGATCGCGCTCTGATCGCCGTGCCGCACGGCATCTATCTCCGTCTTCTGCCGCGCCTTCAGGTCTTCCAGCTGGCGGCGCGCCGCGATCACATCGGGATGCTTGTCGGTGTAGCGCAGCAGCAAGTCATCGAGGTGCGCCTGCGTCTCGCGGATGGCGGTCGCCGTGTCGGTACCGCCCCTGATGCCCGCCGCTGCGCCCATCAGCGGCATCTCGCCGGCCAGCTGCCGCCGCAGCTCGTCCCGCTTCTGCTCCGCGACCGTCAGGGTGACACGGTCCCTGTCGAGCTCATCGCTTTGTGCATGCAGCCGCGCAAAGTAGTCGCCCGTGGAGCCCGGTACCAGTCCAGCGTGCTCGCGCTTGAAGTCTGCAAGCCGCTCTTCCGCGGCGGCGAGCCGCTTGTCGTACTCGGCGATCTGCTGCGTCAGAAACTGCTGGGCCTGCTCGGAGCCCTCCTGAGAGCCGCCGAGCGCGTTGGCGAGGAACAGCCGCAGCAGCTGGTCGACTATGCGGCGCGCACTGTCGCGGCTGCGATCCGTGTAGATGATGGTGTACAGGTCCGCGGGCTGACCCTTTTGCACCTCGCGATCGTTGGTCGCTTCGACCTCCAGCCGGTCGCGCAGGTGCATGACGATGTCTGCCTGCGTCTCGGGCGTTGCAGCCGCGAATCCCGGCACCGCCAGCCGTGCCACCTTCTCCAGCTGCGGGCCACCGAGGAGCGCCTGGCGTACCTCCTCGGCCTGGGATGCGATGTTGGATTCGACCGCGATTCCCTGCGTCACCTGGCTCAGCCGTGTGCGGGTGTCCACGTAGACACGTGCCCGTGCCATGTAGGTATCGGGAAGCGCCAGCACCACCACCCAGCCGAGCACGCACACCAGCCATGCCACTACCATCGCGGTGCCGCGGAAGCGCCAGGCGCCGCGGATCTGTTCGAGCAGGAGTTCGAATGAGTGACGCATTGGTGTCAGAAGATCGACTGTGGCACGACCAGCACGTCACCCGGCTTGAGCAGCGCATTCTGCTTGACGTCACCGTTGTTCACGAGGTCGGCTACTTTCAGGTGGATGATCGTTTCCTTGCCATTCTCCACACGCACGATACGCGCACGGTTGCCGGAAGCGAACTGGGTGAGTCCACCCACAGCCAGGATGGCATCGAGTACCCGCATCCCCTCGCGGTACGGCAACGCTGAAGGGTGCTGCACCTGTCCGACGACCTTCACCAGGCTGAAGGCGCTGGCCGCCGTAGTGACGATGATGTTGACCTTGGGTGCACGCACATACTCGGACAGCACCTTCTCCATGTCGCGAGCGAGCTGCGGTGGAGTCTTGCCGACCGCTACCATGTCCTCGACCAATGGCGTGGATATCTTGCCGTCGGGACGTACCGGCACGGTGACCGACAGCTCGGGATTACGCCACACGAACACCTCGAGTGAGTCGCCTGGGCCGATGATGTAGTTGCTGTCGGGAGCCTTGAGCTCGGTGGAAGTTGGCGGCGCTGCGGGCGCAGGAGTTGGAGCAGAGGCGCAGCTGAGCAGCAGCGGGCTAAACACCAGCCAACTGACTATCAGCAGTGCCGTCGGGCGTCCCATCGTTGTTCCTGTGTCTTCCTGTATCCCCGAAAAGTTAGCGTATCAGAAGCGTGGTTACGCAGCTCACTCAAAAGCTCCTGGCTTCTGCCCGCCGAAGCCCTCGGGAGCTGGATGCGCTGGTTTGCCGCGGCATTCCTGACTGACAATTGAACAGAGCGTCTCCCCGTTACGACATAAAGCTTGGCGGTCGGCCGCGCGTGCCCCTAACGCATGCCGCTGTGGGCGACAAAGTCCCGCAAGACATCGTGTGCACCAGCGCAGTCGGCATGGCAGCGTGTGCGGAGCGCGATCAAACCCGCGGGCGGTCGCCACACCAGCGCGTTGACCCCGAACCACAACTGTTGGGTGACAGGGTTGACCACGTTATGACCGTCGACCTGGTAGCGCCACCACATCAGCGAGTGGGCGCCCACCCGATCGACGAGCTCGGCTTCGCGAAACCGGCCGGCGACGCTGTCGACCACCCGCTCAGCACGCGCCTGCAGTCCCTCGCCGGTCAGGGAGCTCGTCTCGCCTACCAGTTCCGCGCCCTGGCGCTGCGTGCGGTAAGCAACTGCCAGAACCTCGACGGTATCGTCCCCGCTGTTGCCGAACGCGAGCCGCCGCAGCTCATCCGCCCCGCGGAATACCGGCAGCCACTCGGAAAGCACATCGAGCGGGCCCGCATGCCACGGAGGCTGCGCATTCAGCGTGGCCAGGGGGTTCGCCAGTGGCGGCGCAGGGCGCGACTCGCGCAGGAGGTAGTTCACCAGCGGCAACGCGATGAGGATCGCCGCCGCGGCGGCCAAGCCGGCGAGCTGTGCGCGAGTCACCGCAGCGTTTCCCGGCGGCGGCGCCGGGGCCGGAGTCAGCGCGGGCTCACGCCCGAAGAGGGGCGCGAGCCAGAAGAACACGAACAGCGCCACAGCAAACACACACCAGCCGAAGCCGTAATGACTCACGCGCACCAGATAACTCTGCATGTTGGTGAGATAGCCGGCCTCGATCACCGTGTACACGCGCACCCAGTTTGCAATCAGCGCCAGTCCGGCCATGAAGGCCATCTGCCGCAGACGCACGGGCCACCGGTCGCCGCGCTGTTCCCCGTACAGCGCCGCGACCGCGAGGCCAACGATCATGAAGTGCAGACCGCTGCAACCCTCCTCGATCAGGAACGTCCCGTTCGGAATGTGGATTACGTCGCCCACTATCGATGAGCTCGGCCCCGTGACAGCCAGCATGGCGCGCATCACTACAACGGTCAGCTTCTGGAGCGGGGTGCCGTACCACACGTTTACCGCGAAGTAGAAGAAAGCAACCGGAAAGAGCATCAGGCGGCCTACGCTCCGGCCGAAAGCCGCCGTGACGGCAAGCCAGAAGATCAGCGGTTGCAGCGGGACCTCTAGTCCCTCAATGCTCGCCCGGTAGGCGACGAGCCAGCCCACTATGGCGAGCGCGAGCGCCACCATGGCAATGCGCGAGGTGTGCACTGGCGCAGCGGCCAGCTCGCGTCGGGAGCGCACCACGAGCGCGATACAGATGACGAGAATCAGCCAGCCGTGCGTGTAGGTGAGACCGGCCGTGTCCGACCATTTCTGATAAAGGAAGAGGCTGCTCGGCCAGTAGACGAGCGCAACCACACATGCGAGCGCGGCAATCCAATATAACCGCGCGTAACGGCCCGCCTGCATCCACTCATCTTACGTGGGCGAGGATGAACCGGCGCGTAAGCGCGTAAGCCTGCGGCAACACGCGAGGCGGAGGTTATCCCGGGTGAGCGGAAGCCGCGAGGTGGCGCTTCAACTGATCGTCTTGACAACGATGTCCGACAACGGGCTTTCGGTGCCGTCGCCGGCGAGAGCTCTGACGGCGAAATACCAGGTACCGGGCTCCAGATCGTCGATGACATAAGTCTGAAGGCCGATGGTATTGATCTTCACGTTCTGGCTGAGGTCTTCGGGGCTCGAACCGTAGTAGATCCGATACCCGGCCAGGTCCGTCAACGGGCTGCCGTTGGTGTTTGCGGTGGGCGCCTCCCAGGAAAGCGTGGCCGCGCGGCTGGCGCTGTTGTTTTGTGGGGCGATGACTGGCCCTGCCGTGGGCCCGGGGTCGTTACATCCCGAAAGGAGCAACGCGCCGGCAATCCATGCTCCAAACCAGCTCAGGTTCTTTTTCAAGGCAAGACCCCCCCGCGGCCGGTGTGGTTGACACCAGCCGAGCGTGCGATCGACGCAAGAGCTGCCGCGGCGCAAGCAAAGTCGCGGCAGTTCGTTGGAGCTAGAGCAAGGCTTATGCCATTGGAAGAATTTCTTGCTTCTTCAGTCGCTTAGGCTGCAAATGACATAAGCTCCCCTAACGCTGCGTCGCATCATGCCGACGCCTTGATCTGAGGCGGAGCTTTCGACGAAGTAATCTCTTGATTTTGAGCGGGAATATTGTGTCGCGGCGCGACGACGCAGCCGATCACCTGACTGCCGATCGCGTCACCTTGTGACGGTGCTCACAGTGTGATAAGTCTCTTGTGGAGGGTCCGCGCCGATCGAGGCGCCGGCTCGTAGGCTGCGCCGGCGGTGACCGTCGACGGAGTTTACAAAACGGGGTGATGCAGAGCTTTTTTTATGTAAAAGGTGCTCTGCAAGCCTCTGAGGATGAAGCGGTTATGTCGTGGCGGCACGGTGTTTGCAGCTTGCATGATGCCGGCCGGCCGCTAATGGCTACGGATCGGTCATTGGAGGAAGGGCGATGAAGAAGCTGACCTTGATTGCAATCGCCGGCCTTTGCGCCGTCGCGGCTGCTGCCTGGAGCGTTCCAGCATCGGCTGGGGGTTACGCGGCAGAGTCACACGACAAAAAGCCCGACGCGCAGCGGTACTACGGGCGCGAGGACGACACAAACGGGGATCCCGCCTCAGCACCAGAGCCGGGCACCTTGGCGCTCCTCGCCTTGGGCCTGGGTGGATTGGGCCTGGCCCGTCGCCGCAGAAAAGACTGAAGAGTCTGGCTAGCCGCCACAGGCGGCTTTAGTTCTTCGAACAAACGGCTCCCCGTTACGGGGGCCGTTTGTTTTATGCGTCCGGTTTATGCACCGGGTGTGGCCGAGACCGGGCCGGAAGCTGACACGACATGGGATTCGCGCCGCGAATGGGGTTCCGCGTCGTGGGGTTCGGCGTCGTTGAACGGCAAGCTCACCACGACCGCAAGACCGCCGCCTGGCATGTTGTGTGCGGTGATCGTGCCGCCATGCACTGCGAGAGCCCGAGCGGCAATGGCAAGTCCAAGGCCCTCTCCCGCCGTGCCCTGGTGCTCCCGCGCGGCATCTACCCGGTAGAAGGGCTCAAAAATCAGGCCCAGGTCCTTCTCTGGCACTCCTGGACCGGAGTCGTGCACGGCGATCTCGACCGTATCCCCCGCCCGACCGTTCGCAACCCGCCGTGCGCTGATGATCACCACGGCGCCCGCGGGGCTGAAGCGCACCGCATTGCGTATGACATTCTCGAACGCACTGCGCAGCAGCTCGCGATCACCGCATACCCGTAGCCGCTCCGGTGCCTGGACATTGACCAGGCACCCCCGCGCATCCGCCTCGATGGCCACGTCTGAAGCGATGTTATGCAGCAGCTCGCCGACATCGACGCTGCGCTGCTCGATCGGAGCATTCGCGGGGCGCTCGAGCCGCACCATCTTCAGCGTGCGCGCGATGAGCTGCTCGAGGCGGTCAGCCTCGCAAGCGATACGTGCCAGGTAGCGGTCCGCACCGCTGTGCTCGCGCCGCGCAAGCGACAACGCGAGCTGCAGTCGAGTGAGTGGCGAGCGCAACTCGTGTGAGACATCGCGCAGCAGCTGCTGCTTCGCCTCGAGCAGCTGCCGCAGGCGCTGCGCCATCGCATCCAGGTCGGCAGCGAGGAGCCCCAGGTCATCCTGCCGTCCCCGCAAAGCAGGAAGCACCCGCACCTCGAGGTCTCCTGCCGCCATCTGCCGTGTGGCAATCCGCAGACGATCGACCGGTGCTGCGAGGTAGCGCGCCAGGAGGTAGCACACTGCCGCACTTGCCGCGAGCGCGATCGCGAGAATCGCGAGCGGCACTCCAGGCAGCTCGAGCTCTCCAAAAAGACGCGGACTATCACGCACCGGTCCCACCACCACGTGATAGGTGCCGCCGTCGGGGGCGACCAGCACGAGCGCGCCACCGATCGGCGCAATGGCACCTGCGTCTGCGCCCGCAGCGGACGGTGCGGCCAGCGATCGCGGCAGCGGCCGACCCAACATCTCGTGCCCATCGCGATCCACGATGAAGGTGCGGCTGAGGGGTTCAGCGGCGAGTGACTCCAGCCAGCTGTGCAGCGCCGGAGCTCCGGCGGATTCGAACGCTCGTGCCGCCTGTGCATACAGCTGGCCGCGCTGGATCCACGGGCGATCGGTGCGATGCGCAGTGGCGTTCACCGCCACAGTGACCGTGCCCACGAGAATGAGCGCCAGAGCTGCCCAGAAAGCGAGAAAGATGCGCCAGTAGAGCGAGTGCATGCTCAGTCCGTGGGTGCGGCAGAGGCGGTGCGGGCGGAGACGAGGGTGAGTGCGTACCCGCTACCTCGCACACTCTGCACATTCACCCGGTCGGTGCAGCGCGCGATCTTGCGGCGGAGATTCGACACGTGAGTGTCGAGGCTGCGATCGGTCGGCAGAAGCCGCCGGCCGAGCGCCTGTTCCATGAGCTCATCGCGTGTCACGGTGCGAGTATCGGCGCGCACCAGCAGCTCGAGGATCCTCAGCTCCGCGGAGGTAAGCTCGAGGTCCCTGTCGGCGGCCTCCGCGCGGTGCGCCCGAAGGTCGAGACGCAACGGACCCCAGACGATCGGCGCGCTTCCGCCCGCGGCTTCGCCAGGCACGCGGCGCATGACAGCACGAATGCGCGCGACCAGCTCGCGCGGACTGAAAGGCTTGGCCAGGTAGTCGTCGGCGCCCATTTCCAGGCCCACGACCCGGTCGACCTCCTCGCCCCGCGCGGTGAGCATGATCACCGGCACGCGGCTCATCGCACGGATGCGGCGGAGCACTTCGAACCCCGACAGCTGCGGCAGCATCACATCGAGAATCACGAGATCGACCGGTGAACCTGCGAGCTGTTCGAGCCCTTCGAGGCCGGTCGTGGCGGTGCTCGTGACGAAGCCCTCGGGGCCCAGATATTCGACCAGCATCGCGCAGAGCTCCTGGTCGTCATCGATGACGAGCAACTGCGGCTTCGGCTCGTTCTGGGAATTGCCAGGCTCCACGCAGGAACGATACACGGCTGCCGCCGGTTTCCGGGGTTCCCGGCCGGCAAATAAAGAATTCTTTGCACTCGCGGCGGCGCGTTGGACGACGCGCGCGCGAAATTCACGCTGCAATGGAGGCAGCTGAACCGCCGCTGAATGAAGATCGGCAGGCGCTGACTCGGCCCCGTACGCAGCTGAGGAAACGAACACCGTCGCTTGCGGGCGACAGGTCAATCGCTCCGCCAAAGCCCCTGCACGCATTTTGCAACCTCGGGTAGTAAACTCGCGCCATGGACTTCGCCGGCGATCGGCGGGAAGGAGGCGGGTCATGGGGCACTTGAAATGGACGTATCTGGCCGCAGGCGCTGCTGCGGTGTGCTGCATGGCGTCAGCGCCCGCGCAAGCGCAGCTTGTTGCTGACGGAATCACCTATACGCTGACGGAGATGGTCGTCAGCCCGACCATGGATGACTTCACGCTCTCCATCACTGGCATCAATGGAACCGCCGACACGGAAATGGGCCGCTCTGGTGTGCAGTCGTTCGCCTTCAACGACGAAGGGAGCGGTTGGTCTATTACAGCGCCCGCAGGATTCACTCTCATGTCAGGTGGTCTCAACGCGAGTGGGTGTGATGGCAGCGGCTCGAAGTTCTTCTGTTTCTCGGCGAACACCACCCCGCCAAAGACCCCTGCGCTGGCGGCCAACAGCTCGCTGAGCTTCAATTTCGCGATCAGCGGCAGCGGACTTTCGAGCTGGGCGCCGGACTTCAAGATCAATTGGATCGGGTCGAAAAACAACTACGACCTCGTTTCCGAGGCGATCCCGATAACGCCAGGTACCTCGGCGCCCGAGCCAGCCTCACTCGGGCTGCTCGGACTGGGCCTCGCCGGTCTCGGCTTGGCTCGTCGCCGGAGTCGCAAGCCGCAGGACTGAAACGGCGTGTAGCTGGCCGAAGCGGATAGTCGATTCGGCCTTTCGCGATCGAAGAAGGGGCGGCGTTTGCCGCCCCTTCTTCGTGTGGCTTCCAGAGAAGCACGTTGAGCGAGCAACACGCGTCCCGGATCTACATTTCTTTGCACTTCTTTGCCCCGCCTCAGTACCAGCCGAGGCAGCGCCTGTGCGACCGTTTGACTCTCCTCCCTGGGGGGCGGTCGGGCGGTCCGTACTGCCCCATTTTTTTGTATACGCTACCGCAGCGCCGCTTGCGGCGCGGGTTAGCTCCGAGGTGCCGAAGGCCAGCGCCGCTCGCATGAACGACGAAAATCGCCTCTCATCGCCTTTCCGCGCGGCGGAACCCGATACACGTCCCGCCTGGCGGAGATTCGTGAGCTCCCACCGCCGCCCGCTCGTGGTGGCGGCGATCCTGCTCGCCTTCGTACTGCTGGCGTGGCTATTGACTCCGCACGGCACACAGTCCGCTCCTGGAGGCCGCTTCGCCGGCGGTGGACCGATGCCAGTGGTAACTGCGTCCGCGCGCACAGGAGACATGCCGATCACGCTCATGGGTCTTGGCACCGTGACGCCGCTTGCGACGGTGACCGTGCAGAGCCAGATCAGTGGCCAGATCGTGCACATCGGATTCAAGGAGGGACAGACGGTCAAAGCGGGCGACCCTCTGATCCAGATCGACCCGCGCCCGTACCAGGTTGCGCTCGAGCAGGCACAGGGAGCACTGGCGCGCGACAAGGCCCTGCTCGCCAACGCCCGTGTCGACCTCGAGCGCTATCAGACGCTGTTCGCACAGGACTCGATCGCCGAACAGCAGCTCGCCACGCAGAAGTCGCTGGTGGCGCAGTATGCGGGGGCGGTGACCACTGACCAGGGCCAGATTGATGCTGCGAAGCTGAATCTGACCTACTGTCACATCGTGTCGCCAATTGCCGGCCGCGTCGGCCTGCAGCAGATCAACGTCGGCAACTATGTCACCCCCGCCGAGCCCAACGGGCTCGTCGTGGTCACGCAGCTCAAGCCGATCACCGTCGTGTTCACGCTGCCCGAGGATGACATACCTCCTTTGCTTCAGCGTTTGCATGCCGGTGCCAGTCTGCCCGTGACTGCGTGGGACAGAAGCAATACCCACCAGATCGCCTCCGGCACGCTGCAGTCGATCGATAGCCAGATAGATACCAGCACCGGAACGATCCGCCTGAAGGCCGTGTTCACCAACGAGGACGAGAGTCTGTTTCCGCAGCAGTTCGTCAACGTGGTGTTGCTGCTCGACACGCTCCACGGTACGACGCTCGTTCCGCAAGCCGCTGTGCAGCGCGGGGCGCCTGGAACCTACGTGTACCTGGTTAGTTCCGATGAGACCGTGAGCGTTCGGCAAGTCACCGTCGGCCCCGGCGATGCGACCAATGTCGCGATCACCGCGGGGCTCAAGCCTGGTGAGTCGGTGGTGGTAGACGGCGCCGACCGGCTCAAGGACGGTGCGAA
>Ga0306920_100010161_pt1 | contig 12607 bp, 12 predicted proteins | sample flu12Cox44000170_FD_204666 | JGI IMG/M metagenome (GOLD analysis project Ga0306920, IMG submission 204666) | Lab enrichment of tropical soil microbial communities from Luquillo Experimental Forest, Puerto Rico - flux4day.12C.oxic.44.000.170 (v2)... | ecosystem: Environmental > Terrestrial >...
TTCGCCGGCGATCGACGGTGCGCGAGCGTGCGCCGACAGCCGGCAGCGGCGGCGAAGAAATGCCCGCGAAGATCGAGCCGCAAGCCGCGCCGCCCTCGCCCGGACCGATCGTCACCGAAACGAACACCACATCGCAGGGGGAGCGCCAAGACGAGCGCCAAGACGCGCGTCAAGACGAGCGTCAGGACGAGCGGCCTCGCCGTAGCGGGTGGTGGTCCCGCCGCTTCGCCGGCGGCTAACTGCGATGAAAAGCGGCTGGGTCGATCGTGACGCCGAAGCCATTGTGGCCGACGGCGCGAAGGCAGGGGTCGACCGCGACCTGGCGCTCCGAGTCTATACTACGCGCCTATTGGGCCGCGACCCTAAGCTTGTGCTGCATGGCGGCGGCAATACGTCGTTGAAGACGAGAATGCGCGATCTCTTCGGCGAGGAGGTCGATGTGCTACGGGTCAAATCCACGGGCGCCGATATGGCAAATATCGAGGCTTCAGGCCTGCCCGCCGTTCGGCTTTTGCCGATGCGCAAACTGCGCACCCTTGACGCGATCGAGGACGATGAACTTGTCGGCATCGAGCGGGCCAATCTGATCGATCCGGCCGCGCCCAACCCTTCCGTCGAAATGATGTTGCACGCCTTTCTGCCGCACAAATTCATTGACCATACGCATGCGACCGCGGTACTCAGCGTGATCGACCAGCCGCACTGCGAGAAACTATGCCAGGAAGTCTTCGGCGGGCGCCTGGCATTCGTTCCCTATGTGCGGCCGGGCTTCGGCCTGGCCAAAAAGGCCGTTGCGGTTTTTGAAAACATGCCGGCTTGCGAGGGATTGATCTTGAGCAAGCACGGCATCGTTACGTTCGGCGACGACGCGCGCGAAGTCTACGATCGCATGATCGGCATGGTTTCGCTGGCCGAGGATTTTATCGCTTGCGATCGGAAATCTGTTGCGATCCGCGCTTTAGCCAAAGCGTCGGAGAAGGCCGCAGACAAGCCAGCGATGATGGCCGCGCGGATCGCTCCGATCGTGCGCGGCGCCTGTAGCGAAAAGCACGACACGATCGAAGGCGCTTGGCGAAGGCTCGTGATCGAATTTCGCGCAAGCGACCCCGTTTTGAATTTTGTCAACCGAGGCGATTTGGAACGCATAAGCAAGGCCGGCGTGATCACCCCCGACCACACGATCCGTACCAAAAACTGGCCTCTGGTGCTGACGTCTCCGACGCCCGACCGGCTCGCCGATTTTGCCAGTAAAGCCCGCGCGCAAAGCCATGCGTTCGCAACACACTATCGCCAGTATTTCGCGCGCAATAACCAGCGCGTGGGCGGCAAGAAGATCGCGCTCGATCCCCTGCCCCGCGTTGTGCTCGTCCCTGGACTTGGACTGTTCGGGCTGGGCCGCTGTAAAGCCGACGCCATCATCGCCGCCGACATTGCCGAAGCGTGGGTGGAAGGCGTGAGCAATGCCGAGGCTATCGGGACATTCGAGTCCATTTCCGAAGCCGATATGTTCGACTGCGAATATTGGCCTTTGGAACAAGCCAAGCTCGGCAAAAGAAAAGAGCTGCCGCTTGCCGGCCAAATCGCTGCAATCACAGGAGCTGCCAGGGCCATAGGGGCCGCGACGGCCAAGGCGTTCGCGGCGGCCGGCGCCGAGGTCGCCTTGCTTGACGTCGATCGAGCCGGCGCGCGCGAGCAGGCGAACGCCGTCGGCGGCCATGCGCTCGCGGTGACGTGCGACGTCACCGACGCGGGTTCGGTCAGCGCTGCCTTCGACAAGATCGCCGAACATTTCGGCGGAGTCGATATCGTCGTGTCCAATGCCGGCGCGGCCTGGCAGGGACGCATCGGCGAAGTGGACGAAGAAATTCTCGAGAAAAGTTTCGCGCTGAACTTCTACGGCCATCAGCGAGTCGCGCAAGCGGCGGTGAGAATCATGCGCGCGCAAGGCACCGGCGGGTGCCTCCTCTTCAATATCTCCAAGCAAGCGGTCAATCCGGGACCGAATTTCGGACCGTACGGAATACCGAAAGCGGCGGCGCTAGCCTTGATGCGCCAATACGCGCTCGACTACGGCGCCGACGGCATCCGCGCCAACGCGGTCAATGCCGACCGTATCCGTTCCGGCCTGCTGACGCCGGACATGATCGCGTCGCGCTCCAAGGCGCGCGGCTTAAGCGAAAAAGACTACATGAGCGGCAATCTTCTGGGCCGCGAAGTCACGGCCGAAGACGTCGCGCAAGCGTTCTTGAATCATGCGCTTGCCTTAAAAACCACGGCCGATGTCACCACCGTCGACGGCGGCAATATCGCGGCGGCGATGCGGTGAAGGCTGCGCGCGCGAGAAAACGACAGGCAGCAGGATTGTCATTGCGAGCTCCACAAGGTAGAGCGAAGCAATCCAGCTTTTCCAGCGCTCCTCGCAATGACGGGCAAGGCGCACGCATTCAGGGAATGCAAAAAGACGTCGCCGATTCAGCACAACCAACGTATTTGCATTTTTGTTTGTGTGCTTTTGTTTGTTGATTGATTTTATTTCATCGATCCAGCTGCGTCGCGCCGCGCCCATTGGGCCGATTTGTTTGCCCTACTCGTCAGTCCCAGTCCGCTCGCCCGGAATAGGACCAATCGACGATGCGCCCGTCGCGCCGCGCAAGCGTGGCGATTTCCGTCATTTCCTGCCTGCTCAGCTTGAAATCGAAAATGGCCGCATTCTCCGAAAGCCGCTCCACCTTGCTGGTGCGTGGAATGACGACAATGTTTTGCTGCACCAGGAAACGCAGGGAGACTTGAGCCGCAGTTTTGTTATGCGCAGCGCCGATGCGTGCGAGCACCCGGTCGCCGCGGACTTTGCCGCGGGCGATCGGGCTATAGGCGACCACCGCCATGTCGTGCTTGCGGCAGGCAGCGATCACTTTCGATTGGTCGAGGAAGGGATGGTATTCGATCTGATCGCAGACCAGCGGCTCGGTCGTGAGCTGCACGGCCTGTTCCATGAGCGTGACAGTGAAGTTGGAAACACCGATATGCCCCGTTAGTCCGTCGCGCTTGGCCTTGCACAAGGCGCCGAGCGTGTCCGCGAGCGGAATACGCGAATTGGGCCAATGTAGGAGCAGAAGATCGACTTCCCGCAAGCGCAGCCGCGACAAGGACTCGCGCGCCGCGCGTTCGAGCTCACGCGGCGCGAAGTGCTCCGGCCACACTTTCGTGGTCACGAAGACATCCCCGCGGTTGATGCCGGAAGCATGTAAGCCCTCACCGACTTCGCGCTCGTTGTCATAAATCTCGGCGGTATCGATGTGCCGGTAGCCGAGACGCAAGGCCTGTTCGACGATGCGGACGCAGCTGCGTCCGCGCAACTCCCACGTCCCAAGCCCCAACAGTGGAATTTTGGCACCGCCCGCTTCGACGATCGGGACCGGAATACGCGCACCGTGACTTTCGCTGACCTCCATGAATTACTCCAAAGCTCCCATCTCGATCGTAAACGTGCGCAAGCATCGACGATTGCCGGCGGGATTTCCAGGCCGTTCCGGGGGAGCCTTTTGGAGTCAGCGCCTTTTGCCGAGCACGGCGAAAGCGGCGTCGGGAGCCTCCTCAATCACTTTGAGGAGTGCGCGCGCGGGACCGCGCGGCGAACGCTTGCCCTGCTCCCAATTGCGCACCGTCTCGACCGGTACGCCGATCCGTGCAGCAAAAGCGGCTTGGGTCAGGCCGGTCTGCCCCCGCACATTGCGGGCATAGCTTGCTTTCTGCGCACGTGCCGCATTGTGCGCGGCCGTCGCGATTGAACGAGGGTCGCTGGCGAGCGGGCGCTCGCTGCCGTCCGGCAAAACCTCGACAATGCGGCCGTCCGCTTTCAATCGCACCCGAAGCATAGCGTTCGCTCCAGCGCTAATCTCTGAGCAGCGGCTGCAATAATAGCTGATTCGCCGTGGATTCAATGAGTTATGCGCCAAAAGCCGTTTTGTGCTGCGCCGTTGGAGTATCGGTGCAATGGCCTAGTCAGCCATTGGCCGCTATCTATCGAGCTTGTTCGCCCATCTTATCTCCATCGCGCCAGTGCAGCGTCGGAATATTAGAAATGTTCGATCTGAGGATCGACGCCCGGTCGCCTTTGGAATTCATTGATGGAAACGGCGCAGATCGGAGCAACCCCAAAGGGCGATATCACGCGGCTCACTTTGACCGATCTCGACCGCCAGGTGCGAGACTGGTTTAAGAAGCAATGCGGAGCGCTGGGGTGAAATTCTCGTTGAGGAGAACGTCCCAGATCGCCCATTCGACGCCAAGCACTCGGCACTGCCCAGGTTGGACCTTCCCATCGGGCGTATTGGTGCAAGGCGTGGCGACGAGATTGAACACGCACCGCCGTTCGCCCTCCACCACGTCGTCGTGATATTTCGCGGCGCAGGTCCCGCAGCGGCAACATCCTGCTCCGTGGGCTTGCGTGCGTTTTTGGCGTGAGCAGGAACCAACAACAACCCCAACAAAACGACCGCCGCGCCTATTTCGCTGCGAATCGGCATTCCTCACCGTGTCTTCTCGAAAATCTCGCGCCCGATCAGCATGCGGCGGATTTCGCTGGTGCCGGCGCCGATTTCATAAAGTTTCGCGTCACGCAACAACCGGCCCGCGGGATAGTCGTTGATGTAGCCGTTGCCGCCCAGGCATTGGATCGTCTCGAGCGCCATCCAGGTCGCGCGCTCCGCGGCATAAAGGATGGCGCCGGCGGCGTCTTCGCGTGTGGCCTCGCCGCGGTCGCAGGCCTTGGCTACGGCATAGACGTAGGCTTTCGCGGCATTAAGCGTCACATACATGTCGGCGAGTTTGGCCTGCATGAGCTGGAAACGGCCGATCGGCTGACCGAATTGGGTGCGCTGATGAACGTAGGGAATGACGATATCGAGGCAGGCCTGCATGACGCCGAGCGGGCCGGCCGCTAGTATCGTGCGCTCATAGTCTAGTCCCGACATCAAGACATTGACGCCGTTGCCGACGACTCCGAGGACGTTGTCCTGCGGGACTTCGCAATCTTCGAAAACGATCTCGCTCGTATCGGAGCCGCGCATGCCGAGCTTGTCGAGTTTCTTGCCGGTCGAAAATCCCTTGAAGTCCTTCTCGACGATGAAGGCGGTAATGCCGCGCGATCCGGCGGTGCGGTCGGTCTTGGCATAGATCACCAGCGTGTCGGCAACCGGCCCGTTGGTGATCCACATTTTCGAGCCATTGAGGATGTAACGATCGCCTTTGCGGTCGGCGCGCGTGCGCATGGAAACCACGTCCGAACCGGCGCCAGGCTCCGACATCGCCAAGGCACCGACATGCTCGCCGGATATGAGCTTTGGCAGGTGGCGCCGCTTCTGCGCATCGTTTCCGTTGCGCCGGATCTGATTCACGCAGAGGTTCGAATGTGCCCCATAGGACAGGCCGATAGCGGCGGAGGCTCGCGAAATTTCCTCCATCGCGACGCAATGCGCCAGGTAGCCAAGGCCGGCACCGCCCCATTCCTCTTCTACCGTAATCCCAAGAAGACCGAGTGCTCCGAACTGCGGCCACAATTCGCGCGGGAAACTGTTTGAGCGGTCGATTTCCTCGGAGCGGGGCGCGATCTTGTCCTGAGCGAAATCCCGCACGGTGTCGCGGAGCATTTCGACATCGCTGCCGAGCCCGAAATCTAGGCCGGGTAGGCTGTTCGAAAGCATTGCTCGCTCCTCACACGGTCAAGTTGATCGACAGGTATCAGCGCCAAGGGACTTAATGGGGCGTAACTCACAGCCTTTCGCAGCCGGGGCGCCGAACTAACCAGTGCATAACTAAAAATTTGGTGATTTGACCTTAAATCCCCAAGTTCCGAGTTATCAACAGGGACCCGGCGCAGGCCGTTCACGGCGTTCAGATGGCGTTAATAATGTGGATCGGTAACATTCATCCGAGATTCGCAGGGGGCGTTGCCGGCCGCCGTGGCTGGCGTCTTGCGCGAAATGCGACAGAGACGGCGGCTTCTCGGGGCTGGGGCATGGGAAACGAAAGGTCAGGCCTGTTGGCCGTGGCTGTAGCGGCAGCGATGGCGTTCGCGTCGTCTCTGGCATCGGCTCAGGTACTCGCTCAAGACCATTCCCAGGTCCAGTCGCCGGTCCAGCAGGCTCCGGCCCAGCCGCAATCTCCGGCCGCCACTCAAGCCGCGCCTCCCCAGTCCGGCCAAGCCGCCGCCCAACAAGCCGATGCGAACTGTCCCGGGCATCCTGACGCGCTCGGCACGAGCCGCGTGCTTGCGCTCGACCCCGCTCAATATCCGCGGGTCGGCCACATGCAATATACCGACTCGTTGCTGCTCAACGACAAGGAAGTCGTTCTCACCTTCGATGACGGCCCGATACTGCCCTATTCCAACGAGATCCTCGATATTCTCGCTTCGCAATGCGTAAAGGTGACATACTTCATGGTCGGCGAAATGGCCCGCGCCTACCCCGCAATGGTGCGCCGCGTTTACGAGGAAGGCCACACGATCGGCACGCATAGCGAACGCCATCCCACGCACTTCGGCCAGTTGCCGGTCGCGAAAATGCGCCACGAAATCGACTCGGGCATTTCTGACGTCGGTGCCGCCCTTGGCGGTACCAGATATCTGGCCCCATTCTTCCGCATCCCCGGGCTTGCCCGCTCCGACCTTGTCGAAAGCGAACTCGCCGCGCGCGGATTGACCGTCTTCTCTTCCGACACGGTGGCCGACGACTGGCATCGCCATATCAAGCCCAATCAAATCATTGCGCTTGCAATGCGCCGGCTTGAGGCACTCGGCAAAGGCATTTTGCTCCTGCACGATATCCATCCGGCGACGGTGGCCGCTCTGCCTGGGCTTCTTAAGCAGCTCAAGGATAATGGCTTCCACATCGTCCAAGTGGTCCCGGCTGCGTCTTATGAAATTGCGATGGCGAAAAAGCCGGAAGCCATCACGACGCTGCCGCGTGACGAGACGATCATCGGCAATGGCATGGATCACAAGATGCAGGCGAGTTGGCCGCAAGCGTCAGCGGACAACGCCGCAGACGACAGCACGCTGCCCGTTCCGGACCCGTCCGCTTTCGAACCCGACACGCCGCCGTCCGAGGACACCGCCGACGTCCACTGGCCGGCTGAGCCGGATCTTAAGGCACAGACGATGACCCGGCACGCGCGGTCGGCGCGGCGGCACATGGCCCGCGGCGCCAAAGCGGAACGGCGGGCTGAGCGCACACACGCGCACCGGCGCGCGCACTCCCGGGCCGACGCCAACGGCAGCTATGCCGATACGGCGGCGCGGCTGAAATCGCTTACAGCGATGCTCGCACCGGCGCAGCCGGCGGCACGCTAGGGCGCGTTATTCCGCGACGACGACGCCCTGGGCCGTGTCGGAGTTATATTCACCCATGAAGGGATATCGCCCGGCGTCGAGCGGACGCAAATGCACGGTGCCTTCTCCGCCCCCGGGGCGGCATATGGTCCATCTCGATCCCGACCAGATAATTTGGTACGATCTGCAGATCGTCCTCCACGACTGGCTCGCCCCGCCGAGCCCGTGGATCAATCGTCTAGAACGCAGGTCATTTGATCCAGATCAAAACAGCCGTGGGTTATTTGCCGCATTCCGAATTACCAAAGTGGTGTGGTGATTCCCCAAGCCACCGTCCGACAATTCTTTGCGGTCCATTTCGTTAGGCCAATGAACTGGAGCGGCGCGATGACTTCTACAGCGGCAATGTTGATCGGTTGGGCAATCCTCAGCCTGATCGTGGTTGGAATCCTGCTATGCTTCGGCGGGCTTGGGGGTGATGACAGAGGAGAAAATCGCTATTGATTGGCGCTCGTGCTCTATGCCCAATGTAGGTTGGAGCATCGCTTCAGTCGCTGGCTTCTTCGGCCTCGCGCTTCACGGCTGGCGCGGCCGGCATCGGCCGGAGCTCCTGTAAAAAGTGGAAATTCAGTCAGAACAACAGCCCGGCGTACATAGCAACAATGAGGACGGCCATTAGCGAAAGCGCGGCGAACTCAACGACCCAGTCACTAGGCATATGAATTGCCCGAAGTAGTCGGCAGGCTGTTCACGCTGTCGGAGACAATCGTAGTAAGTTGCATCACATGTTTGCTCAGTTCAGTGTACTCTTCAATGTCGCGTTGAATGCGATCGCCATCTGTTTGTAGTTTCTTATCTACCGTTTGGAGAGCGTCGACGAGATGCTTAATTTCGCGCCTTGAGGCTTCAGATACCCGGCGCAAAAAAGGAGCGACACTGTTGACCGCTATTTCGTCGCCTGCGATGTCGGCTTGACGAATGACGTCACTAGCACGCGTCAATAATTCGTGGATATTTCCCCCAACGTCTATTTCTGACGATTGGCTGATTTTAGTAGAATCGTTCAGCTTGGCACTTTTCATGATACGCACCCCTTACACTGGTAAGCTCACGTTTGAGACCCCTTCGCGACGTTAAAGATTCAAGCGTTTTATTTGTTTGTTGATTGTTTGTTTGTTATCTCTTTGTAAGCCTTTTAGTTGTTTGTGGCCGTTTTGGGGCGAAATCAGCGCGCACCTGTGCCTAATGGAACCTAAGAATTTGTTTGTTTGTTGTTTGTTAGATGTGGTTGGTCAAACTACTCAGATGAAGGTTCGAAGGGGCGATCCTAACTGCTGGGGTACAAAGGCCAAAAAAGAGAAGGCCGCCGAAGCGGCCTCCGCATATGTTAATATCCGTAGTCGCTCTGCCGCCCTCCATAGATGTCCCACGGACCATGACGATAGGGCTTACAGACGCCACCCTGAACGGTCCAATCCGGCGGGCAGCCACTTGCCGTGTTCCATCCGCCACCGCCGTAGTAGTTGTAGTAATGGTGATGGTAGTACGGATGCGTCTGCCGCGAGGCGCGAGGTGCTGGAGTGGTGGTTGCTGGAGCGGTTTGCTGTGCCTGAGCCTTAGCATCTGACGTCGTCAGCGCGGTGGTCGGCACGGCAAAGCCCAACGCGGCAGCTAGTCCGAAAAAGGAAAAGGCGTCTCGACGCGAGATCATTTTTTGACTCATTTATAGTCTCCTTGACCCTCTCCTTTATGAGCGCACATGTCACTTTGACTAACATCAAAGTTCCAAGGGCCGCGCCGGCGCGGAACCCAACTGCCAATTTTTTTGGGAGAAGTAGCAAACACGGCCCGCATACCAGCGCTGAGTTTCATAGCAATTCTGTATTTCGCCGCAATGCACTTGTTCATGATTGTTCCCGGAACGGCTAGGGCGAAGTTGCATTCAGCAGGCGCAGCGCTGCATCGCGGGCCGCATGGCCGAGGAGCCCAACACCCCATCATGGACCACTTGCCATTGGAACTGCCGGGCCGGTCCTTGACAGAGACCGGTCCCGGTGCTGTTCGTTTATCCCCAAAATCGCTTCCGCCGCCCATCCCGCAATTTCACTTCGCGCCGCGTATACAAGCCGAAAAGCCCTCGAAGAAATTTCACGAAACTACCGACGCACAGTTAGGCGTCCCATGCGTGCAGCGTTCTCAAGCAGCCTCGCGCCCCAGAAGAGCAACGCAAGGCAGCGAGCCTTTGGAGAAGAACGGCGCAGCGCCGATACTCGCCGCGCCGTCCCCTCGCATCCACCGCGCAACGAACACGGTGGGTTTATTTCCCTTGCCATACCCCACTGGTGGCGAGTCGCTCAGAGAACGGCCAAACGCCGTTGTTGTGGCGTTGGCTTATCACTTTGGCCCGACCTGGATTCTCGGCGTCGTCCTTGGTGTAGTTGGCCGGAATGTATTTTTCTCTTTGCACGAGAAATCGCTTTCTGTTTCCCCACTTCGCAATGCGAACTAATAAACCAAAATCCGCGTCACTTCGTGTCAAGCAGCGCGCAATAGTGTCGCGTTCGGTCTCATTCAGCGAGGTTGAATCGTAACTTGTTACCGGCGTCCCAAACGGGAAATCGCCCAGTGGCGTTTGATTGGGCTCGTTGGAAAACGATCGCCGCACGAAATGAATGACGCGCTGCGCGCGCGGCTTGAGCAACCAGATCGGCAAGTTTTTCAAGTCGCAAGATATAGACACGGCGTCCGCAAAGATCGCCGAGCATATCGTCAAGTTCTGGGACCCGCGCATGCGTCGGGCGATTGTCGCCCATCTCGATGCCGGTGGGGCCGGTCTCGATCCGGCAACTCGGCTGGCGGTCGAAATGTTACGGCCGAGGCCATAATAGGACTAGTCTTTTTGCGATCGTCCGGGTCTTTAGCCCTCGCATCCTTCGACGATCCGGCTCCTTCTTGCGCAATACAGCCATGCAGCGGTATCCGTTTTAATGGCCACTCGGAACCCGCATTATTCGTTTGCCAATTGCCCACAATCTGCCCTTAATTGCGATGCTGAATATCTTTTTTCAGCAGCTATGGGCGACACCGACTTTTATGATGGGGAGCTATTCATGAGACTAATGCTTGTCGCGGCCGTTTCCGCTTTTGTCGCAATACCGGCGCTGGCTCAAGCCCAACAGGGCGGCCCTCCGCCATCGAGCGCGCCAAAGCCAACAAAGGCGGACGTGCAAAAAGTCGTCCAAATCATTTCAAGCGATAAAGCGAAGACACAAGTCTATTGCGATCTGGACAAGCTCTACGACCAGATGCAGACGGCCGACCAAAATAACGACAGCAAGACAGTCGAAGCGCTCGGCAAGCAGGCCGATGCCATGACGAATAAACTCGGTCCCGAATACGCCAAGATGATGGACGGATTGGACCAGGTCGACCCGAATTCCAGTGAAGGCAAGGAACTTGTCTCGATACTTTCGGGGCTCGACAAGCTCTGCGGCAAATAAAGCCGAATAAACATCCAACGCGGACGAGTGCGAAGCCATTGGTGTGCGCTTTAAAGAGCTTGTGATCGAATTAACGCAGCCGCCAGCATTTTACGCGACGAGCTGATCTCGGATGGCGCGCGTCTCGCGACGGCTGAGCTGCGCGGGTTCTTCAAATGGTTGGCGAAGAAAAATCGGAGATAACCGCGGGGTGGGCTGCCTATTTCATTGTTAAGCCGACGGCTTACCTCGATCTTGTCTCCGCTTCCGAACGCGATTAAATTCTAGCAATGGCATTCCTTCTCCTATTATCCACTGTCGCTCTTAGCCTGTGCGTTGTCGGATTGATCGTCATCGCGCTCGCCGCGATTCTAGGAAGGCTGCGCGGCGACTGGACATTGAAAAACCGAAAGAGAACGGCCGCGTTCGTGAGGCTGCCGATCGGGACCGCTTGGAGCGAAGCCAGCGCTAGGTCGAACGACAGGCCCTCTTGGGTCGGGTCCCGGACACAGCTTGAAAAGTGTGTAGCGCTTTTGACCTGGCGGACGTTCACCGCCGCCGAGCGTGAAACTGGGATCTAACGTTGGTCCGCGGCGCCCATTGGCGCGGTCGAGAGGATACGACCGGCCAAACAGAATTTTCTATCAAGGGCTGCTTTGTGTAGCGCATCGTGTAGCGCAGGACATGACAAGTCAGGACGGAAGTGCCGCAATTACTTTTTTATGCAGAGGCCAGTCATTATCGTTCCGGCAGGACATGACGGACCATCCGGTGCGCCAGCCGAACAGACAACTGAGACGAGCACTTCATCGTCCAGGCGACCGTTCTTTGCTCGCCAGTTACTATACGAAACGTTGGACCAGATGCACCGGTTGGACCGGGAGGACCTTGGGGTCCTGGGTCGCCTTTTAGTCCTGCCGGGCCTGCGGGTCCTGTGGCTCCAGGTGGTCCTGAGGCTCCTTGCTGCCCTTGAGGTCCGGCTTGACCCTGTGGACCTTGTGGACCAGAGCAAGATGCAAGCACGAGGCTCAGCATGGCTACCGCAGAACACATGGCTTTCACTGGCGCGCCTCCTCCACTCTGCATCTATCATCGCTGAAGTCTGCCGAGAGCGTCAATGCAGTAGAGTGACGTCGGCGGCTCCTCAAGTCGCGCCCTTCGTGTTCACATCGGAGCGAGGCGCGCCATTCTCATCGGACTAGGGCGGCGTGGCTCAGCTCATCATGACTTCGCCCGTCCGGTTCAATACCTTGTCGGTACGCAAAACCGTTTGCGTTGCTTGTCGCGCAATCTCACTTCGCGCCGCGTCTGATACCAGCTGAAAATCCACCTAATGAAGTTCATGCCAACATCTTTCTAAGAAAGGGGCCCTCCGCTCGACAGTGAGAGACGACAAACCTGAGCACCTGCGACCCCCTTCGACAACGCCACGCGGGCTGTGCACGCGGCGGCGTTGCCTCATACGAACGCCGGAAATTCCTGACTTGATCACGTCAAGCCGGACGGAGAGTGACCGGTGTAATCGTTCGGCGGAACTCCCTGGGGCCCCGGTCGCATTTCCTCTCCGTCGGGGCCCACCGCTTTAATAGGAGCCAGAAAATAAAAAAGGGGCCGCGAAGGCCCCAAAAAGCAGCAGTCTCTCTCGTACAACACTAAAGCTGCGACGTTCATGAGTTTGCGGCACCTTCGTAGCCGCTCACGAATCGCGTTCACCTTCGGCTACAGACTCAGGATACTCGCAGCCAGCGTTGTCTTGAGTGTCGCAGCCGCTGGCTATTCCATTATTTTAGATAACTCC
>Ga0306920_100010162_pt1 | contig 12606 bp, 14 predicted proteins | sample flu12Cox44000170_FD_204666 | JGI IMG/M metagenome (GOLD analysis project Ga0306920, IMG submission 204666) | Lab enrichment of tropical soil microbial communities from Luquillo Experimental Forest, Puerto Rico - flux4day.12C.oxic.44.000.170 (v2)... | ecosystem: Environmental > Terrestrial >...
GGTCGAGATCTTCGCCACCTTCGTCGATCGGTCGGACAAGGAAGAGGAGCAACGGCATCGCCAATGGCCTCGAGCCACGCGTCAAGCTTTCGCCCCGACTGCACTTCCGGGTGGATACCCGAATTTTCTCCTCACGGACGATGCGGACCGAGTAGCGAAGAGCTATGGCCCCAATGCCGGACGGCTGATCGCCGCCAAACGGCATTACGATCCCGATAACATCTTTCGCTCAGCCATTCCGCTGCCCGGGTGAGTGCGGGGCCGCCCGACCCAACCCTCTCTCAACCGGCGCTTTATCCGGCCGAAGCGCGCCGCTGACAAGCGCTACGGTAGGCGGATCCTAAGGAGCCACTCATGTCCCACTCGATCAGCGAAGCTGTCCCGGAGCCTTCTGCCCCCGGCCGCGGCCATGCCGTCGGGGCGACCGCAGGTCAATGGCGTGGGGAAAAACCGGTGTGGCCGGACCGTCGCCTCATCGACCTTTTCGGCATCGAACACCCGCTGGTGCTGGCGCCGATGGCCGGTCTCGGAACGGTCGAGCTCGCGGCCTCGGTCTGCGCCGGCGGCGGCTTGGGCTCGCTCGGTTGCGTGGGGCTAGAGCCCGAACGCGTCATGCAGGCTGTCGACAAGCTGCGGACGTTGACCGATAAGCCGATCAACACGAACTTTTTCTGCCACAGCGCGGCACAGGCCGATCGTGCTCGCGAGGCCGATTGGCGCGATCGGCTCGCGCCCTATTACAACGAACTCGGGCTCGATCCCTCGCTCGCGGCAGGTCAGTTGGAGATTCTGCCGTTCGACGATGCCCTTTGTAGAGCGGTGGAACGGGTCAAGCCCGAGATCGTGAGTTTCCATTTCGGGCTGCCGGAGCCGGCCTTGCTGGCTCGCGTCAAAGCGGCCGGGTGCCGCGTGATGGGATCGGCAACGACGGTTGCCGAGGCGCGCTGGCTGGAGGCGCGCGGTGCCAATGTCATCATCGCCCAGGGCTGCGAAGCCGGCGGCCACCGCGGCATGTTCCTCGCAGAAAACCTGGAAGAGGAGGCTGCATCTCAGCCGAGCACGCTGGCGCTGGTGCCACAGATCGCCGATGCCGTCGGCGTGCCGATTATCGCCGCGGGCGGCATCGCCGACGGACGTGGGATCGCGGCGGCCTTCGCGCTCGGCGCGGCGGGGGCCCAGATCGGGACCGCTTACCTTTTCTGTCCGGAGGCGGCGATCTCGCCGCTTTATCGTGACGCGCTGCGGCAGGCGCGTGCGGACACGACGGTATTGACAGACGTCTTTACCGGACGCCCGGCGCGCGCCCTCTCTAATCGGCTGACCCGCGAGCTCGGCCCGCTTCACGGGGTGACGCCAGACTTCCCGACGCCGATGCTGGCCTTGGCGCCGCTGCGGAGAAAGGCGGAGCAACAGGGCAGCCGTGAATTCTCGCCGCACTGGGCGGGGCAAGCGGCACCGCTGGGTAGAGAAATGTCAGCCGAAGCGCTGACCCGTGCGCTGGCGGAGGCGGCATTGAAGCGGTTTCGCCAGCTCACCGCCTAACGTGCCCTCGCGTCGGAGCGGGCCTCGAATTCCTCGCTGATGCTCCGGCCGGCGCCGCGCCAAACCGGCTTGTGACGACAGATCGCCGAGCCGGTGCTGGAAAAAGACAACGCTAATGGACGTCAGTCGACACTGCGTCCGCCGTAGGCGAATGACTACAGCCGCCTCCACGACAAGCGCAGGGGAGGGATCGTGCTGATCATGCACCGGCTGCACGAGGACGACCTCACGGACCATGTGCGGGCGCAGGAGCCGTGGGAGGTGGTGTGCTACCCGGCGATCGCCGAAGAGGACGAGACCCACCTGATCGAGACGCCGCTCGAGACCCGTCTGGTTACCCGGTCGCGCGGCGCGGCCCTGCACCCGGAGCGCGAGCCGCTCGACATGCTCGAGCAGATCCGCCGCACGATCGGCGAATACAACTTTGCCGGCCAGTATCAGCAGGCCCCGGCACCGCAGGGCGGCGGCATGGTCAAGGCGGCGTGGTTTGCGACCTACACGCCCAACGAGCGGCCGGAGCCGTTCGACCATATCGTGCAGAGCTGGGACACCGCCAACAAGGCCTCCGAGCTCAGCGATTTCAGCGTGTGCACGAGCTGGGGGATCAAGGTCAAGGACCTCTACCTGCTGCATGTGCTGCGCCGGCGCATGGAATACCCCGAATTGAAACGCGCGGTGCGCGAGCAGGCCCAGGCCTTTGCGGCTGATGTCGTGCTGATCGAGGACAAGGCCTCGGGGACCCAGCTGATCCAGGAGCTGGTGGCCGAGGGTCTGCACGCCGTCACCCGCTACCAGCCGCAATCGGACAAGATCATGCGCATGCACGCCCAGACCGCGATGATCGAGAACGGCTTTGTGCATTTGCCAAAAGAGGCGGCGTGGCTCGCCGAATACCTGCACGAGCTGACCAGTTTTCCAAAAGGAAACGCCTTGGCCTCCTCCTGGAAAATGCCATGTACCGAGGCCGGCATCCCGAGCCGAGCGATCCGGTCGCTGACTGCCGCCGTCGCTTCGCCGAGCGATACGCCCGGGCGAGGTTGAACGAGATTGTCAAGGCTGCGAACAGATTGTCGTGATAAACTGCGATCGGCGTATTGCCGGCACCAAAACGGCTAAACGCGGAGAGCGGCACCATCGTTTCTTTGGCCGTGCTAATGGCGGCGCCGGTTGATGTGGCGCTGGCCGGTATTGGCTAGCGCGTTGTTCGCTGCGTTGCGAGCCGCGTCGTCTGCGCTCTGCGCGGCGCTCGCGGGCATGATGCCGCTATTCCCGGGCAGCGCCTTGGTCACCACAATGCCGGACAGGGGTTGAGTTCGCTGCGTGCCGCTGACTGCACCCCCGCTGGTACTGACATAGATCTGGTTCAAGATCTCTGGCGATTGCCGGAACTCGGGCGCCACCTCCATTACGACGTGGTACTGGTTCTGCCCGTTGTAGATCACCGATATCTGCCGCTGCCCAAACGCGTCGTAGAGCGTGTTGTCGATCTGGCCGACGGTGAGCCCGAAGCGCGCGGCGGTAGGCCGATCGATGATCAGATTGGCCTCGAGCCCCCCTTGCCGCTGGTTGAAGTCGACATCGCTCAACAGCGGCAGATTTTTCAGCGCTGCGGCGGCCGTGGGTGACCATTCGTAGAGGTCGTCGGTGTTTTCGCCAAGCAGCGTGTACTGGTAGCGGGCCTTGTTTGTACCCTCACCGACCCGAAAATCCTGATCCGCCCCCAATACAGCGTCGCACCGGCAATATGGTCGAGTTTGCCCCGCAGCCGATTCGCGATCTCTGCGGCCGACACAAGGCGCTCAGATAGCGGCCTTAGCACTATAAAAGCGGACCCGTAACTGCCGCCACCGCAGAACCCCGTCACTCTTGCGACGGCCGGGTCCTGTCGCATGATATCGACGAACTGCGCCAGCTTTGTTCCCATCAGTTGCAACGAGAGGCTCTGATCGCCCTGGATGCCGCCCCAGAGCAGCCCGTTATCCTGCTCCGGCACTAACCCTTTGGAACGTTGACGAAGAAATAAACGGCCAACCGCACTGTCGCCAGCAGGCTGAACAACACCGGCCCCTGCCACCGCAATGCCCGTCGCAACGTCCGGTCATAGAGGTCGAGCGTCTTTGCAAAGGCGCGCTCGCTGGCAAGGTAGAGCCTGCCTTGCGCGGTCGCACGCGGCTGAGCCAGCAGATAGGCGCACATCATCGGCGTCGTGGTCAGCGAGACGATCAGCGAGATCATAATCGCCACCGATAGGGTCACCGCGAACTCGCGGAAGAGGCGTCCATCAATACCGCCCATCAGCAGGATCGGCACAAAGACTGCGACGAGTGCCAGGGTCATGGACAGCAAAGTGAAGGTGGCTTCGCGCGCACCCTGCTATGCTGCCTGCACCCGGGGCATCCCGCCCTCGATGTGCCGTGTCATATTCTCGAGCACGACGATCGCGTCATCGACGACAAAGCCGGTCGAGATCGTCATCGCGGTCGCGTTCACCGGAAGGTACCGACATCTATCGGGCAAAATGCTCCAGTATACGGCGAACTGCAAGAATAACGGATTCAACGTCCTCGCCCCTAAGTGTGGGCGATAATGGAAGCGAGAGAGTGCAATCGGGGATCCATTCCGCATTCGTCAGGTTTCCTGGGGAATCGCCGAAGACCTCACGATAATACTGATGCAAATCCAAAGTACGGTAGTGAATCCCCGTCCCGATCCGCTGACGATGCAAGGCCGCTTGAATTTCATCTCGGTCCGCCCGCAGCCGACCGATATCCAATAACAACGTATGAAGATGACGAGCGTGCCGGGTGCCTTCCTCCTCGCCGGCCGGTAGGAACGCAGGCATGTCGGCAAACGCCTGGTCTTGACGCGCCCATATTTGACGCCGCCGTTCCAGATTAGCTTCCACTCGAGCCAGTTGGTACAGTCCAAAGGCCGCCTGCAGATCCATCATGTTGTACTTGGACCCTGGGACCATAAGCTCGTAGTGCTTGAAGCCCGCGTCGGAGAACCGCTTCCAGGCATCGGCGCTCAAGCCATGCAGTGGCGAGCATCTTGATGCAGGCCGCCCAATAGGCATTATCGGTAGTGATCATCCCCCTTCTCCGGTCACTATGTTCTTGGTGACGTAGAAGCTGAAGGTTCCCAGATCGCCCAGAATGCCGGCATGCCGGCCGTGGTAGAGCGTTTCGACTGCATGGGCGCAGTCCTCCATAAGCGCAGCCCGTGACTAGTCGCCAAATCGCAAATACACGTCATCTCGCAGGCGCGGCCCGCGAAATGAACGGGAATGATGGCACGCGTGCGCGGAGTGATCCGTCGCGCTGCATTCTCCGGGTCCACGCACATTGTTCGTCGGTCGACGTCAGCAAGAACCGGCTTGCCACCGGCGTGGATGACCGCGTTGGCGGTAGCCATAAGCGTCATCGACGGGACGACAACCTCATCTCCAGGCTCCAGCCCGATCACCCTCATCGACGGATGAAGCGCAGCGGTACATGAGTTGACCGCCAATGCGTACAGCGCCCCGATGTAGTCACGGAATTTGTCCTCGAGGGCGGCTACCCTGGGGCCGGTTCCGAGCCATCCGGAGCGCAGCGTTGCCACGACCTCGTTGATCTCGGGCTCGAAAATCCGCGGGCTGCCGAAAATCAAATAGGCATCGCGAACGGGTTGGTCGATCGACGATGGTTCCAGAGCGATGGTGGCAAGTTCAGCAGCCATTTCTGTTTCCTTCCTTTCCGACTCAGCAAGAACCGGCATCATCCCGCATGCGGTCGATGACGGTTGAAGCCTGGAAGTACTCTTCGGCCAAACGGCGGGCGGCACGTGCATGCGTTTCGTAGTCGGCGTCGAGGTTATCCAGCGCTGCAACGACGCCCTCCATGTCGAAGAACGCCAGCACACCCGTTCTTGCCGGCAGCCAGTCCGAGAAACCTGTATCCTGATGCAGGACGGGTCGGCTCGCGGCGAGGTAGCAGACGCCGCGATCGCTGAACCAGCCACAACGCGAGGCGACATAGGCATGTTTTGCGATGCCGGAATCCGCCCTCGACCCATGGATAAATTGTCGGTAACCAAGTTCCGTGGCGACTTAAGCACGACGGGTATGGGAATCTCAGTCAAGAGAGGAGCCCTTATGCTCAACCGAAAGACCTGCACCACGCTCGCTTTAATTCTGATCCTCGCGGCCTCCCCCCTGCTCGGCGCGGAGACCGAGTCTGACCCGCATCACTCGGCTGGCGCCGGAGCTGCTGCTAATTCGTCACTGATCCCCGGCTGCATGACGTGGGAGGCGGAGAGCGGCATGCCTATGATGCGGATGATGATGGACCAGGACGGCATCCGCATGATGGCCGAGCACATCGAAGGCCGTCTCGCCTCCCTTAAGATAGAACTCAAGATCACCGACCAGCAGTTACCTCTGTGGAACGCCTTCACGCAGGTTATGCGGGATAACGCGACGGCGATGCAGGCCATGCCGCACACGATGATGGGGAAGAATAAGGCTGCGACGCTTCCCGACAAACTCGCCGCGCGCGAGATAATGCTAGCGGCGCGGCTCGAGGCTGTGCGTAAACTGAAAACGGCTGCCGGTCCTCTCTACATGGCGCTGGACACCGACCAGAAGAAAACGGCCGACGAAATCATGCTCGGTCCGATGGGCGTAACGATGTAGCTGCCTAAACTGGATGATCTCATGCGCCAGCGAGGGCCCCTCTGGTAAAGCGAACTTACAGGGCGCTTTTGCAGGATCTTGGATTCTTCCTGCTCGCGAGCGGCAACATGAGTTGCAAAGAGGCCGACTATGACAGAGGCACGCAACTGGGTTGTTCAAGTCAAGCGCTTTGGCGGTCCCGATGGTCTGGAAGTGGTCGACGCTCCCCTGCCGACGTGAGGGCGCCGAGGTGCGAGTCCGCGTGCTCGCCTCGGTGCTGGAAAGCACAGACGTGCTGATCAGGCGCCACCTCTACCCGCAAACCATATACCGCCCGCCGCCGTTCGTACTGGGCTATGAGGCGTCGGAGAAATCGATCAGCTCGGCGAGGGCGTGGCCGATATGACGGTGGTCGGATCGAACGCGGCGTATCGCACGCTGCGGGCTGATCGCCTAGCCCGTGTGCCGCCGGGCCTCGACGCGGCCGAGGCAGCCACGCTGATCTTGAGCTGGACGACCGCATACCAGCTCCTACATCGCGCGGCCCGGGTGCAGCGAGGCCGAGGCCAGCGCGTGCTCGTGCACGGAGCCGCCGGTGCCGTCGGTCAGGCGCTGATCGCCCCCGGCAGGCCGGCGGGCCTCGATCTGTGGGGTGCCGCGCGCCGCACTCACACGGCGCTGATCCGCGATTTGGGCGCCACGCCGGTCGACGACCGACGAGAAGACTTCACACACGTCCTGCCGGCTGGGTTCGACATTGTCTTTGACGGATCTTGTTTGTTCAGGTTGCCAAGGCGCATCGCCGTCTCGAAGCGGGCGGTCTCGAGGGTAAGCTCATTTTGTGCCCCATCCTTCCGTCGCGGGTGCCGTCTCAGCGAGCCGGGCTCCGCTTCTGTTTAGAACACACCCGTGGCCTGAGTGTCCGGCGTCGACCGCTCACTGCCTTGCCGGCGCCACGCGGGAATTCGAGGATCACGAAGACCATCAACTGAATTGGACTGGTAGAGACCATTGTGCCTGCTCGAAGCGGGCACCAATAACCGATATAGCGCGAGTTTATTTAGCGATATGTTGGAGATTGGTCTGACAACACTCTGAGCGAGGATTACATGTACAAGAACATTCTGCTCGCCATTGACCTTAATGATGAAGCTTCCTGCGGCAAGCCGCTGCTCTCGGCGGTTGAGCTCACGCGCACGTTCGGCGCCGGGCTTCATGTCCTCACCGTGGTGCGCGAGGTCGAGGCTATCCTGCAGGCCAAGGCAGCACCGTTGGGCTATGACCTGATCGCCGCGGATCTCGAAAACCGCATCTCCGCCTTGATCCGGCGTGTCGATGCTTCCGACCTTAATCCCAATATTCTCGTCACGCACGGCGCCAGCATCTATGCGGAGATTTTGGGTGTCGCCGAGGAGGCCGAGGCCGATCTCGTTGTCATCGGATCGCATCGGCCGGCCATGAAGGATTACCTGCTTGGCACCAATGCAGCTCGGGTCGTGCGCCACGCCCGTTGTTCGGTTCTCGTTGCCCGGGAGTGAGCGTGGACGGTGGTTCGCAAGGTCCTCCTTCCCGAGGTCTTCCCGAGAACGAAGCAGCCGCCCGTCTTAAAGCGGAGGGTCCCAATACTCTTCCGCAAGCCGACCGCCGTACCCTTATCCGAATTATCCTCGAGATCCTGCGCGAGCCGATGTTCGCGCTGCTGCTGGGCGCGGCCGTCATCTATCTCCTCCTCGGCGATCTCAAAGAGGCCATCGTCCTCGGCCTTTTTGCCTGCACCTCGGTTTTCATTGCCGTCATTCAGGAATCCCGCACCGAGCGTGTCCTCGAAAGCCTGCGTGATCTGACCAGCCCGCGCGCGCTCGTGATCCGCGACGGCATCGAGAAACGCATAGCCGGCGCCGAAGTCGTCCGCGGCGACCTCGTCATTCTTGCCGAAGGCGACCGCGTCCCGGCCGATTCGACCGTGCTCTCGGCGCACGATCTGCAATGCGATGAATCGCTTCTCACCGGCGAGGCGGTGCCGGTGCGGAAGATCGCCTCGCCCGGAGCCCCGCCGGCGCGGCCCGGCGGCGACGACCTGCCTTACGTGTATTCCGGCAGCCTGGTCGTGCGCGGCCACGGCCGGGCGGAGGTGACCGCGACCGGCGCGCGCAGCGAGATCGGCAAGATCGGTCTTGCAATCACCCGCATCGACACCGAGCCGCCACGGCTGCGCGCGCAGACACGGCGGCTGGTCCGCAATTTCGCTGCCGTCAGCCTTAGCCTCAGCGCGCTCGCGGTTGTGCTGTACGGTCTTTGGCGCGGCGGATGGCTCGATGCGCTGCTGAGTGGCATTGCGCTCGGCATGTCGATGCTGCCGGAGGAATTTCCGCTGGTCCTGACGGTCTTCATGGTGATGGGGGCTTGGCGCATCTCGCGCGCCCGCGTTCTCACGCGGCGCGCGGCGGCAATCGAGACACTCGGCGCCGCCACGGTGCTCTGCACCGATAAGACCGGCACCCTCACCCAGAACCGCATGACCATCGTCGCATTGTGTGTCGGAAACAATGCTTGGCGGCAAGTAGGCAACAGCCCGCTCGACGGCAAGTTCGCGACGCTTCTTGAGCACGGAACTCTCGCCAGCGTGCGCGAACCCTTTGATCCAATGGAGAAGGCGTTTCATGCTCTCGCCGCCGAACGCCTGTCTGCGGGTCACCCGCCGCACAGCGGCCGCACTCTCAAATGGGAATACGGGCTACGGCCGGATCTACTGGCCGTCACCCACGTCTATGAACAAGTCGGTTCTCCGGAGCTTATTGTCGCGGCCAAGGGCGCGCCCGAGGCTATTGCAGAGCTTTGCGATTTGCCGGAACGCGATCGGATGGAGCTACGCCGCGCTGTTGATGAAATGGCGCAGGAAGGCATGCGCGTGCTCGCCGTTGCGCGGGCAAGCATACGCGCCGGTTTTGTACGTCCGGAGACACCGCACGAATTTCCATTTGAGTTGCTTGGCCTTGTTGGCCTTGCAGATCCTCTGCGCCCGAGCGTACCGGCGGCGGTCCAGGAATGCCGGGCCGCCGGCATCCGGGTGATCATGATCACTGGGGATTATCCGCAAACCGCGAGCGCCATCGCCGCGCGAGCCAACTTTGAACCTGGAGATATCGTCACCGGTGTCGAGCTCGAAGGCATGAGCGATGTCGATCTTAAACAATGCGTGCGCTCGGCCATGATTTTCGCCCGCACGATGCCCGAGCAGAAGCTGCGGATCGTCAATGCGCTGAAAGCCAATGGCGAGGTCGTCGCCATGACCGGAGACGGCGTCAACGACGCGCCTTCGCTGAAAGCGGCGCATATCGGTATCGCCATGGGTGGGCGCGGTACTGATGTCGCGCGCGAGGCCGCATCCCTGATCCTGCTAGATGACGACTTCACGTCGATCGTCGCCGCTATTCGCCTTGGCCGGCGGATCTACGACAATTTGCGCAAGGCCATGGCCTATATCCTTGCGATCCATGTGCCGATCGCCGGGCTGGCTCTGATCCCGCTGTTGTTCGATTTGCCCTTGGTATTCTGGCCGCTTCACATCGCCTTTCTCGAAATGGTGATCGACCCGGTGTGCTCGATCGTGTTCGAAGCCGAGGGCGAGGAACCCGACACCATGCGCCGCCCGCCGCGTCATCCCGCCGCGCCGCTCTTCACCGCCGGCTTTGTGCTATGGAGCCTGTTGCAGGGAGTCCTCGTGCTGGCTCTCATCGCCGGTCTCTTTGTCATGGCGCTGCGCCAGAATCTGCCGGAACCGGATGCGCGGGCACTGGCGTTTGCGGCGCTGGTTGCGACCAATCTCGGCCTTGTCCTCGTCAACCGGTCGCTCGGCGCGTCCGTTTTCGCCGCGTTCACACGACCCAATGCGGCCCTGTGGTGGGTGGTCGGCGGCACAGCTGCAATCCTTACCGGCGTGATCCTCTTTCCCCCGGCGCGCGAATTGTTCCGCTTCGGCCCGTTGCACGGCAACGATATCCTTGTGGCACTGGCCAGCGGCTTGATTGCTCTCCTAATTCTTGAGCTCGCAAAGAGACTTGTGCAGCCATTAGCCGAGGCGCGTCATCCGCGAACCGGGACCGTCGAGCGATGAACCAACCGAAATCGAGTGGGGGACCCTACGACGTCATCGACCATAGCAGCTTCGTAGGCCGAACCTGCGTCGCGTATTTTTCCCATGCAAATCGCGATGTCTACGGAGATGTCGCCCATAGCGGCGGTCTCGGCATCCTGGCCGGGGTGCACGATGTTGCGCCGCGCTGGAGCACCCCGGCCTGCTGACTCGGATACCCGCCGGCAGCGCGGGGTTCCGACCGACGCCGCAACACGATCGGTGGCGACTCTCTTCGAATCCCATCCCATCCGGTGTCAAACACGCGTAAACGTTTGTGACATTTCTTTACACATCGCTTGCATTCCGTCGAATTCGACCTTTTAAAACAGCTCGCGACCGGTTTGAGCAGCGGGATCAGAAGCGGCGTTGCGCTAGATAAAAAAAAGCAATATCTGCACCTGCGGCGGCACTTCTACGACATCGCCAAGGGCGCCGCCGCACCGCTCGCCGAAGAAGCACTCGCCCGCATCGCCGCGCTCTGTGCGCTCGAAGCCAGGATCCGCGGTCAAAGCCCGGCGTTGGGCCTGGCCGCCCGTCGAGCCGAAGCCGCGCCGCTCGTCACCGCGCTCAACAGCTGGTTCGAAGCGCCGCTCGCCCGCGTCTCCGCCAAATCGGTCATCGCCGCCGCCTTCCGCTACGGCCTCAACCACGGCGAGGGCTCGCCCGCTATCTCAACGACGGACGCATCGAGATCGATACCAACGCCGTCGAGCGCGGCATGCGGCCGATTCGAGGACCGGCTGCCGGTTCACGCCTTTCGCACACTGTTGGCCGATCTCGCTACGCTGACCCGAAACACCCTGGTGACCGCCATCGACCCCGAGCGCTCCTTCACCCTGTCGGCTCGGCCCACCGCTCTCCAGCAGAAGGCGCTCGACCACCACGGTCTCGCGCGTACTCTGTAGGGCCAGTCCCTCGCCGATTATCTATTGGGCGAAATCAGCCACTTGCATGATCACAAAAGCAAGAAGCTCCGTCTAATTGTGTCGTGTCGCTGGTGTGCCGCTCCGCGGAAGCTCTGCTACCTGTCTCCTCCGAGCGTTTACCTTGTGCGCTGGGTCGCCGCCGCGAACAGCCCGTCAAATTTAACCCCCAGCAGAACTTGATCACGAGACAGTCGGCGGTCAACTCGGGGCGGGCATCATCTCCGGCTTAAAGATGGCGACCCCACCCTCCGGTACGCTGTCGTCATATGCAGCAATAATGTCGTCGGGAATAGGAGCAAAGTCGGCGACCCGCAGGAAGTCGCGCAACGACGTACCCGTCGACGCGCTGTCCGCGTTTGGTGCACCTCGTTTGTTAACAACATCGTCAATGTTGATGGTCCGAAAGTCGATGCTCCAGCGAACCATATTCGTGGTATTCGATACAGTCGAATGAAGTTGCGCTCCGGAGAAGACGATGATGCCGCCCGGCGGAACGACAAAGCGCACTTCTGGCTCGAGTTCCAGCGGCTCCTCCGCATGCGGTTGGACGCGGGTATCACGGCCTATGTGCTGGGCAGCATTCTTACGACTCTCCGCGTTCCATCGATAATAATTAAACTCGCGTGATCCGTTCTTGATGCCTCGGCTCCAGTAACGGGGATGGAAGGCCATTCCATTTTCCGAGACGAATTCGTACATGGGCGCCCACCAATTAAATTGGCACATTGGCGCCGAGTACCAGGTGTCGCGATGGGGATGATGGGCATAGGCGATTCCGGTCGTGAGATAATTGCTGGGGAAGGCGCAGCGCAAACGCGGCACATCCTGGTAGGTCTTTTCGGAAGAGCAGCCAAAGGCGTTCAGAACGCGTTGTATGAGCTCCTTCGTGCGGGGGTTGTGGATGTAACCTGGCTTCAAGGTCGAAAGGATCTCAACGCACCGTTCGACAGCTAAGCTTTCATGAGCTCGCTGCGGGTCGAGCGGGGCAAACGCATCCTCGATCATCTTACGGGTGTGCTCGACTAGAGCAAGCATCTCTGGAGTCGGAGATAAGATGATGATGTTTCCACTATAAATTAGATCGCGCCATGCTTCGTCGTCCCGCATGGGATCGAAAAACACATCGGTCATGGAGCCCTCTCCTTGTGCCAGTGCCCTTACCATCCTCACTCGCGTATCAAAACGATAGCACATCTCCCAAGGATGTTATTTCTCTTGCCAAAAAAGAACCGCCGCAACCTTGCTGGTGCCTTCCATTTGTTAAAGAGCAGAAGGGCTGGCCCGATCCCGCGAGGAAAATATGGCAAACGGCGTGTCATCGATCGGCGCATTTGGCGGTAGGATACGGG
>Ga0306920_100010165_pt1 | contig 12604 bp, 7 predicted proteins | sample flu12Cox44000170_FD_204666 | JGI IMG/M metagenome (GOLD analysis project Ga0306920, IMG submission 204666) | Lab enrichment of tropical soil microbial communities from Luquillo Experimental Forest, Puerto Rico - flux4day.12C.oxic.44.000.170 (v2)... | ecosystem: Environmental > Terrestrial >...
ACCTGCACGTCACGATCGACACGACCGGGCGGACCAGCGACCGCCGGGACGACTTCGCCGAGGTGTACGGCGACTGGGACGAGGTGGCCACCAGGATCGACCCGGCCGCGCGCCACGGGAGCACCGCACCGCAGCGGCTGCGGCCCGAGGTGGCCGCGGCCCTGCGCGCGGCCGAAGCCGATCCCGCCGGGATCTCCGACGCGCAGGCGCTGGCCCTGCTCGACGCCGACGGCCCGGAACTCGACGCCCTCGCGGCCCTGGCCGACGGCCTGCGCCGGGATGTGGCCGGCGACGACGTCACCTACGTGGTCACCCGCAACATCAACTTCACGAACGTCTGCTACACCGGCTGCCGGTTCTGCGCGTTCGCGCAGCGGCGCACCGACGCCGACGCTTACACGCTGTCGCTGTCCCAGGTGGGGGACCGGGCGGAGGAGGCGTGGCAGGCGGGCGCCACCGAGGTGTGCATGCAGGGCGGCATCCATCCCGACCTGCCCGGCACCGCCTACTTCGACCTGGCCGCCGAGGTAAGGCGGCGCTGCCCGGGGATCCACATGCACGCGTTCTCGCCGATGGAGGTGAGCAACGGCGCCGCCCGCACCGGCCTGCCGGTGCGGGAGTGGCTGATTCAGGCGCGCGAAGCCGGCGTCGGATCGCTGCCCGGCACCGCGGCCGAGATCCTCGACGACGACGTGCGGTGGGTGCTCACCAAGGGCAAGCTGCCGGCCGCGGCCTGGATCGAGGTGATCACCACCGCGCACGAGCTGGGCATCCCGACGACGGCCACGATGATGTACGGGCATGTGGACACCCCCGCGCACTGGGTCGGGCACCTGCGGGTGATCCGCGGCATCCAGGAGCGCACCGGCGGCTTCACCGAGTTCGTGCTGCTCCCGTTCGTGCACGCGAACGCGCCGATCTACCTAGCCGGCCTGGCCCGCCCGGGCCCGACCCGCCGGGAGAACCGGGCGGTGCACGCGGTCTCCCGGCTGATGCTGCACGGCGCGATCGGCTCGATCCAGTGCTCCTGGGTCAAGCTCGGCGACGAAGGCTGCCGGGAGGTGCTGGCCGGCGGGGTCAACGACATCGGGGGCACTCTGATGGAAGAGACGATCAGCCGGATGGCCGGGTCCCAGAACGGCTCGTACAAGACCATCAGCCAGATGGCTGCCCTGGCTGGCCCGCTCGGCAGGCCGCTCCGGCAGCGCACCACCCTCTATGAAAATCCTCCAGCCGAACGCCTGGCGGCCGCGGCCCTGAGTGACGGCGTGTGCGCCTCCGTCCGGGGCACTCAACTGCGCCTGGTCCCGCGCTAGCCGCAGCCCTCAAGCCCGGCCACCTGCGGGGGGCCGGACCTGACCAGGGCGGCCGTTCCGCGCGAACGACGCAACTGTTTTCCAGGCCCGCCCCGGCATTCGGGGCGGGCCTGGCCCGTGTTGGGCGGGCCTGATCGTGCCCGGCCTAGCGGGTGATCATGAAGTCGGCGGGGTTGCGCGGCGGGCGGCCGGGGGGCGGTGCCGCTGGGTAGCCGACGCCTACCGCGCCCATCGGTTCCCAGCCGTCCGGCAGGCCGAGCGCCGTGGTCACGACGGGGCGGCAGAACATCGTGCTTGATACCCAGCACGAGCCGAGCCCTTCGACGGCCAGGGCGACCAGCAGGTTCTGCACCGCCGCGCCCATGGCGACGACGAACATCTCGCGCTCGGCGGCGTTGCGCCGGTCGTCGGGGTAGCGGTGCGCGGCCTCGGCGTGCAGGCACGGCACGATCAGCAGCGGCGCCCGCCGCAGCGGCTCGCCGCGGCGCACCCGGCGGGCGATCTGTTCCTCGGTGAACCCGTCGCCGCGCAGGTCGGCGATCCAGGCCGCGAGCATGTCGTCCAGCAAGGCGGTGCGTGCCTGCGCCGACTCCAGTACGACGAAGTGCCACGGCGTGGAGTGGTGCGGCGCCGGTGCGGTGATCGCGGCCGCGACCGCCCGGGCGACCGCACCGGGGTCGACCGGCGCGCTGGTGAACTCCCGCACGGTCCGGCGGGCGGACAGCACGTCGGCCGAGCCGAACCGGAACATGTCCTCGGCCGCGGGCCGGACCAGCGCCTGGGCGCCGGGCCCGTCGGCCTCGGTGACCAGGTCCGCAAGCCCGCGGACCACGGCAACCGGGATCCGTGCCGCCTTTCCCTTGACCAGGTCCGCCGCCCCGGCGATCTCGTCGGCGACCGCGGCGACGGTCGCCTCCAGGGCCGTCCCGAACGTGTCCGCCGTGCCGCGGTAGTCCGTCAGCGGGGCCACGCCCGCCGCGCCGATCGCAGCGTCCGTCTGCCCCATGCGCCACGGCCGGCCCAGGGTGTCGGTGATCAGGACGCCGAGGCGGACGCCGAGGCGGTCCCGGAGGCCCTTGCGCAGCCTGCGCGCCGAGCCGTCGGGGTCCTCGGGCAGCAGCACCACGGTGCCCGGCGGGGTGTTGGAGGCGTCCACGCCGGCCGCCGCGAGGACCAGCCCGTGCCGGGTCTCCGCGATCCTGGTCTCCCCACGGCGGGCGACCACGCGGACCGACTCGGCGTCGATGACCTGTTCCCAGTCGGCGCGGACCACCCGGCCCTCCGCCTTGCTGACGATCTTGGAGGTGACCACCACGATGTCCCCGTCGGCCAGGTCGGCCGCTGCCGCGATCAGCCCGGCCAGGTCCGCCCCCGCCGTGATCTCGGGGATCCCCGGTACCGGGAGAACCGTGACGCTCATCCGCGCAGCTCCAGCGCCAGGTCGAGGGCGGCGCGGGCGATGGCCGCGGTCGCCGCCGGGCTGCTCATGTACAGCGGGAGCGCGCGCACCGTGATGCCCGCCAGTTCCGGCGCGTCGGCGGCGGCCTTGTCCTGCTCGTCGACCAGCCAGCCGTCGAGGAACTCGGGCCCGTAGTGCGCGGCGACCCCGGCCGCGGAGGCTGTCACGCCGAGCGCGGCCAGGCACTTGTCGGCCATGCCGCGGACCGGCGCGCCGCCGATGATGGGGGACACCCCGACCACGGTCTTGGCGCGCATGGCCCCGGCGATCCCCGGCACGGCCAGGATGGTCCCGATGCTCACCACGGGGTTGGACGGGGGCAGCAGTATCACGTCGGCCTCGGCGATCGCGTCGAGCACCCCGGGCGCCGGGGACGCCTCGGCCGCCCCGGCGAACACGAAGCCCGCCACGGGCACCTGCGCGCCCAGCCGCACCCACCATTCCTGGAAGTGCACGGTGTGCTCGCCCTCGCCGTCGGCCAGCACGACGTGGGTCTCCACCCGGTCGTCGGACATCGGGAGCAGCCGGACACCGGGCTGCCACCGCTGGCACAGCACCGCGGTGGCGGCCGACAACGGCAGCCCGGCCGCCAGCATGCTGGTCCGGTGCAGGTGCGTGGCGATGTCGGTGTCGCCCAGGCCGAACCAGCCTGGGCCTGCGCCGTAGGCCTTGAGCTCGGCGAGGACGTGATAGGTGTCTCCAGCCCGGCCCCAGCCCTGGGCCTCGTTGATGCCGCCGCCGAGGGTGTACATCACGGTGTCCAGGTCGGGTGATACGTGCAGGCCGAACAGCGTGATGTCATCGCCGGTGTTGCCGATGACGGTGATCTCGGCATCGGGCACCTCGGCTTTAAGCCCGCGCAGGAAGCGTGCGGCCCCGACGCCACCCGCGGGAACGGTGATGCGCATGGCGGCAAGTCTGGCAACCGGCCCGGCATCCGGCCCGGTCACCCCCCCGGGAAACCGGCCCCAGTGCCCCACGTGGCACCTGCTCCGGAGCTGCCCGGGTCCGCTGGAACCCCGGTTTTCTGCCCGAATTTATCGATCATCCGGGGCCAATATCACGGATCCCGCTTGACGGGACGCAAGACACGCGGTTGTAATTTCACTTATGTAGTTCGTGCTCTTCCCGGGAGGGTACGCACGGAGACGGGGTTCCCGGGAGGGAAGGGAGGTGCGCCGTGACCGAGGTCGTCCCGCTCGGGCTCGACATCTTTGGTATCGGCGAGGACGACGCCGGGGGGATGTCGTGGCAGGACAGTGCGCTGTGTGCCCAGACGGATCCCGAGGCGTTCTTCCCGGAAAAGGGTGGCTCCACGCGCGAGGCCAAACGGGTGTGCCGCTCCTGCGAGGTGCGTGCCGAGTGCCTTGAATACGCGCTCGAACACGACGAACGGTTCGGCATCTGGGGCGGCCTGTCCGAACGGGAACGCCGCCGCCTCAAGCGCGGCGCCTGAGCCGCCGGCCTCCCGCTCCTGCTGTTCCGCTGGGAACCCGAGTTCCGCAACCCCCGCGCTCCCAGCCATGCCGGTGGCCTCAGCAGCAACCCCAGACGTCACACGCCGTGGCCCGAAGGGGCCCCGCCCGCCGACCCTGCATGAGCAGCCAAACAACAGGTTTTCCCAGGCAAAAGGCACTGTCTAGTCCCGGGCTATCTTCCGCCGTCTGCCCGCCCGCCAACCCGGCGTTCGCGTATTGTTCACGGCGTGCCCCAGCCTCGCCGGGACGCCAGGGGCCGGCCCCGCGTGCCTCGGCAGGTGACCACTGCGAGCAGCTAGCAGGACCTTGTCACCAGACAGCACGCACAGCCAGGACGTCGTTACCGCGGTGATTGTCGCCCACGACGGAGCCGCGTGGCTTCCGCGTGTCATGGAAGCCCTGGCCCAGCAGACCAGGCCCGTACAGCGGGTCGTGGCCGTGGACACCGGCAGCAGCGACCGTAGCGGCTCGATGCTCACCCAGGCCTTCGGCCGGGTCACGGTGTTCGGCATGGAGCGCACCACGGGATACGGCGTCGCCGTCGCCAAGGCGCTGCGCCACCGGGCCGCGAACGCGCACATCCCGCCGTCGGGCGGGGCCCGGGAGGATCGCGCCGAGTGGATCTGGCTGCTGCACGACGACAGCGAGCCGGCACCGGACGCCCTGGCACGGCTGCTGGCCGCGGCGCGGGAGACGCCCGCGGCGGCGGTGTTCGGCCCGAAAATCATGGACTGGAACGACCGGGACGTCCTGCTGGAGGCCGGCACCACCATCGACCGGGCCGGCCGCCGTATCACCGGCATAGAGCCGCGCGAGGTGGACCAGGGCCAGCACGACGGAGACCGCGATGTGGTCGCCGTCAGCAGCGCCGGGATGCTGGCCCGCCGGGACGTATGGGACCAGGTGGGCGGCTTCGACCCGGGGATGCGGCTGTTCCGCGAGGACACCGACTTTTGCTGGCGGGTGCAGGCGGCCGGCTACCGGGTGCGGGTGGTGACCGAGGCGGTGGTCTACCACGTCGAGGCGACGGCCCGGAGCCGCCGTGAGGCCCCGGCGGCGCAGCGCCGTCGGCGCCAGGACCGCCGCAACGCCCTGCTTGTGCTGACCGGCAACCTGCCGACCAGGCCCATGCTCTCCGCCCTGGCGGGCAACCTGGTGCTGTCCACGCTGCGGGCGGTCTTCTTCCTGCTGGCCAAGCGCCCCGCGGCCGCCATGGACGAGCTGGCCGCCTACTTCTCGGTCGCAGGCCACCCGCTGCGGCTGATGCGTGCCCGGCGGATCCGGGCCCGGGGCCGCCAGCAGGCCTTCGCCCGGCTGGGCCAGCAGCTGCCGCCCGGCCGGTCGTTCCGAAAACTCGCAGAGTACGCGACGAGCACCCTGTCCAAGACGCTGCCGGCCGAAGCCGTGGGCAGCCACCACGCGACCGACGACCCGTCCGACGACGACTCGCTCCTGGTCGACACCGGCCTGGTGCAGCGGCTGCTCACCAACCCCGGGGTGCTGCTTTTCCTGACCCTCACCGTGGTCGCCCTGGTCGCGGAGCGGTCGCTGCTCGGCTCGGCCCCGCTCGGCGGCGGCGTGCTCGTCCCCGCCTGGGGCGGCGCCTCCGGCCTGTGGCAGGAGTATGTCCAGAGCTTCCACCCGGTGAGCATCGGCACCGCCGCGAGCGCCCCGCCGTACGTCGCGCTGCTGGCCGCGCTGGCGACCGTCCTGGGCGGGAAGCCGTGGCTGGCGGTAGATGTGATCCTGCTCGGCTGCGTGCCGCTGGCAGGGGCGACGGCCTACCTCGCCAGCCGCCGGGTCACCTCGTACGTCCCGGCCCGTGTCATCGGGTCGCTCGCGTACGCCTTGCTGCCGGTGGGCATGGGCGCGGTGGCGGCGGGCCGGCTGGGCACGGCGGTCCTGCTCGTGTTCCTGCCGCCCGTCGCCGTGATGCTCGGACGGGTCTTCACCGCGCCGCGCCGAAGGGCCCGGCGGGCCGCGTGGGCCGCCGGACTGCTGACCGCGGTCATGGCCGCCTTCGTGCCGCTGTTCTGGCTGATCACAGCGGTGGTCATGGGCATCGGCGTGATCGCCCTGCGCCGCCGATCCCGGGCGCTGGACGCCCTGATCGTGGTGCTGGTCCCGGTGCTGCTGCTGTTGCCCTGGACCCTCGACATCGCCGCGCACCCGGCCAGGATCTTCCTCGAGGCAGGCCTGGCCGCGCCCGGCCTTGCCGCCGCCAGCCTCGGGCCGCGTTCACTGCTGCTGCTGTCGCCGGGCGGGCCCGGGCTACCGCCGTTCTGGGTGACCGCGGGCTTGGTCGCCGCCGCGACCGTCGCCCTGATCGCCAGCCGCCGCCGGCGCCTGGTGCTCGCCGGCTGGGTGGTCGGCGTGACCGGGCTGATCATTGCCGCGGCGGTGAGCCGGATGGCGATCAGCCAGGCGGGCCCGGGCGCTGCGGTCCGGCCGTGGCCGGGCCCGGCGCTCGCCATTGCCGGGGCGGGCCTGCTGCTCGCCGTGGTGGCCGCCGGTGACCGGGTGCCCGGGAGGCTGCGGGCAGGGCGGTGGCGCACTCCGGCCGGGCTGGCCGTGCTGGGGCTCGGCGTTGTGCTCTGTTCCGTCCCCGCGCTGGCCGCAACCTACTGGGTTACGTCCGGGGTGACCGGCCCGGTGCACCCCGTGGCCGGGACGCTGCTGCCGGAGTTCGTATCGGTGTCCTCGGATAGCGGGCAGCGGCCGCGGACGCTGGTCCTCCAGACGGCACCGCACGGCGCCGTGACGTACCTGGTGCTCCGCGACAGCGACCCGCTCATCGGCTCCCTGGAACTGGCCCTGCCCGGGCCGGCCGAGAAGGCGCTCAGCCGGTCCGTGGCCGTCCTCACCGCGCCATCCGGCAGCGCCGTCCAGGATCAAGGTCGTGCCCTGGCCGGGTTCGGCATTGGCTACGTGCTACTGCCGGCCCCGGTCAATCCCGGCCTGGCCCGGCTGCTCGATAACGTGCCCGGCCTGCGGCCGGTGAGCGTCACGCCGGCCTTCCAGCTCTGGCGGGTGGTGGATACCACGGCACGCGTCACCGTGACCGAGGCCAGCGGCGCCGTGGTGCCGGTGCCCTCCGGGCCGGTGGGCGTGACCGGCGCGCGGGTGCCAGCCGCGGGCGGCACGCTGGTGATCGCCGAGCCGGCCGGCGGCTGGAACGCGACCCTGAACGGCCATCCGCTCACCCCGCTGGCGGCGCCGGTGAATGGCTGGGCGCAGGGTTTCCGGCTACCGCCGGGCGGTGGGTCCCTGTCGGTAAGCCACAGTGACCTCGGTCGCACGGTCCTGGTAGTGCTGGAGTGCCTGGCCCTGCTTGTGGTGATCGGCTTGGCCCTGCCCGGCGCCCGGACTGCCGCCGAAACCGAGCTGGAGGAACCGGCCGGGGACGAAAAGCGGCTCGCCGAGGAGCCGGCGCGGGGCCGCCGGCGGACCGGCCATGGCAGGGAACACGGGGAACGGCCCCGGCGACGGCGCCTGCCGCGCCGTGGGCAGGAGGCACCAGACTTGCCGCCCGGCACCGAGGTGCCCCAGCACGCCCCCCCGGCCCGGGCGTTCGCGCGGCGCGCCGCCGCCGTGCCCGCGGGCATCCGGGCGGGCTGGCCGCGCCGGGGCGGGCCGTCCGGCGCGGAGGAGCCCTACCCGGGCGACGAGGCGCGCCCGGACGAGCGGGCCTACCCCGGCAGCGAATCGTTTGCCGGCGGCCCGGCCTACCCGGGCTCGCCGATGCGGGAGCAGCCTGCTCCCGTGAGCGGGGGCCGCCGCGCGGCGGCCGGCGTGTCCGGCGCAACCATCGCCTACCGGGCGCCCAACGGTGACGTGGCGGGGCGGCACAGCCACCGTCGCCGGCCGGACCAGCAGGCCGAGCGCGATCCCAGCACGGACCCCGGATACAACGCCGGACTGCCCCCTCGGCGGAGTCCGGACGTGCCGCCCGGGCCTGACGACGAGATGCGCGGGCCCGGCGACGAGCCGCAGGCCGACCGTGCGGCACGGGAGCGGTTCTCCTTGCCCAAACGGCGCGGCGGCGCAGGCACGCAGCGGGTCGGCCGGTTCGGCCGCGGCCGCGGGGCACCATCGGCCCCGGCCGGCCGCGGGGCGCCGTCATCGGCTCCGGACGGCCGCGCTGTACCTCCGGCAGCCGCCTCCGGCCGGGAGGAACCTCTGCCTGGAACCGGCGGCGGCTCCTACGCCGGTGGCGGCTACGACGGTGGCGGCTACCCGGCCGGCAGCTATGACGGCAGCGGTCATCCCAGTGGCCCCTACCCGAGCGGCCCCTACCAGGGAAGCCGGTCCCACGGCGGCGGCTACGACAGCGGCGGCTACGACAGCGGCGGCTACGACGGCGGCGGCTACGACAGCGGTAGCGGCCCGAGCGGCGGCGACAGCCGGGGCCGATCCGGCTCCGGCCACGGGACCGGCCGGGAGCGGGGCCGCCGGGGCCGGTCCCCAGGACACGCACGGGTCTCCGGGGCCGGCGGCTCCGGGCCGGCAGGCCCGGGACCAGGCGGCCGCGCGCCGCAGCCACCGGACCGCGGCGGCCCGGCCGGTGACAGCCTCGCCGGCGGCAGCCTCGCTGGTGGTGGCCTGGCCGATAGCGGCGCGGCGCTTTCGCCGCTGCAGCCACTGCCGCCACTGCCGCCCCGCGTCCCCCGCCGCAGCCAGCGGGACGATCCCGTTCCGGGCCGGGACCCCAACGACCAGGAAGAAGCTGACTGGTGAGGAGCGTGATCGCGAACCGGGCCATCTCGCTCGCGGTGCTGGTGGTGGCCGTCGCCGTGGCCGCCGGACTGGCGCTGTGGAAGCACACCGCAACGCTCGCCGCTAGTGCCCCGCAGCCGCAGCAGCAGAGTGCCCCGGTCGACACGGTGCTCCGGGCCTGCCCGGCTCCCGGCCTGGCCGGGGCGCCGGGCTCGCAGGTGGCACTGATCGCCAGCCCAGGCTCTGTGGGATCCGGGCGTGCGGTGGTGAGCAGGATCGGAATGACCGCCTCCCCGCTGGTCAGCCTTACCCAGCCCGGGACCGTGTCGGTGACCAGCGTGAAGGCCGTCGCCGTGGCCACCCACGGCAAGACGCCGGCGAAGAACCCCTCCCCGGCACCGAGCGGCCAGGCCGTGGTCACCATGCCGGCACCGGGAGGCGTGGTGATCCAGGCGAGCGGGGCGATGGCCCGGGGCATGGAGGCCGAGCAGGTGGCGCCCGGCGGGAAGATCTCCGCGCGCTGTGACGGCCCGGGAACCGACTTCTGGTTCACCGGCCCGGGGGCCTTCACCGTCGGGCACATCCAGCTTTACCTGATGAACGTCGGCAGCCAGCCCGCCGACGTTGACGTGCTGGCCTATACGGACGCCGGCCCGCTGCAAGGCAGCACGGACACCGGGGTGGCCGTGGCACCGCACAGCATGGTCACCCAGTCCCTGGACAAGATGCTGCACGGGACCCGGTTGGTCGCCCTGAACGTCCGGGCCAGCGTCGGGCAGGTCGTGGCCGCGGTCGAGGCGACCACCGGCCGCGCGCGCAGCGGCGCATGGCTGCCCGCATCCGGGCCTCCCGGGACACGGATCATCATCCCCGGGATGCCCCCCACCGCGGGCACCCGGCAGCTGTTCGTCGCCGTGCCCGGCACCCAGGACGCGCACATCACCCTGAGCGCTGTTACGGACAAGGGTTCCTACCACCCCACCGGCGGTGCCGGCCTGGACATCCCCGGCGGCTCGGTGGTCCAGGTCTCGCTGACGTCGCTGTCGGGCCTGTTCGGCGCGCTGGAGATCTCATCCAGCGTCCCGGTCACCGCGTCCCTGATGACGCCCGGCGGGCCGAAGGGGACACCCGGCACTTTCACCGCCGCGGCGCCCGCCGTGCAGGAGCAGGGCGTGGTCGCGGTGAACCAGGACGGACGAGGGGCCGTGTCCTCGCTGGTGCTATCGGCACCGTGGCGCGGTGCCCGGGTGCGGGTGACCGAGATCGGCGCCGGCAGCGGCCACGGGCAGGCGGCCCCGGGCAGCGTTCTTACCATCCCCGCCCAGCACAGCGCGCTGCAGCAGCTCACCACGCCCGCCGGGGCGCACCGCGGGTCCGGCTTCGCGGTGATCATCACGCCGCTGCCAGGGTCCGGGCCGGTGTACGCCGGGCGCGTCGTCATAAGCAGCGGGAAGGGCGGCGCCCTGCAATCGGTCCTGCCGGTGTCCAGCGCGCTGACCGTGGTGCGGCTGCCGCGCGTGCAGGACACCGTGGTCACCCCCGGCGGTTAGGCCGCCCCGGCCGCAGCGGGACCGGGCTCAGTCGCCGCCCGCGTAACCCGGGTCGACGTCCCCGGGGTCGATGCCCAGCAACCGCGCGAACTCCTCGACCACCACGTCGAAGATCAATTCGCCCAGGTCCTCTTCGCCGTCCGCCCGGGCCATGAGCGGCCGCCGGTACACCACGATGCGCGGTGGATCTTGTCCCGGCGGCGCGGCCTCGTCGCTGTCCGCCTCGCGGGTGATCAGCGGATCCGGCCGCGGGTCCCGCAGCTCGGGCGGGCCCGCCGGAGCCGAGCCCGGTTCCAGCCGGGACAGCGGCACCGGCCCCCGCGGCCCGGCGGCAAGGGCGTCGGCCGGCGGGATCTCCTCCACCGCGAACTCGACGCCCGACAGGTGCGCCTCCCACAGCGGCTCCAGCCGGGCCACGGCCTGGAGGACGAGATCGTCGAACCGCTCCCGGCGGGTGCGGTACAGCGGCACGTCCGGCGGCAGCAGCACCCCGCGCACGCCGCGCCCGTGCCGGTCCCGCCGCCTGATCCGGGCGGGTCGTCCTGGGCTGTCCCCGTCGATGTGCACAGTTCCCGAGGGTATCCCGGGTCACGCGGCCGGGCGTATGGCTGCAGTTTCGAAAGCGCGCCGTTACCGGCACCTTTCCTCGGTCGCGCAAGACACGAGCGCACCGAGTGGCGCTGGTGATGGCGTTAGCTGTCGCATATCGGTACGGTCTGCCCTTGTGAGTATGTGCGCGGTCCAGCCTTCAGCAGGAGCCGCGCGGCCGGGTTCGGTGAGTGAGGCTGGCTGATGGCGCGTCGGTGTTCCCGGCCGGGATGCAGGCAGGACGCGGTGTGCACACTGACATACGTCTACCGCGACTCCACCGCGGTCCTCGGGCCGCTGGCGGCCTATGTCGAGCCGCACTGCTATGACTTGTGCGACGCCCATGCGGGCCGGCTGACCGCGCCGCTGGGCTGGGACGTGGTCCGGCTGCCCGTGCATCCCGAGGAGCCCCTGCCGACCCAGGGCGATGACCTGGAGGCGCTGGCCAACGCCGTCCGGGAAGCCGAGCCGCCCGATTCGGCCGAGCCCGTGGGGCAGGGCGTCGAGGTGGGCCGCCGGGGGCACCTGCGGGTGCTCCGCTCGTCACCGGGTGAGCCCGGCACCCGCTGAGCCGCCCGCGCAGCCCGGCCCCCGCTCAGCCTGGCACCCCCTCAGCCCGGCACCTGGTGACTCCGCGTACCGGACCCGGCCGGAGGCCTGACCGGTAGGCTCGGATCCCGTGCATCGCGGGCTGCTGCCACGGTGCCGCGCAACGACGTGCCCTCGGGCGGACACGGGAGGCAAGGGCCAGCGTGGGCCACTATTCGAAGATCTTCAAGCCTTACGACATCCGCGGGATCGTCCCCGACGAACTGGACGAAACCGTCGCCGAGGCGATCGGCGCCGCCTTCGCCAGGCTGACCGGGGCGCCGTCCGTCGCCGTCATGCACGACATGCGGACCTCTTCGCCGCTGCTGGCGGAGGCGTTCGCCCGGGGGGCCGCCGCCCAGGGGGCGGATGTGATTGCGGGCGGGCTCGGGTCCACCGACATGCTCTACTACGCCAGCGGCAGCCTGGGCGTCCCCGGTGCCATGATCACGGCGAGCCACAACCCGCCCAAGTACAACGGGATCAAACTGTGCCGCAGCGGGGCGAAACCGGTCGCTGAGGACACCGGGCTCACCGAACTGCGGGAAGCGGCCGAGCGCGGGGTGCCCGCCCGCCGGGGGCCCGCCGGCGCCATCACCGGCCGGGACCTGCTGCCGGGGTACGCCGGCTTCCTGAAGTCGCTGGTGAACGTGTCGGGCATCCGGCCGCTCAAGGTCGCCGTGGACGCGGGCAACGGGATGGCCGGCCACACCGTTCCGGAGGTGCTCGCCGGGCAGCCGGTCACGCTGGTGCCGCTGTACTTCGAGCTTGACGGCACGTTCCCCAACCACGAGGCCAACCCGATCGACCCGGCGAACCTCGCCGACCTGCAGCGGGCCGTGCTGGCGCACGGTGCCGACCTCGGCCTGGCCTTCGACGGTGACGCGGACCGGTGCTTCGTCGTGGACG
>Ga0306920_100010166_pt1 | contig 12603 bp, 9 predicted proteins | sample flu12Cox44000170_FD_204666 | JGI IMG/M metagenome (GOLD analysis project Ga0306920, IMG submission 204666) | Lab enrichment of tropical soil microbial communities from Luquillo Experimental Forest, Puerto Rico - flux4day.12C.oxic.44.000.170 (v2)... | ecosystem: Environmental > Terrestrial >...
GGGGCGAGTTCGAGGCTGAAGGTGGTCAGCTCCCCGGCGAAGTACGCGGCGAGCTGGCGGGTCACCTCGGCGAAGGCCGCCGGGTCACGCCGCCAGCCGGCCCGCATCGCCGGCGCGTAGCGCTGCCCGGCCATCGTCACCGAGGTCAGGGCCACGCCGCGGTCAGACTCCTGCCCCACCAGGAGCAGCTCGCCCACCGGGCTTTCCATTGTGGTGTGGATGGTCATGTACCCAAGCTAGGGGCGGGCGCGCGGGCAAGCTGGCGGGTTTCGGACATCGCGATCGGCGCGCCCGGGCGGCGGAGGGCTGTGACCAGGACCGTTCGGGATCAAAGACCGGCTGCCCCGGATCAGTCGGGCGGCGGCGCGTCCCGGAGCCGGCCCCGGCCGCGCCGGACCGTTTCCCGCAGGTCCTCGGCCAGGTTCTCCAGCGCGGGCAGCGCCGCGAGCAGCGCGGCCTGCTGGCCCTCCGGCAGGCCGGCCACCGACTCGGAGATCACCGCGCTGCGCTGGGCCTTGATCCGCCCGTAGACGTTCCGGCCTTTCGGCGTGACCTCCACCCGGGCCGCGCGGAAGTCGTCGGGGTCGCGTAGCCGCTTGATCAGGCCATACTCGTCGAGCTTGCCGATGACGCGGGACAGCATCGTCGGGTTGATGCCCTCGAGTTCGGTGAGTTCGGCCAGGCTGAGCGGCCCGCGCACGCTGGTGATGCCCAGCACCGAGGCCTGGGTCGGGCTCAGCCCTTCCTCCCGGGAAGCGGCGTTGAGCTGCCGGGCGAGCTTGAGGACGACACGTCTCAGGCGGATGACCGTGTCCGTGTCCATGCCCGATGCCCCCAGCTTCAATTGCCTGCGAGCAAGCAGTATAAGGTCACGCCTGGTGTTCGACGGGTCTCTATCGTTCGCTGCGCATCCGGTGCCATCGGGCGCGCGACGGCTGCGGTCAGTCGGTGGCGAGGATGACGTCCGACGCCTTGATCACCGCGGTGACCTCCGAGCCGGCTGACAGGCCGAGCTGCTGGACGGCCTCCACCGTGATCGAGGCCACCAGGCGGGTGCCGCCCGCGTCCAGTTCGACGTTCGCGATGGCCTCGCCGGCGTTGATGCTGGTGACGCGGGCGGGAATCTGGTTACGGGCGCTCAGCCGCATGTCACTCCTTGGTATCGGTGCTGCGTGTTTCTGGTGTTGCGACCCTACGCTACCGGCCTCACATCGGCGGGAGCCTCGCGCGGACAGCCATCGGAGGGTTTCAAGCTACTCGGAGCCGACATGAAGACAAAACTCGCTCACCAGTGCGATCGTCTCGACCTTTCCGTGGTTGATTCGGGCTTCGTGGTTGATTAGGTGGCCTATAGTGCACCGGATCAACCGCAAAGCCCCGATCAACCACAATCATTCTCGATCGAAAGTCTCATGGCGCGCTCAGGCATCATGGGACGCGTAGAAATCATAGGACGCATAGGAATCAGCGCGCGGGCGGAAAAGAGGTCGCGGGCGGAAAAAGGGTCGCGCGGGTGAGAAGGTGGCGCAGGCGGCTGGGCTCGGACCTGGGGTACTACTGGACCAGGTCCAGGGCGGCGCGGATGATGCTGTCGGTGTCGATGCCGTTGTAGCGGTAAAGGTCCTCGATCGCTCCGGACTGGCCGAACTGTGCCACGCCCAGCGCGGCGTGCGGAACCCGGTTGACGGTGGCCAGGAAGGACAGCGTGTGCGGGTGCCCGTCGAGGACGGTGACCAGCGGCGTGGCCCGGGCCGCGGGGAACGCCTGCTCGAGGATCCAGGGCTCACCCGAGCCGGCCCCGAGGCCCTGCCGGGCGCGCAGCGCGCGGAACAGCAGCCCGGGACTGGTCACGCAGACCACGTCGGCCTGGGTCCCGATCTCGGCCAGCCGTTCGGCCGCGGCCAGCGCCTCGGGTACGGCCGCGCCCATCACCGCGATCGTCACGTCCGGGCCTGTGCCGGCCGGACCAGCAGGGGCGCGGTACAGCGGGTACGCGCCGGCCACCACCTGCCGGCGGCGGCGTTCCCTGGCCGCGGGATCGGCCGGGATCGCGGCCAGCTTCTGGCTGACCGGACGGGTGGACAGCCGCAGGTAGGCCGAACTGCCGTCCGGCCGTCCCAGCCGGGCCAGGCTGGCCAGCAGGCACCACTCGGTGTCCACCGCGAACGCGGGTTCGTAGGTCACGCAGCCCGGCTGCTCGATCCCGATGGACGGTGTGGTGATGGACTGATGAGCCCCGCCCTCGGGGGCGAGCGAGACCCCGGACGGCGTGCCGACCAGGATCGACTGACCGCCCGCGTAGATGCCGAACGACCACGGCTCGAGCGCCCGCTCCACGAAGGGGTCGTACAGCACCCCGATCGGGAGTAGCGGCTGGCCCCAGCGGCTCCAGGTCGCTCCGAGCTCGCCGAGCAGGCCGACCAGGTTGGTCTCCGCGATGCCGAGCTCGATGTGCTGCCCGGTAGGCTTCTCCCGCCAGTGCAGGATGGTCTCGGCGTCGTCGGCGAACCAGTCGGTCCGTTCGGCAGCCGACCACACGCCGATCTTGTTCACCCAGCCGCCCAGGTTGGTGCTCGAGCTGACGTCCGGGCTGACCGTGACGACCCGCGCGGCCGCCTCGGGGGCTTCGCGCGTGAGATCGAGCAGGGCCCGGCCCAGCGCGGCCTGGGTGGTGGCCACCCCGGTCGGCGAGCGGCCAAGGTCCTGCGGCACGGCGGGCGGGGCCTGCCGGGGCGGGGCCGGGCGGCGCAGCCGCCGGGCGGTCTGCGCGCACAGCACACCCGCCGCGCTGTCCGGCGCGGGCCGCCGCCACGGCTGGCCCGGGTCGGTTCCGAGCTGCGCGGCCAGCTCACCCAGCTGGGCCTCGGTCAGCAGCGCCGAGTGGTTCTGCGGGTGCCCCTCGACGGCCAGGCCGTAGCCCTTGATCGTGTAGGCCAGGATGATCGTGGGACGGCTGTCGTCGATGGCCCCGTAGGCCTCGTCCAGGGAGCTGAGGTCGTGGCCGCCGAGGTTGCGGATGGCGCGCGCGAGTTCGGCGTCGTCCAGCTCGCCGATGAGCCGGGCGAGGGACTCATCCCCGCCGGGCAGCCTGCGACGCAGCTCATCCGGATGGCAGCGGAGCAGCCGCTGGTACTCCGGGTTGGGCATGGCGTCGATCCGGTGCCGCAGCGCCTGCCCGCCCGGCCGGGCGAACAGCTCCTCGAGTATCCTCCCGTACTTCAGCGTGATGACCTGCCAGCCCGCGGCGCTGAACATGCCGCGCAGCCGGTCGGCGGTGATCAGCGGGACCACCCGGTCCAGCGACTGGCGGTTCACGTCGACGACCCAGACGACCTCGCCGAGTTCAGCCACGCCGGGGTCGACGATGGCCTCCCAGACCGCTCCCTCGTCGAGTTCGGCGTCACCGAGCAGCGAGTACTGGCGGCCCAGCGCGGCGGTGTTGTCCTGGCGGCCTGCGGCCGCGGGGCCGATGAACCTGCCGTTCAGGTACCGGCGGGCCACCGCGCCCCAGATCGGGGCGGTCGCGCCGATGCCGACGGACCCGGTCGAGTAGTCGACCGGATCGGGGTCCTTGACCCGGCTCGGGTAGCTCTGCAGGCCGCCGAACGCCCGCAGCATCGGCAGGTACGACTCATCGAGCTCGCCGAGCAGGTAGTTGATCGCGTGCAGCACGGGCGAAGCGTGCGGCTTGACCGAAACCCGGTCATCGGCGCGCAGGTGCCGGAACCACAGCGAGGTCATGATCGAGACCATCGACGCCGACGAGGCCTGATGGCCGCCGACCTTCACACCGCCGGGATTGGGCCTGACCCGGTTCGCGTGATGGACGATCGCCGTGGACAGCCAGAGCACCTGGCGCTCGATCTCGGCCAGCGCGTCGAGGCTGGCGGCCTTCTGCTGCAGCTCGGTCATGGAGGCATGACAACATGCTCGCAGCCTGGGCACAACCCGGCGTTCGTCACACCAACGGGAGCCAGTAGCAGCGCTCCTCGTCGTACTCGGCGAATCCGGCCCGGAGCAGGATCGGCCCTGAGGTCTCGGCGCGCCCCTTCACCAAGGCGAGTGTCGCGCCGTGGGCGCGGGCCAGCCGCAACCGTTCGGCCAGGACCGCCCGGTAGGCGCCGCGCCGCCGGTACTCGCGCAGGGTGACCGCGCCCCACAGGTGGGCCACCTCGTCGCGCAGCGTGCACCCGCCGCACGCGGCGGGCTCGCCTCCCACCGAGGCCAGCACGCGGAAGCTGGACCAGGTCTGGAGGTCCCTGACCGCCTGGGCGAACTCGCGGGCGAGCGCGGCGCCGGCGGGTTCTTTCCTCCCCCAGCCGCGCGCGGTGATCATCGACGTGGCCTGGAACGCGCGCTCGCCGGCGACCAGCTCGACGCTCACGTCGGCGGGCACGGCCAGGTCGGCCGGGTCACCGTCCAGCTCTCTGGCCAGGATCCGCACCGCGTCGATCCGCTTGCCGCCGCGGGCGCGCAGCACCGCCTCGGTGTCCGGCGGCGAGGTCGCGGACGAGACCCACCAGGCCACCCCGGGCAGGTGCCAGCGGCGCACCCGCACGGCCACCTCGTCGATGATCTCCGCCACCGCCCGCCCGGTCCTCGACCGGGTGACCTGAGCGGCGTGGAAGGTCGGGTCGAGCGCCCAGTCCGGGTAGCGGATGAGCCGGTAGTCATCGGTCCGTACCTCGATGGCGCCGTCCGGGGACCACTCCATGGCGACCACCGAGTCGAGCACGCGCCGTGGTGTCCACGAGCTCACGCCTGACCTCCTCTTCAGGTTCTTTTCTACCGAACGGACCTGGCGCGTGCCCCGGTATCGTGCGAGGCGCAGCGATGGCGGTCGCCGCTCGTGACCTGCGGGGTTCGGCGGCTACGATGGAGTCCCGACCACGATGGGCCTGCCGGCGCCGCTGGGGGGGTGACATGAAATTCGTCCAGTATTACCTCGACTGCCTGTCCCAGGCTTCCTACCTGATCGGGGACGAGACCACCGGCCGTGCCGCGGTGGTGGACCCCAGGCGGGACGTCCAGGGCTACCTGGACGACGCGGCCGCCAGCGGGCTGAGCATCGACTACGTGATCGAGACCCACGTGCACGCCGATTTCCTCTCCGGGCACCTGGAGCTGGCCGCCGCGACCGGCGCCGCCATCGTCTACGGGGAGGCCGCGGACGTGCACTTCCCGTACCGCAAGGTGACCGACGGCGAGCGCATCCAGCTCGGTCAGGTCGGCCTGGAGTTCCGCGCCACCCCGGGGCACACGCCCGAGTCGATCTGCATCGTGGTGTGGGAGTCCCCCGACGCGGACGCCCCGTATGGCGTGCTGACCGGCGACACCCTGTTCATCGGGGATGTCGGCCGCCCGGACCTGCAGGGCGGGCAGGGACTGAGCCCGGAGGTCATGGCCCGCCAGCTCTACCGTTCGCTGCACGCGAGCCTGCTCACGCTGCCCGACGCTACCCGGGTCTACCCGGCTCACGGGGCGGGATCCGCGTGCGGCAAGAACCTGTCCACCGAGAAGGCCTCGACCATCGGCGAGCAGCGCCGCAGCAATTACGCGCTGCGGCTGGGCAGCGCCGAGGACTTCGTGGCCGCGGTCACCGAGGGCCAGCCGCCCCAGCCCGGCTACTTCGCCCGGGTGGCCGAGCTCAACCGGGAATCCCACCAGCTGGCGCACGTCGAGGAGCCGCCCCTGCTGACCCTGGACGAGGTCCTGCGCCTGGCGACGGGCGGGACGGCCGTGCTCGACGTCCGGTCCCCCGAGGAGTTCGCCCGCGGGCACCTGCGCGGCTCGGTCAACGTGGGCCTGGACGGCCGCTTCGCCGAGTACGCCGCGCAGGTCATCGGCGGCGACATCGTGGTCATCTGCGAGCCGGGCCGCGCCCGCCACGCCCGGATGCGGCTGGCCCGCGTGGGCCTGGACTCCGTCGTCGGAGCCCTCGACCAGCCGGCGTCCGCCTTCGTCGAGCACCCCGAGGTCACCGGCACCGCCAGCCGCCTGACCGCGCGCCGACTGGCCGACGCCCAGGCCGCCGTCCCCGGCCTGGTGCTGCTGGACGTGCGCGGCCCCGGCGAGCGGGAGATGGGTTACATCGAGGGCAGCGTCCACATCCCTCTCGGCCAGCTACGGGACCGGGCCGACGAGCTCGATCCGGCCCGCCCGGTCGTCGCCTACTGCGCAGGCGGCTACCGCTCCTCCATCGCGGCCAGCCTGCTCCGCGCCTCCGCCTTCGCCGACGTGTCCGACCTCATCGGCGGCTACCAGGCGTGGCTGGCGGCCTGACCACACCGCCACGGCTCAGTGTCGGATCCGGCGTGCTCTCGTTCGTGGTAACGGCAGGAGGGGCGCCACCGGGGCGCTCGCGCCACCGCGTCGGGCTCGGTCCCCTCCGCGCGTCAGTAGCTGAAGGTGGTCGCGCCCTCGTCGCCGATCCACTCCCACAGCTGGACGCTGCCGGCCAGTTCGGCGCCCGGGATCAGGTCACCCTTGTCCAGTTGCTTGGCGTTGAAGCAGACCGGGCAGACCATGTACCGCCCGCCCGCCTTCTCATACCGGGCCAGCAGGTCCGGCAGCGGCGGGCACCCGTCACACGCCACGCCTGTCGCCACCCCGCCCAGCGCCAGCCGGACCGCCTCCTTGGCCTGGAACATCAGCGTCGGCCGCCCTGCCTCGGCCGCGCCCACCGCGACCAGGAACGCCACCGTCACCTTCTCCGGATCCTCCAGGCCCGTGGTGAGACTGATCACTGCTTTTCCCGCCATCTCCGCCTCCTCTCGCATCGGCACGTTCCGCCGGTGAGGAGACGGTAAGGCGGGCCCGGGCGGGCCGGATACCGTAGAACTACCGTATTTACGCGGCGTTACCTGCGCCGGCGGTCGCTGGCGCTGGCCACGTTCGCGACGATCACCGCGAACGGCGGGATCGCCAGGGCGACCGCGGAGACGATCACGGCCGCGAGCGTCGAGTACCGGCCGATCACCGCCCAGGACAGCACGAACAGGCCGATGCAGGTCGCCATCAGCCCGAAGTACCAGCGCTTGTCGCCACGCGACGGCTGCGGCCCCGGGTCGTTGTCGCTGTCCGTCACGAAGCTGCGATGCCCGGCCCCCGGCCGTCCAAACGCGGCCGGCGCGGCGTACGGGTCTGCGGCGGTCCGGCTGGTTATGTTCAGATGCATGTTCGACGAGAGTGCGGTGCTTGACGGGCTGAACGAACAGCAGCGGCGGGCGGTCACCCACCAGGGCGGCCCGCTGCTGGTGCTGGCCGGGGCGGGCACAGGGAAGACCAGGACGCTGGTCGCGCGGGCGGCGTGGCTGCGCGGCAGCCAGGGCGTACCCGCCAGCCGGATCCTGCTGCTGACCTTCACCCGCCGCGCGGCCAGCGACATGCTCGCCCGGGCGGCGGCGTGGTTCGACGGCTCGCTCACCGGGGCCGAACGAATCTGCGGCGGGACCTTCCACGCCATCGCGCACAAGATCATCCGGCAGCACGCCGAGTCGTTCTCGCTGCCGCCGCAGTTCACGATCCTGGACCAGGGCGACGCCACCGACTTGCTGGACGTGCTGCGACCTGACCACGGCCTTGACCAAACCGGGCAGCGGGCGCCCCGGGCGGCGGTATGTGCCGACGTCTACACCCGGTGCGTGAACACCGGGCGGCCGGTCAGCGAGGTGGTGACCGCCAGCTTCCCGTGGTGTGCTCCGTTCACCGGCCAGCTGGGCGGGCTGTTCCGCGCCTACACCGCGCGCAAGCGGGCCGGGAACCTGCTGGACTTCGACGACCTGCTGCTGCTCTGGCAGGCGGCATTGGCCGACCCGGTGGCCGGCCCGGTGCTGCGCGGCATGTTCGACGCGGTCCTGGTGGATGAGTACCAGGACGTCAACGCCGTCCAGGCCAGCATCGTGCGGCTGCTGCAACCGGACGGGAAGCAACTGACGTGCGTAGGCGACGACGCGCAGGCCATCTACGGGTTCCGCGGTGCCGACCCGGCGCACCTGAGGCAGCTCACCGCCGACTACCCCGGGCTCGATGTCGTGCGGCTGGATCGCAACTACCGGTCCCGGCAGGGCGTCCTCGACCTGGCCAACCATATCCGCCCGTCATCGCCCGGCCTCGGCCTGACGCTGACCGGCGACCGCGGCGCGGGAATGTCGCCGCTGCTGGTCCGCTGCCATGACGAGGCCACCCAGGCCCGGGAAATCTGCGCCCGGGTGCTCGAGGCGCACGAGGACGGCGCCGCGCTGCGCGACCAGGCGGTGCTGGTCCGCGCCGCTCATCACAGCGACATCCTGGAGATCGAGCTAAGCGCGCGCAAGATCCCGTACGTGAAGTTCGGCGGGCTGCGGTTCACCGACACCGCCCACGTCAAGGACTTCCTCGCCGCCGCCAGGATCCTGGCTAACCCGGCCGACGAGCTGGCCTGGTTCCGGCTGCTCCGGCTGCACGAGGGCATCGGCCCGGCGCACGCCCGCCGGGTCCTCGATGCCCTGGCCCCGGACCCGGACCGCTGGGAGCAGGCCGTCCAGGCGGCGCCTGCCCGGTCCCGGCGGGCGCTGGCGGCCACGCTCGGGCGGCTTGCCGGCGCGGCCGGGCGGACCGCGGCAGAGCAGGCGGCGGCGGTGCTGGCGTTGCTTGACCCGCTGATCCGCGCGCGTTACCCCGACGCCGCGGTGAGGCTCACCGACCTGCAGCGGCTCGCCGACGCGGCCGCGGCCCAGCCATCGCTGCACGACGCCCTGGCCGAGCTGACCCTGGATCCCCCGGTCTCCGCCTCGGACCTGGCCGGGCCGCCCCGGCTGGACGAGGACTACCTGACCATCTCCACCATCCACGCCGCGAAGGGCCTGGAATGGCCGATCGTGCACCTGCCCCACCTGGTGGACGGCGCTCTCCCCAGCGACATGGCCCTCGGCGAGCCCGGCGGGCTCGCCGAGGAGCACCGCCTGTTCTACGTGGCCGTCACCCGGGCTCGCGATCGCCTGTGCCTCTACGCACCGCAGCGGCTGCACTACCACCGCCGGGGGCGCGACGACCGGCACGGGTTCGGCCAGCTGACCCGGTTCCTCGACGCCGGGGCGCTGGCCGCCTGCGACAGCGTCATCGCCGCCCCGCTGGCGCCGCTGCTGCCCGCTGTCGGATCGCTGAGCACGAAGGTCGACACGGCCCTCGGCGCGCTCTGGGACGGCTGAACGCGCTAAGCTCGCCAGCTCGCCGCCGGCGGCGGCTGATAACAAGGGCTCGGGAGTGCCGCTCGGCGTGGCCCGCTCAATCGGGGCCCACCCGGTATCCGCCTCACGCTCGGCCCGTTCGGCCCGGCCGCCGCCGTGCACGCCGAACAGGCGCTTGGCGTACAGCAGGTAGGCGGCGACGGCCAGGTTGATGATCAGCGCCACCAGCTTCAGCGCGGTGACGCTCTTGATCAGCTCGTGTATCTCGTACGGCAGGAAGACGATGGTCGCCACGAACGTCAGGTACTCCGCCCACCGCTTGGCGAACCAGAGGCCGACGGCCTCCACGCCCTCCAGCCCCGCATAGGCGGCTATCGCGACGCCGGCCAGGTACAGGTTGGTGATGCTGACCGCGAACAACGTCCGCAGGTCGTGCACGATGCCGCGGGTGCTGTTCGTCATCGGGCCGCCCACGCCGCCTTGCAGGTCATTGAGGATGCGGGTGAATTCCGCGTCCAGCGCGGCGCGGTTGTCGGCGAACAGGAACACCGCGGCGGCGAGCGCGCTCAAGATCAGGAAGTGGAGCGCACGGTCCACCGCGATCAGCCGCAGGACGTAACGGTCACGCAGCGGCTTGCCTCGCAGCGGCAGGGTTATGTCGTCCCGCGCGGGCGGGTACTTCCTGGCCGGATGCTCCGGCGGGGGGAGCGCGACCCAGGAGTCGCAGCGCAGGCACCGGTGCCAGCGCAGGCCCCCCGACTCCCGGGCGAACAACTCGTCTTCGGACCGCAGCGCGGACGCGTCCGTGCCGAGGATCTCGTGGCCTTGCAACCCGCAGCTGATCAGCTCGTAGCGCAGCTTCGGGCGGAAGCGGCGCGGCTTCTCGGTCCCCGGCGCAGCCACGTGCGCCGACGGCGGAGTATCGGCGTCCATCTGGATCGACTACCCCCTCACCATGAGAACCTAACGGTTTCCCGTGGAGCGCGCGGGCCGCTTGCCCGCAGCCGGACCGGGCGCGGGCTTTCATGAAGGAAACGTTAAGGCTCGGCGCTGGAAGCCCCAGGTGAGACGCGATGGGGGGCGTCCCCCGTTCCCGGCTGTGCCGCCTTTCGGCGTTAGTTGTTCCGGTCCTGCGCCTAATTGCGTGTATCAGGACCGGCCCTCTGCGGTCTGCACTGTTGAGCGTTCGGGGCGCTCTGCACCGATGAGGAGGGCATCGTGCCAGTCATAACCGTTCCACAGGCCTTCAACGAAGATGAGCTCTTCGTGGACCTCGCGCCTATTGTTGGTCAATCGCTGTTCCTGAAGTGTGAGGGTTTCAACTTCGCCGGCTCGATCAAGCTGAAAGCCGCGACCGAGATGGTGGAGGCCGCCTGCCGTGAAGGCGTGCTCAGGCCGGGCTCGGTGCTGGTCGAGTCCTCGTCGGGGAACCTGGGCGTGGCGCTGAGCATGATCGCGGCCAGCAAGGGCTACAGGTTCTTGTGCGTGACCGACTCCCGCTGCAACCTGTCGACCAGGCTGCTGATGGAGGCGCTGGGCAGCGAGGTGCACACCATCACCGAGCCGGATCCGGCCGGCGGTTTCCTCGGCGCGCGGCTTGATTACGTCCGGGCGCTGTGCGCCTCGGACGACAGGTTCGTCTGGCTCAACCAGTACACGAACCAGGGCAACTGGCAGGCGCACTACCGCACCACGGCGCCCGCCATCGCCCGCCAGTTCCCGCAGCTTGACGTGTTGTTCATAGGGGCCGGCACCACGGGGACTTTGATGGGCTGCGCGCGCTGGTTCCGGGAATGGCACCGCCCGGTGCGGATTGTCGCGGTGGACAGCTTCGGCTCGGTGATATTTGGCGGGCGCCCGGGCCGCCGGATGATCCCCGGCCTGGGCATGACCGTCCGCCCGCCGTTGCTTGATGAGGCCTATGTGGACGACGTGGTACGCGTTGAGGAGGCGGACGCCATCCGGGCCTGCCACCGGCTGGCCCGGCGAGGATTCCTGTTCGGCGGTTCCACCGGCACGGTGGTGAACGGCGCTACGGACTGGCTGGAGCGGCACGACGCGAGCGGCCTGACCGCGGTGGCCATCGCGCCCGACACCGTTTATCAGACCAACTGGATCGAAGCCATCTATGGCAAGGACGTGCTGAGCAGAGACTTTGACGTCCCGGTCCAGGCCGCCTGCTGATCCCGGGAGATCGTGATGGGAAGTCTGGCCGGGACCCTCACCGCCGATCCGCCGACCAGCGCCGAGGCAATTCTCGCCGAGATGCTGGCCGACGTGATGAAGGCCGAGCAGGTACCCCTCGACAGTCATTTCTTCGACGAGCTGGGCGCGGACTCGCTGGTCATGGCCAAGTTCTGCGCGCGGGTGCGGAAGCGCGACGGCCTGCCCGTGATGTCCATGCAGGACATCTACGCGCATCCGTCGATCAGGCGCCTGGCGCAGGCGTTCGGGATCGCCGAGGCCGAGGCCGAGGTGAACCTGGACGCGATAGCTACCCTGATCCAGCCGCGGGATCCGATCCTGGTCCGGTCCGCGGCGCCCGTGAAGGCCAGCACGCGGCAGTACCTCATGTGCGGGGCGCTGCAGCTGCTGTTCTTCCTCGGGTACACCTGGGTTGTCGCGCTGGTCGGCGCCCGGGCGTATGGGTGGATATCGGCCGCCAAGGGCTACGAGCAGATCTACCTGAGGTCGGTGGTCTTCGGCGGCGCGGGCTTCATCGTCCTGTGCACCCTTCCGGTCCTGGCCAAGTGGGTGCTCATCGGCAGGTGGAAGCCCCGGCAGATCCGCATCTGGAGTCTGGAGTACTTCCGCTTCTGGGTCGTCAAGACGCTGATCAAGTCGAACCCGCTGGCCTTGGTGGGCGTCGGCTCGCCACTGTACACGTGGTATCTGCGGGCGCTGGGCGCCAAGATCGGGCCGGGGACGGTGATCTTCACCCAGCACGTGCCGGTCTGCACCGACCTGCTCACCATCGGCCCGGACACGGTGATCCGCAAGGAGTCGTTCTTCAACTGCTACCGGGCTTACGGGGGCTGGATCCAGACCGGCCGGGTCACCATCGGCCGGAACGCGTTCATCGGCGAGAAGACCGTGCTCGACATCAATACCTCGATGGGCGATGTGTCGCAGCTCGGCCACACCTCCGCGCTGCACAGCGGCCAGCGGGTCCGGACCGGCGAGCGCTGGCACGGGTCCCCGGCCCAGCGCACCGACGTGAACTACCTGCGGGTCTCGTCCAGGCCCTGCGGCCGGTGGCGCCGGTTCAGGTTCAGCGCCGTCACCCTGATCTGCGTGTTCTTCCTGTACCTGCCGCTGCTCCAGGGGGCCGCGTTCGCCCTGCTGACCGCGGTTCCCAGGCTGGGCCAGGTGCTGAACCCGGGCATGGACACGATCACCACGCTCGCGCTCTACCGCGACGCGCTGGTCATCTCGC
>Ga0306920_100010167_pt1 | contig 12602 bp, 10 predicted proteins | sample flu12Cox44000170_FD_204666 | JGI IMG/M metagenome (GOLD analysis project Ga0306920, IMG submission 204666) | Lab enrichment of tropical soil microbial communities from Luquillo Experimental Forest, Puerto Rico - flux4day.12C.oxic.44.000.170 (v2)... | ecosystem: Environmental > Terrestrial >...
CGCCCCGACCAGATTGTGATCGCGCCAGCGGGCTTCGCCCGAGGTCGGACTATCCAATCCGCCAAGGATGTTCAGCAGTGTCGACTTGCCCGAACCCGACGGCCCAAGCAGAACGACGAATTCGCGCTCAAAGATATCAAGGTCGACATCCCGCAGCGCGTGCACGTCGACTTCGCCCATATGATAGGTTTTTGACAGTCCTTTGGCGTGAAATACTGGAACCGCGTTCAGTCTCCGAGCAGCCTCGGCAATTCCGTTTGGGCTGTGGTTATTGCCGCTGGTCGATCCCGCAGGCGCCACATCCCTCACCGTCAATGTGAAAACAGAACAGGAAGCGGCGGCTGCGACAGAATGCCTTGCGTCGCGCCGCCAAGGACCCATTCGCGGAAGCGCGAGTGTCCATAGGCTCCCATGACCAGAAGGTCAGCGTTGCAGGCGGCCGTCTGCTTCCTCAGTACCTCGCCGATCGCGTGTCCTGCGGCGTCGACCCGGTCGAGGGTCACATCGATTCCGTGCCGCGACAGGTTCTTGGCGAGTTCCTCGGATGAATGCTTGCTGTCGATGGCCTTCTCATTCATCACTGTCACAATCCGCACGCGTTTTGCTTTCTCCAGAACTGGAATGGCGTCGGCGACTGCTCGCGTCGCAGCCCGGCTGAAATCCCATGCGACGACGACCGTGTTCAGTTCAAACGGATGGGAAGCCGGGCTTTCCGGAAGCACCAGGGTCGGCCGTCCTGATCCGAAGATGATCGTTTCGGCGTACCATTGATCGTAGGATTCCGGCACCGAAACGACCGTGAGATCGCGCAGTCGCGCATACTCCACCAGCCGCTCTGGTACGCGATGGGTGAGGCTTTTCTCATGGATGGTCTCGTGCAACACACCAGCCTTTTGCGCGGCTGCCTCAAAGGCGGTAAGAAGGGCTTGCGCATTATCATGACTTCGGTGAGTCTCACCGGCCGCCATCGCCCCGGCAGCGCCAAACGAGAGAAAACTACCGGGGACCTCGATGCGAACCTCGCACGAGATCGCCGCGATATGCGCGCCGAACGATGACGCCAAGGACACTGCACGGTCAATCACCGAAACCGGCGTTGGGTTGGGGTAGCTGGTCAAGGTAAGTAGAACATCTCTAATCGCCATTGGGTTCTCCGGCAGAAAAATTAAATCCTACCTTTGGGATTACCCCATGTTTTTGATCTATCGCAGTCTGCCCGCGGCTGAGTGTCCAAGGACGCCTTTGATAAGCGACGCGCCACACTTATGGCATGGCGGTTCGCCTCAGGATCCCCTAACAGCCCGCTTCAAGCGCGAATTGAACCCGGACCATCTTGCTTGGCGCTCGGCTTCCGCCGTTGCACCAGTGCAACCACAATTAGCGCGATCCCACCGAGGACCATGTTCACGGCCAACAAAAGGCCGGGAGCCCAAAGCGCAGTCTCCGGCAGGTCCGCAAACATAAGCGCCGCAAGTGCGAGATCGACCACGCCGCTAGCCCTGATCCACCCTCGATAGTCCGAGAGATATCGAAAGCGCCCGAGCGGATAGCTGAGCTTGGCAGCTCCAATCAGGGCAAAGGCCACGATAAGTATGACCGTAAGCGATATGAAACCGCTGAAAGGCCTCGCTAACAAGGCAAGCCCCGCGATTACGCTCAGCACAGCAAGAAAAAAACGCTCGCGAAAGGCCGACGCCCGGTACAACCGGACATAAACGAAAATGGCGGCTATTCCGCCGAAGAGAAATAGCCAGCCAAGGGCTGACGTGATTCCCAGGGTGATCAGTTTCGGGATGAAGAGGGCAAGGATACCGAACAAGATGAGGGCAATGCCCTCGACGAGGAGGATAAGCCAATGAGATTGCGCTGCCCGTTCGGCTCGTTCCATGAACAGTTCTGCGTTGCTACGATAATCTTCTGCCATTTCGCGACGCGCACTACTGGTAAAGTCTAAGTTTGCTCGTTGGCTGGGGACTTGACTTGAGATGGATCAAGACGCCAGTCATCCCCTATTCTCTAAGCGGATGGCCAAACGCGATGTTCGCCGAGCACCCCCTCGATGTAGAGCGCGTTGACCGCAATAAGCAGGACGACCGCGAGAGGGGCGGCTAACAATACACCAACAGGACCGAGCAAAAGGCCAAAGACCAAAGCTGCGAAAAGTGTGAGGACCGGCGGCAGTTCGACTGCCTCTGCCTGAACCAGCGGATTGATGAGATTGCTTTCCACAAAGTGGATGCTGGCATAAAGAGCCAGAACATAACCCACCAGAAGCGGCCCCTGCATCGCGGCCATCAGGATCCCGGAAGCCGACGCCAGGATGGGGCCGACATAGGGAACGAAGGCGAAGACACCAGCAATCAAGCCCAGGGCCAGCGGCGCGGTGACGCCGAGCAAGGCCAAACCAATCGCAGTTAGCGTGCCAACAACCGCCATCGTAATCGACTGGCCAATAAGCCAACGCCTGAGCGTAGTCCCAAGGAGCTCGAGCACTTCTCGCGCACTGTCCCGACGCGTCACCGGCACCAACCGCAATAACCCCTCTACATAGCGCGCCGGCTGTAGTGCGAAATACACGGCCGCGAAGAGCAGAACGGCAATATAGGCGGCAGTCCGAAACATGGAACCGAACAGTGAAGCAAGGTAGCTCGCAACCGGCGCGCTGGCGCTACCAAGATTGATGTCCTGCGCGTGCCCGAGAAGCCAGGCACCCCAGGAACTCGATCCAAATTCACGGGCGAGCTGCGTGAGGCTTTGCGGCAAGTCCTTTGCAAGCAGGTTGAACTGTAGTGCGATTTGTGAGCCGAACAGCCAGCCAACTGCGACGACCGATCCGAGGAGCGTGAGCACGACCGGCACGACGGCCCAGGCCTCGGGCATTCGCGTCCGGCGGCTTACTTCGTGTGCAAGGCCGCGCAACAGCAAAGCCAGAAGAGCCGCCCCGAAAGCAAGCACAAGCACGTCCGAAAGCTTCCAAACAGTAAAGCCCACCGCGCCGACAAGGCTGACAAGCAAAACGCGGCGCGCAAATGAGGGAGCGGTCGATTTGGTGCGCTCCACATCCTGATGTGAGACGACAATTCCCATATTTTCCATACTGAGTTCGGATTCAGAGAGCCGTGCATTCCGCAAATGACACATCATGCACCAAAAGGGATTTTTCCCTTGATTCAGATCAACTTCGCCCGCGCGGGCCGGCCTAGTTTTACCAAGAGGTGAAGCCATGATGGGCCAAGAGCGCGATGGCTACGGTCCGGTTGCCAAGACATTGCATTGGGTAACGGTGCTTCTCGTCGTCATTGCTTGGACTCTCGGCATGTTCGGTGAAGAACTTTCCGAGGAGTCGGCACAAGGTTCCGGATTGCTGACTCATATCTGGATCGGATTGGCCATTCTGGTGGTCGCACTCGTGCGAATACCGTGGCGTGTTGCAAATCCACCGCCGAAAATCGTTCCTACCGAGTTCGGAAGGTGGTTGATCGAATGGACCGATCCGGCATCTCGGTTGATGCACTATGTCCTTTATGGACTGTTGGTGGTGGTACCTGCCTTCGGCATCGCGCTGCAGTTCGCACAAGGCCATTCGCTGCCGCTATTCGGGCTTGGCGAAATCCCATCGCCTTGGCTCGCCGACAAGGCGTTCGCGCACAGCGTAAAGGAAGTGCACGAGATTTCGGCCAATATTCTCGTGATCTTGGCGGTGTTCCATATGGCGGCTGCACTCGTGCATCATGTCGTCTTTGGCGACAACACTCTGCGACGCATGCTGCCGCGCATGCGCAAGCAATAGTGAAGGCTCATTCGGGTTTCCTCTTCGCAGGAAAGCAGCTGGCAGGACCACCACGGGTCAACAGAAATGTTACGCAGATATCCAATTCACATCGGTCTGGTTATCCTGGTTGCGTTAGTGGTGTTCTTACTCATGCGCGTGCGCGTCGCGGACGGAGCCAAACTTGTCGCAGGCAGCGCATCGCAAGGACATCGCCTCGCAGAGGCATGGTGCAAACCGTGTCATGCCATTGAGCCCCATATGGCGGGAATATCGAACCAAGCGCCGAGCTTCGAAGCGATTGCAAACCGACATGGAACGACGGCACTGTCGTTGAAGGTCTTCCTGAAGACCAGCCACACGAACATGCCAAATCTGGTTATCGCGCCCAATCAGGCCGACGCTCTGGCGAAGTACATCCTCAGCCTGAAGACTAACTAGGTACCAGAACGCTGCCGAAGAAGTGGCGGCCTCCGGCGATTAGTGAATCTTGACTTGTGTCAACAGCGAGCGGAATTAACTGATATCAAAATTATGCGCGAAGCTTTTGAGCGAGTTGGCAGGCTCAATCCATCATGAATGAGACAGTTCAGAATCTACCTGTTGTTTTAGGCCCATCGGTGCCGGCTCGTCTGAGGCCATGCCCACCCCCGCCGTCACCAGTGGTCGACCTGCCCTCGTTCGAGACCGTTGATCGCGTCGGCCGGAGCATGATTGCTCGGTTCACCGGAGGTATTTCGCCCCACGCAGAAGCTGATGCCTGGTTTGACTGGTGCTCGCATCTTTCGCGCGCTCCGGGGCGGCAACTCGAACTTGTCGCCTTGGGCGCGGTGCTCTCCGCAAGGCTGGCGGGGCTGTTAGCTGGCAGCACAGTACCTTTGCTAAAGCCGGAACCGATCGATCACCGCTTCAACGACGAAGCCTGGCAGAAGCCTCCATATCTCTGGTGGCAGCAAGCTTTCCTCGCGCAAGAAGAGTGGTGGCGCAGTGCTACAAGGCCGCTTCGTGGAATGAAGATTAGAGACGCTGAGCGGGTCGGATTTATGATCCATCAGTGTCTCGACGCCTTCTCACCATCTAATGTGGCTTGGATGAATCCGGTAGTGATTGAGCGCACGCTCAACGAAAGTGGCGCTAACCTTGTTCGCGGCATGCACAATTTTTTGGAAGAATGGTCGGGCGCCTTTACGATGACGCCGCCGGAGCCGAACGAGAACTTCCGAGTGGGCGAGACCATCGCGGCAACCCCCGGTCAGGTGATTTTTCGCAACGAACTGATGGAACTGATCCAGTACAGCCCAACCACGCCAAATGTTCTTGCCGAGCCAATGCTGATCGTACCGGCCTGGATCATGAAATATTACGTGCTCGACCTCACGCCGCAGCGTTCGCTGGTGCGGTATCTAGTCGATCGTGGCATCACGGTTTTTTTGATCTCTTGGCTCAACCCAACACCCGCCGATCGCAATGTCACGCTCGACGATTACCGCACTAAGGGCGTGATGGCCGCGCTTGCCGCGGTCAGCGCAGTAGTACCCGGCCGCAAAGTTCACGCTTGCGGCTATTGCCTCGGAGGTACGCTGCTTGCGATCGCTGCCGCGACCATGGCACGTGATGGCGACGATCGGTTAAAGACTGTCACGCTGCTCGCTGGCCAGACCGACTTTAGCGAAGCAGGCGAATTAATGCTGTTCGTCGACGAAAGTCAGGTCGCATTTCTCGAAGACATGATGTGGGACCAAGGCGTGCTCGATTCATCGCAGATGAGCGCAGCATTTCGCGCGCTCCGCAGCGATGACCTGGTGTGGTCAAAAATGACGCGGAACTACCTCTTGGGCGAGCGGGAGCCGATGACGGATCTTATGGCCTGGAATGCCGATTCAACCCGTTTGCCCTATCTCATGCACTCGCAATATCTGCGCGGCCTATTTCTGGAGAACCGGCTTACCGCCGGCCGTTTTGCCGTCGAGGGGGGCGTTATCGCTCTGAAAGACCTGCGCGTCCCGATGTTTGTGGTTGGAACCGAGACCGATCACATTGCGCCCTGGCAGTCGGTTTATAAAGTGCACCTCTTCACGGATAATGAGTTGACCTTTTTGCTTACGAACGGCGGCCACAATACGGGAATCGTTTCAGAGCCGGGTCATAGGGGCCGCCACTATGACATTGCCACGCGCAAAGCTGGGGACCGTTATGTGGATGCCACGGCTTGGCGATCGCGCTCGAGGCGTACCGAGGGATCGTGGTGGCCCGAGTGGGCGAGCTGGCTCACCGCCCGCAGTGACCCTCAGCGAACCGCATCACCGAGCATTGGGGCACCGGCTCGCGGCGTTGTTCCGCTGTGTGCGGCGCCTGGCACATTTGTTCTCCAGCGATGAGTATCGAGCGACTTGAGGAGAACCCAATGGATCGGGTCAAGATCAGCTACTTCATGGATGCGCTGTGCGTGTGGGCCTATGTTTCGCAAGTTCGCATAGATGAGATGAAGGCCAGCTTCGTGGAAGCCGTCGAACTAGCACTACTTTGGCAGATTGATTTGCTGTGGCTTTTCACGGATTTGTCTTTTGCAGTAAGGGCATGCTTGCGGTGGCGGTCGAAGAATGAGATCGACGATTGCCTGGCGTACCGCAGGCAAGCTTGGCTGAGGCGGAGGTCCGTTGATTCTTTTTTTTCCGCCCCACCTGTGCGAGGCGACGGTGTTGCAAGAAGGCGTAGGCGATCATGGTCATCAGCGCGTGGCGATGAAGACCTCGCCAGGATCGCCCCTCGAAGTGATCAAGCCCGAGTTCCTCTTTCAACTGCTGATGCGCTTGTTCGCAAATCCATCGAGCTTTGGTGGTGGCGGCTAATGTGCGCAGATCTGTCGTGGCAGGCAGGTTGGCAAGATAGTATTTCTTTTCCCCCGAGGTCCTGTGTTCGCCGATCAGCCAAACCTGCTCGCCGGGAAGATGCTGCTGGCCCTTATCCTTGATCCGCTGCGGAGGCCCGTCAGCGATCCGTACGCGAACGGCGGCAAAACGCGCTTTCAAACGACCTTTAGTCCCGTTTCGCCAGCTCACATTTTGCCACTTGGTGTCAGCGAGCATGTCTTCGGCGGCACTCGACAGGATGTCCGGAATGGACCGCTTGCGGGGACGCCCGCGTCCAGCAACCGGCCAGATCAGCTTGACGTCGACCGGATACACCTTCTGGTGTCGAGGGATGCCGACCGCCCAGGCCAACCTGCGCGCCGTAAGCCCTTGTCGAAACGGCGCACTCATACCGTATCCTGCATCCGCAAGCACACAACCGAAGCGCACGCCCGCTGCTATCGCGCGATCAATCTCGGCCAAAGCGATCTCTGGCTTGGATCGCGGCATTTGGCATTCGACAGGTACGCCGGCGCGCTTTAAACGTGCGCCATCGCTTGTCCAGCTCTCGGGGAGAAACAGCCGCAACGTCAGCATGACCGGTACTTCGCCTCGCGCCAGCGTCAGCGATACCAGAGTTTGGCAATTGGCAGTCTTGCCCAACGCCGAAGCATACTGCGCAGCGACACCGACTGAATGGGTGCCTTTCTTAGCTATCGCGGTGTCATCGATCACTAGCACCGCATCGCTGCCGCCGACGAGCCTATCGGCTTGGACCAGCAACTCTCTTTCCAAGGGCCCGGCATCCCAGACCCCGGTGGCGATAAAGTGGTGCAATTGATCATAGTCATCAGGCGCAAGCCGCTCCGCCATCGGCTGAATGCTCTTGCGATCCCCAGGACCCACCAGCCCTGACACGTAGACAGGGCACATCTGTCGCCGCGCCTTGTGCCCCAGTCGACCCAAAAACGGCTTCAGAAAGCCTCCAAGCTCCTTCCGCCAATCCGATCTCCTGCCTCCCATGGTCGGCCCCTCCACAAGCCGACAACCCATGAGTCACAGAAAAACTGATTTGGGAATCCCACGCTGCTCAAAATCTGCCAAAGTAGTACCTCGGCCTCAGCATCCTGTTTGGAGCGTCCACCTTTTGGACGGTGAGGCTCAAGCGGCATCGGAAAAAATTGATCTGGCTCAAAGGCGGCGCGCGCCGAGCCGGTTCGTTCTTCGTTTCCGAAAGAAAGAGGGTGCCACTTATGCCATCCGATGCGCTGATCCTGTAACTGCCTATTTGTTGTGGTTTTGCTCTCTTCGCCGGCGTCTTGGCGTGGGTGGATCACACCACCAGCGCCTGGCTGCGAACCAGGACGTCGCAAAATCGGCGAATGTCCCGTCGACCAAGAAGGCTGCGTAATGGGTCTGTTGGTTACGTCAGATCATGATGCTGGCACCAACCTTCGTCACCGCTCAGGCCGCGCGCCGTGTTGCCAAAGACGTGGTCCCTGACGAAGCGGCCAAAGCGTCACTGGTGATGCAGTTGCGACCCGGGCCAGAAACAGCTTCGCCAACTCCCGCCACTCCTGCTCAGAACGATAAGCCTTGTGTTGAACTTAACTATCGGTCACCACCGTTGAGACCTCAATTTTTCTGCCCGCAGTTCCTCGATTTCGTTGATTGCACGATTTAACAAATCAATCTCGATGTTAGGTAGCTCGCCCCTTGCCTCACGGTGCGGCCTTTCCTCGATCAATTGTTCAAGCCATTGCTTCAACTCCGCAAGAATATCCCTCATTTGCGCCCCGCTGTCGCTCTCGTTGGCTGAGGGGAACACCCTACAACCTTATTGCGGTTACGTCACACCGATGGGCGCGTGCTGCGTCCTATTCGATCGGCTGTGCGCCTTCACCGGGATCGCGTCAAATACTGGCGCGAGATTGGCCGGGAGATGAATTGATGACCTGCAGTATCTCGGCGGTCGCGGTCTGCTGTTCTTGCGCCTCCTTCAAGGCGCGTTTTAGCCGCGCGACCTCTGTTTCCTGTCCTGCGCCGCTTATATTAGACCTGAGACGAACCGACGGCGCGCTGCGGCCTCCGCAGAGTATCGTCCGTGCTTGGATACATTCTTATTACCCTTTTGGAGCCCCGGGCGGACGGACCAGCGAGTCTGGAGGCCCGGCGCGTCGTGATGCAGCTTCAAAGTAGGACACGCGCAATCCGAGGTTTAGCGGTAAGATATCTTCGCCCGTCGGATCTCAGCCCCCTACCCCCTCCGTCGGGTGGCGGCCCTGTCATGTTCTGCGTACTGGCGGGGCCGTCTTGGCTTGCTGCGCTGGGGCTAGGCCGGCGGCAATCTTGCGCCAGATCAAGGCGCGGTCCTGCCAGCTTTTCATGATTTGAGACACTGCAATGTCGTTTGGAAAACGGAGGATTTACCGATGAGCAACAGGCTCGCAAATTACTTCATCGCGGGCGCACTCGTCGCAACCCTGGCCCTGGCCTCACAGGCCCTTGCCAGGATGGGTGGTGGAGGCGGCGGAATGGGAGGTGGACGTGGCATGGGTGGCGGGATGGGGATGGGCGGTGGAATGGGGATGGACATGGTTGTAGTGGCCGGCTCCGACGCCTGACAGCGTTGGAACGCAACAAAATGATCGCCGCCATAGGCTGGCGGCAATCGTCGGAGAATGGCCATAACAAGAGATCACCGCCCCATTTGACTTGCCTCTGCGCACCCAGGTGATGCGCGAGGATCATCTTGGCCTCAACGCTCATGATGCCAGCTCTGGGTCATTGGGCGACATTTCCGAGCTGTAATGTCGGCTTTACCCCCTGGGAGCGGAAATCGTACCCGCCCGAGCCCCAAGCCCTAACCGCTTCACGTCGGCCATGATCAGCGGAAGTGGACTTTCCGACACGTTTCATCGAACTCGTTGACGTGAGTCAAAGAGTGTCTGCCTTGGCGCTGACAATCTTCGAGACGCCAACGCGCACGTACCTACGAAGTAGCGAAGGAGAAATCCGATGGCAGAGGCAGCGAACCCATTCGAAGCCGTTCAAACCATGATGCTTGAGAATCTCGGAAAGGTGCAAACCGCGACACAAAGCTACATCGACGCGGTTGAAAAGGCCATGCGAGGCATTCCGGGCGCCAACGAAGAGCAGATAACCACTTTCAAGGCATACCTTGAGCAGAAGGTTGCAGCAAACCGAGAATTTTTGGAAAAGCTTTTGCGTGCAAAAGATTTCCAAGAGGCCTTCCGCATTCAGGTCGAGTACTTTCAGTCTCAACTGAAGTCGGCCTTCGAGGAGGTACAGCAAATCGGTACCAAAATGGCGAGCTCATTCAAAACAAACTGAGACGTTGGCGCGTTTCGCCCAATGTACGCGGGCGGTGTCGCGAGCCCCGCGCCGTCGTTGCTGAGGTTCTTCGTTTCATTGGCTAGGTGATGAGGATGACGAGCGAAGACAAACTGCTCACGCGAATCCACAAGCTTAAGCACAGGATTAGCCACCTGAGTTCCAGCGAAGCGCCAGCAGATCCCAGGCTGCTTTATGAGGTTCTTGAGGATTTCACTAATGCACTTTCCGAGGTGCGCGATGAGATCGTCGCTCTTCGAGCTGGGGGCAAGCGCTCGCCTTAGCGGGGAGCCCAACCTCTAGCGGCTTCCGCTTCGCCATGCTTGGCGCAATCATGGGCGAAGCCGACCCGACAACCGGTCCAGATCGGGCAGAGGGCGAAAGGGAAACAACCATGAGACCGCTGCTTGTTGCTTTTATAACAACCTGCTTTTCCATGGTTGCATTTGCACAGACCGCCACTCCCAGTAAGCCGCCTTCACAGGCAAAACCGAAACCTCCGCTCGGTTGCAAGTTTGTGGGGACGGTTAAAGGAACCAAACTATGGGCCGGCGATTGCGTCGGGCTACGCGGTGTCGAACCCGCGGAAACGGAAACGCCGTCTCCTGGTTCAAAGCAGTAAGTTTGATGATCTCACTATCCGCCCAACCAAGGTCACCTTCGCTGAAATGCGCGCCCCAAGGCGTTCGCGGGTTGCCAATCTACGACGGTGATTTGCGCGCGGCGGTGGCTCGTGCCGCAAAAATTAAATCCAGGCCGGCGGGGTGGGCGCCGCACGCCGCCGCCCGCGTCGAAAGCGCCGTGATCAGCGTTGGCGGGAACGCGCCGGCGCGGCGGCGCGGTCCGCAGCCGCATCAGCGCCGGAAATCCCGCGCAATGGCGGAAAATCATCGGCGGTTAAGGTTTCCTTAAGCATCAGCAGCTCGACACCAGCCTCGAGATCGCTGCGATGCGCTTCCAGGATTGACCGGGCGCGGCCGTCGGCCTGCTCGAGCAGGTCGCGAACCGCCAGATCGATCTCGCGTCCGGTCGCCTCGGCTGCGCTGACGAGATGGTCCTGCGCGGCAGGCAGAAAATTCATCGGCCGCGGCGCGTAGGTGCGTTGGCCGATGGCCGGATCCATGCCGTATCTCGTTACCATCTCCAGTGCGATCTCGGTTGCCCGCTGCAGATCGTCGGCAGCTCCCGTCGAGACGTCGCCGTTGAAAATCAGCTGCTCAGACGCGCGGCCGCCCATCAAAACCGCGATCCTGTTCTTTAACTCGCTGACGGAGAGCAGAAAGCGATCCTCGGTGGGCCTTTGCATGGTGTAGCCGAGCGCGCCGACACCGCGCGGAATGATCGAGACCTTGTGCACGGGATCGACACCGGCCAGATTGGCGGCAACGAGTGCATGGCCCATTTCGTGATAGGCCACTCTGCGGCGCTCCTCCTTGCCGAGTACCCTGCTCTTCTTCTCAATGCCAGCGACCATGCGCTCGATGGCCGTGGTGAAGTCGGCGGACGAAACCTCTTCGGCGCGCCGCCTGGTGGCGGCAATCGCAGCTTCGTTGATCAGATTGGCAAGATCGGCGCCGGTGAATCCGGCGGTGAGGCCTGCTATCTGGTCCAGATCGACGTCCTTGCCGACCTTGATCTTGCGGATGTGCACCTTCAGAATCGCGATGCGTCCATTCTTGTCCGGACGATCCACCAGCACCTGACGGTCGAAGCGCCCGGCGCGCAGCAGGGCGGGATCGAGAATTTCCGGGCGGTTGGTTGCAGCAAGCAGGATGACGCCGGCGGAGGGGTCGAAGCCATCGAGCTCGGCGAGGAGCTGGTTCAGCGTCTGCTCCTTTTCGTCAAAGCTGGAGAAGCCACCGGAGGCCGCGCGGCTGCGCCCGAGCGCGTCGAGCTCATCGATGAAGATGATACAGGGTGCGGCCTGGCGCGCCTGCGCAAAGAGATCGCGAACACGCGCGGCGCCGACACCCACAAACATCTCGACGAACTCCGAACCTGAAATAGAGAAAAACGGCACGCCCGCTTCGCCGGCAACCGCCTTGGCAAGCAGCGTCTTGCCGGTGCCGGGGGGACCAACCAGCAGGATGCCCTTGGGCACATGCGCGCCGAGCCTGCCATAGCTCTTCGGGTCTTTCAAAAACGACACCACCTCCTGCAGCTCGAACTTTGCTTCCTCGACGCCGGCAACGTCGGCAAAGGTGACCTTGGTGTCCGTTTCGACATAAACCTTGGCGCGCGACTTGCCGATCGACATCACCCCGCCAAAGCCCTGTTTCTCGGCCACGCGGCGGAACAGGAAAACCCACATCAAATAGAAAAGCAGCGCCGGCACGACCCAGGACAACAGCGTCTGCAAGAATCCGCCCGACGGCACGCCGTTGACGACGACGCCTTTGGCCGCAAGCTTGGCTGCAAGCGCGGGATCGACGCGCGCGGTGATGAAGGCGGACTTGCCGCTTTCCAGCTTTTCGTTCTCCTTCAGCTTGCCCTGGATGCTGTCCTGCCCGACCCCGACCTCGGCGACTTTGCCCTGGTCGACGAGTTGCTCGAACTGACTGTAGGGAATGGTCTCGATGGTGTTGTAGGTGGTGAACAGCCATTGTAGCAGGATCATGCCGAGCCCGGCC
>Ga0306920_100010168_pt1 | contig 12602 bp, 13 predicted proteins | sample flu12Cox44000170_FD_204666 | JGI IMG/M metagenome (GOLD analysis project Ga0306920, IMG submission 204666) | Lab enrichment of tropical soil microbial communities from Luquillo Experimental Forest, Puerto Rico - flux4day.12C.oxic.44.000.170 (v2)... | ecosystem: Environmental > Terrestrial >...
CTCTTGCGAGACGTTGCACCAGACTCTCCCCCTCGATGCACTCCATCACGAGAAAGTCGATGCCGTCCTGCGACCCGACATCGAAGAGAGAGCAGATGTTGGGATGGGTCAGCGCGGAAATCGTTTTGGCTTCGCGTTCGAAGCGTAGCTTCCGGGCAGGGTCAGCGGAAAGATGCGCGGGGAGGATTTTCACGGCGACGGTGCGGTCGAGACGGGTGTCACGGGCGCGATAGACCTCACCCATCCCACCTGCACCAAGCGGCGACTGGATCTCGTAGGGGCCGAGCTTGTTATTGGGCGCCAAAGTCATAAGTGGGCAAGATTATAGCCCCAACCTGAATTCAAAACGGGCAAGCCGTACGCGTGTCAACCGAGGTTATCACCGCTCATAAGCGCGTAGCGGCGATGATTCCGGACGGATGGTCTGCGACTCGGAAGTTGAGACTACGCGGCCATACTCCAGCGAATCACATGGGAACGCGGTCGACAACTCCCTTGCTGCGGAATCCGATGGATCTGCCCTATTGCTCACAGCACGCGGGAGCGAATGTCGATTTCGGAGACGAGGGTGCGGTGGACTGGGCATTTCTGGGCAATCTCAAGCAGCTTCGAGCGTTGCTCTTGGGTTAGCCACCCCGCAAATTCGAGGTCACTCTCGATGTGGTCCAGCATTCCTTCTTTGGTTTCGCAATCGGTGCAGTCGGCTGCGTGAATCTTGCAGTGGCGCAGCCTAACGGTGACTGCTTCGAGCGGCCAGCTCTTGCGTCGCGCATAAAGCGCAACCGTCATCGAAGTTCAAGCGCCCAACGCAGCAAGTAATAAGTCGTAGGGAGTTGGGCCCGTGTCGGCTCCGCCGGCAGCCACGGGCTCCCAAAATTTCGCAAAACAAATATCGCCATGCATCCCATTCTGAGATAGATGGTGGGAAGCGGATTTATCAACACCTATCCGATTCCCTCTGAGTTCTCCGTGGCTCGACTCAGGAAGCTGACGACGCGCTCAACGGCCGATATCGCGCGTCGCGGTATTTCAAGCTGAATACGATTGCCACGATGGCCAAGACGATCGGGCAAAAGATGCTGGCCTCAGGCCCGACCGTTCCGCCGGTCAGCCAGCTCGGGCCACTAAACGATGCGTTGAGAAGACTCTGGGAGGGTAGTAAGCCACTATTTGGAACACCGTACAAGAACGTCTGACCCCAGTCATATCCCAGGTGAAAGCCGACCGCACACCATAAATTTCCAGTCCGGCGGAGAAACAGGCACAACAGCAAACCGAACGAAACCACCGACAGATCTCCCAAAACGGTTTCTCCACCATTGGTGGCGTGAACCAGCCCGAATAAACTCGAGAGCAAAAATGCGGACGGCCAGAATCCCATGCCAGTGGTCAGTGTGAACTGCGCGTATCCGCGAAACAAAAATTCCTCGGCAAAGCCGGAAAGCAAGAATGCCAGCCCCCAGGCGGCCGCTGCAGTCAAAATCGCAGTGCCAGTGATCGCTGCCCTTGTGAATCGTGCGCCATGCAGTGCGAAAATTGCAAGCACCGTACTGCTGGTAGCGAGCAAGCCTATCAGTAGTCCTACCCGAAAGTTTTTCCTCAGCGCTTCGCTCCTGGGGAGGCCATATTGGCCCACCCTGCGGCCTTCAATCTTGCTCATAACCCAGGCTGCAACCGCCAAGATGAAGCAGAAAACTAGATCCGGCGCGATGATTCTCATAGGTGTCAGTTGCGTCGGGTCCAGCGCGGCCGGGAAGAAGCGCCTAATAGTCATTTGCGCTACCTTCGACATTGCCACTACGATCGCCATGAAGATTAGGAGGCGCCATCCCGCGCGCAAGCCATTCGTACCAATGAAAATTCGCTTGGTTGTCGAGTCCGCTGGCGGCGCCTGAGGATCATGTCGTATTGTCATTTCTTGAGCTGTCATTGATGTGCCCTCAACTGCTTACTACGGGACAGGGCTTCCATAAGTTTCGATGGAGAAAAAATCGTAGGGTAGAAGATTGGCGTCTCGCAGCCTACGACAGCAACGACCTTCCCAAGGGCGGAGAGATGCGTCGTCACGTTGGCGATTGTGACTGTTTTCGAAGGCTAAGTTTCGATCTTAACGACAAAGAATGGATCAACTCGATTCTCTGCTCAAGCGGCCTTCGTAGCGCCAGACGAACTCAGAATTCGAGTTCTCCCCCTGTCAACTCGATGAATCACAGGCGACTTGGTTGCCCGCGAACTTAAATTGACGCGTCAGTAGGTATTTCCAGATAGATGTCGATAACAGGGATTATCACTAGCTATCTCGTCTTGAGATAGCTGGTGAGAAGAGGATTTCTCAACATCTATCGGTCAAGCACCCCAATGCCGCAGACTCACACAGATTGACCAAATATCCGTCCCGTCCCACAACGCTACTTCTGAAACGGAACGACCTCCGGATTGCCCGTCGTACGTCCGGCTTGAGGCTGAAGGTACCGGACGAAGTTCACCGAAGGTATAATCCCGGCCATTATGGCGCTGGCTCTAGGTGCGCGACTCGGGCCCTACGAAATCCTTGCACCGCTCGGAGCCGGTGGCATGGGCGAAGTCTATCGCGCCCGCGATACGCGGCTGGAACGCACCGTCGCCATCAAAATTCTGCCGTCGCAATTCTCTTCTGACCCTGTCCGGAAGCAGCGGTTCGAGCGGGAAGCCAAAGCGATTTCCAGCCTGAATCACCCACACATTTGCGTTTTGCATGACGTGGGCAATCAGGATGGCGTGGACTATCTGGTCATGGAGTGTATAGAGGGGGAGACGCTAGCCAAGCGGCTGGAGAAAGGACCGGTAGCACTGGACCAGGTGCTGAAGTACGGAGCGCAGATCGCGGGTGCACTGGATAAGGCGCACCAAAACGGAGTAGTACACCGTGACTTGAAGCCGGGAAATATCATGCTGACGGCGACGGGAGCGAAGCTGCTGGACTTTGGACTGGCACGGCCGAGCGCGACACCGGCCACGCTTGCGACGATGACAGTGATGACGCCTGCCCACTCTCCGATGACGCAGGAAGGGACGTTACTCGGGACGTTTCAATACATGTCGCCGGAGCAGGTGGAGGGGAAAGAACTGGATGTGCGGAGCGATATTTTCTCGCTGGGTGCGGTGCTGTACGAGATGTTGACTGGAAGGAAGGCGTTCGAAGGGAAGAGCCAGTTGAGTGTGGCGTCAGCGATTCTAGAGAGAGAACCACAAGCAATCAGCTCCATGAAGCCATTGACCCCGCCCGTGCTCGACCACGCCATCCATCGCTGCCTTGCGAAGAATCCGGAAGAACGATGGCAGCGGGCTCTGGATTTAGGTCTTGAGTTGAAATGGTTAACCGAATCTGGTTTAGGGGGGCGAACGCCGACACCGCAAGAGCGGCTGAGACCGGGTTGGAATCGGCTCGCCTGGACCGTTGCGGCGATCATGGCGCTCATTACTGTGGTTCTCGCGTTTGTGCACTTCAACAACAGAAAGTCGCTCGAGGCGCGCGTGATTCGCTTCACGGTTTCTCCACCGCAGAATGGAACGTATATTTTCAACGGAGTGGAAGGGGGTGCAGTGCTTTCCCCCGATGGGCGAAGTGTAGCGTTCATTGCCAGAGTGGACAACGTCACGCAACTCTGGGTCCGGGCGCTCGATGCATTCTCCGACCGGCCGTTGCCTGGCACGGAAGGTGTCGTGTCTGCATTCTGGTCTCCGGAAAGCTCTAGCCTCGGCTTCTTTACGCAGGAAAAATTGAAACGTATCGCGACCAGCGGCGGCCCAGCTCAGACCCTCTGTGAAGTCCATGACAGTCGCGGTGGAAGTTGGAGCCAGCTTGGTGTGATCCTCTTTAGCAGGGTGGTCGGTGGGGTATATCGCGTATCTGCTTCCGGAGGCATCCCGGAGAATGTAACGACTCTGAACGCCGGCCGACTGGAAGTAACGCATCGCTGGCCTTCTTTCCTTCCTGATGGAAAGCACTTCTTTTTCATGGCATCGCCTTTAGGGAGCGTGAGCCCTGAAAACCGTATCTATGTGGGTTCGCTCACAGGAAAGGACACTAAGTACTTGTTTCACGGGAGCTCGCCCGTCGCATATGCGATGGGCCACGTTCTTTATATCGAAGATAAGGTCTTGATGGCGAGACCGTTCGATCTCAATAGATTGGATTTCAGTGGGGACGCTTTTCCTGTTGCAGAAAACATCCTATTCAACCCAATTATCAGCAATGGAGTCTTCTCGGCTTCACAGAACGGTATACTCCTTTATCAGCAAGGAAGCCTCACCGGCTCCGTTTCACTGCTGCTGTTCGATCGAGAGGGGAGGCAATTGTCCAGCATCGGAGACCCAGGAGCATACACGGGGCCGCGTCTGTCTCCCGATGGGAAGCGGCTGCTCTATGTTCAGATTGATCCGCGAGGCGGCAAGACCGATCTCTGGATTCGCGATCTCACGTCCGGCCAACTCGGTCTTCTGGCCAGCAATCTGCGGGCCCTTGGCCCCGCCTGGTCACCCGACGGCCAACGCGTCGCCTACTCAGGGGTGAAAGGCAATGCGCCAGCGATCTACGTTAAGCCCGCCAATGTCGTCGGAGCGGAGCAGGAACTATGGAGACCTACTGATTCGTTTGTTTACTCGATTGCTTGGACGTCCGATGGGGAGTTTTTGATATTTTCAGAGCTCTTGTCCAGCACCGGCAAGTCACGTATCACGAAACTTCCGACTGCCGGCAATGCTGGCCCTGTACCGGTTCTCGAGGCGGCAGGCGCGAACTTCGGATACGCCCGCATCTCTCCAGATGGTAAGTGGATCGCCTATCGCTCGGACGAATCAGGAACGGATGAGATCTACGTTTCGTCGTTTCCGAATGTGGCCGGAAAGTTGCAAGTGTCAGTTGCCGGTGGCTCTATGCCTTGTTGGAGAGGCGATGGGAAAGAGCTGTATTATCTAACGCAGGACAACAAACTGATAGCGGCCGAGATGAAAGAGACCAATGGCTCATTGCAGGTGGTTGCCACGAAAACTCTTTTTCAAACAGCAGCAGCTCCGACGAGAACTGGCGGCAGCCCTTATGATGTGACTCCAGACGGCAAACGGTTCTTAGTGGACACACAGACATCGGATCAAACGCCCGCGCTGCTTAAGGTTGTGGAGAACTGGACGATGGACTTGAAGAAATGAGTCTTACGGCGGGAAGCAAGCTGTCGGCGACGTGACCAAAGTCAGTGAAGTCATGATTCAAAAAGGCCCAAAGCCTTTCGAGGGATTCCTCCAGGAATTCAGGAGAATCTGCTCTCAGGTTTCTTATTCATATCGCAACGCTACTAGGGGCTCTACCCTAGCGGCGCGCCGCGTGCTATTGCCTCAAGCGCGCTTCCACGCAAACAAATCGTCTTCCATTCGTTCCAGAATTCAGCTCTTAGCTTCCGGTAGAAATCGATTGCCGACTTGTTCCAATCCAGCACATTGAACATCACACCATGACAGTCATTCTCCAGCGCAATTGCCGCGAGGCGCACGAACAACGCTCGGCCAATATCTTTCCCTCGAAACTGCGTGCGAACGAAAATGTCCTCTAGGAAAATCATGCGACCCTCAAACGACGAATAGGAATCGAAGAAGAAGGCATAGCCGGCCGCTTGACCGCCCCATTCAGCTAGGAGTACGCGAAACCTCGGCTGCGGCCCAAATCCATCCCGAACCAGAGTTTTTTCTGTAATCGAAGCGGGGAGATGCTCAAACTCCGCGAATTCATAGATCATCATTTTGAGCAAGGGAACATCATCGAGTACTGCGAAGCGAATTGTAAGCATAGCCAGATGCTCCATGGGTCTCCATGATCGCACTCACGGATTATCACCGGTAATCTAACCGAATCGTCGCACTTTGAGATAGGTGGCGATAAGCGGATTTCGCAACGTCTATTCAACTTTCCGCCAGAAATCGACCAAGGCAAGGCGGCAGCGGATGCCGAAGATGCTACGAGAATTTCCCCGAGCGTATAATCACACCAAGCATGGCGTTAGCTCTTGGCACAAGACTCGGTCCTTATGAGATCGTTGCGCCGTTGGGTGTAGGCGGGATGGGAGAGGTGTATCGTGCCAAGGATACACGGCTTGAGCGCACTGTCGCTATCAAGATTCTTCCCCCTCAGTTCTCGTCTGATCCCGTGCGCAAGCAGCGCTTCGAGCGGGAAGCCAAGACCGTCTCCCATTTGAATCACCCGCACATTTGCGTCTTGCACGATATCGGTTTGCATGATGGCATCGATTACCTGGTGATGGAGTGCGTCGAAGGTGAGACGTTGGCGAAGCGGCTGGAGAAGGGTGCCTTGCCGCTGGAGCAAGTCATCAAATTGGGCACGCAGATTGCAGATGCGCTGGACAAAGCACATCGCAGCGGCGTCGTCCACCGCGACCTAAAGCCGGGGAACATCATGCTTACTTCCACCGGCGCCAAGCTCCTCGATTTTGGCCTCGCTAAACCTGTCCTTCCACTAGGAAGCCTCGCGACCCTGACGGCAACAAACGAAAAACCTCCCGTGACCGAACAAGGCGCCATTGTCGACACGTTTCAGTACATGTCACCCGAACAGATCGAAGGCAAGGACCTCGATGGCCGGAGCGATATTTTCTCTCTGGGCGCCGTGCTGTATGAAATGCTGAGCGGCCAGCGGGCCTTCCAGGGAAAGAGTCATCTCAGCGTGGCTTCAGCCATCCTGGAAAAAGAACCCATCCCGATCACTGCCATCAAGCCGCTAACCCCACCAGCGCTGGATCATGCCATCCGCGGCTGCCTCGCAAAGGATCCCGAGGACCGCTGGCAAACCGCCCGCGACTTGGCCCTTGAGCTGAAGTGGAATGCGGAGTCCGGACTGCACGCGGGTATTGCCGGCCCTCGTGCAATCAAGCGACGACTTTCGCCGGAGATTGCTTGGCTTTTTGCGGCAATCTGCCTGCTGGCAGGGATCGTTCTTGTCGCAGCATTATTATTCCTTCGCCCTGCGCCGAGAATTCAGCCCATACGCGCTTCCTTGCTTCCACCTCCGAACACGTCCTTCCTCCCCTACAATTTTGCAGTCTCGCCTGATGGTCGCCAGTTGGCCTTCATCGCACTCGGCTCCAACGGAGAAACAACCTTGTGGGTCCGTGCCATTTCGGGTTCCGGCGCGCAACAACTCAATGGCACGGAAGGAGCTAGCGCTCCATTCTGGTCCGCCGATAGCCGCCAAGTCGGATTCTTTGCAGACGGGCGGCTAAAAACAGTCGATGTCGGGAGCAGCGCTGTTCAGGTTCTTTGCGATTCTTACTTCGCATTCGGAGGCACTTGGAATCGCGAGGGCACGATTGTGTTTGGGCCGACCCTTAGGGGACCTTTGCAGCGCGTCCCTGCCAGCGGCGGAACTCCTGCTCCCGTGACAAAGATGATGCGCCAGGGCAGCATCCAGACGGACCGCTGGCCATTCTTCCTTCCTGACGGCAAACACTTTCTTTACTTTGCGGATTGGAGCAGCTCCGCCGACCCACAGGGAAACGGAATCTATGTAGGCTCTCTCGACGGAGGTCCAAGTAAATTGATCTCCTCAGAGCTGAAAGGCAATGCGGTCTTCGCATCTGGGCATCTGTTGTACGTTCGTGGCCACATTTTGATGGCGCAACCCTTCGACGAGGATCGGCTTGAGGCCACAGGAGCTGCTAGACCGCTCACCGGGGAAGAATTAGAGGAGCGCACTAGTTTCTTGATTTTTGGATTCTCTGTGTCTCAAAACGGGGTCCTCGTTTTTCAATCTGCGGCGGACTCCGCGTCGCGGCTTGTGTGGTACGACCAAAACGGAAAGGAGCTGGGTCAGCTCTCTCAAGCTGGTTACAAAGACCCGGACGTTTCCCCCGATGGACGCTTTCTAGCAGTCTCATCTGACGACGAACACAATGGTAAGCACTTTCTCCGCGTCGTCGATTTGCAGCGCGGCGCCAGCACCCGCTTGACCGACAGCGGCGACGAGCATTACCCCCTGTGGTCCCGCGACGGAAAGCGCATCACTTACCGCTCTGGAGGCGTAACGAATGAAAGCTATGAGGTCCCCGCCGATGGCTCTGGGCCTCCCCAAATTCTCCTAAAGAGTGATATGCACGCAGGGCCCCAGGATTGGTCTCCAGACGGTCACTTGCTGTTCATGACCGTCAAGCAAGAAAATGCTTTTCCGTCCCTGGGGATTTATTCGCCGAGCGATCATAAGGTTGAGTCATTCGTCGCTGACGGCGCCGAGGCCAAGCTTTCCCCGGATGGGAAATGGATCGTGTACAACGGACCTGCGCGCGCAATTCTCGTCGAACGTTTTCCTGGACACGGCGGGCGCATCCAAATTTCTGCCGGAGCCGGAACGCAGCCCCGTTGGAGCCATGACGGCCGGCAAATATTTTTCATTCGGCCCGACCGAAAGCTGACCGCGGTGAGTTTTGATCCGAACACAGGCACCGCTGGCCCGCCACACATCCTTTTTCAGACACGCATCGCCGCCGAGCGCATCGCAAACTGGCAATACACCGTCGCGCCCGACGGTCGCTTCCTCATCAACTCCCTCCCCTCGAATACGGCTGCTCCGCTCACGCTGGTCACAGGCTGGGACGCCCCACTTCGGCTCCGCTAATGAAGGCGAGCGGCAAGGGGAAAACTACTGAAAGCGTGACCTCTTCCGGTGAACCAGACTCAGTCATTCCTGCATGACGGGCCACTCGGAAGTAACCCGCTAAGCAAGGCGCACTCTTCGGATACAACTGTTGGTAACAGGGATTATCACCACCTATCTCTGTCCGAGATTGGCCGCGTTGCTGCCGATAAAAAATGAAGAGAATTTTCTGAAAAAGTACTACGAATTTACTACAGTGCACGATTTTGGGGCATCCGAATGTTCGGCGGAATTCTGGCAAATATTATAAAATCAGGAAGTTACAAACGCGGGGCCCGTAGCTCAGCTGGTTAGAGCATCGGACTCATAATTCAGACGCCCGTTTTGATTGGTTTTGAAAGTTTCTGATTATATTTGTCCTGTCAACCAGTTACGAAGTCCACGTCTTGATTCGTTCTGACTCGTTTAGACGCGTTTTGAGCATAGAACCATGACGTTTTTATGACACTCGTTCACTCGGATGGTGGGGTCTGGGATTGTGATTCATAAGGAAGCCGGCACAGCGGAAGGCTCACCGAGTTCTGAGCGTTGTGGAGACGCCATATATAAGGATAGTTTCTCAAATCTGGCTTTCGAACCACAGGGTTAGGAGCTCCAATCTCTGCCAAGAGAAATAGCCGGGTTTATGGCTCAAAGCTGCGAAGCGCCAAGCCAACGTCGTCGAACGAATCCATGACCTTCAGTAATCCGGTTATTTGCAGTACCTGTCGCAAGTAAGGTGGAAGTCCGAAGAGCTTCAGTTTGCCTCTCTTTCCCACTGAGAGCCACGCCCGCATCAATCCTCCTATCCCTAGACTGTCGATGAAAGTCACTCGACTGCAGTCCAGCAATAGAGCCTGCGAGCCGCTGTCCAGTAACCCGCTAACTACATGATGGAGTTCGGAGCCCTCTGCGTGCGTCAGGCGAGAAGCCAACTCCAGAATCGTGACCGGACCGACCCTTCGCTCATTGACGAATGCAGGCATGAATTAGTATTTCCGTTTTGACCACCCGCGTGGACATGCTTATACACCCGAGACCGCTCCGATTGAACTTGTTCTTCGTCGCGCTGTCTTCCTGCTGCCGGAGGCGCTGGACAGTCCAAGAAAATAGAAACCGAATAAGCTTCCACCGCTCGGGACTTCGAAGGAGGCGGCATGTACAATGGCCGCAATTGGGAGGGAGAGAATGAAGCCTATAATCGCGTCCGCTATATCTGTGACCATCGGTATCTGCTGCATTGGTGCTGCCAATGGCATGTACAAGAGCAGCGACCTCGTTCAGAGTAACTTCGCGGCGTGGAACGCCCACGATGCGGATAAGGTGGCATCGTTGTACACCGACGACGTGATTTATGAAGACGTGCCATTCGGCTTGGTTGCGCGCGGGCACGCCGAGATGCGGAAGATGGCGGCGGACTTCTTTGCGAGTATTCCGGACCTGAAGCTGGAGGTCGTCAGCAGCACGTCGGTGGGCAACCGTGGTTCCGTTGAGTGGATATTTAGTGGAACTGACATGGGACTCTACAAGACGGGAAAGAAATTCTCAGTGCGTGGCGCGAGCGTGTACGCCGTGCGCGATGGAAAATTTTCCGGCAACCGCGACTACTACGACTCGGCGAGCATCATGCGTCAGGTGGGCGTACTGCCGAAAGCGGCGCAGTGACTCTCGTTAGTTGCGATAACTCCTGTTATCAACAACGCCGATACGCCAAAGAATATAGGACATTGTCGACCTGCTGAAAAATCATCGGTAATCAAAAATAACAATGACGAAAAAACTCTTCTTGACAGGTTACCTACCAGGAATTTAACAGCCTGATTCGCAATGCCCCTGAACGCACATCGCCGCAAAAAACTCGATGCCAAATGTGTTTTGCAAGACGCGCTGCAAGAGTGAGAAATGTTCTTGTAGAAGCAACAAAAAGGGCGGATTCGTGGGTCGCCCGGAAGGCGCTTTGGTGGCTCGCTTGGCGAAGTAAGCCAAACTGGATTTCGGGAAACACTGACAAAGCAACTTGTCCCGGTTAAGCCGTTAATCGGGCGCTGATGCCGGACTTCGACAGTTCTACGCAGGGAAAAATCACTTGACTCTGGACCTTGCTCTAGAGTGTAGATTGGCAGCAGAAGAATAAACTAATGCACATTGGCGACATCGCAAAGAAGATTGGTTTGACGCCCGATGCGATTCGGTTCTACGAGCGCAACGCTTTACTTCCACGGCCCCCACGAACGCAAGGAGGCTTCCGCCAGTACAGTGACAGCGACGTCGAGACTTTGGCTTTTATTCGGCGGGTACAGGGTTTGGGATTCAAACTCAGTGAAATTCGGACTCTTTTGAATCTGCGCGGCACTCGTTTGGGGCCCTGTGCACCGGTGCGGCGCAGATTGCAAGCCAAACTTGCCGATGTACATCGTAAACGCTTGGAAATTCAAAAGCTGGAGCGCCAGTTAAGCGTGGCTCTGCGTAGTTGTGAAAGAGAACTCCGCAGGAAATCCCCTCGTTGTCCGATTCTGAGAGGCAAAACCCGACGAAAGCCGGAGAGTGCAGAGTGAAAGTCGAAGTCCTTTATATTGCCAACTGCCCCTCTCATCCGCCGACGGTAAAGCTGCTCAAAGATGTGCTGGCGGCAGAAGGAATCAAGGCTGAAATCACGGAAGTATTGGTGGCGGACGAACAGATAATGACGACCAGATTCAAATTCAGGGGCTCTCCCACAATCCGAATTAATGGACTCGATATTGCCGAAGACTCGTCGAACGTTGGGGCGTTTGCGTGCCGGTTGTATCCGTGCTCACAACAGGCCGGTGTTCCTCCGATTGAATTGGTCCGTCGCGCTTTGTTGAGCGCCCGCGAAGGAGAGATATCGTGAACGGACCAAAGGGTCAAGGCCTCTCGGCGCCCTTGCTGGCGATTTTGAGTTCGGCAGCAACGATTGGTTGCTGCCTTCCAATTGGATTTGCTGCGGCCCTCGGCGTGAGTGCTGCTAGTGTTTTCTTCACCACGTTGCGTTCCTGGCTCTTAGCGTTCTCAGTTGCGCTGATTGGCTTAGGGTTTTGGCAGCAGCATCGCGCCAAACAATGCGCGGTCCGGCATAGGTGGATTGGCACCGTAGTACTTTGGACTGCAGTTGTAGAGGTTGTGGGAATGACTTTGTTCCCTCAACAAATCGCCGCCTTCATAGCGGATAAGCTCTCCGGTTTTATGCAATGACCAGGAAAGTTGCTATCCGGCTGGCCATTTGCGTTGTTCTGTTATTGGCTATTGCTTTCTATCTTCGGAGGCCCTCTGCCGCACCAGCAGGCCAGGAACCGCTCCTAACGCTGTCCAGTGCAAACATCAGTGATTTTCAAAAATGGTTTGACGCGCAGGCTGATGACCTTCGCCTGATTCTGCTGTTGTCTCCGACTTGACCGACTTGTCTGCGGGGGGCCTCCGCAGTCGAACAACTCCTAAATCGAAATAGCGATACAAAGGTAAGTGTTCTAGTCGTTTGGGAGCCGATATTACCTACGGACTGGAGGCCGCCGAGTGAAGGCACCATGACACGAATAGCTGATAAGCGCGCGCGCCAGTTCTGGGACCTCCATCATCTCGTGGCAACCGCGTTGGATGAATTTGCAAAACAGAACCCGGACCAACCTCAACCGCAGTGTTGCAAACAAAAGGGGTTCGATTGGGACGAAGCAATTTTGTTCTCTCCTCGTTCGCGATGGGAGGATATGCCCCCTGCATTATTTTGGAACGGTCCGGTGGTTCGCGTAATGTCTGACCTGGAAACCACGTTCAAGAGAACTTCTACGTCCCTGACAGGTCGCCTTACCGGACATCTCTAACAGGGTCGGCTCTGTCAAAGCTTTTTTGAACGAGCTTCTCCAGTCACTCTGAGGTGGAGAGTGCCTGTTTGTTTCTTTGCCCTCTGCCTCGACGA
>Ga0306920_100010169_pt1 | contig 12602 bp, 10 predicted proteins | sample flu12Cox44000170_FD_204666 | JGI IMG/M metagenome (GOLD analysis project Ga0306920, IMG submission 204666) | Lab enrichment of tropical soil microbial communities from Luquillo Experimental Forest, Puerto Rico - flux4day.12C.oxic.44.000.170 (v2)... | ecosystem: Environmental > Terrestrial >...
ATCCCCTGAAACCGCACGGCGTGTCGTCGCGCGGGGTTCACACTCGTGGATGTTGTCGTGGGGTGCCCGCGCTGAGCGTCGCGATACCGTGGCCCCCATGGCGTTTCCCTTTCGCGTCGGCGTGCAGCTGCAGCCACAGCATGCGCCGGCCTATGCAGACATCCGCGATGCCGTCCGCCGCTGCGAGGACATCGGCGTCGACGTCGCCTTCAACTGGGACCACTTCTTTCCGCTCTACGGCGACCCCGACGGAGCCCACTTCGAGTGCTGGACCATGCTCGGCGCGTGGGCCGAGCAGACATCGCGGATCCAGATCGGCGCCCTGGTCACCTGCAACTCGTACCGCAACCCCCAGCTGCTCGCCGACATGGCCCGCACCGTCGACCATATTTCGGGTGGCCGAGTCATTCTCGGTATCGGATCCGGCTGGAAGAAGAAGGATTACGACGAGTACGGCTACGGCTTCGGCACCGCAGGCAGCCGGCTGGACGAGTTGGCTGAGGCCCTACCGCGCATCAAATCCCGGTTCGCCAAGCTGAACCCGGCGCCCACTCGCCGGATTCCGATCCTGATCGGTGGCCAGGGCGAGCGCAAGACGCTGCGGCTGGTGGCCGAACACGCCGACATCTGGCACGGCTTCACCGACCTGGACAGCTATCCGCGCAAGGCGCAGATTCTCGCCTCACACTGCGCGGAAGCCGGCCGCGACCCCGACACGATCGAACGGTCGGCGGGTGTGCAGGGCTCCGGTGATGCGCTGCTCGCCGAGGCCGACGCGGTCGCCGCCCTGGGCGTGACGTTCCTCACGGTCGGTGTGAACGGTCCCGATTACGGCCTGACCCGTGCCGAAGCGCTATGCCGGTGGAGGGACCGCCGTTAGCATCGCTGGGTGGCCGCAGAGTCGCCGCCGCCGCGGCGCCCATCGCGAAGGTGGCGAACCGCGATCGGTGTCGGCGTAATCCTGGCCATCGCAATCGTCTACGCGGGGTCGCTGCTGGGGTACCGCCTCCTTGCGACCCGATCACATTCACTCGGTCCGCCCGACCTCGGAACAAAGGCCGACACGGTCGTGGTGGTCGATCTGGAGGCGCTGCGCACAGTGGACAATCGCCTCGACGTGCAGGTGCTTGTGGCGCCCGCGGATTCGCTGATGGACACCCGCCTGAGCGTGGTCAACACCGACATCTCGGTGCGCCTGTATCCACCGAACGACTTAGGGGACCTGCAGTATCCGCAGGGCAAGACGCCAGCGCAGGTCAAAACCACGCTTGTCGCGCGCGGCAACCCCGATCAGTGGCCGTTTGACTCATACACCACCGAGGCGCTGTCCGCCGATGTCCTCGTCGGCGCGGGTAGCACACGTCAGTTTCTGCCCGCGCGCGTCGAAGTGACCGGGTTCCTTGAAGGCTGGGACATCAGCAGCTCACGAAGCGGGCCCTCAACCCAATCCTCGGGGGCCGGCGACAAAGTGACGATCACCTTGCACAGGGACAAGGGCGTGCTCATCTTCGACTTGGGGATCTGCCTGGTGCTGCTCAGCCTGCCTATCATGGCGCTCTACGTCGCCATTCAGATGCTTCGGGGCACAAAGAAGTTCATGCCGCCGTTCGCGGCGTGGTATGCCGCAATGCTGTTCGCCATTGTTCCCATCCGCAACATCCTTCCCGGCTCACCGCCACCGGGGGCGTGGATCGACCAGGCCCTCGTCCTGTGGGTGTTGATCGCGCTGGTCGTCGCGATGGTCTTGTACATCGTTGCCTGGCACCGCTATTCGGAATGAGCGCGACCAGGCTTCACCGTGGACGCGTGGCGGCCGCCGCGCTGGGGATCGCCGCCGTCGTGGCCGGCGTCGTCACCGCACCAGGGGCGGCGGCCGACCAGTGTTCCCCACCCGGAGTGCAGTCCGCGAGCGCGCTGCCGACCAACCTCGCCAAGGCCGCCAAAGGGCCCGACGAAGACAAGTACACGACCGCTACCGTCGAGCCGCTCACCGGGGTCAACGCGTCGGGTCTCGGGCTAGGCACACCCGGCACACTTGTCGTCGGCACATTGTCGGACGCGCCGCCGAGCGTGTGCATCAACTCTGCGGGCCAGTTCACCGGTTTCGACAACGAGTTGTTGCAGACCGTGGCAGGCAAGCTGGGGCTGCGGGTGCAGTTCGTCGGAACCGACTTCTCGGGCCTGCTGGCGCAAGTCGCGTCGCGTCGTTTCGACGTCGGCTCGGCGTCCATCACCACCACCGACGCACGCAGGAAGACGGTCGGGTTCACCAACGGCTACGACTTCGGATACTTCTCGCTCGTCGTGCCCCCGGGGTCACCGATCACCGGGTTCGACAAGCTGGCACCGGGCCAGCGCATCGGTGTCGTGCAAGGAACCGTGCAGGAGGCCTACGTGGTGGACACCCTGCATCTGGACCCGGTGAAGTTTCCCGACTACAACACCGTGTACGGCAGCCTGAAGACACGGCAGATCGACGCCTGGGTCGCGCCGTCGCAGCAGGCGCTGGGCACGGTGCGGCCCGGCGATCAAGCCGTGATCGTCGAAAACACGTTTAGCTTGGACAATTTCGTGGCCTGGGCGGTAGCAAAGGAGAACACGCCGCTGATCGACGCGCTCAACGCCGGGTTGGATGCGATCATCGCCGACGGCACCTGGGCGCGGCTGTACTCGGAGTGGGTGCCGCGCGCGCTGCCGCCCGGCTGGAAGCCCGGGTCGAAGTCGGCGCCGCGACCGTCGATGCCCGATTTCGCCGCGATCGCCGCCAGCCATACGCCCCGCGCCGCTGCCGCACCTGCACCGAAATCCACACTGGCTCAACTGAAAGACGCGTTCTTCGACTGGAATCTGTACAAGAAGGCCATCCCCGACCTGCTCCGGACCGGCCTGCCGAACACGCTGATACTCGCGGTCAGCGCCAGCATCATCGGCGTCGTGCTGGGAATGCTGCTGGCGGTCGCCGGGATCTCCCGGTCTCGTTGGCTGCGCTGGCCGGCGCGGGTGTACACCGACATCTTCCGCGGGCTGCCGGAGGTGGTGATCATTCTGCTCATCGGCCTGGGCGTGGGACCCGTCGTCGGTGGACTGACCGGGAACAACCCATATCCGCTCGGCATCGCGGCCCTGGGGCTGATGGCGGCGGCGTACGTCGGGGAGATCTTCCGGTCCGGCATCCAAAGTGTCGAGTCGGGCCAACTCGAGGCCGCGCGCGCACTGGGATTTTCCTACCGGCGCTCGATGCGGCTGGTGGTCGTGCCGCAAGGCGTTCGCAGGGTGCTGCCGGCGTTGGTGAACCAGTTCATCTCACTGTTAAAAGCCTCGGCGTTGGTCTACTTCCTGGGCCTGGTCGCCGGGCAGCGGGAGCTTTTCCAGGTTGGCCGCGACTTGAACGCGCAGACCGGCAACCTCTCGCCCCTGGTGGCCGCGGGCCTGTTCTATCTCGCGTTGACCGTTCCGCTCACCCACCTGGTGAACTACATCGACACCCGGCTGCGCGAAGGTCGCGCGCCGGCCTCGCCGGAAGATCCGCTGGTCGAGGAGATCGTGTAGTGATGGCAGCGGTGGCTCTGTTCAAGCCGGTTTCATTGTCGGGCAAGGGTATTCATTTGTCATTCGGCCAGAATGCGGTGTTGCGCGGTGTCGACATCGATGCCGAGGCCGGTGCCACCGTCGCGGTGATCGGCCCTTCCGGGTCGGGCAAGTCGACGCTATTGCGGACACTGAACCGGCTCTACGAGCCCGACGCAGGCGACATCCTGCTCGACGGCCGGTCTGTGCTCAAGGACGACGCCGATGCGCTGCGGCAGCGAATCGGAATGGTGTTCCAGAACTTCAACCTGTTTCCGCACCGCAGCGTGATCGACAACGTGATGCTGGCACCGCGGAAGCTCAAGCGATTGTCCGCCGAGGCGGCACGCGAGCTCGCGCTTGACCAGTTGGACCGGGTTGGTCTGCGGCACAAGGCGGATGTTCGCCCGGCGACGCTGTCGGGAGGCCAGCAGCAGCGAGTCGCGATCGCGCGGGCGCTGGCGATGGCGCCGCAGGTGATGTTCTTCGACGAGGCGACGTCCGCGCTGGATCCCGAACTGGTCAAGGGCATTCTTGCATTGATCGCCGACCTCGGCTCCGACGGCATGACGATGATCGTCGTCACCCACGAGATGGGCTTCGCCCGTTCGGCGTCGGGCACGGTGGTGTTCATGGACCGCGGGCAAGTGGTGGAATCCGGGCCGCCGGAGCGAATCTTCGAGGCCGCACAAACGCCCCGCTTACAGCGCTTTCTGTCGCAGGTCGAATGAATTTCGGCAAAATTGACGGTTCCGAACCTGTCAGGTCACGACAGGTTAGACTGGCGAATTATGGTGGAGACGGAGCAGCAGCCCACCCAGCAGGTCACTGAGCTGGCCGAAGGACTGCACCGAGTGCTGACGAAGCTGGTTTCCGTGCTGCGCCGCGGGGACACCAGCCGTGTGGCCACCGGCGACCTTACGCTCGCGCAACTTTCGATCCTGGTCACGCTGATCGACCGCGGCCCGATCCGGATGACAGAGCTCGCAGCGCACGAGCGGGTGCGCACCCCCACCACGACCGTCGCGATCCGCCGGCTGGAGAAGCTCGGCCTGGTGAAGCGGTCCAAGGACCAGTCCGACCTGCGTGCGGTGCTCGTCGACATCACGGACAAGGGTCTGGCGGTGCACCGGGAGTCACTGGCCAATCGGCGCGCGGCGCTGGCCTCGATGCTGGCCGGGCTGTCCGACGACGACCGCGAAATGCTGGCCAAGGCACTCGGCCCGCTGGAGCGGCTGGCGGGGGAATCGGTCACTTAAAGCGGGTCCGCTACCCGAGCCAGTCCAGGACCGCCGCCGCGGTCCAGGATTGCTGCATGCTGCCGAGCGGTTCACCGGTGAACGGCTCGTAGTATTCGGCGAACGTGCCGTCGCTGGCCTGCCTGAGCCCCTCCCTGCTCAGGGTGCGCGACCGTTCCGCCCAACCGCGTCGCGCGAACGCCCACGAGAACAACCATGTCATCACCGGCCAGACCGGCCCGCGCCAGTACTCCCGCGGTTTGAAGTCCCGTGACACCGGCGAGGTCGACGGGATCAGCGCGAACCGCAGGTCCGGGTGCCCGCAGAATCTTGGCCCCTCCAGCAGCCGCAGCAGGGCTCGTTCGCGGTCATGCGGCAAACCGCCGCACAACAGCGGAGCGAACTGCGCGACCGTTTCCGTTGCGATCCACTTCTCGCTTCGCACATCGAAATCTCTTGCCGCACCGGTCCTTTGGTCGGTCGTCTCGACCACACCGGAGCGGAATCGCTCAGCCCACGAGTACAGGTCCCGCACGTCGGCGTGGGGACGGCTGTAGTCCTCGCCGATGTTGGCCAGCACTTCGCACGCCAGCGAGAAGATAGCCGAGACGAACACGTCCTCGACGACAAAGCTCATCACCTTCGGCAGGAGTTCGTCGTCGTAGCGTGCGGACTTCATCTCCTCGAGCAGCCACAGGTAGCGGTCGTACTCACGGTCGCTGGGCCGCTGGGACGGGTCCGGCACGATCGCGTTGTCTTGCCGCTGATACGCCGGCACCACACCCGGGACCACGTTGGCGTACGCCCCGTCCCACCTCGGCGAATTGTCCATGCCGGATTCCCACCCGTGATACACCGTGATGCGGCCGCGGTGGTGCTGGTCCCGGGCTTCTGCGAGCCACCGATGCCAGCGCACAAGGTCGGGCCAGCGCCGATCGAGGAACGTCTGAGCGACCTGCCGGGTGGACCGGCCCCGTCTGCGGGCGTGATCGAGGATTCGTTCGACCGCGATCGCGTGCACCGGCGGTTGGGCGATTCCAGACGTGTGGCGGTTGGGCGGGGCGTTGGCGGCAAGTGTTGACGTGGCCCAGCGCGCCGGTCCGGGGAAGTAGCCGTCGACGTTGTTGGCGAACACGATGTGCGGGATCATCCCGTTCGACCACTGCGCCGACAGCAGCGTGTCAAGTTCCACGACCGCGCGCTCGACGCTCAGCGGCGCCAACCCCACCGCCACGAACGCCGCGTCCCAGCTCCACATGTGCGGATACAGCAACGGCGCCGCCGTGGTCATCACGCCCAGGTCGTTGCCGCGCAGCAGATACGCAGCGCGCGCGGCGAGCTGCGTCGGCGAGAAGCTGGGATCGGGTGCCATCGGTTCCATGATGCGGCCGGCCGGGCGCGCCCGCCAACGGTGGCAGATAGGGTTGCCGGCATGCCGACCGCGCTGATCACCGGGGCCAGCGGCGGCCTCGGTTCCGCAATCGCCGCCGCCCTCGCGCACACGCACACGCTTCTGCTCGCCGGCCGCCCGTCGAAACGCCTGTCCGATGTCGCCGTTTCCCGATCGCCTCGCCTCGTCGTGTATCCACGATTGGCGAACGACGTTCGACGTCAACGTGATCGGCGCGGTGGCGCTGACGCAGGCACTGCTGCCGGCGCTGCGCCGTGCCCGAGGTCATGTGATCTTCATCAATTCCGGCGCCGGACTGAATGTGCTGGCCGGCATGGCGTCGTACTCGGCGAGCAAGTTCGCGCTGCGCGCGTTCGCTGATTCGCTTCGGTTGGAGGAGCCATCGCGGCGGGTCACCTCGGTGCACCCCGGGCGCGTCGCGACCGCCATGCAGCGACAGCTGGTCAAATTCGAGGGCGGCAGGTACGACGCCAAGCGTCTTTTGCAGCCGGAGACGGTTACCCGCGCGATCGCGGACATCGTCGCCACCCCGCCCGACGGGCATGTGCACGAGATCGTGATCCGGCAGCGCTGAGGCAGTGGCTGTGTCGAGTGTGCGCTGGCTGCGTCGAGTGTGCAGTGGCTGTGTCGAGTGTGCAGTGGCTGTGCGATTTTCGCCGGCTCCGCGCCGTGGGCGCACAGTGGAAACAGTGAATGCACACTCGACGCGGTAGATGCACAGTCGGTGCACGTGGGTGTTGCTAGACGACGATGTTCACCAGCCGGCCCGGCACGACGATCACCTTTTTCGGCGTGGCACCGGCAAGGAACGCCGACACCTTCTCGTCGGCCAACGCGGCGGTCTCGAGTGCTTCGGCGCTAGCGTCGGCGGAAACCGAAATGCGGCTTCGCACTTTGCCATTGACTTGGACCGGGTATTCGACCTTGTCGTCGACCAGATATCGCGGGTCGGCCTGTGGGAACGGGCCGTGCGCCAACGACGCGTCGTGTCCCAGCCGCCGCCACATCTCCTCGGCGAGGTGCGGCGCTAGCGGTGCCAGCATCAGCACCAGCGGTTGTATTGCCTCACGCGCGGTGACCGTGTGCTTGGTCAGGTGATTCGCGTATTCGATGAGCTTGGCCACCGCCGTGTTGTTGCGCAGGCCCGCGTAGTCACCGGCGACGCCGGCGATGGTGCGGTGCAAGACACGCAGGGTGTCATCGTCGAGGCGGTCTTCGTCGCTCACCCGCGCCTCGCCGGTCTGCTCGTCGACCACCAGCCGCCACATCCGCTGCAAAAAACGGTAAGCGCCCACCACATCCTTGGTGGCCCACGGCCGCGACGCCTCCAGCGGCCCCATCGACATCTCGTAGACCCGCAGGGTGTCCGCGCCGTACTCGTCGCAGATCTCGTCGGGCGACACCGAGTTTTTCAGGCTCTTGCCGATCTTGCCGAACTCCTGGGAAACCTCGAGCTCACCGTCGGGGCCCGCATAGAAGAATCGCCCGTCGCGTTCCTCGACCTCCGCCGCCGGTACGTAGGCCCCGCGTGAGTCGGTGTAGGCGAACGCCTGAATGTAGCCCTGGTTGACGAGCCGGCGGAACGGCTCACGGGAGCTGACATGCCCGAGGTCATAGAGCACCTTGTGCCAGAACCGCGAATACAGCAGGTGCAGGACGGCGTGCTCGACTCCGCCGACGTAGAGGTCGACACCGCCGGGGTCGCCGGGACCATGCTCGGCCGGGCGCGGCCCCATCCAGTACGCCTCATTCTCCTTGGCGCAGAACTGCTCCGAATTGTGCGGGTCGGCGTAGCGCAGTTCGTACCACGAGCTGCCGGCCCACTGCGGCATCACGTTGGTGTCACGGGTGTAGGGCTTGCGCCCGTCGCCCAGGTCGAGTTCGACGTGCACCCAGTCAGTCGCCTTTGCCAGCGGCGGCGACGGTTCGCTGTCGGCATCGTCGGGATCGAATAGCACCGGCGAATAGTCGGGTATGTCGGGCAACTCCACCGGCAGCTGCGAATCCGGCAGCGGATGTGGGCGTCCGTCCTCGTCGTAGACGATCGGGAACGGCTCGCCCCAGTACCGCTGGCGCGCGAACAGCCAGTCGCGCAACTTGTACTCCACGCGGGCCTCACCGAGCCCGTCGACCTCCAGCCGCCGGCTGATCACCTCTTTGGCCGCCTCGACGTCCAGCCCGTTGAGATAGGCGGAGTTCACGGCCAAGCCGTCGCCGGTGTACGCCTCACGTGAAACATCGCCGCCGGCAATGACTTCCACGATCGGCAGGCCGAATTCTGTGGCGAATTCCCAGTCTCGCTGATCGTGGCCGGGAACGGCCATGATCGCCCCGGTGCCATAAGCGACCAGCACGTAGTCGGCGATGAATACCGGGATGCGCTCGCCGTTGGCCGGGTTCGTCGCATGGGTACCGAGGAAGACGCCGGTCTTGGCCTTGTTTTCCTGCCGCTCCAGATCCGACTTCGCGGCGATCGACCGCCGGTACGCGTCGACCGCGGCCGTCGGACGGTCAGCGCCGAATGTCCAGCGCGGGTCCACCCCGTCGGGCCACGCGGCGGCGGTCAGCGCATCGACCAACTCGTGCTCGGGCGCCAACACCATGTAGGTCGCGCCGAACAACGTGTCCGGCCGGGTGGTGAACACCTCGATGTCGGCCGGCGCGCCGTCGTTGGCGGTGGCTCGGAACACTGCCGATGCACCGACGGAGCGGCCGATCCAGTTCCGCTGCATCGTCTTGACTTTCTCGGGCCAGTCCAGCACGTCGAGATCATCCAGCAGCCGCTCGGCATACGCGGTGATCCGCATCACCCACTGCCGCAGCCGCTTCCGGAACACCGGAAAATTGCCACGCTCGCTGCGGCCGTCGGCCGTGACTTCCTCGTTGGCCAGCACCGTGCCCAGACCCGGGCACCAGTTGACCAGCGCGTCAGCGCGGTACACCAATCGGTACGAGTCGACGACCTCTCCGCGCTCACCCGCCGACAACTCCGACCAGCGCCGACCGTCATCCAAGGTCCTTGCGCCCGAGTCGAATTCGCTGATCAGCTCACAGACGGGCCGCGCCTTGTTCGCAGCGGTGTCATACCAGGCGTTGTAGATCTGCAGAAAGATCCACTGGGTCCACTTGTAGAACTCCACGTCGGTGGTGGAGAAGCTACGCCGAGGGTCGTGACCGAATCCGAGGCGTCCGAGCTGACGGCGGAAGTTGACGATGTTGGCCTCCGTGCGCGTACGCGGATGCGTCCCGGTCTGAATCGCGTACTGTTCGGCGGGCAGTCCGAACGCGTCGAAGCCCAACGCGTGCAACACATTGCGGCCCGTCATGCGGCTATACCGGGCGTACACGTCGGTGGCGATGTAGCCCAGCGGGTGACCGACGTGCAGACCTTCGCTGGACGGGTAGGGGAACATGTCCAAGACGAACATCTTGTCGTCCGGCAGCTTCGAACCGTCCGCCGGCGCGAGCGACCCGACCGGGTTGGGGACGTTGAACGTGCCCATCCGGGCCCACCGCTCCTGCCACGCACGCTCGATCTCGCCCGCCAGCTCCGCGGTGTAGCGAAACTTCGGTACGTCGGCGGTCGGGGCGTCAGTCACCCCAACAGGTTAATCAGCGAAAGGCGGCCGCTTCCGCCCGCGGCCAGGTCTCGGTTGCGTTGCGGACCGATCAGGGCTCGGTTCCGACACTGGTGGTGCCAGAGTGACAGTTGTTACGGTCGGTTGGGGTCGTCTGCCCTAATAGGAAGGAGGCGGCGGCGAGATGGTCGACAACGTCAGGGCCTGGCTGGTGATGGGTGGCTGGGCGGCAGGTATCGCGGGGGTCATGTGCCTGGCCTGCCCCAACGCCGCCGCCGACCCGATGCCGCCGCCTGTGCCCCCGGTCATCGCGCCGGTGGCCAACGTCCCTCTCGCGGCAACGGCTCCGGTGGCGGCCTCGCCGCTGGGGGCCGCCCCGGGGCCGGCGGCTGTGCCGCTCGCGGCGCCGGTCACGTCCACGCTCGTCCCGGCCACCTCGGGCGCCCTGACCGACTACTTCAAGACCAAGAACGTCCGGCTCGACCCGCAGCGCGCCGAGGGGTTCCAGGCCTTCAACATCACGCTGCCGATGCCGCCCGGGTGGGCGCAGGTGCCTGACCCGAACGTGCCGGACGCCTTCGGCGTGATCGCCAACCGCAACAGCCCCGACCTCTACACACCCAACGCCCAGGTGGTCGTTTACAAACTCACCGGCGACTTCGATCCCAAGGAGGCCATCACACACGGATTCATCGACAGCCAGTCGCTGCCTGCGTGGCAGACCACCGATGCGTCACTGGCCGACTTCTGCGGGTTCCCGTCGTCGATCATCGAGGGCACCTACGGGCAGAACAACATGACGCTGAACACGTCGCGACGCCACATCATCGTCACTTCGGGCCCCGACAAGTATCTCGTGTCCTTGTCGGTCACCTCGATGGCGAGCAGACAGGGGGCAGCGACCACCGCCGAAGCCACCGACGCGATCGTCAACGGATTCAAGGTTGTGCTCCCGACACAGGCCCCGCCGCCGCTGGCGCACTAGGGCGCTGCCCGATCTGCGCGGTGCGGGGACCTCTCGTATTGTGTCCCCATGCTCATCGCGGCGGTGCTGTGCCTGTGCGCCGCCGCGGCATCCGCCGGTCTCGGTGTGCGTGCCCTGGCGCGGCCAGTCCCGGCCGGCGGCGCCCAGCAGGTGCTGCGGGCGGTCGCACCCACCCAACTGGCCGCCGCGGTGATGCTGGCCGCGGGCGGCGTGGTGGCGCTGTCCAACCAGGCCCCCATCGGACTGTTGGTGTTGTGCGTCGGCGGGGCTGTGGGCACGGTCACCGCGGGCGTGTGGCAGGGAGCACGGTACGCGCAGCGGAGCCTGAGGGGCTGCGACCGCCGTGGTGACCAGCCGTGCGCGACCTGCACGCTGTCGTGTCGATAGGTTCGACGGCACACGGTGCTGACGAAAGGCGTTGCTGGCCGTGGTGCTGATCATGTTGCCGCTCATGCTCTTTCACATGTTTCAGCTGCTAGTGTGCGCCCTGATCGCCGGTCAGCTGTCCCGGGAGGTTAGTTACGGCTGACGTCGATCGGGTGGGTGGCCAGCAGCGACAGCGGCAACGGCTGGCGGCGCAACACCCGCGCCCACAGATCAACTCTCGGTTGAACGAGCACGTCAGACGGCAACGCGGACAACACGATCCAGTCGGCGCGCTCGATCTCCCCGTCGAGTTGACCAATGGTCCAGCCCGAGTACCCCGCGAAGATGCGCACCCCTTCGACCACCGGTGCAATCGAATCGGGGTCGGAGTCGAGGTCGACCATCACCATGCGGCCCTGGACATGGCGCAGGCCGGGCACCCCGTCGGAGGTCATGCCGACCCGCAGGGTCGCCAGGCACAGCGCCGCGTCCCGTTTCACCGGTCCCCCGATGAACATCGTCTTGGGCTTGGCGGTCAACTTCGCCCACTGCGGAAGCACGTTGTATACCGCGGTGTCGCTGGGCCGGTTGAGCACGACCCCGAGCGTGCCGCCGTCGTTGTGCTCGACGACATAGATCACGCTGCGCCGAAAAGTCGGCTCGAGAAGATCGGTGTTGGCCAACAGCAGAGTGCCCGACCGCACCCGGTGCGCGGTGGGGGCGTAATCCTCCGGATCTTCTGAGTGGGCCACGCCACCATCATGGCACCAGCACAGCGCAATTGGGGCGATCACCGAATGCCGGTCGGAGAATTTGTACTGTTGGTTCCTCGTCGCCGTCCGGCGGCGGGCCACAGGAAGTGGCTTCGGTGGTGGATGTGAACGCACCAGTCGCTGTCTGGCGATCGGTTCGGGCCATGCCCGAGTTCGGCCGGCTGCTTGCCGTGCGGATTGCCAGCCAGTTCGGCGACGGCCTGTTCAACGCCGGCCTGGCGGGGGCGATCCTGTTCAACCCCGAACGGGCCGCCACGCCCGCTGCGATCGCCGGGTCGTTCGCGGTGCTGTTCCTGCCGTACTCGTTGCTGGGGCCGTTCGCCGGCGCGTTGCTGGACCGATGGGACCGCCGGTTTGTGCTGGTCGGCGCGAACGCCCTGCGAACCGTGCTGATCACCGGGGTCGGCACGCTGTTGGGGCTCGGCGTGAGCGAATGGCCGATCCTTGCCGGGGCGCTGCTCGTCAACGGTGTTTCCCGCTTTGTCACCTCGGGTCTGTCCGCGGCGCTGCCGCACGTTGTGCCCCGCGAGCACGTAGTGACGATGAATGCGCTCGCCACCGCCATCGGCGCGGCCGCGACCTTTCTCGGCGTGAATTTCATGTTGCTGCCGCGCTGGCTTTTTGGCGCGACCGATACCGGCGCTGCCACAGTCATATTCATCGTCATCGCCCCGGTGCTGATCG